>Ga0335069_10000717_pt1 | contig 53979 bp, 81 predicted proteins | sample Lox_Sample_11_FD_206714 | JGI IMG/M metagenome (GOLD analysis project Ga0335069, IMG submission 206714) | Soil microbial communities from Loxahatchee National Wildlife Refuge, Florida, United States - Lox_Sample_1.1 | ecosystem: Environmental > Terrestrial > Soil > Wetlands | place: USA... | reverse complement strand
TCTGACGGGAACGGTGGGGTGAAGAAGATCATGGCGCCTCGGCTGTTTGCGGACGAAGCATGAGCAGCATAGAAAAGCAGATCTACGACGTGAGCAACGATGCGTGGCGAGCTCTCCTCGAAAAAGAGGATCGAGAAAACCTTCCAAAGATGATGGAGTGCTTTCTCGACGATCAGAGGTTCACGGCCGAGTGGTTTCGGAAGCAGTTGTCGGACCGAGATTCAACTGGAGCTGACTCCGTGATCGGATACATCGCCGAAGGGAAGATGGAGGAAAATCCACGGGCAGCCATGATTGCAAGGAGGGAATACGACGCTTTCCTGATCTCCAACGGTGCACCGGACGCTGCTGGGGTGGACGCTTTTCTGATCTCGTTCTACTCCCATTTGGGGAAGACATGGCAAGAGGCCGGCATTTCAACATGAGCCGCGAAGGGACCGCGAAGGCTATGGCCTTCATCCAGGGGCAGATCGACAAGCTCCCCGAGGCTCCGACTTGCGAGGAGATCCTCAACCGAGAGTTGACGCCCGTCTCTTGGATAGTTCCAGACTTGATACCCGCGGGTCTAACGATCCTCGCGGGGTCGCCTAAGATCGGGAAGTCGTGGCTCATCCTCGCCGTGGCGTGGGCCATATCCGTGGGAGGTTGCGTTCTTGGTTCTATCCACGTTGACCTGGCGACGGTCCTCTACCTGGCGCTGGAAGATAATGAGAGGAGACTGAAGGATCGACTTTCTAAGGTGGCCGATCATGGATCTGGGAGACTTTACCTTCCGACGACGTGGAAGCGGGGAAGGGAAGGCGTGTCGAACCTCGAAGCGTGGATGCTGAAACACCCGGACACGAAAGCGATCTTCGTTGACACGCTGCAGCGTCTCTTGGGGGTTGAGGACTTCAATTCCTACCGTGAGACGTATGACGCCATGGCGACGCTGAAGGAAGTTGCCGACCGCTACCGGATCGGGATCATTCTCGTACATCACACGAAGAAAGCGCCGATGCAGGAACGGAAGCACGACTGGCTCGGGGATGTGGCGGGGAGCATCGGGAGCACGGGGGGAGCTGACACCGTGATCACGCTCCGCCGACCGAGAGGGCAGAACGATGGCGTGTTGAACGTGACTGGGAGGGACGTCGTCGAGCGGGAGATGCCGATACGCTTCGACCCGACGGTGGGGACGTGGACCATCATCTCTGATGACGAAGACCGGGAACCGAGCGGGAAAGAAAAGGCGGCCGGCCTTGACCTGTGACGCATGTGGGAAGACCTGGGAGTTGCGCTATGCGCACGTGATAGGGAAGACTGCGATGTGCCCTAATTGTGGACATTGCCAGACGATAAGTAAAGACGAAGAGGAAAAAGAAGAGAGCGGGGGAAAATTGGAATGACTTACGAAGAGTTTTTGCAATCAAAAAAGAATAGAATCATCTATCATGGGATTGAAGTGAATGATGCTTCAATCAATTCTCTTCTCTATCCATTTCAGCGCGATATTGTACGCTGGGCATGTCATAAAGGACGCGCGGCTATCTTTCTGGACACCGGCCTGGGGAAAACCTTCATTCAACTTGAATGGGCTAGGCTGCTGGGCGAGCGCACCATTATCATCGCACCGTTGTCGGTGACGCGGCAGACCATCCGTGAGGGTGCAAAGATCGGCATCGATGTCAAGTACATCCGCAGCATGGCGGATGTTACCGGGCGATTCTCGATCTGCAACTACGAGATGATCGAGAGTCTTGACTTCTCGGCTTTCGGAGCCGTGGTTTTGGATGAATCCTCTATTCTGAAATCCATCGGGGGGGTGACGCGCCGCTACTTGACCGAGAAATGCCAAGGAATGAAATATCGCCTCTGCTGCACCGCAACCCCGGCACCGAACGACCAGAGCGAGATCGGAAACCATGCGGAGTTTCTCGGAATCTGCAAGAGCGCGGAAATGCTTGCTATGTTTTTCATCCATGCCAACAAGCAGGATGAGCGCGAGGAGCAGGACGGAAGTATCACGCGGAAAAAGCATAGCAACAAGCAGGGCCAGGAATGGCGCCTGAAGAATCACGCGCGAGGGCCTTTCTATGAGTGGATGGCCTCGTGGGCTGTGGCCATGACACGCCCGTCTGAGCTCGGATACTCGGACGAAGGCTACATCCTGCCGCCTTTGAAAATCACGCCGGTGATCGTGGAATCGGACTACGTTCCAGAGGGAGAGCTTTTCCATTCCAAGTTGTCCGGCATCACCGACCGGACAAATGTCCGGCGGTCCACCATTCCCGACCGTCTCGGTTGCGTTGACGAAATCCTCGACGGCGATAAGAGCCAGTGGATCATATGGGCGGGCCTGCAATCGGAAACAGACGCTCTCAAGGGATGGATTGCCCGTGATGCGCGCGAGGTCAAGGGAGACGATTCTCAAGATCAGAAAATCAGCGATCTTCAAGACTTCCAGGATGGCAATTACCATATACTCATAACGAAGCCGAAAATCTGCGGATTCGGAATGAACTTCCAAAACGCGCACAACATGATCTTTTTCGGCCTAAACGATTCATGGGAATCGTACTACCAGTGTATCCGCCGCGAATGGCGCTACGGCCAGAAACATCCCGTAAACGTCTACATCATTATGTCGGCTGCGGAGCAAGAAATATGGGAGAACGTAAAGCGTAAGGAGCGCGTGGCAAAGCTGATGACCAGTGAGCTGCTTCGCAATATCGCAATCTATGAACGGAGGGAACTAAAAATGGCAGATGAAGACAACGAGAAAAAGGAGCAGTTCCTTTCTTCCGTGATCGGGGCCAACTTCACCGCCATCCATGGCGATTCGTGCGAGCAACTGCCACAAATCGGTGAGAGCAGCGTCGATCTGTCGGTGTACTCCCCTCCATTCGCTGACCTGTACACCTACACGAATAGCGAGCATGACTTGGGAAACTCTAAGGATTGGGGGGAGTTCTTCAGCCACTACGCTTTCATCATCCGGGAGTTGCTCCGCGTGACGAAGCCAGGCCGTTTGACCTGCGTCCACTCATCGGACATTCCCGCCATGGAAGTCAAGGATGGTTACATAGGAATGAAGGATTTTCCCGGCGAGGTTATCCGCGCCTATGAGCGCGAGGGCTGGATATTCGTCGGCCGCGCCTTCATCCAGAAGAACCCGCAAGCGCAGGCTATACGCGTCAAGAGCAAGGCGCTCTTGTTCGCTCAGCTCCGAAAAGATTCCTCACACTCGAGGCCTGCGATTATCGATCAGGTTCTCATATTTAAGAAGCCGGGGGAGTGCGAAGTTGCGATCCGTCCCGTGGAAAACGGGGATATGGACAATGAGACGTGGATAAACTGGGCGCATGGCATTTGGTTCGGCATCCAGGAATCGGACGTTCTACGCTACGCCCCCGCACGTGATGCCGACGACGAAAAGCACATTTGTCCGCTGCAGCTTGGCGTGATCGAGAGGTGCATCAAACTGTATTCCAATCCCGGAGAACTTGTGCTTTCTCCGTTCATGGGAATCGGAAGCGAGATCTATCAGGCTGTCAGATTTGGACGAAAGGGAATAGGAATCGAGCTAAAGGAGAGCTATTTCCGTATCGCCGTTCAGAATTGTCAATATGCAGAATCTCATTTTATAGGCCAAGATTTGTTTTCAGAAGCAACATCATAACAGGAGGAAGGAAAGAGCCATGGCGAAAGAGAAAAAGAAAGAGGAACCCGTCCTGACGAGCTTCGGAGGGAAGTTCGTCTTTGAGGACTGCCGTTTCCGCAAGCTGCGGAACGGGAACAAGATCCGCGTCATTCTGGAGCTGGACTTCGACGAGGAGGCGTATGGTGTCCTCGGGAAGCTCCTGGAGAAGCACGTCGACGTGGAGCTGCGGGAGTTCATCCCGGAGCCCGTCCTCGACGAGGACGAGAAGAAGCAGAAGAAGCTTTTCGAAGACGGGGTCGGCCCGGAGGCGTGAGATGCGTCCCGGCACCACGCTCGACCTCGGAGACCCCGTCATAGGGATAGACCCCGGCAGCCTTTCCGCCGGGGTTTGCCTGATGACCTCCGGGGGGACCGTGCTCGGGAAGTGGTCTATCCGCCCCGACAAGAAGGCGGGGCCGTTGCGGCGGTTGTTTTACATCTACGTCCAGGCAAGCGAGATCTTCGCGGAGATAGAGAAGGCGCACGGACGGAAGATCGAGGTCGGGATCGAGGATGGCGTGTTCGGCGGGACGAAAGAGCCAATGAAGGCGGCGCCAATGTTCGCGGGAAAAGCTGGCGAGATCCGCGGAGTTCTGATATGCTTGTGCTGGTCGTGCGGGTGGAGAGTTCGGAAGATAGCCCCGATCACTTGGAAGTCTCGCCTTCCCGATTCCGAACGGAAGTTGAAGAAGACTCTCACGCCGAAAGAGTATGCAGCATACTACACGGAGCGGCTTGGAACCGAATGCGCGACCGCCGACGTTGCCGATGCCGTCCTCATCGCGGCATTCATGACAGGTGCTCAATAAGGGAGGATGAAATGGCGCAGTGTCCTTTCGTAGTTCCTGAAAGTGAGATCGCCAAGGAAGGCAACAAGCGCGTGAACTATTCCGACTTCGGAGGATGCGAGTACATCTTTTACGACCACGACGATGGATTCGGAACAGTCACGCGCGTCCAGTTCTGCGAGTTGATCGGAAGAAAGCGCGACGTGTTCGAGTGCTTGAACGAATCCGAATGGCACGCCTGCATTCACTACCGAAACAAAATGGCGGCCGTTTAGGTGGCGGTAACGGAGAATACAGGCAAGGAGGGAGAGAATGCTGAATCGATACACTATTGGCGATCCGATGCTTTCAGACAATGAAGAGGTCTACCTCGCATCCGACATCGAGCGCCTTCGCGTCGAGGGGCGGGAGCGGGTAATAGAGGTTATTTCAGATGCCTTTGATAAACTGATGGGAAGCCCATATCCAGTTGGCGTACTGGAAACGGCTGACCGCATCCTTGCCGCCCTATTCGATGACGGCCCCGCGAAGCGCAAGGAGTAAGACATGCCTTATTGCGTAAACTGCGGTTCTTGGATTCCTGAAAACCAAGGGAGCAAAACATGCTCTATGTGTTATGGCGACATCAATCACGGCCACGATGGCTACTACCAGCGGTGGGCAGAGCAACGGCTGAAAGATGAAGAGGAGCAAAAGCCCCATGAATAGCGAAACACTGGCGAAGCTGGAAGCGCTGGCAGATAAGTGGGATCGGGAAACGGAAGAGGAGTTTCCGGCAGAAGGCGCAATCAGCGGACATGCCTCTGAACTACGTCACATCCTCGCCGAAGCCCCCGGGGAGCCGCCGGGACTTCGAGAGGCGTTGGGAAAGGTTGTCACGCGAATGAACAGAGTGACGGCGCGTTGGCGACATATGAAAGAGACGCGCAAATCGGAAATGGACGACCTGTGCAATATCCAGCTCGATGCAGAGGAAGCTCTCAAAGCCGCCCCCGCGCAGTCAAGCGCAGAGGGAGTGCGTATCGACATTCTACGCAAGATGCGATTCTCCATCGAAAAATACCTGAGTGACCATCGTTGCGCTCTGAAGCTCGGTGACTATGAAGTCATGGCCGAGGACTGTGACGCCATTCTTTCGGGAGCCTTCACCAAAGAAGAGATAGACGAATGGCAGAAGATTCCCTCCCAGTCCACCGCGCAGTCAGGCGCAGAGGGAGGGCTGCGGGCGGAGTTGCTTTCAATTTTGCGTCATTTCACTACCGTCGAAAGAGATAATCCTTTGGTTGGGTATGATGAGGCCATCGGTTACATCAGGAGCCGATTGAAGGTAGCCGCCCAGCCCACCGCGCAGACACCGGAGGGGGAGACATGAAAATCTATCTGCGTAGAGATCATCATCCGATGGCACCGCGTTGGGGAAGGGCGCACTACTTTGGCGGTAGCGGAATCGTGTGGCTTCTCGGACCCGTTGTGATCGAATGGTCGCACCGTATCACGAGGAAAGGATGGACGTTGTGAGCCAGAAAGAGCGTGATGCGTTTCGGGCTGGTGCACGCTTCGGATGGGAGATAGGTGGCGAAGCGTGGGATGGAATGAGGGTGGAATGGCAAGCCAATCACCGCTATCCCGAAGGCGACACAAACCAAGACGACAACGCCCAGGAAGCCCAGGACGCCAAGGGCGCGCCGAGTTGTCTTGCTTGCTATTACCACAACGATTCTCAATTTGAACACACATGCAAGCCCGCGCTGAAGGAAGCCAAGCGGTGGCAGTGCATGGCGTGTCGTCACATTTTTGATGACGAAGTTGAAGCAAGGCGTCACGGAAAGGTATTTGGGTTTTCCGTGGTCGAGCTTCCCGAGGGCGGGGGAGGGTCGACGTGATCTACACGCAAGCAGACATAGCGGCATCTCGATGGCGCGTTAAGGAGGCCATACGTATTCAACGGGAACATCCTGAGTGGACATGGGAACACCACGTGAACGAACTTGCACGCCGTGAAGAGGCCGAGACCCGGGCGCGGGGAGGGATGAAGTGATCCGCCTTCTCTGGGCATCACAGCTTTCCGGAATTGGCAATGCCTACGGCTACAGCACTCAAGCCGACAAGATGCTCGAGGCCCTTCGAAGAAGAACCGATGTTTTCGTCATTGAAGAACGTGGCAAGGAGTATGACATAGCAGTTCACATCATAACGCCAGACAAGTTTCAGGCTGTTGATTCTGCTCACCCGCAGTTGCTTTTCACCATGTACGAAGCGACCACCCTCCCCTATGGATGGGTGAAGCCTATCAATGAGGCTGACGTTTTAGTCGTCCCCTGCAAGCAAAACGTGGAGCTATTCGGGAACTATTACAAGCGGGGGAAGGTCGAGCGATGTCGTCTAGGTATCGATCCGGAGCAATATCCGTTCTACCAACGCAAGAGGCCGGATCCCGGGGAGCCTTTCCGTTTCCTTTGGGTTGGAGCTCCGAACCCGAGGAAGGGGTTTCAATTGGCGCTTGCGTCGTGGACACAATGGCTTCGAACCGGTAGAATGCCGAAAGACGTTCAGCTCTATATGAAGTCATCGGGGACGGACGAAGACAAAACGGTGAAGTTCAAGGCTGCGGTGCAGATGCGAGAGGGAGATTGCCCGGATCATGAAAGAGCTAAATGTCCCCGATGCCAAGGGACAAAGAAAATCAAGTTCCCCGTAGTCGACTTTTTCGAGGAGAAAGACTGCAACCCAGAGGCCCCCGATTTGCCGGGGATCGTGTTCGACACCCGGACGTACACGCGAGAGCAGATGCGGGAACTCTACCATTCGGCGCACGCTTTCCTTTTGCCTTCGGTCGGGGAGGGGTGGGGGCTGACTCTCGCAGAAGCTTTGGCGACCGGGGCGCCGTCGATCTGGACGCACTGGAGCGGACCCGTGGACTTCGCTGACGAGTCAATTGGGTTTCCGATCACCAACGCGAACGGGAGGAAGGACTGGTCGATGGCGCCGCTGCAGATGATTCAAGCGGAGAAGATAGAGAACCCTGGTTCGGCTCTAGCGGCGTCGGCGTTGATGATGGGGAAGGATCACATCCGTCTGGTGAAGGCACATGACAGCTACGGAGCGATAGCGCACGGGGATGCTCTGGTTCGCAGGTTCGAACAGATTTATCACGGCTACGACGAAGCGCTGCGCCGAGGGAAGAAGGCGAGCGAACGGATGCATTCGAAATACACTTGGGCTGATTGTGCGGAGGAGTTCGTCGAAATTTGCAAAAGAAGATTGGACAAAGAAGGGAGAAGATGATGCTTCTTAATGAGATGAGATCACCGGAAAAAATAGGCGGTATTCCTGAAATCTTCAACGGACTTGTGGAATTGTGCATGTTCGTACATTCGAAGCTGGGGAGCGAGTCCGTGATGTACGAAATAGGGAGTTATGCAGGAGAGAGCGCTGAGGTGTTCGCTAAGTTTTTCCGCCTCGTTCATTGCGTAGACCCCTGGGGGGAGGCGACTCTGTCTCCGAATGCTGTCTTGATCGAGCAATCATTCGATGAGCGTTGCTATAGAGCTGGCAACATGATCAAACACAGATGCGGGTCTTTAGACATGGTGACCAGTTTGATCGACGGATCTATAGATTTCGCCTACATCGATGCTGGAACGCACAGTTACGAAATCTGCATGAGAGACATCAAGGTGTGGTGGCCGAAGATAAGAATTGGAGGATTTCTGTCTGGTCACGACTACCCATGCGTTCCAACGGCAGTCACGAAATTTCCAGGAGTGAAACAGGCAGTGGACGAATCTTTCGAAGGCCGAGAAGTGAGATTTTTCCCCGACACCTCTTGGCTGGTGATGAAGGAATCATGACCCCAAAGAACGTCGGAATCATCGGCTTCGGCCGAATGGGACAGCGTCGAGCGTCCGCTCTCGCCGGTTGTCGTCTTGTGGCCACCGTTGACAATGGAGACGATTGGGGCCGAGTTATCAACCGACGGGACATTGACATCGTCATCGTGTCGACGCCGAATGACCTTCTGGCCAGGGCAACGATCGTTGCCCTGCAAGCTGGGAAGCATGTGTTGGTCGAGAAGCCGGCCGCAGACAAAATTTCCGCTCTCGGACAGGTTGTCCGGGTATCCAAGGAGACCGGCGGGTTGGTTCGGGTTGGGTTCAATCATCGATATTGCCGATCGTTCAGGAAGGCCCGGGAGTTGCTTCCTGAGATCGCTCCGCTGATGTATGTCCGGGGACGATACGGTCACGGGGGGCGCCCAGGTTACGACCGGGAGTGGAGGGCCCAGGCTGTTCACGGTGGAGGGGAGTTGATCGACCAAGGTGTTCATCTGATTGATTTAGCCCGCTGGTTTTTGGGGGATTTCGTTGAGGTTCAGGGAATGGTCGAGACGTGCTATTGGGACATGGAGGTGGAGGACAACGGCTGGATGCTGCTTCGAACCTCGACCGAGAAAGTGGCCCAGTTGCACGTTAGTTGCACCGAGTGGGGCAAGTTATTCTATTTCGAGTTGTTCGGTAAGGGCGGTAAGATTGAGGTTTCGGGCTTGGTGAGCTGCGGACCCGAACGGCTGATGCTGCATGACCGAACGACAGGACAGTCGAAGGTCTGGGAGTGGCCGGCACCTGACGATTCGCTGGAGTTCGAAATGACCGAGTTCTTAGAAGACATAGAACTGAACCGTCAGCCCGTTCCTGGACTTTCGGATGCTCTTGAGACGCTGCGGGTGGTCGAAAGGATCAAGGGGGGAAAATGATCGTCTGGCTGCGGGATCCCAATCAAGAAGGCAACCCTTCGATAGCCTCTGGACTCGCAGAGCTTTGCGAGTATCTCTCGAATCGAGGAGTGATGTATGAGATAGGGAGTTTTGCAGGGGAAAGTTCGGAGATATTTTCAAGGTACTTCAAGATCGTTCACTGTGTCGACCCTTGGTCAGAAACCGTCGAGCAGATAACAGGAGATTCCACGAACGGATACACTACGGCGGATGTCGAAGCTTCTTTCGATGAACGAGCGCGATTGGCAGGGAACATCATCAAGCACAAGGGGAGGTCTCTCGACGTCGTGGTCGGCGTTGAGAACGAATCTCTCGATTTCGTCTACATAGACGCCAATCACACACTCTCTTTCGCCATGGCCGACATGCAATCCTGGTGGCCGAAGGTGAAAAGAGGAGGCTTCCTGGGAGGGCATGACTACATCATCCCCGACAGACCTGGGAGTGAAGTGGCGGGGGCTTTCAGGATAGTGTTCGGGATGAATGGTCCGGATGTGGTTTTTCCTGACACGTCCTGGGTGTTGAGGAAGCCATGAAGAAGATCATCATCACTACAAGGTGCCTCCCCGACGAGCCTTGGGCGGAGGTCCTTGCAATCTCCGAACCGAGATTTTCAGAGTACGCCGAGCGCCACGGGTACGACTTCTCCCCCGTTTGGTACGGGGGGCTGAATGTCAGATTCAATCATGTTTTTCATCACCCCGAAGCCTTCATCGAAGGGGTGATCAACTACGACTTGAGGAAGGACTTCATCCTTTGGAACCGCGATCGGACGATGCTGGCGCCGAATTGGCTTCGGTACGCTTGGACCATTCAACTTCTGGAGACGTATGACCTCGTAGTGTACGCCGACGCCGACCTGCTCCTTGTGGACTTGCGGGACGATATCGCGGAGGGGTTCCCGGGGGACCGGTGGATAGCGAATTCTGTTCCGCAGAACGAGAACGGAGGAGGACCGAGCGGCTGCCTTTACATGACGCGGAAATGCCCCGAATCGATCTCGTTCTGGTGGAAGGTTTGGCTCGGACAGCTTTGGAAGGTTCACCCGATGTGGACGGACGGCGTCGATTACATGGATCTTCTCGGCTACTCCGTTCTCCCGCCCGTCCGGAAGGTCAGGTCGAGCGAATACGACAAAGTCTGGTGGAACTTCGGGGAATGTTGGGCGACGTACTGGAAAGAGGAGAAGATCGAAGGAGTCAAGGCGTATCACATAGCGGGAGGGAACGGGAACCCTTCGGGGAAGGCTGCAAAAATGAGGGAGATCCTCAAGGTCTGCGGATGAAGAAGACGCTGATCACTTGCGCCGCTGACCCACGAGAAGGGGACTGGTTCTCGGTGTTTAAGCTTGCAGAGAAGTTCTTCATCTCTTACGCTGAGAGATGGGGATATGAGTACCGCCCTTTGTGGTACGGAGACCTGGACTTGAAGCGGTGGCCTCGGCTTGATCTCGGATACGAAGAATGGAAGCGAGATCCTGCGGGGCAAGCGAAGGCGACGCGAGACAACCGGTCTGGAGTGAGGACTTCTCCGATGTATCTGAAAGGGCCGATGATAGCCGAGTCCTTGGAGAAGTTCGACGTCGTGTTGTTCCTCGACGCCGACGTTCTCATCCTCGACGCTGGGGCGGACATCTCTCTCCCTGAAGGGAAAGCTTTCGGGATGTATCATGCTCATGACGCAACACATCCCGATTGGGGACCAGTGAGCGCTGTCATGCTCTTAAAGAGTTGTGACGTCTCGAGGCGTTTTATCCAGGCGTCTTGGGACTCGCCTTCGTGGTGTGGGTGCCTCTGGCACGACATGTGCGCCATCTACGATCTCCTCGGGTACAAGTATCAGTTCGATCCTCCGCTGGCGTGGAAGGACCATGACACGGAGTTTACGCCGTTCTGTCACCGGTTCGGAGAGGACTGGATCGGAGACGGGTTCGGGACTCCTGGGGTTCCGAGACCGGAAAACAGGTTCTTTCATGTTTCGTGCGGACGATCTGCTTCGTGGAAGTTGGAAGTGATGCAGCGCATCGTGAAGGAGAGAGGGCTATGAACAGGAGAGATAGAGATGATTGGCAACTGTATTACGTAGCTTGGTTAAAGGCTTGGCTTGGGAATAAAGACTTGCTTGTCAATGGGCCTCAGGCTGCAGTTGATACAGCGATAGATTTTGCAGATAGAGCTTTGGAAGCTCAGAAAAAAGGCAGAGGCAGATGAAATCAGCGTTGATAATAGGAGCGGGCGGGCAGGACGGTACGTATCTCTCGGAGTTCCTCCTGGCGCTCGGGTATAAGGTCTTTGGGGTGAGGCGCCGAAGCACCAGAGCGTATTTGTCGATCCCCGCAGTTGTCTATCTCACGGGAGACGTCCTCGACGGGAGCTCTATTCTCGCTTGTCTGGAGGCGAGCAAGCCGGACGAGGTCTACAACCTAGCTGCAGACGCCTTCGTCGGGGATTCTTGGAAGCACCCCGTAGAGCAGGGGGAGGTCACGGGTCTCGGGTGCGTCCGTATTCTCGAAGCCATACGGCAGTACCAGAAGACCGTCACGTGGCAGATCAAATTCTACCAGGCGAGCACGTCGGAGCTTTTCGGGAATCAGCCAGGACCGCAGAACGAGAAGACGCCATTTCATCCGAGCAGCCCCTACGGGGTGGCGAAACTGTTCGCACATGCCATTACGGTGAACTACCGGGAAAGCTACGGCATGTTCGCGTGCTGCGGGATACTTTTCAATCACGAGTCTCCGCGGAGGAGCCCTGAGTTTGTCACGCAGAAGATATGCATCCAGGCAGCGGAGGTGAAGGCTGGGAAAAGAGAGTTCGTGGAACTCGGCGACTTGTCTCCCCGTCGAGATTGGGGGTACGCTCCAGAATACGTGAAGGCGATGCACTTGATGCTGGAGCAGGATACCCCCGACGACTACGTCGTGGCGACCGGGGAGACGCATTCCATCAAGGACTTCTTGGAAGAGGTTCTGTCCCTTTCCGGACTCGGCATGGATCGAGTCAGGGTTGGGACGCACCGCCGACCTGCGGAGGCGTACGAGCTCCGAGGGGATGCGGCGAAGATCTCGAAAATAGGATGGAAACCGACGATTTCCTACGGAGAACTTGCTCGGATGATGTATAATGCGGCGTGGGAGAAGGTGAGTCATGAATGACAGAACGTATACAGAGATGCTCAGCAGGCTGGCTTGTTCGTATCATCCAGCTCCTGAGGGGATGGAATGCGGGAGTTGTCATTTCCCGGTCCAGAAGAACGAAGGGATGGTGGTCCGGTTCGGGTTTGCCGACTGCGGAGAGTACGCGATTACTTGCGTCTGCATGACGTGCATCACAAGAGCCATAACCACGGAACTCGTCTACAGGAAGACGAAAGAGTCGGAGAAGAAAAAGCAACGAGTTTTGAATTGGCTGTTCCGACTTTTCAACAAATGGGTGATGAGGATAGGGGGATACGACAAGAAGTGGAGGCCGATGTCATGAGGAAAGTTCTGATAACGTGCAAGGCTCATCCCGGGGAACCCGAGTGGTTCGCTCTCTGGCAGATGGCTCGGGAGCGTTTCGAACTCTACGCCAAACATCATGGGTATGATTATCGGGAGTTCTTCACCGAGGATTTCACGGCGGAGGAGTTCCCGGGGGTGATCTCCGGTCGGATTCCGGTATGGCCGCTGTTCCCGAACATGACCTCTCCCTGCTGGTACAAGATCCCGGCTATAAACAAGATGATCCGAGAGTATGATCTCGTGGTTTACCTCGATAACGACTGTGTGATCACGGACTTCTCAAAGGACATCGCCGATGAACTGCCTGAGGACAAGTGGCTGGCGATGCATGACAGCGTTACCCCCGACGGCTGCGGTCCGAACATCGGAGTCGTAGTGACGCGGGGATATCCAGCTAAAACACTTGTCGGAGACGATTTCAGGAAGCCTTTTGAATTCTGGTGTCGAGCGTGGACCTCCGAGGCGTGGCGGACGGCCCGATGGACAGACAACGGCCAGGTGATGCATCTCCTCGGCTACACGACAAACCCGCCGTTGCGGAAGATGCGTGACACAGAGTACACTCCTGGGTATCATATCCTGGGGCCTGAGTGGAATTGGTTCGGTAGCGGCAAGGAGCCGGGAGAGATTGGCAAGGGGACGAGGATAGCACATGCCGCATGGGGTCGAGACGGAGCGTGGAAGCTGTCCGTGATGAAGCGCTGGGCGAGAGAGCACCCTATCCCCCGGTGGGTGAAACGATGACGCGAGGTCCCTACAAGCTCAACACCAAGGGCATGGATCTCCCCTCTCGTCTCTCTTGGTGGAACAGGAACGGGGGTGCGGCGCCGAGGCCGAAAGCATCCCCGCTTTCCTTTGTCTGGAAGAAAGCTCTCCGGCAGAATTGGAGACTAAACTGACCATGCCTTTCAAGAAAGGGAATCCAGGGAAACCGAAAGGTGCGAAAGCCCGTTTTCACAACCCGAACAACAAACGTAACAGGACCAAAAAAAGCACCCATCCTGGTAACCCTAAGAATCTTCGTCCGCCATGGAAGAAGGGGCAAAGCGGTAACCCGAAGGGAAGGCCGAAGGGAAGCGGAGTGAAGGACATAGCTCTGGCGTTCAACGCCCTCCTGTCTCAATTTGTGGACAAGGATAAAAAGGTTCGAGACATTGACACTCTCTTTCATGAACTCAGGAAGCAATCAAAGAACGGGAGCAGTGCGGCAGCCAGGACTCTCCTAGGCTGGGGGTTGGGGATGCCGAAGCAGATGGTGCAGGTCACTCAGGGGGTGGAGCTGGAGATCGGGGTTGCTCAGGAGCTCGACGACATAGACCTGAAGAGCGCCGACAACGTGACCGTGGACGAGGCGAAGGGCGAATGATCAGCTTGATCAAGCACCAAGCGCAGCTTTTCAACGCCCCGTGGAACAAACAGACCAAGCACATCAACCACTTTTTCTGCGTCGCCGGGTATGCTTCTGGGAAAACCTACGGAGACGATGCTTTGATCCTTAATCTCATCCGGCGGTACAACAAGTACGAGGTGACGATAGGGATTGGGGGGACCAGCGTAATATTCCTGAAGAAGACTTTGCTTCTGGACCTCTTTCGCCTGTTTCGCCGTTACGGGATCCCGTACGACTTCGACAAGCAGTCGAGCTTGATTCAGGTCAACAAGATGCAGTTTATGTGCATCGGGACCGAGAACCCGCAGGACATTTACGGGTACAACTATCATGCGTTCATAGACGACGAGATCGACGAGCTCCCGCACGAAAAGGCGACGGAGGCGAAGAAGGCGATCTCCGAGCGAACCAGGCTTGTTTTCCCCGACGGCCGGCAACCGTTCGAGGTCTATTCGAGCACGGCGCAGGGGTACAAGGGACTCTACCAGATCGTGAGTGACCTTCACGACACCCACGAGCCGTACGTGCTGATCCGAGGCGAGACCGAGGCCGCCGTGAAGGCGGGGATCCTCTCGAAAGAGAAGTACGCCTCTTGGGTTCGGATGTACAACGAGAACGAGCGCCTGGCGTTCCTGAAAGGGATGTTCGTCAACCTGACGACGGGTCGAGTCTACTACGGGTACGATGAGAGCAAAAACAGGGCGAAGACGGTCCCGTTCGCCGTGGAATCGAACGACTTGGTGCGGGTGGGGCAGGACTTCAACACGGGGTATTCGAGGGGTTGCGGGACCGTGGTCCGTGGCGGGGTGATCTATGTGACGACGCTCTGGGACTTCAAAGAGATAGGGCACGCCCCGAAGATGATACGGACCGACTACCCTCCGAACATCATCAAATGGTACCCCGACGCCAGCGGGTACGAGATCGTCCTCGGATACGCGAAAGAGATCAAGCAGTACAACATCCTCTGCCGTGTGGGGGCGATCAATCCGTCGATAGTCGACCGCGTGTTTTTCATCAACAAGCTCTTCGAGATGGGGCGATTGGTTCTTTTCCCGAATTGCGGACCGCTGGCGATGGCATTGAAAGTCAGGCAGTACGACGACAAGGGGAACCCGGAGAAGGGGAAAGGGCCGACGGCGCCTGATCACTGGTGCGACTCGCTCGAATACGTGGTCTGGCGCATCGTCCAGGAGGATGCCGAGTTCAAGGACCTCTGGGAGGCGTCCCGTGCGGAACGTAGACAGATCACCGACAGAGTGGTAGCGTAGAGAGCATGAGGATGACCATTTTTGATTTGATTCGAAAAGAAGGTAGAGAACCTGGGGGAATCATAAAAAAGAAAATTGTGAAATGGAATCAACCTCTTTTGATGCAATTTGTTTATCCGACAATCCCAGGTAAATACAATAGCAAGTACAAGTTTGTTCGACATGTCGTGGGGATTGATGGAATCACGGGAAAAGTCATAGGGAAGGAGAGAATAGAATGAGCGACGGGCAAGCGGCTGCGGCGGCTGCCGCATCGGCAGAGATGCAGGGCGTGACCCCGCAAGAACTTCCCACCGTTCCCGTGGTCCCTAACCTGGGGCCGCTGTGGAAGCGTGTTCTGAGGGAGTGGAAAGCGAAGGCTCCAAGGGCCATAGATGCGGCGAAGGTGAACACGGAGATCCGAGGCGTGAAGTTCGGGATGCGCTGCATGATGATTATCGGCGGGTACCGTTTCAAGAAGGGGATGAGGGAGACCGACGAGGAGATCCAAAAGCGGGCAGATGCAACGGTCACGCTGATTATAAACGTCTTTATGATGGTCCGTGCCGCTGAGGACGTGATCGTTCGGCACGGACTCACGGACGAGTACAAGGCGCAGCTCGCGCATCTGCAGTCGGCGATGGCGGCGAGCGTCCCCCAGCCGACCGGTGAGGAATTGGCGAAGCTGCAGGAGATGCTCGGCAAGATGGCGAAGGGTGGCGGAGCGCCAGCTGGAATAGCGACCTTCGGAGATGCGAAGGGAGACGGAAATGGCGGAAACGGACTTTCGGAAGCTGGCGAAGGACGCGACGATACCGTGGGTGAAGAAAGCGTATGAAATAATATGCCGCTCTATCCCCTCTGAGAAGTACATCGGAGACTCTCAGGACAGGGACAGCAAAATCAGACACCCGATAGACGATATTGAGGCGATCAAGAAAGTAATGCACGATCACGTCCAAGCGCAGCGCGTGAAGGATGGCGGATCCTTCCAGACGATAGAAGAGGCGACCGACCGGATGAGGATGGCCGCTTTCTCCGCTATGCGAAGCTCCCCGACGTTCGAGCGCTACACGAAAGATGGGAAACGGATGCTCCGGATGAAGGGGGCATCGTACGTTCGAGACGGGTTCTGGAATCCTGCGAGCGGCGTGGGGAGCGCCGACGACCCCGGGATGTACAATTTCGCCTACACCCCGGTGTCGATGAGCCCTCAGCAGGCGACGGCGGTCTATTCCAGCGGCGGAATCCCCGCAGTCGTCACGGACAAGAAGGCGAAGGGTTGCCTCCTGAACGGCTACGGGTTCGAAGGCAGCGGATGGAAGCCCGACGAGTTCAAGACTCTGGGGGAATACGCCGAGGGGATCCTGTTCGGACCCGCACTTGCCGACTCCCTCCGCGACGGATTGATCTATGGCGGTGCGATCTGCTACCCGCGGTTGAAGCAGGATACGGTCGAGTCTCTGACGTGGACTCTTGACGAACTTTTGAAAGACCGCCGGGTTACAAAAGACTCCATCGAGCACTTCGTCACGACGGACCGCTGGAACTGCGTGATCGTTCCGAACTGGAACGTGACCGCGCGGGATTATCTGACCCCTTCGCACTACTACATCCCGATAGGAGGCGTGGAAGTCTCGACGAGACGAAGCGCCGTGGTTCGACCGAAGCTCCTCCCCTACTGGGGGATGCTCCCGCAGATCGGCTGGGGGATATCGGACTTCGAGGGGTACATCACCTCGATCCTGGCGTACCAGATCGTCATTATGTCGATCCCAGTTATGGCGCAGCAGATGTCGATCCTCTTTCACGAGATCCCGATCGATGCCCAGCTCGCTATGGCGGGGATAGACGATGTTCTGGATATGATGCAGCAGAACACCTCCGTCATGGACACGTGGAGCATCCTTCATCCCGCGACCGTCCCTTCGGTCGGAGAAGTAAAGGCCGTGGAGCGGCACTACGAAGGGTTCGCGGAGCTCGTTCAGCTCCTTCAGGTCGACATAGCGGCGAGGAGCGAGCTTCCGCAGACAGTCCTTTTCCCCTCAGCTCCGACGGGGCTTGCGGACTCCCGCGGTGAGGACGTCCTCCTGAAGCAGGCGGAGAGCGTGAAGAAGATTTCGATCACTGTGGCGCCGCAGTTTCGCCAAGTGGTGAAGATCCTCGCCCTTTCCTGTTTCGGACCCGAGTACTTCGACAACCCCGACGGGATGAGGAAATTGAATAGCTTGGCTCTTACCTTCAACCCGCCGTCGATCCAGACAGCGAAGGAGAAGGCGGAGAGCGCCGACAAGTTCGCGACGTTCGTCTCCACCATGACCTCCGCAGAGCTTCCCGTTGATGCGGTTCTCGAACTTTCGAAGCAGTTCTTCCCCGACGTGGAGATTCCCGAGAGCATCATGGCGAGGATCAGGCAGATCGACGAGAACGACCAGCAACCGGCATACGCCGATGCTCTGCAGGTGGGAGGGCTTGCGGAGAAGCTTGCCGGGGAGTTCGATCCGAAAGTCAAGATCGAGAAGGCTCTGGAAGCCGAGCTCCCGGAAGCTCTCGGGGAGTTGATGACGGTAGAGGATGGAGGCGTGAAGGATATCGCTCAGCTTCCGGACCGTTTCGACCGTAAGATCATGGCTGATCAGAAGGAATTGCGGGGCGCAGTAATAGATTCTATGAAGGATCTTGCGGAGGCTTTCAACCGTTTGGCGGATCGTCCGATCATTGTCAAATCTCCCTCTGTCACGGTTCCTCCACCGAATGTCACGGTTAGCCCGCCACAAGTTACGGTGGATTACCGTCCGCCTGAGATAAAGGTCCCTGCGGCCATCGTCAACATCCCTGACCGACCGATGCGGAGGAAGATCAAGGCGAAACGGGACGCCAGCGGGAGACTCGACCTTGAGAGCGTCGAGATCATCGACGAGCCGATGAGGAAATAGGGAGGGTGACATGGCGGTAGCGATTGTCTTTTATCAGGCGTTCAAGGCGAATGTAGTCGAGGCGGACAACCTCGGGAGCGATACCTACAAGATCATGCTCACCGACACGGCACCCGTTGTCGGGACTGATTCGACATACAGTGGAATCAGCGCTCATGAGATAGCGTCCGGTAACGGCTACACGACGGGGGGAAACTCCTGCTCGGTATCTTCGCATGGGCAAACATCAGGAACCTACAAGCTTGTGCTTGCAAGCCCGACGGCGTGGACGGGAGGAGCGTCGCCGATGGCTCAGTTCCGATACGCCGTGCTTTACGACGTGACCACGGGCAACCTCGTAGGATATTATGACTACGGAAGCGAGGTCATTTTGAACACCGGGGACACCTTCACGATCACACTAGACGGAACAAATGGAGTGCTACAACTCTCGTGAAAAAGGTCATCTTCACCCTGAACGTCAACGGCTATTCTCCGGAGATCACGGAGATCACATTCCCTCTCTTCCGCTACTATGCACGAAAGATCGGAGCGGAGTTTCGCGTGATCACCGAGCGCAAATGGCCAGAATGGCCGGTGGTCTGCGAGAAGTTGCAGATCAGGGAGCTCGCGGAAGACGCCGACTGGGTGATATTTTTCGACGCCGACACGTTTGTCAATCCAGAGTGCATCGACGTGACGTGCTTCCTTGATGACGAGACCTGCGCACACAACGGACAGGATTTCGCCAACATGCGCCACCGCTACGATGAGGTGCAGGTGAAGGACGGGCGCAACATCGGAACTTGCGGATGGCTGACCGTGGCCCCACGCAAATGCTTCGGCCTCTGGGACCCTCCCGACATGCCGATGAAGGAGATCATCGAGCGCTGCACGCCGTCTCTGGGAGAGGCGCACTTCGGGATCACGGCTGAACATCTTACCGACGATTTCATCATGTCGCGCAACTTGGCCCGACACGGCTACAAGCATGTTTGTTTCATGGAGCTTCTCCCTAAGCTCGGATTCGACAAGGGCTCGTTTTTTTGGCACGCCTACACCATCCCTATTGAGGAGAAAGTTCGTCAGATGAAAGAAGTTCTATGGCGCGAGCGCGTCCCGCACCCGGTTTTGATGAAGGGCTGGGAATGGTTCCATGATCGGATGAAGTGATGTCAACCGCAACTTTCACTACCAAAGGCGTCTACGGCTGGGTCGTGCCTGCGAACGTTACAGCGGCGCAGGTGGAGGTCTGGGGCGGCGGCGGTGGTGGCGGATCGAACAACAACAACAACACGCTTCACGGATCATCGGGAGGCGGAGGTGGAGGTTATTCTCGCTCGAATGTCACGGGCCTTGTCCCCGGCACCAATCTTACGGGGAACGTCGGAGCGGGCGGAGCGGGCGGAGTCAACAACAACAACGGGTCCAACGGGACTTTCACCGATTTCAACAACAACCAAGTCATGGCCCTGTTCGGCATCCACGGCGCGAACACCGCGCAAAACGGTGCAGGCGCAGGAATTGGAACGGGCAACGTCACCTACACTGGAGGTCACGGCAACAATAACAATGGCGGGAATGGCGGCGGTGGAGGTGCGGCAGGTGGCAATGCTGCCAACGGAGCCAACGCCACGGGAAACGCTGGGGCAACAGGTTCGGGGGGCGGGGGATCTGGCGGCACTGGTGGAATCGGCGTCAACCAAGTCGGAAACGTTGGCGTGGCCCCTGGGGGAGGTGGAGGCGGAGCGGGTTATGGTAACCTGACGACGAAGCAGGGCGGAAACGGCGCCAACGGTCAAGTCATCATAACCTACAATGCTGTCTATACTCTTTCTGCTGCCGAGACTTCTCTGACGCTGACGGCCGAATCCGCGACGCTGACTTACGTTCATACTCCCATACCTTACGCCATGACTGCTTCCATGGGGACACTTTCGCTGGTGGCCGAGTCGGCGACGATGGCGAAGGGGCACACGTTGACGGCCGGCATGACTTCCTTGACTCTCGCGGCCAAGACGGCGACCACTGTCAAGGCGCTCGGATTGACGGCTGCGAAAACCAACCTCACTTTGGAAGCCAAGACCGCGACGACGATCCGTGCTCTGACGATGAGCGCTGCCGAAACAAGCCTGACGTTGACGGCGGAGTCGGCGACGCTAACCAAAACGGCGCCAATCGCTTATTCGATGACGGCCCAAATGACTGCGCTGATACTCGTCGGAGAATCGGCTACATTGGCGGCGAGCAACGTCAAGCCAGCCGTAGAACCCCCAGGCGGAGGCGTCCCGTACTGGCCGACGTACGAGAACTACAAGCGCTGGCTGAAGAAAAAGAGCGTCCCCGTGTTCGACAGGAACTTGCTCGGGGAACTCGCGAAGGCCCCCTCGTTCGATATGGCGGAAGAAGAACTCGTAGAACTGCTAATGCTGATGAGGTGAGAGAGATGGACGTTCGAGATGCCGTCGCCAGCTTGAAGCCGCAACCGAAGACGAAGGGGAAGAAAACGGCCTCCGTCGCCGCAGATCCGACGCAGTCGTTCGAAGACTTCACCACTGCAGCGGGGAACTACGTCGCCGTGCAATATCGCGGGAACGTGGTGATCCCTCTGGTCGTTTCGCACGCCGACATGCAGGCGATCGAAGATGCGATGGAATCATAAGGCGGCGGCCTTAAAACGCGAAGGAGAGAACTATGGAGTCAGGAATGGCAAGAGCGGTTCCCGAAAGGCAACCGGAGATCGAGTCTCTCATGAGTTTGATGTCGGAACTCACCGAGAGGCTGAAGATCAAGGCTGGGAATCTTCGCAGGCGATTGTCTGTAGTTCTGATGGACCCGTCTCCACCAAATCCGGTGAAAGACGGATCTCAATCAAGAGAATGTGAGTTTGGAAGATGGATGCAGGAACAGATCGACAGTCTGTCTCTTGCAGAATCCATCCTTGACGACATCTGGATTCCTCTTGGGGAATCCTTCGGCGTTTCTAAACCCGGGCGGTGGATATTTTGTTGAAAGGCCGCGAGCTTTTTCGAAAGAAGAAGATTCCCCAACCCTCGCTGAAGCGAGAGGACCTGATGGCCCGAACCCTGAAGGCCGAATACGACAAGTTGTTCGGAAATCTGCGGGTGGCCGCAGCGGGAGGGCCGCTGTCCGTTCTGCACAAGCTCCAGGACCTCGTCGGCGAGCGAGGCGTGGACGTAGAACGGCTGCGGACCCGCCTGAACGCGCAACTAGTGGCGGAGGCGAAACGGAACATCGAGGACTTGATCGGTCGCGGAGGGCCGGTGGCGGAGAGGTTGATGGCGCTGCCGGCCCAGGAGGTTTTCTCCCAGAAGATGCGCTACCTCCGAGAGCTTTACCTTGACGACGCCGTGGAGCGATGGCAGGGAGAAGAGGACGACCTGAAGAAGGCGTTTTTGGGGAAACTCACGGATTGGGCGCAGACCGGCGGGGAGCTGGACGTCGCGGAGATCGTCGACCGCATGGAGGAGACGAGCGCTCGGAGGGCGAAGTTCTTCGCCCGGGACCAATTCGCGAAGTTCAACCGCTCGGTAACGCTCGCAGGGTATCAACAGGCGGACGTCCAATACTTCGAATGGCTGACTTCGAATGACGGACGAGTCCGGGAGACGCATAGGGAGCGGAACCACCGAATCTACACGATGCAGGAGCTTCTGGCGGACCCCGAGTACAACTCGTACAATTGCCGCTGTGGATACGCTCCGCTGTGGAGCTTGACTGCAGCGCAAGAGAGAAGGAGGGTGGCGTGATGGTTGCTTGGAACTTCGGCCCCGCTCGGCCGAGGAAACAGTACCACGGTCAGAGGGAAGCGCACCTTCACCGAACCATGACGGTGGAGATCCCCGAATCGCTGTTTCATGCGATCAACTGGGCCAGGAGGGACTTGCCGAAGGTCCGCGATTACCCCCTTTCGATGGCGGGGGCGATCACGTACCTCTTGCAGAACTGTCCGAAAGGGATGTGATATGTCGCAACCTTACATGACTTTCAACGGAGTGACCCCGCAGTACATGCCAGCTCAGCCCTTGGCGACCTCCGTCGAAGAAGAGTCCGCTTTCATCTTGAACGTCGGGTTTTTCGACGAGAACGGGTCGGCGACGCTAGGGAGTGGGATCACCTGGTCGCTGTCGTATGACGACGGGACGATAGTCAACGGCAGAAAGAACGTGGCGTATGCGGGGTCGGGGTCGACGATCATGATTGTCCTCGACGACGACGACACAGAGAGGGAGGACCTTGATTCGAGCGGGTTTCAAGATGACCTCGTTCGGATCGTCTCGGTGAAGGCTTATTACAACTCGCCGATCGCAGGGGAACCGTTGCTGATGGCGGGGATCTTCAAATTCCTGATCGTCCCACAACCTCCGATAAAGGACAAGGAGCCTTCAGACTGATGGAACTGTCCGAGCGATTCGTCGGGGATGTATGCAGACTGATGGAACTGTCCGAGCGATTCGTCGAGGATGTATCTCGAAGGCTCATGCGCGGGGAACCGTTGGAGGTAGCCTTGAAGGGATACATCGGCGATTCGCTCACTGAAGAGCAGATCAACGCAATCCGCTCCGCCGAGAGCAACACCTCTCAATCCCTGGACAAGCGCTACGTGGGGACGGTGAACTTCCTCGGGGAGATCGTCCAGGTCTTCACGGTGAACGGTCGCAACGTGCGGAAGCGCGTAACCGACGGCGGGCAGGGGTGCATGGAGTTCGTAATGGGCATGAACGGATACGCCGCCCGTGAGCCCCGATACCACGCGACGGCGTGGTGCCTGAGCGATGAAGTATGCCTGCACAACCTTCTGGACCCCGTGGATTTTCTCTCGACCTGCGTCCACGAGTGTGCGGAGGGTTTCAAGGGGATGCGGGTCGTCGGCCTAAGCTACGACGACGCGCATGACACATGGGGCAACCCGTGGGAGGACGAAGCACGGCACGTGCTGGAGACTGAAGGCTGGACCTGGGGGAAACAGCCCGCGGACTGGCTGAAAAACTGGGAACGGCTCATTCGGGAGATTGCGCGATGAGGCACACGAAGGAGAAGAAAAACGTCATCATCGCCGTCCGCGTCTCCGAGAAGGAGAAGAAAGCAATTGAAAAGAAGGCCGAAAAGAGCGGCCGGTCCGTGTCGGAAATGATCGTCGATGCCCTGAAAAAAACGTAGACAGACTTTCGGAAACGTGATACTGTCTTTTTAACGTGGCGTTGCCCGTTCGATCCAACCTTTCTGTTTTGGAGGCCCAGCCGTGGCCGAATCTATCAAAACGGCCGAGATACTTGTCGATGAGACCTTGTATCCTCGGCACAAGATTTCTTCAGGGAACGTTTCTTCAATCAAGGAAGCTCTTCTCGCTGGTGGCGAAGGGATTCCGCCGATCTTGATCAATGCCAAGACCAAAGTCTTGGTCGATGGGATGCACCGTCTTTTGGCGAACAAGGCTGTTTACGGAGAAGACGGAAAGATTCAGGCTGAGCTGAAATCGTATGCCAGCCGTAAAGAAATGGTCGAAGACGCCATCCGAGTGAATGCTCGCCAAGGGCTTCGACTCACTGCATGGGACATGGCGAGAAGCATCAACATGATGCTTGATCAGAGATTCGCAGCCGATCACATCTGCGAGGTTCTCTGCATTTCCCGCAACAGATACGATGATCTCAGCTCTCGCCTGAAGAGAGTCAAGGGAACATCGGAGATTGTGGCGGTCAAGGCGAACAACCCGAAACTGGCAAGCCAGGAAACGATCACCAAGGAGCAGGCTGAGTTCGTAAAAGGACCGATGAGCGGTATGCCGATAGAGTTTCATCTTAGGCAGATCATCGCTGCGTTCGAGTCCGACAGCATCACCGTGGATGAGAAGATGGAGGCGCTCATCTCGGAAGTGATCGACGTTCTCCAGGAGGTGATCCGTGAGTAAGCTGAAGATGCTTGTCCAGTGCTACTACGATGTTCAGCGGGCACGAATCTCATTCGATCAAAGGCTTGCTGCCGCTGCACCCAAAGACCCTGAAGCGAGAATCCGCATGGAGACCGATGAGGAGGGGATAACATACCTCGGGACCATGCAGGGGAATCTCGACAAAGAGCTCGACGAAACCTTGAAGATGATCAAGACCGAGCTGAAGAAGTACCCCATCTGGATCGATTGGCTTCAGAACGTCAAGGGAGTCGGCGAACTCATGGGTGCTGTTCTGATTTCAAGTCTCGACATCGAAAAGCCGAACGTGTCGAAGTGGTGGCAGTATTGCGGTCTGAATCCTGGAGAAGTTTTCGGCTGGGTGTCTGATGGAAAGGACGCCGAGGGACGACCAAAGTGGAAGATCAGCGAGACGAAGATCAGAGGGGACAAGAAGACTCCTGGATTCCGATGCCCGTACAACGCTTGGCTGAAGACGAAGCTTCTTGGAGTTCTCGGATCTTCTTTCATCAAGAGTCAGTCATCGTACGCTCTACGGTTCTATTACCCGTTGCACATGGGGAAGGAAAAACAGAAGCAGGGATTGACGGGGCGCCTCGACAATGAGGAGGGCTGGAAGACCGAGAGCGACAAACACCGGCACTTCGCTGCCATCCGGTACATGATGAAGATGTTTCTCTTGGAGTTCTGGATGGCATGGCGTGAGATCGAGGGGTTGCCGGTGACGCCGAGCTATCAGGAAGCGAAGCTCGGACACAAACACAGCGCATGAAATGAATGCCATTCTTGTTGATAAATCCAATGCTTGAGAGCGAGCCATTGTGGCAGAGGAAACCATTGAGGCCAAGCGAGCCATATGGGAAGATGAAATTAGGGAACGAAAGCGAGCCAAGCGCATGGAGAAATCCACCGAGGGTGAGCGAGCCATCCCCCTCAAGAAACCCATAGGAGAAAAGCGAGCCATATCACAAGAGAAACCCACTCGCGTAAAAGCGGCCAGGAGGTAAAGAATCCCAGTAGAAGAGCGAGCCTTGCCAGGGGAGAAAACCATTGAAGGCGAGCGAGCCATCCGAAACGAGGAAACCATGCGGCCTGAGCGAGCCAGACCTGCGGGAGAAACCCAGTTTGAAGGAGCGAGCCGATCATCGCGAGAAACCCAAGGGGGAAAAGCGGCCAGGATGTAAAGAATCCCAGCAGAAGAGCGAGCCACTCCGCCCGAGGAAACCATGGAACGAGAGCGAGCCAAACAAAGGGAGAAACCCAATCTGCTAGAGCGGGCCATCGGTACGGAGACACCCATTAGTGAGGAGCGAGCCAAAGGCGTCAAGTCATCCAGAGACGCGGAGTGAGCCAAAGTGAAGGAGAAATCCATTCGCGGGGAGCGAGCCAGGATAAAAGAGAAAAACCAGGACGTGTAAGCGAAGCCCTCTGAAAAGAGGGCTTTTCGTTTTACGATGTTTTACGAAATAAGCCGTCGAATCATATCTGGAAGTAGTAAAAATGATGTGTGCCTACAGCAGTAATCGAGAAATTGGTCAAACAAGGGCGATTTGCGCATTCTGGTTGTTACGTTTACGGCGCGAATGAAATCCCGAACCTCGGCCTTTCCTGGCCACCTCCTCCCGAAATAGGAACGAAGGACTCCTACGTAGTCTATCGGCCTGCTCCCGTTTTGGTCGATGCTGTTCAGAAAGGCATGTTCACGAAGATGACCGTTTCCCGTGAGCATCCTGAAGGATGGATCGATCCGGAAAGTTGGAAGTCAGAAGCAATCGGCTGGACATCCGACACGGCGGACATTGAGTACCTGAAAGAAATCGGAGAAGTCAGCGTCAATGGTCAGGTCGTGCTGGCGGACTCGGTCGGGATCGAAGCCTACGACAAGGACGTGATCGAGCTGTCCCCGGGCTACAGCGCGAACTTCATTTGGAAAAAGGGCAAGCACCGCGGGCAGACATACGATGCGATCATGACCGAGGTCACGCATACCAACCATTTGGCGCTTGTCAATCGAGGGCGTGGCGGGAAGTGGTCGGCGATCACGGATGCCGTCGCCAAGTTGCAGACGAACGCGAAGAAGATTGCCTCCGGTCTCTGGTGGGCGGTGAAACGTCGCTCGCTGATCAAGGATCAAGCGAAAGACGAATCTGCATCTCAAGCGATGGGATTCTGGTCGGGGCTCGACACGTTGGCATCTCAGCGGCAGACGATGTCCGAGATGGAGATCGAGAACCGAGTCGAGCAGCTCCGCTCTCTCGTGATCGATCTTCCCTATGGTGACGAAAAGTCTCTACTGATGAGTTACCTCGACGACTTGAAACTGATGAAGGAATACCCGGACGAGGTGGTCCGGTCGGCGATTCAGCTTGCGTGCGCTCTGTTCGACAAGCTTGACAGGGAGTCAATCAGTCAAGCGGTGATGGCATTTGGAGACTCGAAGGAGGACGGGATGAAGCTTTCCGATCTGTTGGGTCTGCGGGGGAAGGCGAAGGATGCCTCCGAAGATTGTTCGGATTGCCACGGAACCGGCATGAAGGACGGGAAACCGTGCGACATGTGCGACGGGACAGGCCACAAGAAGGTCGCTGACAAGACGCCCGAGGAACATGCGGGGATCGACCCGAAAGGCATCCTGATTCCTGCGAAGGGGTCTGCGGAGATTCCCACGATCCCGACCGCAGAGCCCGCTGCGGTGAAAGCCGACGCGGTCCCCGAGGTCAAGGCCGAAGAGGTCAAGAAGACTGAATCGCCGATCAAGGGTGTCACTGACGAACCCGACCCCGACGAGCCGCCCGCTGCGGTCCCTGGAGCGACTCCGATGAGCACGACTCTTCCCGCAGGAGAAGCTCCTGGGGATCCTCCGTCCGAACCTGTGGGGAGCGGACCCGTTCCTGCCCCAGCAGCGCCTGCGGCGCCAGCGGCAGCGGCCCCGCAGAAGACACCCGCCGAGGTACTTGCCGATGCGGTAACGGCGGCCATCAAGCAGTTCATGGACTCGACATCGGGACAGGGAACAGCGGCCCCCGCAGCGGCTCCTGCCCCGGCGTCGAGCGGTCCCGGGGCACCTGCCCCAGCGCAGCCTCCGGCGCCCGCAAAAGCAGACGCGCAGCCCGCTCCGGCGGCCGCGCCCGCTCCTGAGAAGCCGGCGGAGGAAAAGAAAGAACCCCCGAAAGCGGGGGACTCGGTTGTCGATTCAGCGTCGTCGTTGACGGCGCTTCTCTCATCGAGCAAGCAGGTCGCCGACGGTGCGCCTGGCGGACTCGAAGGACTTCTGAACTCAGTACGAGGGAGGAAAAGCGATGCAAAGTAACATGTCGCTGGCAGTCGAGTTCTTCGGCTCGCAGGCGATCAACGGGGTTCCCGCCGTCATGGAAGGGTCGACAAGACTCCTCCAGACGAAGGGAGGGATCATCTCCGCGGGCGCCAGCCAGAGCGTCAGCGGAAGCGCCATCTTCGGCGCCATCATGTCGATCCTTGCCAGCGGGACGGCGGCCGACGACTCGGCGTTCTACGTCGGGTATCCGACAGGATCCGGGTTCATGATCATGGGGCCGCTGCTCAACGAGCAGGGGGTCAGGGAGAACGATCCGGCGAAGCCGAACTACCTGTTCAACGAGCAGCCGGCTACGGTCGTTGTCAAAGGAAGGCTGAGGTATGCGACCTACGGGTCGAGCGCCTCGGGGGCGATCGCACCGATCCCCGGGTGTCGCGTCTGTTTCCAGGACACGACGGGGATCATAAACTTCCTCCCCGCAGGGACGACGGTTCCCGCAGGCTATCATCAGCTGCAGGCGATCGTGGTGAACGTTGAGGAGTTCACCGGGATCGTAGACATCGACATCCTCGGTCCGGCGGCAGCGTAAAGGAGGACACCGATATGGACAAGTTCATCGACAACAACGTCCGACTTTACGACAAGCGGCTCGGAGCGGCGATGGAAAGGGTCGGCCAGTTCGTCGACCTCAATCCAAGTCTCAAGCACGGGCTCGGGAGGACTGAGATCGAAGTCGGGATGGCGGAGGACCGCGTCCACTGCGACGTTCCCGCCCGCGCGAAGATGCGCCCCGCGTACGTCGGAGACGCGGCATACCGAGGGAAGGCGAAGTACATCGCAGACGCCCGGCAGATCCTCGCCACCGAAGAGGTCAAAGAGCTCTTCAAGACGGAGCCAGGGAAAGTAGACACCGGCTTCGTTTGGGATGAGAAGCTTGGGGTGAAGGGCCAGTACCGCCTGACCGCTGCGAAGCGGAGGGCGGTGACCGATAGCGTCATGGACGCCAACGCCAACGCTCCGAACCTCCTCGGGATGCAGGCCCTCTCGCCGTGGAACGTCGGGTGGTTCCAGCAGATCTTCAAGGCCCCCTTGCTCTACTCGAATGCCCTCGATCTCGTCGAGGTCGAAAGCGGGACAGAGCCCTGGTGCGAGGTGATGAACATGAACCTCGCGGACTACGTCGGCTTCGCCACGTTGGAGTCCTCGGGTGGACTCTCGAACAACATGGCGCCGAACGTTAACGTCCAGTCGGGGATCATGGTCTCGCCCGTCATCCACATGGCGGCAAGCTACGACCTCTCGATCGAGGAGCTGAAGCGAGCGGAACAGAGCGGATCGCCGTTCGGGCAGCAGATGGTCACGCTCAAGCAGCAGTACACGGACTACGTCCTGCACATGCTGACGAGCTACCTGGTCTACTACGGGAACACGGCGACCGAAACGGTCGGACTTCTCTCGGTCCCGTCGTCGGTGACATCGTACTCGGGTTCGAGCATGAACGCGATTTTCCTCAACAACTCGACGAACCCTGGCGCATCGATGCTCACCGCGTTGCAAGGGATCATCGTTCCGTTCCTGGACTCGCTCTACAACAAGGCCGAGACGCTGATCCTGGCGATGTCGCCGCAGTGCTACAACCGTCTCACCGCACCCTATTCGACCACGTACAACCCGACCGCCGCTCTGAAGGCGACGATCGAGAACTTCATCGCAGGGAAGAAAGAGGACGGGTCCGTGCCGAACGTCGAGATCGTGATCGACCCGCTCCTTGCGCCGTCGACCTCGTTCAACGCGCAGACGTACGACTACTTCCTCCTGATCGCCCCGCGGATGAGGACCGGCCCCGAAGGGCAGGTGCAGCCGATGGTGATGTTCGGCGCCCCGCTGATGGAGTTCGTCTATCCGACGATCCCTGGGAGCTACGACACACAGTACAAGTTCCTCCGGCGGGTCGCAGGCGTTTACGCCCCCGTCCAGGCGGCGGTCGCTGCGTGGAGCGGGTTCGGGATCAAGTCCTCGACCACGTAAGGAGGAGACAGATGGCGTTTGCAGCGGGCAACGTTGTTAGGTTGACGTCGGGTGGCGGGACGATGACGGTCTCCTCGGTGGCATCGAAAAGCGACGGGTCGCAGGATGTCACATGCAAGGACGGGCACGGCCGTTCGTTGGGGACGTTCTCCAGCGCGAAGTTGATGGTCGAGCCGACTCGCGGAGCGCCCACGGCGGTGGCTCCGTCGACGATCATCTTTTACCCGACATGAAGAAACTCTACAGGGCGGGGGCGGAATGCTCCCGTCCCGCTTGGCCTCGGAAGGAGGGGCGAAAATGACAAGGTTCCTTTTGAGCTACGCGAACTATGCGGTTTCGATGTCCGCCATTGTCCGGGACGGGAAGCCTCTTCCCGCCCTGACGCTCCCGAAAGGGAAGATGTACCAGAGCGAGATCGCCCGCGGGATGACCCCCGTCGTGGAGTTGAACGACGCGCAGTGGGCGCGGCTGATGGCGAACGAGATGATCGCCGCAGGCTACGTCAAGGACGATCGTGGGGAGGTCTTCAAGGACGGGAGGGGGAAGGTTCTTTACCAAGTGGTCGACCACATCCCCGAGCGGTACGTCAACTCGAACCTTCGTGTCGTCAAGCTGGAGCAGGAGGTCGCGATGCTTCGAAACGAACTCCGAAAGGCGGGGAAGACTCCCCCGAACGAGCCGGAACGGGCGAAGCCCGTAGCCGAGGTCCCCGAAGGGGACAGGGCCGACTCGGACGGAGCGAACGAAGTTTTCGACCCGTCGAAGGCGAGGGTTTCGTAAGTGGATCACACCTCTGTCCCGGCGTTCATCAAGACCGCTTTCCCGACGCTCTACTCGACGGACGGGATGACGGCCCCCGTGATCGACGCTGCGTGCGCCGCAATCGAGACCGAGTGGCCGGGGATCTTTCAGCTCTACCAGAGCAAGCCGGGGCACCAAGCGAACCTTGAAGGATATCTGGTCGGCTGGTGGCTTGCGGACATGTACCCCGACAAGGTGGTCGGAGTGTCCGGGGACGGCGGGATGCCGCTGACTTCGAAGTCCATCGGAGGGGTTTCGATCGCTCGAAAAGACTTGGAGGCGCAACCCGCTCTGAAGCAGCTGGAGTCGAACGCTTTCGGCGTGAAGGCCCTCTCGATGATCATGGGTGCCCCCGAACGCTATCGGCTCTACGGGAGGACGAACTCCCTGGCTTCTTCCCCGGGGTTCTTCGGATTCCCCGGATGGGGGATGTGATGATCGACATCGGGGTCGGCGGGAAGGTCGACGTGGAGAAGATTCATCGGTTGGTCAGGGACGATGAGATCTTGGTCGGGTATCCGGACGGCGTGTCGCATCCGGGGACCGAGATCCAGAACTCCGACCTCGCACGGCTCCTGCACTTCGGGTCGAGGAGGATCCCCGCTCGGCCGTTCCTCTACCAGGCGATCGCCGAGGTCAGGACCGAGCTCCGCAACATGATCAAGCTGACGATCCAGAAGCGGATCAAGGAGAACCGAGAGCCGGAAGGTCAGTACTCTCTGGCGGGGATCGGGGCGTTTTTGGTCGGGGCGGTCCAGCGGTTCGTTCGAAGCGACTACTACAAGTCGGCGCAACCGAACGCACCGAGGACCATCGCGCGGAAGGGGAGTGACACGCCGCTCATCGACACGGGGTTCCTCGTCAACTCGACGACGTACGTTGTCCGCGGCGGCCCCTCGAAGGTCAAAGAGCGGGAGGTCTCGCTCGGATGAACGGCTCCCTCGGTTCTATGCTGACGATGTTCCCCGAAGCGAAGGTCCAGGTTCAGTACTTCAACATGCAACCCGTCCAGGGGAGCGGTTTCGGACCGAGGACCGATATGAAAAACTTCTCCGGGGTCTTTCAGTGCACGGGGGGCCGAAGGGTGGTCGACCGGCACGGGAATCTCGTCATCGAACGGCAGATGCGGTTCTGGACCTCGGAGACGCTGCAGGTCGGGTGGTTCATCGACGACGGGCAGTACGTCTACCGGATAGGACTCCCCGACAATTCTTGGACGAACGAAGCTGGGTTCACGGTCTATGATTGCGAGCGCGTGGTCGGGAACGATGGCACCGAGACTGTGGAACCAGCCTTCCAGCAGGGCGGCGGGGCGGTGATAGCGTGAGCGCAGGACAGATCACGCAGGGGCGACGGGTGCAGCCCAATCCCGACGGAACGTTCCATCTCGAACGCGGCGACTACGTCAAGGCTCCTATGGCTGACGGTTCGTTTCGGTGGTTTGCTCGCGTCCCCGACGAGGGAATGAATGACATGGACATGAGCGATCTCACGAATCATTCACCTGTGGAGCATGAGGATGGGACGGCGACCTTCTCACCATCGATAGGTCACCACGGGCATACGCCAGACTGGAAAGAACGGTATTGGCACGGCTACCTTGAGCACGGCGTGTGGAGGGAAGCGTGAGACTGAATGCCGCAAACCTTCAGGCTACGCTTTCAGCGATCCTCGGCGTGGACCCAGCGTACGTCGTTCCGCGGCAGGGGAACTGGTTTCAGCCGACAGGCGGGGAGAACTACCCCGGGAAGCCGAAGACGTGGTGCGCTTTCCGGATCGACGGGACGCGACCCGTCACGACGCCGCATTTCGTCGCGTTGGACACCGAGACGAACTGGTCGGTGGCGCACAAGATCGCGTCGATCTCGCTGCAATTCGTCGGTGACGTAGCGGAGGACTTGGCGAACAGCGTCGTTCACTGGCTGCACAACAGCGCCGTCCAGGACGCTTGGGCGGCGTACGACGGGCGCTTGATGGCTTCCTCCGGAGCGGTCACGGTGACGGACTTCGATCAGCAGGGGGCGAACACCGTCCTCGCGTACAACGTCAGGATAGAGGTCGTCTACGCCGACGAGATAGACTCGGGGCAGACCTACCCGATCCCGGACTTTGAGTTCGAGGGTCAGGTGGTCGGGGTGAAGTAGGGGAGGGCGGGGAATGACGTATGATTACGTGGGGTCGATAGCGCAGAAGTACATTCTGTTCGTCACGACCGTCGTCCTCCAGACGACGCCGGGGGCGAACTTCTACGCCGTCGAGGTCTTCATCGACAGTGCGGACGCAGCGGCCAACTTCTCGGCTGCTCCGGCGATGGACACCATCACGACGATCACAGCGACGACGTACAAGACGCTTCTAACGGGTTCGATGCTCGCGTGGATGACTGGGTTCTACTCCGTCGCTGCGAACCAGGCGTCCATCGTCTATCTGGCGACGTTCACGAACGGGAGTTTCTCGGGGAGCGGCTCTACCTCCGTGGACCTCGGGTCCCAGTACGCCATCTTCAACCAGTACGGGTACTGGAAACTCGCCTACAGCTCGGCGTACAAGCAGCAGGCGAACCAGCAGCTGGCATCACTTTCCGCCTCGGACCCACTCTCGCAGTTCATCTTCGGGTCGAACGACGGGACCTTCTTGACGGGGGCCGTGGGCACGGAGGCGAACTGGTTCAAGTCGAAGTCGCTCGACGTGCCGTTCATCTACCACTGGAATCCGGCGTACAACCCAGCGCTCGTTCAGCTTGGGGCGACGCTGGCGACCGTAAACGATACGGGGACGCCGGTCGGGAACAAGACGGACTTCCTCGCGATCGGAAACGCGTTCGGGCCGAGCGGGTCGAGCGCTACTGGCCCGGTGAACCTGACCGCCACGCAGTACGGGTACGCGCAGGGGAGCGGGATCTGCTTCTTCACCTACGTCGGGGACGGGAGCGGGAACGTCGCCGCAGAGAAGTGGACGACGATGATCTCGAAGACGCTGATCGGTGCCACGTGGCTGGTGAACTACATCGACACCGTCGCCTCGCAGTTGACGGCCTCCTACATCACGGCGACGGCGCAGAGCGGGTTCAACAACAACGACACCTATCAGGGGGTCCTGAACATCCTGACCACGCAGCTGAACCTCTTCGGCGGGATCGGCCGTCTGATGAAGTCGAACGGCGTGGCGGGGGCCGACATCACGGCGCCGCCGTTCAACAAGCTCCCGGCAGAGGCTGGCGGGGTGATAGTGGTGCCGAACGCGTGGTCGGCGACGTACGTCGACAACCTTCGGCAGTCGATCATCTACGGGACGCTGTACATCAAGGCGTAAAGGGAGGGTAGAGGCGTGGCCAATCCAGCCATATCGCAGCTTCAGACAGTAGGCGACTTTTCCCTCCAGTGGATCCATCCGCTTCTGAACGACGGGAACTCGATCTCGCTGGTCGGGTTCAAGGTCAACGGAGACATCGTCGACAGCGACCAGGAGATGGACAACGCCCGCGTCGTTCCTCTGATTGGCGGGGTGGTGGTGATGATCACCAACACGGTCAGGGCGGGGACGCTGCGGTTCAACGCCGTGAGGACCACGGGAGTTGTTGCAAACGGCGACATCGTCGCTTGCTGCCAGCAGCTGCAGCAGTCGGGGGACAACATCGGGGGGACCCTTACGGCGTCGTGGAGCCAGAACGGCGTCATACAGCGGAGGACGTTCACCACAACGACGGTGAAGCGGTGCAAGCCGCTCCACATCCAAGGGACCGACGTGGCGGAGTACGACGTCCAGATCGCCTTCGCCGACTGGCAGTAGGAAGAACGGCAAGCGGTCGCAAGGGCCGCCGGTACAAGGAGAGAGTGCCGACATGCGTTACACGATGGACTTCCTGATCTCGATCAGGAAACGGCTCAACAACTTGAACAAGGATTTCCTCCAGGATTACGCCGTCGAGATGGAATCGTTCAACGACGTGCCGCTTTTGGAGCAGATGCGCTACATCGCCGAGATGGGGAACGGCGCTGACTCCGTGGAGATGAAGGAGAAGGTCGCCAAGCTGTCGTTGGTCGGAAAGCCGGTGACCGTCCTCTACAAAGGGCAGAAGATCGGCAACTTCCAGTTGAACGACATGACGAATCGATTCGACGACCAGGAGGTGCTGCGGAAGCATCCTGCGGCGTACAGCCTTTTGCTGGAAGTCTGCTCCCGAAAGATAGTGGAAAAATACTTGCCGCCGCGGGCCGAAAGCGATCCGCCGGCGGCGGCAACTCCGAACGGGACTCCAGGGTCGCAAAGGCAATCCGCAGAGAGGTCAGGGGGGAGCTGATGTTTGGCTACTACCGGTTCGTCGCCACGTACCATCGGGAACCCTTCGACGTCGACGACCTCTTCGACGGACTTCGGAACATAGCGGCGGAGAACGCTGCGACCGACGCCCTGATGGAGCAGGGACGCGATGGCTGACGAGAACGTAGGCGGTTTTTTTGCATCCCTCAAGCTGAACGCCGATCAGGCGTCATTCCAACGAGGAGTCGGGAGCATCAAAGGGGTCGGCGACGAGCTGGCCCGGCTGGTCAAGATCGGGCTAGGGATCGCCGGAGTGACCGTCAGTTTCAAGAAACTCCTGGACGCTGCAAACAAGCAGGGGCAGTTGCTCCTGACTTCTAACTATCTACAGATGAACGCCGACGCCGTTACGACTTGGAGCTCGGCGGTCACCGAGGCGGGGGGGAACGCGAGTGCGTTCATCGACTCGATCAAGAGCCTTCATCAGAACCTCGTCCGGATGAAAGAGGAGGGGATGGACCCGGGGACGAAGTTCTTCCAGAACATTGCGCAGCTCGGCGTCAACCCTGGAGACCTGGTCAACATGACGCAAGACCAGCAAGTCCGCACGCTGATGAACGCCGCCCGCAACGCCAAGAATCCTAACCTCGCAAACGATCTGATCCTGCAGCTGCTCGGTCCAGACGCACTCAACACGGTGCTGTACTCTCGGGCGACGGGTCGGAGCATAGACCAGATGAGGGCCGAAGCCGCGAAGGGGATCTACGGTCCGAACCGAGCGGGGGCTCTGGCGGGTATGGGGCAGCTGCGTGAGACAGGGACGCGGTTTCAGGGGATGTGGGAAGCCTTCTCTTCTAAGGTCATTGCGGACTTGGCGCCGGAACTGAAGCGTTTGAACGATTGGCTCGAGCATAATCATGATGAAATCAGTGCTATGATCGACGCCATGTCGAAGCTGGCGGCATCTCTGCTGATCAGCGCGGCCGGTCCGATTCAAGCCATAACGACCGGAAACTTGAAGTATTCCTCCGCGGTGGCGCACCCCGGTGCGATGCCGTGGACTGCAGCGTATTGGAAGGACACTCTGGAAGAGCTTCGCCAGGTCATAGCAGGGCCGCACGGAACGCTGACTATCGAGAACAAGACACAGGGCGGGGTGAAGGTGACTCCTACGGGGATTCAGGAACTTCACAAGGCGGCTGACATTGTGGGGCAGCAGCGATGAGTCTGCAGACTCTCGTCTCCATCCTCGACCCTGTGGCGGTCAACCTCGTCCGGCGGTTCATAACGCAGCCGATCGTCGGACTCGTCCCGATAGAGGCATCGCGCTTCGACTGCGTGATGGAGGCGGAGGTTTCGCGACATGTCCTGATCAACCTTCAGCAGGGACTTCAGAACGTGATGGACAACGTCGCCCCCGGACCGCGCACGTGGGAGATCGAGGGATACATCGGAGGGTTCCCCGTGGAGCTCTCCTCGCAGTACATGCCTTCTTTGTTTCTGATGACGACTGCGCTGGATGGGATCTTCAACTCGCGGCAGACGACGACGCTCGTCGACCCTTCCTCCCGCCTCTACCAAGTGATGATCTCCCGCTTCCAGTACTCGCACGACCCAGCGGTCGCGAATCGAGTCCCGATCCGCCTCTCGCTCGTGGAGATCACGATCCTCAAGGCGGAGATAGGGACGCAGGCGTCGACTCCCGTCGACCAGGCGAACTCCTCTCCGACTCCAGGGCAGACGGGAGGGGCGCCTGCCTCTTACGGTTCGACGCCTTCGAATGCGGCGGCGATCCCCTCCGCGGCGGGGGTCCCGTGATGCGGTCGATCTCCAAGTCCTACCTGATAAGCTATCCGAACGTGGACCCCGGGACGGTGAACTTCACGTTCTCAGCGGACCCGCCGCTGGGGCACTTCACCTTTCAATTCTCGTGGCTGAACGGCGTCTGGAATGGCTGGGCCACGCTCCCGTCGGGGGAAGTCCGGCAGTTCGGGTGCATCCCCGACGTCATCGATTGGACGGGGTTCACCGATTACGGGATCGTCCTCGACACCTCGGGGTCGACGGGTTTGACGGTTCTCGGGTTGACGGACTTGATTCCGCACAGTTCGCTCTATTTGATTCAGTGGGGGGTTGACTGAGATGCCGTCGACGAACGTCGCGACGATAAACTTCAACTCGATCGACCTCTGGGACAAGGTGATCGACGTCACACTCGTCACGGCGGACGGGGAGACGGACTTCATAACGACGCCGGCCCCGGGGGACGGCCAGGGGAGGAAGCCTACGATCCGCTTGAAGGGGAAACTGATCCCGCAGAACACGCTCCTCCAGGTGGAGCTTCGGATAACGAACCTCTACCTCGCGCGACCCCTTTCCGACTACAAGACGGTCAAAGTTCAGGCGGGGTACCGGAAGACGCTGCAGGTCGGATTCACGGGTTCAATACTCGTCGCTTTCCAAGAGCTTCCGGGGCCTGACGGAGTGACATGTTTCCAATTATTGCTTGGTAATCTTGATACATGGACCAATGCGATTTTCGGAGGGGTCGAATCGGCCGGGACTATGCTATCTACCGTCTGTCAGGATATTGCCGATGGATTGGGATTGACTCTGGTATACAATATATCTCCTGACATTGCTCTCCCTGAAGATATTCAATTCAATGGGATGATGAAAGACATGATTCCTCATGTCGAAGCCCTTTTTGAAACCTATGATGAAAATCACAATTTTACCGGAGTAAGGATCTGCCCGTACAATAATCTGCTGCTAGTGTATCATGCCAACTTGGGGATGACGCAATCGCAATTCGTCAGGCTCGATTACATCGCGCTGGCGAAGCACACATCGGCGGGGTATGAGATTCAGGCCCCATGGGTTCCGGGCTTGGCGTCGGGGAACATCATCATCGTCGATCCGAAATACTTCCGGCAGAGCTTCGGAGGGTCGCAGGTCAAGTCGGGGAACACGTTCCGGATCCTGATGCTGGAGTTCGATTTCTGCACCTCCGATGCAACCAATTACATGTCCCTCGTCTCGATTTCCGCTCCGGAGGCCACGGCGTGAGCACGAGCACGATCTACGATGCAGTTGGGCGGATGCCTGCGTGGCTGATCGAGAACATCCTCGCGTCGAAGTTCATCGTCGACGTGGGGGTCGTGCAGGCCACCGACCAGACTACGGTCGACGTTCAGCACGCGATCATCCCGCAGAAGTTCGGGCAGACGCTACAACCTACCGTGACGAAGCGGGTGGAGGTTCTCTGGCCGTTCCCGGGTACATGGCAGATAGCGACCGGGGACGTCGTCCTCCTCCTCGGGGGGAAGGACTTCGTGAAGACCGCCGCCGGGGCGACGCCGACAACGACCGACATCCCGTGGCACTACACGCAGGAGACCCTGAAGGCGGTTCCGCTGTACTCCGCAAGCAAGCAGGCGCAGATCGTCATAGACGCCGCCAACCTTTTCCACGTGAAGAACGCAGCGGCGAGTCTTTTCACGGTCATCAACAACCTGCTTTCGGCCCTCTCGACGTTCGCCGTCTCGTGCGAGGCGGGGCCGACTGGTTTGGCGGCTGCGGCGACTACTCTAGCGGGGGCGTTGACTCCCGTGACGACGGCGTTGGCGCAGATCTTAGCGGCGTGAGGGGAGAGGAGAGTATGGATGCAGAAGTCATAGGGGTCCCGCCCGCAGGAGTTACGCCGCAGAAACTCGACCTCTATGTTCCGTCTGCTACCACGGGACAGCACGCCGTCCACATCCTCACGGGAGTTGATGAGGACGCGCAGCAGGCGCAGGTCCTCTGCGGGATGTACCTCAACTCCATTCCCCAGCTCCCCGGGGTCGGCCCCGACTGGATCGGGTTCTTGACGGGTTCAACGACTTTCGCCCAGCTCGACGGGCAGATCCGGTCGAACCTCTCCAACGGAGGGCACGCCGACTACTATCCGACCTACGACGTGGTGAACGACGATTCGTTGACGGTGAACGCGACCAACCAGGGGTCGCCAGGAGGTTGATCCGATGCCCCCATTTTTGTCATACGCTGCGGGAACGTGGAAGCCTTCCTCCGCCTCGGAGCACGCCGCCGACATCCTCGCTCAGATCAACGCGGTGCTCGCAGCGAACAACGTCCTCGATGGGAGCGGGAACGTCATTCAGTTCGCCGCGTCCCTCGGAAACGTCGTTTGGATCATGTGCCTATCTCTCGGGCAGATACTCGCGGACAACGACCAGGACCTCCTCGGGGCGTCGCAGATGTTCTCCGTAGCCGAGGAGACAGATGCGCAGCTTGCATCTACCCTACCGATGACGGGGACTTCCTTCATCCCGGGGGCGTACTCCCTGGTCACCCTCGTCGTGACGGCGGACTCCAGCGGAGCGACGGTCCCCTCGGGAACAAAGGCGGCATACGGGACGATCTGCAACTTCGTCGCTCAAGCGACGTTGACGCTCGGGAGCGGGAGCTCCGGAAGCCTCCTCTGTGAGGCCGACGTCCTCGGGCCGATAGCCGTCCCCCCGGGGACGCTTACGTCCTTCACCACGACGGTCCCGCACGTCGCGTCGATCACGAACCCGGCGGCGGCCGTCGTCGGGAGGAACGTTGAGACGTCGCAGCAGATACGACAGCGACTCCTTCAGGGGAACACGGCGAACCAGAACCTCCAGGGGACCGCTCGGGCGATAGCGTCGATCCAGGGGATCACGCAGAGCGCGGTCTACTTGAACCAGTCGCCGACGGTGAACCTCGTCCTTCAGGGGCCGATCAACGTTCCGCCGCTTTCGGCATACATCGTCGTCGCAGGAAGCGACATAACGGGGGATGCGATAGCTACGGCGTACGCGGAGCGGATGCTCATTCAGACCTTCTCCGTCGGTCCGGGGGCGCCGGCGAACTTCTCGAGGAGCGACTTCACGTTCGCGGCGTCCGGGAACACCATCACCTCCGCAGGGGGGAGTTTCTCGACGGCTGGATTCGTCGCCGGCCAGTGGTGGTCGGTGACCGGGAGCGGGTCGAACAACTTCACGTTCAAGGTCGGTTCGGTCTCGGGGTCGAGCATCGTCGTTGCCCCTTCGAGCGCCACGGTCACAAACGAGGCGGCGGGGGCGACGGTCACCTTCACGGCGAAGAACGTCCAGCCCTACATGACGGCCGCAGGACAGTTGATCGCCGTTCAGTACGACAACGCAGTCGCTCAGAACGTCTATGTCACGGTCTACTACGAGGCGGGGACGCCGACGCAGGTCGGGTTCGACACGACGCTCCAGGCGATAGTCGCGGGGATCCCCTGGACGATAGGCGCACACGTGACGGGGGCGGCGATCGCTTCCGCCATCGCGGCGGCGGGGTACACGTACGCCGTGGTCACGGGAGTTGCGGTGTCGCTCGACAACACGAGCTGGCACAACGAGGTCATAGTCAACGGGAACGCGCTCCCCTCGATCCCGTCGGCGAATGTGACGGTGGCGGCAGGATGAGCGCGAACGCGACCGACTATCTTTCCTCTCAGTTCAGCGGACCCGTCGTTCAGGCGACCGTCCAGGGGATGTTGAACGCAATTCAGGAGCCGCTGGCGCTCATTCAGTACTGGTCGGCGCTGTCGATTGCGACGGCGCAGGACGTGGACGCCACGCTGGACTACGTAGGGGAACTCGTCGGGTACCCGCGTCCGCTGGTGACGAACGTCTTCACGAATCAGTACCTCTTGATCCTCTCCGACGCCTCGCTCCCTCCCGTGAACTCAACGACGTACGGGCTTTCGGACGCATCGACGTGGCCCTCGGGACCCGGCGGGGAGTTTGACACGGCGATTCCGGCGGCCAACAACACCATGCCTGCCACGTGGTACCAGGCGCTCCTCCCGATCTACGCGGAGGCGATGTACAACGGACTTTCGATTCAAGTCATCGACGAGCTTGCCGCTTGGGCGAACACCGGCGGCGGGGGGACGGGGTACACGATCTCGTGGAACGCATACGACAACGTGACGGTGGTTTTCACGACGTACATCGACATCCGGTACCTCTACATCATCAACTCAGTCGTGGCGGCGCTGGAGACTCTGCCGCTCGTCGTCTTTGAGGAGCCATAGCCATGATCCCAGTCTTCGGAACCGCAGCCGTCTTGATCGCCCCTTCCGCCCCGCTTCTTTCGAGCGGATACGTTCCTGGGAATCCTCTCGGGGCGCAGCATTTCAACTGGTACCTCTACCACCTGACGGCGGAGCTGAACAACGTCCTTTCGGCACAGGGGCTTTCGCAGTCGACCGCCGACGACAGTCAAGTTTTGAAGGCGATAGGAAGGACCAACGTTCTGATCTCGACCAGCGGGACGATCACAACCGCCTCGCAGTTCGCGGGGAATATGCTCGTTCAGTTCGCAAACCTTTCGGGAAGTTCGAACTACGTCATAACGGCTGGAGCGGCACGGCCTGGAATCGAACTGATTGTCGAGTCTCTGGCGGGCTCCGGCGTGATGATCGTTAACGGCTCCGGGAGCGCGTTCCTCGGGAGCGGTGCGGTCCGTCTGCTCTGGGACGGCTCGGCGTGGTGCAAGATCGGCGGGAACGCCTTCCTTCAGACGTTCACCTCTGGATCGGCGCAGACTTGGTTCACACCTTGGAAGGGTTCCTACAAATGCATCGTGACTGGTGGCGGAGGAGGTGGTGGAGGAACATCAGGCACCACGCTCGGGGCCGGCGGAACTGGTGGTGCAACCGCCATCTCAGTGATCACGGAGATGGCGAATGCTGCCTTGGTTTACACCGTAGGGTTGGGAGGGAGCGGAGCCGCCAGCACGGCTCCCGGAAGTTCAGGGACCAGTTCGTTGATCAATGATGGCACCAACATTTTGACGGGAACTGGGGGGACTGGAGGGAGCGGGAGCGCAGGGAACATACTCTCAGGGACTCCGGGGCCATCTGCCGTCGGGGGACAGATCAACATCAACGGTGGAGACGGAGGTCCGGCATATTTCAGCTTGGCGAGCGGGACGACCGGTCAGGCGATATCTGGGTATGGTGGAGGCAGTATATACGGACCTGGAGCCAGATTCATATTGATGGCATCTTCGGGGACTCAGGTTGCTGGGATCAACGCCACCGTCGACGGAGCCGGAGGGAGTGGAGCTGTGGGGGGGGCCGGCAGCGCAGCCTCTGGCGGAAACGGAATGCGAGGGCGGATTGTCATCGAATACTAGACAAAAAAAAGACGGCCCGAAAGCCGTCTTTGCTAGTTCACTTCCCCTGCGGTTTGTCGGGTCCACTGGTGTTGTCCGGAGCGATCCATGCCTGATAGAACGCTGTCGACGCGCTCTTCGGTTGCTGGTACCCTTTGGCGTCCAGCCTATCCGACGTGGTCCCGCAGACCGCTGTTGCGATCATGATCGCGATCAATCCAATCACTCCACTCATTTCTCTGTACCTCCTGTACACTCTCAAAGGTATCACAGAAGTTATAACTTGTCCAGAGGGGGTTCCCCATGATTCCTTCTTTCGCCACGGCCGGTGTTTTGACCGCTCCTTCCGCCGCTTTGATCCTCAACGGGTACGTTCCCGGTAACCCCTTGGCGGCGCAGCATTACAACTGGATGTGGGGGCACCTGACGCTGGAGTTGAACAACCTCCTGACGCTTGGGGGGGTCGTCCAGAACGCCTCCTATGACAATCAGGTGGGGACGGCAGTCTCGAACGTCGTCCAGCAGGCTCTCGCCATAATGAACTGCGTCCGCATGACGACGGGGAGCGCTCTCACCGTCCCGATAGGGAGCGGGACCATCATCACGGCGCTCGGATCGGGGAGCACGTACACCGTGACGCTACCCTCGGCAGGGTCGGCCCTGGCCGCAGGGTTCGAGGTCGACATCCAGAACCACAATGCGGGGGCGACCAACATGCTCGGCTCGGGCTACGGGTCGGTGCTGGTGAAACTCCTGAACGTCAACGACGGGTTGGCGGGGTTCACGAACGGGACGTGGCAGATCACCGAGCAGTATGGACACCTGCGCGTGCGGCCGTCGGTCTCTGGGGCGCCTTCGGGGTATGGGTGGGTAGTGGAGTCATGCGACGGATCATGGTATCGAAATGTGATAACTACAACCCAGAGTCAAGCGTTGGCGGTGGCTTCGACATGGTACAACAAGGGTGGTACCTTGCAATTGCCTCCTGGATCTCACGAGGCCCGGTGGATGGCCAATATGGTTGGCAATTCAGCAGGAAACAGGGTGTCGGGGACTTTGTCGACGGCAAACAATTCTGAATCTGATCAGGATTTGACCGCTGAAACGGCTTCTCCAAGCACCAGCTCTGGAAGTACGGTCAGTAAGAGCAAGAGAATCAACGTTCCAATTTTGACTACGTATTATCTGAACCTCATGACCCAGGATGGATCTACTCCAACCATCTCGTTTGTAGCCGGATCCGGGAATGGTAACATCATCATCGAAGCTAAGAGGGTCGGATGATGGCCGAAGGACCGAGCCGAGACGAGCACCGCGACCTGCAGCAGCGGGTCGACCGCCTGGAGCAGGACCAGGCCGAGAACCGGAAGCTGCACCTTGAGATCGCCGAGGGCCAGGGGCGGATCGAGGCCGGGATCTCCAGTCTGAATGACCTTACCAAGCGGATCGTCGACTCGATCCAGCGCGACGTGCAGAATCTGGCCGAGAAGCACCGCGAGGACGTGACTGAAATCAACAACCGGATCACAAGGAACGTCGACGAGCGAAAGCAGGACGTCAAGGAGCTCAGGGTTTCGGTAGGAAGGGTCGAGAAGGAGATGTCCGACACCGTCCGTAGGGTGCTGGTGTGGCTGATCGTGGGGGTTGGGGTCCCGCTCGTAGGATTGATCGGCGAGCAGGTGATCCTGCATGTGTTCAAGTGAGGAGATGATCCCGCTGATGCGGGTAGGGGCGATGCGGCCGTCCGGTTTTCTCTCCTTCCGGCGGTCGCGGCCCCGTTTACCAAGGGGGTGACGGATGAGCGTGATCGTGATGTTGATTTTGCTTTTCCAGATGGTGACGATGGTGTTCTTGGCGGTGGCGTTCAGGAAGTTGAACGCGATCGAGGGGAAGGTCGACCGGCAGGTTCCACCGCCTGTCAAGGATCTGGAAACCACCGTTCAGGGTCAGCAGATGACCGCCGTGGTCGGGGCCAAGATTGACGGAGGTGGTATAATATGACCGAAGGAGAGTCTATGGAAGAAAGGAAAAGACGGTTCACGAAGCTCGATCTGCTGTACATCCTTATGGCGGGGTGCTTCGTCATGTCGATCGTCCTTGCGACGTTCGTCTACCGAGGGTTCGAGGCGATGAGTCAACGGACGGCGGCTGCCACCTGGAGGACCCCGACCCGGATGGAGATCAACGCCGCGGTTGCCAAGCTGATCCTGGCCGGTCAGGCGTCAAGGGTGTACGATTTCTACGCCATCGAAGTCGGAGATCCCGTCCGGGCGGCACTGTACATTCAGGCGGCGCAGGAGGGGGATGGGGTCCATCCGGTCCCGATCGACTTCGCGATGTCGCTCGGGTGGTACGAGGGCGGACATCAGATAGAGCGGATGGACGGGCCGAATCAGAACGGGAGTTTCGACGTCCGGCCGATGGGGTTAAACACTTACACGTACAAGACGTACAGCGTGGCGGACCTGCAGCGAATAGAAGTTAACATCCCGTTCGGGGTACAGCACCTCATGGACGCAAAGGACCGGTGGGACCTGAGCTTCGAGGCGGCGGCGGCGGCATACAACAAGGGTGCTCCGACCGGTCTGGACCAGCGACAGATCGACTACGTCGTTGCCCTGTTGAGGCACGAGTGGGAGCTCGACCGCCGGTTCGCGGCGGCGTTCCCGGAGATGTTCTGATGAGTGAATTGATCGTCGTGAGTGCAGGTCGAACGCAGTTGACCGCCTTCGGGAAGCTCCTCATGGTGAGTTGCCTTCAGGCGGACCGGATCAAGGAGAAGCTCCCCGTCATCTACTCCCTGAACGCCGATGGCAGCCAGGGATATCCCTACATGCCGAAGCCGTTCCCGATCGGGACGTGGAACGTGATCGGGGCCCGAGAGGAGAAGGACCCTGAACTCGCCCCGTGGGTCCTGCAGACGGACGCCCATCAACTTGTCGAGAGGTGGGAGGTATCGGACGTCTGTCCCGTCTGCCACGGGACGAGATCGGTCGATGGGGATGACGGAAAACTTGAGGACTGTCCGACCTGCAAAGGTACGGGACACGTGGCGCTGCACTACGTATCCCCGATCGGAGATTTCGTAGAGGATTGGGGTTACGAGTTTCACTTCGACGCGATCTGGAAGACGACTGACGGGTGCATCCGGATGTCGAGCTCCGATGATGCGACGTGGCTGTGCCAGCAGTATCTGGCGGTGAAGGCGGCCGGGGAAGCCGTTCAAATCTCTGTTGTTTGAGGAGGAGAGTATGGACTTGAAGCTTGTCGTTCTGTCGATCGTCGGGGCCGCCGTTATGGTGGTCGGGCTGATCGAGTGGGTGAAAGGGTGGCCGGCGTGGAAGAAGACCCCGCTGCCTGGATGGTTCCCGTCGGTGGCGTCGCCGATCCTGTGTCTTGCGGCCGGGCAGTTGGTTGCGCCGCTGGTGCTTCCGTCGGTGGCCCTGTTCTGGCTGTGGGGAGTGGCGATCGGGCTGCTGGCGCTGGCGGTCACTGAGCTGGCGTACCAGATCATCGTCCAGTCGATCCCGCAGGTCCTTTCGGGGATCGTCGCCAAGGTGGCACCGCCGGCGTCCCCGACGAATCCGTAGTCGAAATCATCCCCCGGATCGATTCTGGGCGTTCCTTGGGGCCTCCGGGGGCATTTTAAGGGGAGGATGGCAAATATGAAGAAGGTTCTGGACTGGTTGAAAGGGCCGTTCTTGTCGTTCCTGAAGGCCCACTGGAAGATGCTGTTGACGGTCGCGGCTACGATCGCGGCGATCTGGCTGGGAAGGAAGGTGATCAACGTCGTGGGGAAGCTCCTCACGGGAGTCCTTGTCCCCAACGCACAAAGTCCTGTCCCATTCGCTGTGATCGATTCGACTCACCTTTCGGTGCATCAGCCGGACGGGAGCTGGGGGGTTGTCGACACAGCACCTCTCGGGATCAAGGCAACCGACGTCAAGGCGGTCGGGCAAGTCCCGGGGGGAAAGGTTCAAGTGGAGGTTCAGAATGCGCCTCTCTCGTGATCATGTTTTGCTGATGGTCGGACTTCTCATCGTTGCGATTCTTATGTTCGGGGTGGTCTCTGTTTCCCGCGCCGACGGGGTAACTTCCGAGGATCAGATCAAGGCTTTGATCGATTCAGGGAAGCTCGACGCACCGGCGTGGATCTTCGGGGTCTACACGGCAACGCCCGTCATCACGATGCCGGGGCTTCACATCTTCCTCACGGACAAGGACGCTTCGGTCTCCCTCGACGGGCCCGTAGTCGTCTCTATCGACGGGAAGCTGAAGTATAACCTGACGATGGGTCCGTGGAAGTTCCCCGGAGTCGTCCCGCATGTCGACCCGTGGCGGCTCGTCGAATGGGGCGCCGGGGGGTTCATCATCGGGGTGGCCTCTACGTTCCTCGTTCTCTTGCTTTCAGGCCACGTGAAATAAAAAAAAGCGCCCGCTTTGTACGGGCGCCCTTTTCACCTTTGCCTGAAGGCCGGATCAGTCTTTCATCTTGAAGCAGAGAAAAGACTGCGGTGAAAAGTTTTGGTTGATCATTTGGGTACCCTCCGTTCGATCTGCAATGGAAACCTGTCAAAGTGAAATCATAACCCTCTTTTTCTGTTTTTGTAAAGAGTTTTTTTCCCCCATCGGAGGGTCGTTTTGACCCTCCAAAAATCTTCTCTTTTTTTCTCATGATTCCTTTACAATAGGTATAACTCGTGATACACTTTAGACCATGAACAAGCGAGAACGGCTTCGGGAGCTTCGGGCGTGGGCGACCGATCGCGAGAGGCGGTTCCGAGAATCGAGGGCGAGAGTGCAGCCGAAGGCCGTTGTCCTCGAATACCGTTTGAACGGTCAGGACTGGCAGGAATGGATACCGGTGCTCCCTGGGGAGACCGCAGACTCCGTGGCGAGGAAGAAGCTGCGCGAGTACAGCGCTGTTTCAACGTTCGTCGTGAAGGAGGTCTATTGATGAAGAAAGCACTTTCTAAAGGCGACCGCGTGATCGTCCGCAACTCTTCGCTGAGCGATGAAATGTTCGTCGAGGGGAAAGCGACGGTGACGCGACCGATGGGGAAGCCGGACGTTGACGGCTTGCAGCGGGCGATGGTGCACTTTGACGAGGACAGCGAGTCGCCGGACTACGTAGTCGAGCGCCTGATCGACGTAGAGAAGGACAGGGAAGAAGAAAGGAGAAATGGATGAGAGAAAGAAGAGTTCTAGCGTGGCACTGGACCAACGGGAATGTCCTTCGGGACGGCCAGCCGTTGGAGGTCGGGAAGACCTACACGCACACCGGGGAACTGCGAATGTGCGCCAGTGGATATCACGCAAGCGTTGATATCGTTGATGCCTGGCGCTATGCGCCCGGCTTTACGGTATCTCGCGTTGAATGCAGCGGAGGTATGGAGAAAAAGGACGACAAGCTGGTATGCAGAAATCGCAAGGTATTGTGGTCCTTTGATGCCAAAGAGGTTGTACTCGCGTGGTCAATGCGCGTTGCTACCGATGCGGTGAAGATCGCCAAGAAGGTATGCAAGGATAAGGCATGGAATGAATGGGCTGAATTGTGGATAAGCGGGAAAGACAGATCCGCCGCCAACGCCGCCGCCGCCAACGCCGCCGCCTACGCCAACGCCTACGCCTACGCCGCCGCCAACGCCGCCGCCAACGCCGCCGCCAACGCCGCCGCCTACGCCGCCGCCGACGCCGCCGCCTACGCCGCCGCCTACGCCGCCGCCTACGCCGCCGCCTACGCCAACGCCTACGCCAACGCCTACGCCTACGCCGCCGCCTACGCCGCCGCCAACGCCGCCGCCAACGCCTACGCCTACGCCGCCGCCTACGCCGCCGCCGACGCCGCCGCCTACGCCGCCGCCGCCAAAAGGAAAGCTAAAGAGAAATATTCTCGTTGGCTTGTGGCTGCCATAAAGAAAGCGAGAAAATAAATGCAGGACATGAACCTTGTCGTCGTCGAGGGGAACCTCGGCCGGGAGCCAGAGCTGAAGTACACCTCCAGCGGGACAGCGGTCGTGAAGTTCTCCATCGCCTCGAACTTCTCGAAGAAGGTCGGGACGGAGTGGAAGTCGGAACCCGTCTGGATCGACGTGACGGCATGGGAGAAGACCGCGGAGCGCGTCTCGGAGAACCTTCACAAGGGGATGAAGTCGCGCGTCTTTGGGAAGCTCCGCGTCGACTCCTGGGAGAAGGACGGGCAGAAGCACTCCCGGATGTACGTCCTCGCGGATCGCGTCGAATGGTGGGTAAAGAAAGACGCCCCGCAGCGGGAGTCAGGGCAGGACGACGAGGGGCCCCGGACGAGGACGGAAGCGGCGCCCGACGGATTTCAGGAGGACATACCCTTCTGAGTTATAACTTAACTCTTTACAGATCGTTTTCCGGGTGCTAATATCATCAGGAAGGAGAGAGCCAGATGAAAGAAAGAAAGACTTCAGCGAAGGGTCGGCCTGCCAGGGTATCAAAGTCAGAAAAGGGAGGGGCTTTGGTTCCGATCGGAGAAGCTGTTCCGATGAGGACACAGACAATCGGACAGGTCTCTATCACGGAGCCAGTCCATGACTTCATCAATCTCCAGAAACTCATGGAGCAGGCGATTGAGCGCCAAGTTTCGATCGATTACATGAAGGAACTTGTGGCGCTGTTCGAGCAGATCCAGGCGAAGGTTGCGGAGAAGGATTTCAACGATTGCTTGGCTGCAGCACAGGCGGAGTTCCCGATCATCGAGAAGAAGGCGGAGGCCCGCGATCACACGAAGTGCGACCTCTGCAAGAACACGGGACTCGTGAGAGGACAGCCGTGCCCCGGAGGAAAGCTTCTCTACGTATACGCACCGCACGAGGACATCGTCGAGAAGATCGGCCCGATACTCGCTCGGCACGGGTTCTCTGCGACGACGAAGGCGAAGGGGTTCGTCCATGCAGAGCTGAAGGTCCCCTTCATGGCGGGGACTTGCATTCTCCGTCACCGCGGAGGGCACGTCGTGGAGACGACCATCGAGATCCCGATCGGGGAGGGGACTCACCTGATGTCGCCGATGCAGAAGTACATGGCGGCACGGAGCTTCGCGATCCGCTACGCCTACATGGGCGGGACGGGGGTCGTCGGCCGCGGGGAGAACGTAGAAACTCCCGAGGAACCACCTGCGGAACCCCGCGCGGTGGGGGGCGTCCCCGTTGACGAACTTGGTGTGAGAGTTCCCGCTGCGAAAGAAGATAAGAAACCCGAACCGCCGAAGACACAGAAGGTAGTGGCGGGTGACATCAAGGAAGCGAGGGCGAGTCTGCAGGGGCTTCTGAACCAGATGGGGCAGATCTACTCGAAAGGTTGGACGCCGCTCGTCGACAAGGAGGGGTCGCCGATCATCTCCGAGACGATGGCTCGGAGGCTCTTCCCGAACGAAGGGCCGTACAACGTCCTTTTCTCTGACGAGGAGCTCGCGGCGTACCAAAAGGACGGGAAGTCGGTCTGGGGGGACGTCGCAGCGCTTGAGAGCAAGTTCCTCGATTGGACGGCGGCTCTTGCGGACCGGAAAGTCGAGCTTTTGGGAAAGGCAGGGATGTGATGAGAAACCTCAACATGGGGACCGAAGAGGCCACCACCATTGAAGAGACCGAGGACGTGCAGGGGGAGAAGATCAAAGTCCCCGCCATGCGAGCGGACGGACGGAGCCTCGTCGAGCGGGCGAAGGCGTTCGTCGTCTCCAGCGTCGAGACGATGCAGCAGGCGCAGACCATCGCCCAGGAGTGCGCCCGGCGGAAGAAGGTAATCGACGAGCGGTTCAAGACTGTCAGGGAGAAGACGAAAGCCGCGAAGCTCGCTGCGGACAAGGCTAACTCCAGCGTGATCGCGCTCATCGACGAGTTGAAGAAGCCCTACGACGACGCGATAGCCATTCTCGACCCAAAGGCCCGGGACTGGCAGCGGGCAGAGAACAAGAGACTTGCCGACGAAGCGGAGAAGAAGCGGCAGGAGGAGCAGAAGAAACTCGACGACGCTCGCGCGAAGGAGATCGAGGATGCGAAGAAGATGGACCCGAAACTTGCCGTCGAACTCGCGGAGAAGCCGCCGGAGATCGCCGTCGTCCAGCCCGAGAAGGTGGAGTCTGCTGCGGGAACGTCGAACCGAGCGCACTGGAAAGCGATCTGTCACGATCTCCCCGCTCTGGTGAAGGCGATCGCTGCGGGGCGGGCGCCGATCTCTCTGGTCCTCTTCAATCAGTCGGAGGGGGACGCGCAGGCGCGAACGAACCACGACGCCGTGGTGTACGATGGGGTGGCGTTCCAGGACGTCGGTTCAACGGCACATCGAGTATGACGGTCATCGACATCAAGAGTGGGCATCCGGAGCCGTGGCATCGGTTCCAGATAGCCCTCTACATCCTCGGGAAGAGGAACCCCGAGATCACGTTCCTCGAAGAAGGACACCGCTACTTCTGGCGGGACCGGAAACTCCCCTCTGTGACGACGATCCTTGGGGATGGAAAGAGCAACTGGTACAAACCGGGGAGCGCGGAGCGGGGGGTATCCGTCCACAAGATGGTGACGCTCTACATGCAGACGATCCTTGACGAGCAAGGGCTCGACGCGAAGTGGCAAGGCTACCTGACGGCCCTGAAAAGGTTCCTCTCCGCAATCGGTTCTTATCAAGTAGAGGGGGTCGAGGAAGTCGTCGGGGATCCAGATCTCGGCTTCGCGGGGCGCCGCGACCTTTCGATTGAGTACCCCAGCGGCCCTCTGGGGATCGTTCTCTACCTCTCGGCGAAGGGGACATACAAGGCGGAGACGGTGAAGGCATCGGAGTTCAGCGCGCTGAAGCTGGAGGCGATCAACCGCGTCGTCGAGTGGCACGAGAAAGAAAGGATCAGGTTGTAGCGATGGGCGTCGACTACACCTTCCACTTGAAGCGGACCGGTGACGGCGGCGTGATGGCGTTCGAGGTAACCGGGGGAGTCGTTCACAACGAGCTCTGGAACTTTCTCAACATCGTCGGAGCGAAGACGAACGACCATTTCCGCCTCCGAATTGACGCTCCGTTTCGTCCTCGGAAGACGGGCCCTCGGAGCGGGTCGAACCGACTCCACGGGCACTGCCAGGACATCGCGGAGTGGCTCACGGACGACGCTGGGCAATCCCTCTACACGGCGGACCAGGTGAAGGCGGCGATGAAACGCATGACCGCAGGAGAAGGGCACTGGCGGACTCGTCTCTCTCTCGACGGAGCGGAGGAGCCGATATCCGAAGCGGACGCCAGCCAGGAAGAGGAGAACTGGGCGAACAAGACGCTGGAGCGCTTCGCCGACGAGCACGGGATCCCACTGACGGAGTACGTAGACCCCGAGGACCCGAAGAAGGGGACGTACAAGAGCCTTGGGGGGCGGACGTACGAAGAGATGAGGTCATATTGGAAAGACTATGAAAGGAGAAAAAAATGAGTTTTGAAAGCGAGATAGTTCGGAAACTTTTCCTGCGTCCGGAAACGATAACATTGACGCTGGCTGATTTTCAATCAGTCGGGCTGGCCGAAGCTCTCTCACAAATGAGAAAGCTCGAATCGTTTATAAATGTTGCTTTTGAATCGAAAGAACTCATTGAAGTGCAGAGGAATGAAGAGGCTTACGCTATAGTCTGGAGATTGAAATGGAGACCAAGATGAGCAGAAGAAGTCTAGTCCTCAGTGAGCAGCGGGAGACCGTCTATGAACGGCAGGACGGCCGCTGCGCGTACTGCGGGATGCCGATGCTCTTCGACGGCTTCGAGCTCGCCCACGTCTTGGCGGAGTCAAGGGACAACATACGGAAGTTCGGCCGTTCGGTGATCGACGACGTCGACAACAAGCGGGGGACGCACTGCGGGGAGTGCAATTCCGGGGTTCTGATGAACCCTGACTCCATCCAGGCGAAAGAGCACGCCATACGGATCATGGCGAAGCAGGAGGCGTTGCGATGAAAGCTCCGAGGACTTGCGCACGATGCAAGTGGTCTGCAAAGGTGAGCTGCAACGATCGAACAAACAGGGGCTGGTATTGCGGGAAGTATCCTACTGACAACACGTTGATACAGAGAAACATGGAATCTCTGCCAAAGCCTCCCGCATGGTGTCCTTTGAGAAAGGAGAGGGATTGAATGGCGAAAACTACAAGGAAGCCTCTGACCGTTTCCGTCCTCACAAACAAGGGGAAGGGGTACTCCGTGAACGTCAGCGGGAACTACACCGGGGTGACCGTTTACTTCCCCCCGGGGCTGGGAATGAAGCGCGGGGAGCGCGTGTACCTCTACCCGATAGAGTTTGAGGGGATGCGCGGAGTCTTCGTCTCGAAGACGCTGAAGGAGTGATGCCATGGCAGAGCATCCCATCCTTTTCAGCGGTCCTATGGTCCGTGCAATCCTCGAAGGCCGCAAGACGCAGACACGCCGAGGGATCCGCAATCCCGGACGCCTGGATGGCTTGATGCTTCCGGGAGAGGCCGCACAATGGTGCCCGTACGGCCATCCCGGCGATCTATTATGGGTTCGCGAAACCTTCGCCAAGCGGTATGCCGACGCCGAGCGTGACCCGGCTGACGGAATCGTCTATCGAGTGGACGGGGGATGCGTCATCGAACCCCGCTGGACGCCGGCAATCCATATGCCCCGGTGGGCTTCCCGGATCACACTTCGCATCACGGACGTTCAGGTGCAGCGACTACAGGAGATCACGGAATCTGATGCGGCGGCAGAAGGATGTTGCACCACATGGGACGACTACCCCAAACAGAACAGGGAAGCGTTTGCGGAGTTATGGGACAAGATTAACGGCAAGCGCGCGCCGTGGGCCAGCAATCCATGGATCTGGGCTATTAGCTTCGAGCGCGTATGACCTGCCGCCGCTGTCACCGAGTCTTGAAGAACCGGACCTCCGTTGTTCGCGGCTACGGCGATCTCTGCTGGCGGAAGGTAAAGTGGGAAAAAAAGGAAAAAGAGCAATTGAAGCTTTTTGCTCAGGACGTTGAGAAAACCAGCCGTGTTGAGCGAGCCAAGCCCTTTGAGTAAACCAGATGGCACGAGCGAGCCACTGCCGTGGAGAAACCCATGTAAAGAGAGCGAGCCGGGGGTAGAGAGAAATCCAACTAAGATGAGCGAGCCGACTTTTCCGAGCAAACCAACAGGAAAGAGCGAGCCATCCTGCCCGAGAAAACCAAGGTCCCCGAGCGTTTTTCAAGGTGGGGAATCTACTTCCCCACCCCTCTTTACAACAAAGGAAAAGTGAGATATGTTTTCTTCGATGAGTGGGGTGGCTCCCATTCTGGACCGCCGGGATGCGAGTAAGAACCTTTTCGAGACGGTTAGCGTGTCCAGTCCCGGGGATACGCGAATCCGACGCCAATCGGAGCCGTCTCAGAAAGGTTCTTCTTTTATGGCACATCACAGTTACCCAAAAGGCTACGGAATAGTTTTCAAAAAAGTTCTTTGCGATCCTTCAATAAGCGTTTCAGAAAAAGCAGTCTACGCACTTCTCGCCGCCTATACGGGCAACGATGATGAGTGTTGGCCTTCGATGGAGACGATGGCAAAATGTCTTTCCTGCACGGAAAATGCGGTCAGAAATTGGTTGAAGAAGCTGAGCGCGGCAGGATGGGTGGAGATTGAATACTCTAAGGGGCGCCATCCAAACAGCTACAGACTCGTCATACCCTCAACCGGTGTTGACGTACCCTCCACCGGTGTGGAGGGTAAACCCTCAACCCCGGTGGACCCTACAATTAACACTCTTACAAAGAACAATGACAAAAAACAAAAAGCCGTAGCCCAGCGGTTCGTAACCGATGAGTTCTCAAAGAGATTCGAAAGAGAGTCAGGAGGGGAGAAGTATCCTTGGAGTCAGAAAGATTTCAAGGTTTTGCAGTCATCGAAGATTCTGCTGAATTACACCGAGGAGAAGATCGGCCTTTGCATAGAGGCGTACTTCTACGACTCGTCGCTCTGGTTCAACAAGAACGGCGGGGGAAGGAATTTCACGCAGATGATAGCGCACTGGGGGGAGCTGCTGACGAGCAGCGTCGTGAAGCGAGGGTCGGAGAAGGTGTTGCGGATAGTATCTGACGGGAACGGTGGGGTGAAGAAGATCATGGCGCCTCGGCTGTTTGCGGACGAAGCATGAGCAGCATAGAAAAGCAGATCTACGACGTGAGCAACGATGCGTGGCGAGCTCTCCTCGAAAAAGA
>Ga0335069_10000716_pt1 | contig 54028 bp, 39 predicted proteins | sample Lox_Sample_11_FD_206714 | JGI IMG/M metagenome (GOLD analysis project Ga0335069, IMG submission 206714) | Soil microbial communities from Loxahatchee National Wildlife Refuge, Florida, United States - Lox_Sample_1.1 | ecosystem: Environmental > Terrestrial > Soil > Wetlands | place: USA... | reverse complement strand
TTACGACGGGGCCGAGCCCTCGGGAAATTCCGTCGCCACGCTGGCGTTGCTCAAGCTCGCCGCCATCACCGGACGTGGAGATTTCAAGGGTCCGGCTGAGGCGACGCTGCGCGCTTTTGCCCATCGCCTGCAGCATTTTCCCCAGACCATGCCGTTCATGCTGCAGGCGCTCGATTTCTGGCTGGACGAGCCCCACCGGGTCATCATCGCGGGCGATTTTGACACCGGGAGGTTTCACGAATTGCTGCAAGCCGCCCACTCGGTTTATCAGCCGCACAAGGTCGTGCTGGGCAACCAGGGGGCGGTTGAAGCGTTTGCCCGGACCCTGCCGGCGAAGAACGGTCCGCTGGTTTATCTCTGCACCGGGAACGCCTGCCAGCCACCCACGGAGGAAACGGTCAAGGTGAGAGACGGATTGAAATAACTCCCGCCGGCCCCGCTACACCGCGCTGTCGCCCCGCTCCTCAGTGCGGATGCGGTAGGTGTCTTCAACGTTGGAAACAAACACCTTGCCGTCGCCGATTTTGCCGGTCTTGGCCGCCTTGATGATGGCTTGAACGGCTGGCTGCACCAACTCGTCCGGCAAAACGGTTTCGATCTTGACCTTGGGCAGAAAATCCACGGTGTATTCGCTGCCCCGATAAATTTCCGTGTGCCCTTTCTGCCGGCCAAAGCCCTTGACTTCGAGCACGGTCATGCCCTGGATGCCGATTTCGTTCAAGGCGGTTTTGACATCGTTCAATTTGAACGGCTTGATGACAGCTTCGATTTTTTTCATAAAGTCCTCTCCGGTTATTCGGTGTAAGCGCGTTCGCCATGCTGGGTCAGGTCCAGGCCGGCATCCTCATCCTCGACGTGGACGCGCAGACCCACCAGCGCGTTGACCAGCTTGAGCAAAACGAATGACGCCACGCCGGCCAGGGCCGCCGTGAAAATCACCGCCAGCGCCTGGTTGAAAAACTGGTGCGCGCCCCCCGCCAGCGAGACCCCGACGCCATTGGCCTTGTACGTGGTCGCTATGGCAGGATTCACCGTTGCGCTGGCCAGAAAACCGAGCATCAGCATCCCCGTCGTGCTGCCCACGCCATGCACACCGAAAACGTCCAAAGAATCATCGTAGCCAAACCTGGCTTTCAACCGGGTGACCGCCAGGTAGCAAACCACGCCGGCGGCCAGGCCGATGCCAAAGGCCGCCGGCACCGTGACAAAGCCGGAGGCGGGGGTGATGGTGGCCAGGCCGGCGACCATGCCCGAGGCGGCGCCCAGCACGCTGGGCTTGCCCTTGTGATACCATTCCATCGCCGCCCAACTCAACGCCGCCGCGGCCGCCGAAAAATGCGTCGCCGCAAAGGCGCTCGTGGCGAGCGGGCCCGCGTTGAGTGCGCTGCCGGCATTGAACCCGAACCAGCCCACCCACAACAATCCGGTTCCGATCAGGCTCAGCACGACGTTATGCGGCAACATGGGCTCCGCCGGGTAGCCCGTGCGCTTGCCCAGCACGAGCGCACAGACCAGCGCGGACACGCCGGAACTGATATGCACCACCGTGCCGCCGGCAAAGTCCAGCACCGGCACCCGGCCGCCCAGCGCCCAGTTGAAATAGCCGCCCCTGCCCCAGACCATATGACAGAGCGGGAAATACACCACCGTGACCCAGAGCAGAACGAACAGCACGTACGCCTTGAATTTGATCCGTTCCGCCACCGCGCCGCTGATGAGCGCCGGTGTGATGATGGCAAACATCATCTGGAACAGCATGAACGACTGCTGCGGCACCGTGGCCGCGTAATCCGGATTCGGCTCGCCGCCGACTCCCCGGAGCATGAAATAGGTAAGCGGGTTGCCCACAAACGCATTGCCCTCCGCAAACGCCATGCTGTAGCCAAACACCATCCAGAGTCCCGACACCAGTGCCATGAGAATCAGGCTGTGCATCATGGTCGCCAGCACATTCTTGCTGCGCACCAAGCCGCCGTAAAACAGGATCAATCCCGGCGCCGTCATCATCAGCACCAGCGCGGCGCTGGCCAGCAACCACGCGTTGTCGCCGGCATTAATGGGGGGCGCCACAGGGGCCTGGAGCGCTTCAATCCGGGCCACTCGTTGCTCGAGCGACAGGCCATTCTCGGCCGCCCGCGTCGCCAGCGCGCCGAATCCAATCAGAATGCAAACAGCTAGAAGAATCGAATGACGAAACGAATTCATAAAATCAGGAAGTTATCGTCGCATAGCCTCGGACCGAAACGGCCAAACATCCGCCTTTCAATTGAAAGATGGCACCGCCGAAGGGTCGAAAGCCGGGATTCACGCCCCTTACAATGCGGGATACGCCCGGCTCGCGGCTAGCCGGAATTTGTCAACCATTGACTAAATTTTGAAATCCGATTCAGCTGCCATGCTCGTGCCGGGCGTCCCGGCCGCCGCGCGGGTGCTGCAATTGGCGCAGCAGGCGGCGGAGCGAGTCAATCTCATGCTCATCGGCGAGCTTTTGCCGCTCGGCGTGTTCGACCAGTTCCAAAACTTCTTCCATGCGCTCCAGGGCCTGTTTCAAGGATTCGACGACAGCCATCACCTCGTTGACGGCTTGGCTGATGGCCGAACCCTCCGCGTGGCGCGGCACTGGACCGGGAGATTCCTGCCCGGGCGGAACGGCTTCACCGGCCGGGGCACCGGTGGCCGGTTCGGCCGGGCCGGCCGGTCGACTCCGGCGCGGGCCGCGCCCGCGACCACCGCGCCTTCCCCGCCGGCGTCCGCCGCCCAATGGCCCGGAGGCGGCGGCTGGATGAGGTCCGGCGGGCAATTCTGACAAATCGTCTGGTGTCATTCCAGCGGGAGCATGACGTGCCGCCAGCCAAAAGCAATGGCGAAATATTCCAACTCTGATCTTTCTGCAACCCTACGGCTGTTTCTTCACGAACAAGGCCAGGGAGGCGGTGTAACCGTGTAGAAAATTTTTTTTGCCCACCGGCCCGATTTCACCGTTGCAGAAGAAACCGGACAGGCCGATCGGGCCCAGCTGTTCCTGCACCATTTCGGCGTCGTGGTTGGGCCGGCCGAACAGGTGTTTCCCGCGGCCGTTGCAGCAGCACAAGCAGCCGCCGAAAATGGTCGCTCCCCCCACCTGTTCTTTGGCGCGGGCCAGCAGCTCTTTCATGTCCTCGGTCGCCGCATCGGCATCTCGCCGCTGAAATTGCATGGTTTGGCCCGCCCGCGGCAATGTGCCGACAGCCAGGACGCCGGAGTTCGGATCGCCGCCCAGCAGATTCCGCACGAGGAAATCGCCGCGGTGGAAGTCCTCGAGGTATTCATTGACGACCAGGCCGATGAACAAATTGCCCTGCGCTTTGCGCTGTTCCTCGGGCGTGAGTTTTTGAAAGGTCTCGGCCAGCACGGCGTAGGCGGGCCGGTTGCCAATGTGATGGATGAGATTTTTTTCGACGCGCGTGAGCGTCCAGGTCTCGCCAATCGGCGTGCAACCCTGCGAAATGACGCCGGTCAACTGCACGTCGCCTCCCACCGAGATTGCGACGCCGCCTTCCTCAAATACCTCGCCGTTAAGATACACCTGGGTCGTCTGCTGGTTGAAAACCCCGCTGGCCAGTCCGCCCAGCGCCGGCTGCGGCGCATAGGCCAGGTTCCACGAGCGGATCCAGTTCTCCGCATCCAGATGGAACGGGTCGATGAACACCAGCCAGCCGTTCGTGTGCTCGGGGCCGATGCCGGTCTCGCGATGCCAGTAATCGGGGGCCCCGGCCTCCTCGAGCTGTTCCTGGGTGAAATGGAACCCCTTTAATTCCGCCCCGGGCAGCACATACAGCGCCAGCACCAGCCCGCTCGCCCCTTCCAGCTCCTGGCTGCCGGCAATCAATCCGGTGCTCGAACAGCCCGCCAGCAGCGGTATCCGGGCGTGCACGCGCAGAATTTCCAGCACCGCTTTGGCCACCGGGAAAAATTTCGGCGACATGAATACCAGGCCGAGGGACACCCGCGGCGCCGGCAATTGGCCCCGCAATTCCTGCGCCCACTGCCGGAGAGCGGCTTCGTCGAAACCGCCAGGCCAGTGAGCGGCGATGGAATAGGGATGATTCACAATCCTACTTTAACCATGCCACAACTTTCTCGCCGGACCAAATCTCCCGCATCGGCTGGCGGTCCCGCGCCACCGCCGCCTGCCGGCCGAGCACCAGCACCTCGGCCGCCAGCGGCCGGGCATTCGAGGTCGAGGCCATGGCAAACCCGTAGGCCCCGGCGCTTAACAACGCCAGGTAATCGCCCTCGCCCACCGCCGGCAACGGACGGTCATGGCAGAAGTAATCACCGGATTCGCAGACGCCCCCCACCACGTCGGCTCTCCGGCGGGCGCGGCCCCGGCGGGTGACCGGCACGATTTCGTGATAGGCATCGTAAAACGCGGGGCGGATCAAATCGTTCATAGCGGCGTCCACGATAACGAAGTTCTTTCTGCCCGTCTGTTTTACATACTCAACGCGGGTCACGAGAATACCGGCATTGCCGGAAATGAACCGGCCGGGCTCGACCAGGATTTTCAGGCCCAGCGGCCGGAGCAGAGGCAGCAGACGGGCGGCATAGGCCTGCGGAGTCAGGATGTTCCGCGCCGCGCGCGATTGCCACCAGCGGGGCGCCCCGCTGGCCAGGGCGGGCGCATACACGATGCCCAGCCCGCCGCCGATGCTGAAAAATTCCAGATCGTACCGGTCGCGCAATCGCCGGAGCAGCGGCAGGACCTTGCGCACCGCCGTTGCAAAGGGCGTCACGGAGGTCAATTGCGAGCCGATATGCATCTGCAATCCCCGCAGGCGCAGATGGGGGAGCCGGCGCGCGCGGGCGTACACCGCTTCAATCTGCTCGTAGGCGATGCCGAATTTGTTTTCGTAAGTGCCGGTGGTGATTTTCCGGTGCGTGGACGCTTCCACATTGGGGTTCACGCGGACCGCCACGGGCGCGACTTTTTTCAGGCGGGCGGCGATCCGGTTGATTCGCGCCAGTTCCGGTTCGCTTTCCACATTGAACGAATAAATCCCCCGCCGCAGGGCCAGTTCGATTTCCGCCTCCGTCTTGGCCACGCCGGCGAAGACACATTGTCGCGGATCACCGCCCGCCGCCAGCACGCGCTCCAGTTCACCGCCGCTCACAATATCGAAACCGCAGCCCAGGTTGGCCAGGGTCCGCAGGACGGACAGGTTGCCGTTGGACTTGAGCGCGAAACAAACCAGGTGCGGCACGGGCGCCAGCGCCCGGTCGAGCTTCTGGAAATGTTCCGTGAGCGTGCGCTGCGAATAGATGTAGAGCGGCGTCCCGAAGCGGCGCGCCAGCGTCTCGACCGAGACGCCCTCGCAAAACAACCGCTGGCCCACATATCGGAAATGATGCATGACCGGGGCAGTTTAAAGTTCTTGTTTCAAAGTTCAATCCTGAAGGACTTCGGCACCCCGCCTTGCGACAAAAAACCCGCCGGACAGGCGCATCCGGCGGGTGGTAAACCGGGCCGGAATCAAGGCTGTGCCAGGATCTCGGTGCGCCGCTTGTAATACTCCTCCGGCGAAAGTTGATTGGCCTTGTACTTCGCCAGCAAATCCAGCAGTTGCGATTGCTGATCCGGGGTAACCGGCAGCAACGGCGGCTCTATCGACTTCAATCCCAGTGCGCCGGTGGGGATTTTCGCGTCCAGCAGATTGGTTGGGCTCATCACCCCCGGCTTGCTCGCGACTGGAAAGGCGGGAACAGGGGCGGCCGGGGCGAGTTTGGGTGCGGCAACCGGCGCCGGCGCAGGCGCGGGTGTTGGCGCAGCAACCGGAGCAGGCGCCGGGGCAGGGGCCGGGGCAGGCGCTGCTTCAGAGGTCGGTTCTGCCTCCGCCGGTTTGGTTTCGGCCGGTGGCGGAGTGGTCGGAGGAGTTGTTTCGGCCGGGACCGATTCGGCCGGGGCGGCGGCCGGCGCGGTAGTCGCCGGAGCCGGCGTTGTTTCCGCGGGGGCCTCAGTTGGTGCGGCGGGTGCACTTTCTGCCTCAGGCGTCGGTGGGGCCGGGGCGGTTTCAGCCGGCGCGCTGGGTTTGGCCACAACTGGGGCGGGAGCCGGGGCTGGGGCCGCAACTGCGGCGGGAGCCGGGGCCGGCACAACCGGTTTTGGCGCCGGCGCGGGAACGGGCTTGGGCGCGGCAGCCGTCGCGGCTGCGGCTGCCGGCGGTGCGGCGGCCGCCGGTTTCGCTGCGGCGGTCGGCGCAGGCTTGGGTGTGGTCGCCGTCGCTGGTTTAGGGGCCGTCGCTTTTGTCTGTGTTGGGATGGCTTTCGCAGGAGCAGTCTTAGCAGGCTGTGCCGCGTTGTTGGAAGCAGCGGCTGGCGCAGTAGTGGTATTGTCCAGATCCTTCATCTTTTGTTCCAGAGCCGCTCGGGCGGCGGCTTGAACGGGGGTGTCATCAGCACGGACGCACAAGGATCCGGTACATACGGCAACGAGACAGACTGCAGGCAATAACTTCAGGGTTTGCATATCGGCTTTCTACGCCAATTTGTCTCTGGATGCAACAGCTTTCCCGCCGGGGGAAAACAATTTTTGCCACGCCTGCGGCAAGGCATAAACCAGCAAGGAACGTAACAAAATCCCGCGCACTTCAACCCGCGAAACCTTCACTCGGCGCTGCAAGTCCAGCACGCTGGCCGTGCGCAGTTTATCCAGGGTTTTCATCCCGATCAGGATCGGCCACGCACAAGCCAGCCGGACCCGCATCTGTCCGAAGGGCAGGGTGTTGGTGTATCGCCAGCCTGCCGCCAGGTGCGCTTCGGCCCGGTCGAGATACTCATGAAACAACGGGCGAAATTTCGCCTCGGTTACCGGTGACAGCAACGCCTCGGGGAGCAGACCCGCCGGTTCCAGTTTGTCCTTGGGCAGGTAGCAGCGACCCTGGCGCAAGTCCGACGGCAAATCGCGCAGGATGTTCACCAGTTGCAGCCCTTTGCCGAACCGGACGCCGTCCGCGACCAGCTGCGCCTCATCCATCCGCAATCGAGGAAACAGATGCGCCCGGCACATTTTGGTCCAAAACTCGCCGACGCAACCGGCGACCCGCCAGGTGTAATCGTCCAGATCGGCGGCCGTTTCCAGCACCACGATGTTGTCCGCCGAGGCCCCGGCAAATCGGCGCAGATCCAGCTCCTGTCCACCCGTGATGGTGGCGAGAACGGCGCGGACGAGCGGCTGGTCGGCAGGCGAAAAGGCATTGAGCAGCGCGAGGCTGTCCTCGACTTTTTCGAGCAGCAATTTCTCGGCGGGGGTGCCCTGGTGTTGGGCCAGCGCGCCGAAATTCAGCGGCGTGATGGCCGCGCCGGAAATGCGCTCCCGCAATCGTTTGAGCGCGTCGAGCCGCTGATCGAGGGGGACCAGGTCGGTGTCAGCGACGGTGTCGGCAGTGCGGGCGAGCAGATAGGCCAGGCTGATTTGCGGGCGCACTTTTCGCGGCAGCGCCCGCAGCGTCAGGTAAAACGAGCGCGAGGTCTGCCGGAGCAAATCGGTCAAAAGCGCATTTGCGTTTGCCGCCATTTTACAGGTGTAACAACTCCCGCCACCGCTTTAGCTGCTTCGATACTTCCCTGGTCCCCGGCGCGCCAGTCAGGTTCCGTTTCGCCATCGCGCGTTTCAAATTGAACACGCCCAGTGCGTCGCGGCCGAATTTTTTGTCCACGGATTGGAGCTGGGCCAGCGTCAGCCGGTTCAGCGGCTTGCCGGTTGTTTCCGCCAGCGCCACAACCGCGCCGACGGCATGATGCGCCTGCCGGAATGGCATTCCCTTGCGCACGAGATAATCCGCCAGGTCGGTCGCCAGCAGTGCCGGGTCGGCGGCGGCTCCGGCGCACGCAGCTCGATTTGCCTTGGTATTTTTCAGCATCGCCGTCATGAGCCGCACCGTGGCGCGCACGGTGTCAGCGGTGTCAAACACCCGCTCCTTGTCTTCCTGTAAATCGCGATTGTACGTCATCGGCAGCCCCTTGAGCAGCGTCAGCAGCGCGACGAGGTTGCCGACGACGCGCCCCGATTTGCCCCGTGCCAGCTCGGCGATGTCCGGGTTTTTCTTCTGCGGCATCAGCGATGAGCCGGTGGTGTAGGTGTCGGCGATCCGGATGAAGTTGAATTCCGCGCTGGACCAGAGGATCAAATCCTCGGCCAGCCGCGAGAGGTGCACGGCCAGGAGCGCGGCGGCAGCGCAGAATTCCACGGCAAAATCCCGGTCGCTCACGGCGTCCATGGAATTTTGTGCGAGTTGCGGTCGTCCGTTCACATCCACGAAGCCGAGCGCTTTGGCGACGAAGACGCGGTCGAGCGGCAGGGTGGAGCCGGCAAGGGCGCCGCTGCCGAGCGGGCAGACGTTCACGCGCGAGTGGCCGTCCCAGAGCCGTTCGCAATCGCGCTCGAGCATCTCGACATAGGCGAGCAGGTGATGCGCGAGAAAAACCGGTTGGGCGCGTTGCAGGTGGGTGTAGCCGGGAATGAGCACGTCGGCGTTCTTTTCACCGAGCGCTACCAGCGAACGTTGCAGGTCGGCGATGGCGGCGAGCAGCTGAACAATTTCGTCCCGCAGCCAGAGGCGCAGGTCGAGGGCGACCTGGTCGTTGCGCGACCGGCCGGTGTGCAATTTGGCGCCCGCTGCCACGCGCCGGGTGAGTTCGGCCTCGATGTTCATGTGGACGTCTTCCAGTTCCGGCTTCCACCGGAATTTCCCGGCCTCGATTTCACGGGCGATGGCTTTGAGTCCGCGCGTGATGGCCGCAGCCTCCCCGGGCGAGAGCACGCCAATTTTGCGCAGCATGGCGGCATGAGCCAGCGAGCCCAGGATATCGTGCCGCCAGAGCCGGCGGTCAAACGAGATGGATTCGGTGAATCGGGCCACGTCGGGGCCGGGGCCGGGGCCGAAACGCCCGCTGCGGGATACCGGGAAGATTTTTTTCATGCGTTTCAACGGCCCGAATGTGCGCCCGGGAGGGTCAAAAGTCACTCCCAAATGCCGGATTGCGGTCAGAAGGCAAAAGTGGGATGATTAGACCAGCCAACACCAACCGTCCGCGCCATGAGCGAATTCAAATACGCCTGTCCGGTATGCGGTCAGCACATTAAGTGCGATTCGACACAGGCTGGCACTACGATGCAGTGCCCAACATGTTTCCAGAAGATCATCGTGCCCCAAGCGCCGGCGTCGAACGATCAGAAATTTATCCTCCACGGCACGAAAGTCGGCGCCGAGCGCCCGTTGCCCGCCGTTGTCACCAACGCGCCGGCCCCGCCGCCGCCCGCACCGGAACAGGGTGTTCCCTGGCGGGCCGTTCTGTTGGGCGCCCTGGTGGCGGCGGCCGTGATTCTGGTGCTTGCCTTTCACGGCCGACAAACCCGGCCGCCGGGAAAACCGGCAGCGGCAGGGCATGGAAACGGTCCGGCCACCCTGCCGGCCGCGCCGCCCAAGTTTGCCGCCGCTGCGCCGCCGGCCAATGACACCTTTTGGAAATTGAATCTCGACCTAGCGACCATTCCCGCCACTCCGGTGGCGGGTCGGATTCACGGCCAGGATTTCATCATCGAGCGGGCCAGTTTTCAGAATGGCACTTTGACACTCCGCCAGGGCACGCGCGGCCCGGTGGATTTTGGCGTCACCATCAATTTCAGCGGGGCGATGGCCGAGGCCCTGGCGGCCCAGACAATTCATATCACCACCAACACGGAGGAAGCGGCGCGGGTGACGTTGCGGTGGAGTAACGACGCGAATTCCGGGCGGGAGAGCTTCAACACTGGTTACGCGATGCGGCTGGAATTTGGCCTGCTGGAAAATGGCCGTCTGCCGGGAAGCCTTTATCTCTGCACGCCGGATGCCGACCGCAGTTACCTGCTGGGGACCTTCACCGCTGAAGTCCGCACCTCCCGGCCGGCCAAACCGCGTTGACGCGCTGCGGACTTGCCACCGGCCCAGCCCGGCCTGACACTGCGCCGCGTGAACATCGAACTGGTCAACACCGGCAGCGAACTGATGTTGGGCCGCGTGCTCAACACCCACCAGCAGTGGCTCTGTCGCCGCCTGGCTGACCTGGGTTATCTGGTCACCCGCCAGGTTGCGGTCCCGGACACGGCGCCGGCCATCCAATCCGCTGTCCGGGAAGCGCTGGACCGGGCCAACCTGGTCATCGTCACTGGCGGTCTGGGGCCAACCTCCGATGACTTGACGCGGGATTTGATTGCGCAACTGTTGGGCAAGAAATTGCGGCTGGACGAGGCGGTATGGCATCACATCCAGAGGCGTTTCGCCGCGCGCAACCTGCCGATGCCGAAGAACAACGAAGTCCAGGCGCTCGTGCCCGAGGGGGCGCTGGTGTTGGCCAACCCGAACGGTACCGCCCCGGGACTGGCGATGGAAGTAAACGAGGATAAAAGATGGAAAATGGAGGATAGCAAACAAACGGGTTCGCCATCTTCCATTCTCAATCCTCCATCTTCGCGTTCAAACAGGTGGTTGATCATGCTGCCCGGCCCGCCGCGGGAATTGCGGCCGATGTTTGACGACCAGGTGGTGCCGCTGCTCCGGCGCGAGTTCCCGCCGGCCGGACCGTTTGTGTGCCACACGCTGCGGACAGGCGGTCTCGCCGAATCGCTGGTGCAGGAAAAGCTCGGCGCGCCGCTCTCTCCCCTGGAGGCCAGGGGACTGGAGGTGGGCTATTGCGCGCGGGTCGGGCAGGTGGATGTGCGGTTGTCGGCCCGGGGCGCGGAGGCGGAGCGGGTGGTGCACGAAGCGGCCGCCATCGTGCGGCAAACGTTCGGCGCGCAAATCTATGGTTTTGATGATGAAGAAATTGAACTGGTCGTCGTTCGGCTGCTGACGGAGCGCCGGAAAACCCTGGCGCTGGCGGAATCCTGCACCGGCGGTTGCATTGCCCATCGCGTCACCAATGTGCCGGGGGCGTCGGCGGTTTTTCTGGGCGGCTTCGTCACCTACAGCAATGAAGCCAAGCAGAAATTTCTCGGCGTCCGGCCTGAAACGCTGGCGGCGCACGGGGCGGTGAGCGAAGCTGTGGCCCGCGAAATGGCCGAAGGTGCGCGGCGTGGAACTGGCGCGGATTATGCTCTTGCCGTCACCGGGATTGCCGGTCCGGCAGGCGGGACCCAGGACAAGCCGGTCGGAACGGTTTTTCTGGCGCTGGTCGGTGAAGCCGGAACGGAGGTGGAGCGCCGGCGGAACGCCTATGAGCGTGAGACCTTCAAGCAATTGACCGCCCAGCAGGCGCTGGAGAAACTGCGGCGGCAACTGATTTCTCCTTGAGACTGGAGATCTTTGCGGCAACAATGACTGTCATTCAAGATGTTCGCTTCGTAGATTAAACCAAAACCGAGGGCTGAGTTATGCCTGTGATGAGTGAACCAGTGGTGACCAAGAGCAACGCGGCGGAAGACGACAGCACGACGATTCGCAAGCGCCGCGGCACGTTGCTGGTGGTGGACGACGAGGAGGGCTCGCGGCAGTCGCTGCGAGTGATCTTCAAAGACGAATACAATCTGCTGATGGCCGACGATGGTCCAAAGGCCATCGAGCTGGCGAAGCAGCACCCCATTGACGTGGCGGTGCTCGACATCCGCATGGCCGGCATGTCGGGCATCGAGGTGCTGGAACGCCTCAAATTCGTGAACGCGAACATCGAGGCGGTCATGATCACGGCGTTTGAGACGACGGACACCATCCGGCAGGCCCTGCGCTTGCGGGCCTGCGATTACATCAACAAGCCGTTCGATGTGAACACGATTCGCGCGGCCGTCAGCCAGGCGATGCAGCGGCGCCGGCTGGAAAGTGAAATTCACAGCAGCGCCGAAAAAGTGCAGGAACTGCTGAACGAGCTGCAAAGTCAGAAGGTCGAGGAACAGATTGCCAAGACCCGCGGCGACATTTACGCCAGCATTATTCATGACATCAACGGCCCCCTGACGGTCATCTCCGGCTTCACGCAGGTGCTGACCCAGCGCCTGAATCGCAATTCCCGGCTGGAGATGGAGGACTTGGAATTCATCAAGGACCGCCTGCGCATTATCGCGCGGCAGGTCGGCAATTGCGTGGAAATTTCCCGCCGGTATCTCGGCTTTTTGCGCCGCAAATCGGAGGAAGCTCCGCAGGTGAGCGCCAATCAGCTGCTCAAGGACCTCGACCAGCTCATTCGCGTCCATCCGACGCTGCAGGGAAATGAATTTGACCTCGCGTTTTTGAAGGAAGAGATAGGGGTTCGGATGAACGGCACGGATGTCATCCAGATTTTGCTAAACCTGACCGTGAACGCCTTTCAATGTGCGCCGGCCGGACACCGCGTTGAAATCGGCGGCGAAGTGTTGCCCGCGCCACTGGAACTGACGGCGTTCAAGGATGGCCCGCACGACCGGCTGTTGAATGTGGAGAGCATGAGCAACACGCCGCCGCTGGTGAAATTCTGGGTGCGCGACAACGGGCCCGGCATCCCGACGGAAGTGCTCCCGAAAATATTTCAGCCCTATTTCACGACCAAGGGGCCGCGCCAGGGAACCGGCCTGGGACTGAACATCGTGCAGCGCCTGGTCAAGGAAGCCAATGGCGCCCTGCACGTGCACACGGTGCCGGGCGAAGGCACGACATTTTCGGTTTATCTGCCCGGGGCCAGCCTGGCGAAATAGCTTCGACGCAGAAACACTGTTATTGCTGCAGACCCTTGCGGGGATGAATCAAATTCCCGGGCTCGTCAGCCGGCGATTTCTCGAAACCGGTCTTCGGGTCTAAAACAAGCTGTAGATAAACGGCGCCAGCGCTGAACCTTTCGCGAAGATCAAGAGCGCACCCAGGAGCACCAGAAAAACGAGTATCGGCGCCAGCCACCAGCGCTTGCGTTCGCGGAGAAATTCCCAGAATTCCCAGATGATGCCCAAGCGGTTCATTTGGCCAGCATATTCGTGATCGTTTCAAAGAGGCGTTCCGCCACGATGGCGTTGCCTTGAGCGTTAAGGTGGACCGGGTCGGCATCCAAGTAAAGGGCTTTCCCCTGCAGCTGCAGCTCCGGCGTCATATCTACCTGTGGGGCGGCGAACTCGGTGCTGACAGCGCGTTTTATTTGGAGCAGGCTCGATCGCTGGCCGGCGGCCGTCAACTGATCCAATGTTGGCACGTAAAGCAACAGGGCCTTGATGTGATTGGTTTGGGCAACCAGACAGACTCCTGCGATCGCATCGCGGTACACCGCCCCGGGGTCCCGCTGTTGCTGTTCCTTGAACAACATGTCGTGGGCGGGGTCCACCGGAAGGAATTTCAAGCGCTCCTTCTCATAGGCTTTACGCAGCTCGACTTCCACCACGAAATGATACATGGCGAATCGGCGCAGGAAATTCTTGAGCCGCACGCGCCACATGAACTTCTTCACGAATTCCGGGCTGTTCTTCTCCGAGAATTCCGTCCACAAATTGGCGTCGGCGAGAATCACAAAGTCCGGCTGGTAACGGAGGCCGAAATCGCGGAAGTAAACGAGCATTTGCGAGTACGACCAGGCGTTGACCCCGGCGTTAATGACCTCCACTCTTCGATCCAAGCCGACATAGGCCTGCAGTAAGCCCTCCAACCGGCGCGAATAAGTTTCTGCATCGGAGAGCCCCCAGCCAAAGGTCCTGGAATCGCCCAATGACAGAATCCGGATCGTGTTCGTCGGCTTCGCCACTTGAAATTCCGGCCCGCGCGCGCCTTGGGCATTCACGTGGACCGGCTTATGGTCAATCTTGGTGTAGCAGTCTTGGTTCGGCTTGAGCCTCCAATAGAGTTTGGGATCCGGCTCATAAATTTCCAGGTTCCCGTAACCGCACAGCCGCAAGACCAGTTCCAAGACTGCGAGGCACATCAAGAACGCTGCGGCGGACAATGACAGATTTTGCAGCAATCGCTTCCACCGCGCAGGGCGCGCCACCGGATTCGATTCAGAATTGGCGTTCATACTCCGCCGGATTTCTTGTTTTGCGTTCGCGTGGCAGCCAGTAACTCGCCGCCGCTCGGCTCCACTTCAGACGCAGAAAGTCATTCCCCAGGCATCGCGCGACCAGCCCGATCGGCGTAATGACCACAAAAAAGAGTCCGAACAATAAAATGCCCGAAACGATGAAGCCCAGCACCAGGGCGAGTGCCATCCAGGCGAGGTAGATGTGCTTCAAGATGCGCGGAACAATCAATCCTGGCAACATCAACGCCGCGCCCGCGCTCAGGCAATACGGAGCCGCCGGGCGGTGCCGCAACAGCAGAATAAAGCCGAGCAACGTGAACACGCCGCCCACCAGCAGGCCGAAGTTGCGCAGTTCCCGCGGACCGGTCTTAAGTTGTTTGATCTCGTCGCGAATCATCCGGCTTCAATCAAGTTCAAATTCCTTGAGCCAGTCCATGTCTTTGTCGAGCGGTTTCTGGCCCTTCTTTTCGAGGAGAAAATTACCCAGCAGCAGGTAATCCATGTTGGTCCGCATAAAACAGGTGTAGGCGTGCTCCGGCGTCCCCACGATGGGCTCGCCGCGCACATTAAACGAGGTGTTGATGATCACCGGACAGCCGTATTTTTCGTCAAACCTCCGGATCATCCGGTAGTACATCGGCTGGTGATCCTCTGTCACGGTCTGCACCCGGGCGGAGTAATCCACGTGGGTGACGGCCGGAATTGTCGAGCGGATGGTGAGCAATTTTTCCAAGCCAAATAGCTTTTGCTCGCCGTCGGTCAATTGCCGCCGCTTGCTTTTGGCCACCGGCGCGACCAACAGCATGTAGGGACTCTCCCGATCCAAGTCAAAGTATTCGGAAACTTTTTCACGCAGTACGCTGGGCGCAAACGGCCGGAAGCTCTCGCGGAATTTGATCTTCAGATTCATCACTTCCTGCATCTTCGGCGATTGCGCATCGCCGATGATCGAGCGGGCTCCCAGCGCCCGCGGGCCAAACTCCATCCGTCCATGAAACCAGCCGATGACCTTTTCCGCCTTGATCAGGTCGGCGATTTTCTCCGGCAGCTCCGCGTCGCTGAGCTCGGCGAACGGGATGCGGTTGGCCGTGAGGTAGGCGCGAATCTCGTCACGCGAATATTCTGGACCGAGGTAGGAACCGCGTTGCGAATCGTTCACGCCATCGGCCCGGCGTTCCCGTCCAAGGTACTGATGCCAGGCGAACAGCGCCGCTCCCAGGGCTCCGCCGGCATCACCCGCGGCAGGCTGGATCCAGATGCGGTCAAAAATGCCTTCGCGCAGAATGCGGCCATTGGCCACGCAATTCAGCGCCACGCCGCCGGCCAGACACAGATCTTTCAGACCGGTTTCGCGCCGCACGTGTCGCGCCATGCGGAACATGATTTCTTCGGTCACGTCCTGAATCGAGCGGGCCAGGTCCATGTCGCTCTGCGTCAATTTGGATTCCGGACGGCGCGGCGGCCGGCCGAACAAGCGGTCGAACTTCGCGTTCGTCATCGTCAGGCCGACGCCGTAGTTGAAATAACTCATGTTGAGCCGAAACGAGCCGTCCTCTTTGAGATCCACCAATTCGCGTAAAATCAAATCGACGTACTTCGGCTCGCCGTAAGGTGCGAGACCCATGAGCTTGTATTCGCCGGAATTGACCCGGAATCCGGTAAAGTAAGTGAATGCCGAATACAACAGGCCAAGCGAATGCGGGAAGTGTAATTCGCCGAGCATCTCGATCCGGTTGCCGCGGCCCGTGCCAAAACTCGTGGTGGTCCATTCCCCCACGCCGTCCACCGTAAGAAAGGCAGCCTCGGGATAAGGTGAAGGAAAGAACGCGGATGCGGCGTGGGACTCGTGATGTTCCGGAAACAAGATCTTGCAGTTGCAGCCCAGCTCCTTGCGGATCAGCTCCTTCATCCAGATCCGTTCACGGATCCAGAGCGGAATGGCCATGAGAAACGACCGGAGTCCGGAAGGCGCGTAGGCCAAATAACTGTGCAGGATGCGGTCGAATTTAAGGAACGGTTTTTCGTAAAATGCGACATAGTCCAGGTCGCGTGCGTGGATGTTTCCTTCGTGCAGGCAATACGCCACCGCGTTGGCCGGAAATCCTGCGTCGTGCTTCTTGCGCGTGAACCGCTCCTCCTGGGCAGCGGCGATGATCTGTCCGTCGCGGACCAGACAGGCAGCACTGTCATGATAGAAAGCGGAAATGCCCAGCACGTTGATCGGGCGACCATCGGTGGGCAGGGCCGTCCGATTTTCAGCAATCATAAGCGTTGACTTTTCGAGCGCAACCTGCCTGCCCGGGACCGCTTGATCAACTCAGGAATTCCCGCGGGTCCACAATCTTGCCGGCAATGGCGCTGGCGGCCACGGTCATCGGCGAGGCGAGAAACACCTGGCTTTCCTTGTCGCCCATGCGGCCGGGGAAATTCCGGTTGGTGGCGCTGATGCATTTGATCCCCGGCCTGTTGATGCGGCCGAACGTGTCCACCGGCCCGCCCAGGCAGGCGGCGCAACCGGCGTTCTCTGTCATCTGCACGCCCGCACTCACAAGCACGTCCCAGATCGTCTGAGCGCCCCAGTAGGTCGTCTGCAAATCGCGCACGATCTCCGGTGTGGCCGGGACCCCGAATGTGTCAATGACCACTTTTTTGCCGCGCAACACGCGGGCGAACTCCACAAAATCACTGGTCTTGCCGCCAGTGCAGGAGCCGACGTAGGCGCGGTCGAGCTTGATGTGGCCGAGTTCCTTCGCCTTCTTGCGCTGACCCGGATCGGGATGGCAGGCGACCGTTGGCTCAAGCTTGTCCAGGTTCACCACCAGTTCATAGACGAACTTCTGATCCCTGTCCGGCTCCACGGGCTGGTAGGTGGATTTCGTACCGTTTAATTTCACACGGGCGTCCACGTATTCGGCCGTGCGCGAATCGAATTCAAAAATGCCGTTCTTGCCGCCCGCCTCGATGGCCATGTTGGCGATGGTCATGCGGTCGTCAATCGAGAGCGACGCCGCGCCAGGCCCGTCGAACTGCATCGCGCGGTACGTGGCGCCGTCGAAACCGATTTCGCCGATGCAATGGAGGATCACGTCCTTGGCCATCACGCCCGGCTGCAATTTCCCTTCAAGCCGGAAATGCATGGTTTCGGGCACCTTGATGAGCAATTTGCCGGTGCCCATGACGAACCCGGCGTCCGTGTTGCCGATGCCGGTGGCGAACTGATTGAACGCGCCGGCCATGCATGTGTGCGAGTCGGTGCCGAAGAGCACTTCGCCGGGCCGGGTGTGGCCCTTTTGCGGCAACGCCGTGTGGCAGACGCCCGCGTAATGCGAGCCGTACTGCCGCTTCAAGTGGCCCTTGCTCATGTCGAAGTGCCAGTGGCCGTTCGGGTCGTCGATCACATCATAGAAATACGGGATTCCCTGCTCCTTCACAAAGTCGCGGAGGATGTCCACGTTGCGGTTGGACATGGAATCGGCGGTGAAAATGTAGTGGTCGGGTATGATGACAATTTTGGTTTTGTCCCAGACCTTCGCGGTCTTGCCGAACTCGCGTTTGAACACGCCGATAGTGCCGGGCCCACAGACGTCATGGGTCATGAGCACGTCGGCGTTCACCCAGACGTTGTCGCCGGCCTGCACCCGCGCCTTGCCGGCGGCCCGGGCGAGAATCTTTTCTGTCAAAGTCATAGGCTGACACCATAGCTGATGCAGTAGGCAAGTTCAACTGAACATTGCCTCTTGCCTCGTGGCTTTCATCCGGCAGACTTCCGCTCCGCGTGAATCCGCCCGAAACTTTTTTGAACCTGCTCCGCGGCCCGGTGCCGATATTGGCGCTGGCGCCGATGCAGGACGTGACCACGCTCGAATTCTGGCGGGTCATCATGCGGTACGGCGGGCCGGATGCCTATTGGACGGAATACTTCCGCGTCCATGGCGATTACCGTCCGGAACGTTCGATTCTCCGGTCCATCACCGAAAACCCCACCGGCCGGCCGGTGGTCGCGCAACTCATCGGCAACGATATTCCCGCGCTGGTCCGCACGGCGAATGCGCTCCAAAAGCATCCGGTGGCGGCGATTGAACTGAACCTGGGCTGTCCGGCGCCGGTGGTTTACCGCAAATGCGCCGGCGGCGGGCTGTTGCGCGAACCGCAGAAGATCGGCGCCATTATCGGCGCATTACGAGATGCGGTGACAATTCCATTCACGGTTAAAACGCGCATCGGTTTCGAGTCGCCCGCCGAATTTGACGCCTTGCTGCCGCTGTTCGCCAAGCATCCGATTGACCTGCTCACAGTCCACGCCCGCACCGTGCTGCAGATGTACCGGCCCGGGGTGCGTTACGACCTCATCGCGCGGGCGGCGGGTGAGTTGCGCTGTCCAGTGCTGGCCAACGGCAACGTCCACGGCCCGGCCCAGGCGCAGGCGCTGCTGGCCGAGACCGGCGCTCGCGGCTTGATGATCGGGCGCGGTGCCATTCGCAACCCATGGCTGTTCGACCAGATCCGGGCACAGTTGCGCGGTCAAGGAATCAGGCAGCCGACGGGACGCGACGTGCTGAATTATGTTCGGGCGCTTTGGGAAAATGAAATAACGCCGGACGTGCCGGAATCCGCCCAGGTGCAGCGGATGAAAAAATTCATGAATTTCATCGGCGAAGGCGTCGACGAAAAATTCCTGCTCGAAATCCGACGCGTGACGACTGCCATTGACTTCTTCCGCGTCTGTGCTGATACCCTGGATCACGAGAAGCCGATGCCGCTGGAACCGTTGCAAACGGGTGAAGCGCCAGAGGATTTGCCGGCGGCAGGCTGAAGCCGCCGGCAGAACGGCAAGCCCGGGCCGGCTGCTGTCGTGCATCTGTCTGCTTGTGGGAAAGCCCGGTGGACGCTATGCTCAACGGTGTTCAGATGAGGAACTGCCAACGCGGCCATGCTTGCCTTGGCTCAAGACTTCGCCGGGTGCTGCCGCACGAGTGGATTTTCGGCACGTATCTGCTGCTCTTGGGCGCTCGGCTGTTTGTACACGGCGGTGCGGCCCGTGATTGGTCGTGGGTATTCTTCGGCTGTGTGCTGGCGTGCGGGGCGGTGCTTTTCTGGGCGGAAAGAAGTCCCACCCCGTGGCGCTGGCGGGTGCGGTTGCTGACGTATCCAGCGGTCATGGGCATCTCCTTCTACGCAATGGGGGTGGCGGTGCCGCTGCTTGGCCATGGCAAGGTGGACGCGCTGCTGCTGGACTGGGACCGTGCGCTACTTGGCGAAACGCCAGCAGTGGCCTGGCAGCGACTTCTGCATCCGTGGATGGCGGACATTTCGATGGCCGGCTATCTTTTTTTCTTCTACTACATTGTCGCCGGGCCGGGTGCGTATTGCGTGCTGAATCTGCGCGCGTTTCGCAAGTGCATGGTGGGTTTGTTCACGATGTATGGGCTGGCGTTCACGGGCTATTCGGTGCTGCCCGCCGGCGGTCCGTGGCGCTGGATGACGTTCGACGCGCCCTTGCACGGACCATGGGTGCTGGATTGGGTGCTTAATCCGGTGAACGACGGCAGCAACGCCGTGGATGTCTTCCCCAGTGTGCACCTCGCCGCTTCGTTATATCTGCTGATGTTCGACTGGCAGAACGGCCGCCGCCGCTTCTGGGTTTACCTGCTGCCGTGTGTGATTCTCTGGTGGTCCACGATTTTCCTGCGCTTCCATTACTTCGTGGATTTGTTGGGCGGCGCGGTGGTGGCGATGGCGGGTTGGTGGATGGCTCAGGCTTACGACGCCCAGACCCGAAACGAGCCGATGCTGGCATCGGAGTTCAACGCCCCGAAGACGGATAAGTGAAGCCACCGGCGGCCCAACGGGATTTGCCTGACGAACTTCCCTTGTGTTTTCAAACCCTATTCACACCCGCCGGCGGCATTGTTCCTGCTGTATCCGGGCGGTATTTGTGCCAGACCCCTGAACGCCGGGTCGGTCTTACCGGGTGGAAAGAATCGTTATGCAAAGGAAAGTATTGGTGGTAGAGGATGATCCCGATCAATTGGAAGTAATCCGTTCAACTTTAAAAGCCGCCGGTTTTGCCATTGGCACCGCTGCCAACGGCATTGATGCCCTTTTAAAGACCCGGTCGGTGTCCCCGGATTTGATTGTATTGGACCTGATGTTGCCCGGTCTGAACGGGTTCGATATTTGCGAAAGTCTGAAACAGGACCCAGCCACCGCCACCGTCCCGATCATCATGTTGACAGGCCTGCACGGCCAGTTTGGCCGGTATGCCGGGCTGGAAGCGGGCGCCAGCGAATTCCTTTACAAGCCTTTTGACCCGGACCAACTGATCTCAAAAGTTGAGGAGTTATTGAGCCGGAAGGCCGCCCGCCCCACGCGCCAAGCGCCCAAAACCAGTTAACTCGGCACCCCAGGTCAGGCCCGGACATGATGGCGCGCGACCAGGGCGGCGCCGATCGCCTGGGAAAGATCGCCCAGCATGGCCGGCACCACTTTCAACCGTTTGCGCTGGGCCGGCCATAGGTATGGCTTGGCGGTGGCGCGGACAATCCGCAGATAACGTTCGCGAAACTTCGCTGACGTGGCTTCGGGATCCATCAATCCGCCGCCGATGACGACAATTCCCGGGTCCAGGGCCATGATGAGGTTGGCCACGTGCAGACCCATTGCCCGGGCTTGAAAATCAAACAATTCCACCGCCAGCGGGTCACCCTTCTGCGCCAGCGTGCGGAGGGACAACACCTTCTCTTTGAGGTCGGCCGTGGACCTGGCGAGGGGATGCCTGGGATACTGGACGAGCTTTTCTGTGAGCAGATATGGCAAGCCCGAAAGCGTGGTGTAAGGTTCGATACAGCTCCAGTTCCGGCCGCAACCACAGGGCAGCGGCTTGGCGTTCAACAGGTGCAAGGGTGCCGGCATGTGGCCGCATTCCATGCCCGCCAGGGTGTCGCCATTGAGCGGCATGCCGTTTTGGCCGATGAAGGCGGCACCCAAGCCCGAACCGGGCGCGAGCAGCAGCACCGAAGCCTGGGTGTTGCCGCGGGCGAACTGCGCTTCCGCCACGCCGCCGTAGTTTCCATCGTTGCCCACGACCAGCGGTAGTAACCGGCCGGCCGGCTTGGCCAGCGCCCGGGCGTAAGCCGTGCGGACGTCCCAGCCAGCAAAGCTGGCCGGCAGGTTGGCCGGACGATCCAGGACCCCTTCGCGCTGGAACGTTCCCGGCATCGCCAGCCCCACGCCCTTGATTTGCCTCCAGCTCAAGGCATTTTCCTGAAGATACTCGTCAACGGCGGCCACCCAGCCCGTCACCACCGCGTCAGGCCCCTTGGCCGCGCGGGTGGGACGTTGCAGGAGTTTGGTGGAAACGGCCCGGCCATCCTCCCAAACCGCACCGATCTTCGAGGTCGTTGCTCCGCAATCGGTGCCCACGAAGATATTCTGGGTCGCGCCCGGTGCCAGCCCGCGGCAGGATCGGCCGAAGTGGTTTCTGGTAATTCGTTCCGTCGTCATGTTGAATTATAAAGCAAAGCAGAGCGATGATTTAAGCGCAAGCCTTTAATATAAAGACCGACTGCCTGCCAACACTCCGCCACGCCAGGTTCAAGTTGCCATCCCACCTCCCGGATTGCTCAAAACCGGCTGGGCCCTTCAGCCGGCCCTGTTTTGTTCCGCCATCCCCAGGGCACGGCGATTTACTTCCCGGCCGCGAACACCCTGTAGCTGTGGGGTGGAAGGTGAATGTTGAACGAGACGCGGCTTTCCTCCGACGCCCGCCAGCGACTCTGGCTGGGGGCCGGGGCCAAGGCATTGATCTCTTCGCCGGTCACCAGGTTCTTCAACCGGGCGAAGTCGCCGGTCAACGATACTTTCACGTCAGTTTCGGCGGGCAAAAACGATTCCACGATGAAGGTGTGATTGTCATACGCGAATAGCGACACCCCGCTCGGGCCGTCCAGCCGGACGGGGAAGCCGCGCAGGACGTAATTCTTGACGGCGCCGGTCACGCTGGGCGGCAGCCGGTACAGGTCGCTGAAATTTTCAGGCATGGCCCAGACATAAATCACGCCCCGGGAATAGTGGTCCATCAGCAGGAGCGGAAACCCGTTGCTACCGGCGACCAACCGGACCACGGGCCACGCGTCGTTCGTGAGGAAGAGAATTTCTGGAAACAGGATGTCGTCGTCCTTGTTGCCCTCGAGCGCCAGGCCGTTGCCGGAACCGAATCCGCTGAAATATTGATGTGCGAGCACCTTGTGGTCGGTATAACGCACTTCGACGATGTCCTCGATGCCGCGGTGCTGGAGGGTGTGCAACAGGCCGGAAGTTATGACCACCGATTTGCCAGCGGTCAATTGGCTTTTGATTTTGGCCACGATGTCGGGGTCGAATTTCGCGGATTCGGTCAGCAGAACCAGGTCCGCGTTGGTCGGGAATTCGGGGTACAGCTCAATCGGGATGCCGATCATGCCGAGATAATTGTGCAGGAAATCCTCGCCGGTGGATTGATACGGTTTGTAGCTGGCGATGCCGATGGGGTTGCCGAGCCGGCTGAGAAACGGGTCCACCTGCTCGAGCGCGTAACCGGCAACGCGGGCGATGGTCGGCGCAGCTTGGCCGGAGGGAGCGGCGTTTGTCCAGTTTTGCAGGAGCCGGCTGTAATCGAAACTGGTGCGCTGGTCCTGCCAGGCTTCGCGGTCGCCGGCGATGATGGGCCGGCTCATGGCCGACCATTCGAACAGCATCATCTCCCGCGCCTTGGCGAACATCGTGTCCCAAAGTTGTTCGGCATAACGGTCGATGTACCGGATACTGTACGTGTCCACCCAGCCGCCGCCATTACGCCCCGGCGCAATGTTCTCAAAGTACCGGATGATTTCGTAGCTTTCGTAGGGCTGCAAATGCTGGTCGGTGATGACCGGGTCGCGGGTTTCCGTGCCGGTGTAGATGCCGTCGAAAAGTTTCGGCTCCCGGTCCAGGTCGTAGCCCAAGCCTTGGAAATGCTCATACCAATTGGGGAATTTGATGACGAGCTTGACCTTCGGATTCACGGCGCGGGCCGGCTTGATGATGAGACTTTCCGCGGCCTCATCCATCAGGTTGAGCCGAAACTGCGTCCAGGTGTTCGTGCCCTTGGCCGCAATATCCGAATCGTTCTTGGTGGTGACAAAGAAAAAATCGTCCTGGATGACCTCGTCGAAATGGCGCGCGGCCAGTTCGACGGCGGACTGGACAAACTGGCGGTCCGCGGGATCGGTGTAACAGAACGAGCGGAACTGGCCGCCGCCGCCCTCGGATAGCGCCATGCCGCCGGCCACCCGCACGCCCTGGTCGAGGAAAAATTTCTTGACCGTTTCGAGCAATTCATCGCTGGCGAGGTCGCGGTTGCGCTGCACCTCGACATAGACCTTGTCCACTTTCAGCTGGCGGTGGATGCGGTCCCAGTCGGCCGCCAGTTTGCCCGGCTCGGCAAAGGTTTTCACCACGCCGACCGGGATATAAATGGCGACGTTGAAATTGGTATAGCTGCCCGCGCTGCAACTCGGGGCGGCAGATATTACGACGCCGATCAGGAGAGAGACGACGGATAGAAGTGAGAAGGAGGTTTTCATGGGATAAGCTGTTGGCAATGAGTTTAAGGTGAGACCAGCCGGTAAAAGACACTACCGTTGTCGGGATTTATGGGCAGAAAAATCTGGTTGGTGCCGCTCGAACCGGAAAGGGTCGACCAATTAGTGGTCAGGCCAGTACCCAGCGAGTTGGTCTGCGCCTGCAACGACCAGTCGCCGTAGGCCGGGGACCAGGATATCCGAACCTGATTGTTGGAGAAAACGCATCCGAGCTGCGGAGGAGGAAGATCGCCATAAATGACGCCGCGCCCTTCCGTGCCGAAATAAACCCGGCCGTAAATACGGGGGTCGCCACACAAACAATGTATCCAACCGTTGCCGAGACCGAACTGATGTTGATCATCGTTGATCCGCACCCAGGAAGCGCCCTGGTCGTCCGAGCGGAACAGCCCGGTGACGTTGGTCACCTGCCCAAAAATGTAAATCGCCGGGTAACTCTGGCCAGGCGCCGCCTTGCCCACTGCCACGAAGGTTGCCTGCTGCACGCTGGCGAGGGTGGCGAACGTGGCGCCGGAATCAGTGGACCGCGACAGGCCGCTACTTCCGCGCGGCAGCCAGATATGGCCTTCATAACCGGCCACGGCGATGGGTGTCAGGCCGGCTGAAATTGTCGCCCCCGGGCTGTAAGTCGCGCCGCCGTCAGTGCTGAAAAACATCCGGCCACTTAAACTGTTGGAATAGATGTAAAACCTGCTGCTGTTGACGCGGTCGGCGAACGGAAACCGGTTTCCGGTAGGACCGCCGGTGGCAGCCGTCCACGTGGCACCGTGATCGGCCGAGTAATAGGCTTTCCGGTTGGAGGACACCACGGTGGAAGGAATCCAAACAAACCGGGAGCCGTCCGCTGAGACGGCCACGTTGCCCGGCCCGTTGAGGGTTGGCAGTGTATTGGTGGCGAAATCCTGCCAGGTCGTTCCCCCGTCCAGCGAATAGGCTCCCCAATTCGTTTCCGAAAACAGGCGCACGATGACGTTTGGATTGTTCTCGGCAAAATCAATGCCGTACGACGTCCCACGGTGCGTCGGGAAATAATTCGTCAGCGGCGGAGTCGCATTCACGTTGAAATGCCGGAACCCGCCCTGATCGCCAACCTGGTTCAACAGATGCGGGCCGCTCGGCGGGCTGGCCAACCCCAGCGGCACGGTTTCCTCAAGACCATCACTGCTGAAGCCCCAATTCACCGTGCCGTTCGCATCAGCCGCCGTCAAATTCGTGCAACTGAAGATACCATAACCGGTGACATACCAGGCTCGGTTGGAGTTGAAGGGATCGATTTGGACGCTCTCGCACCAGTGTGGCGTCCGCGCGATGGTCCACGGCGCACTGCCGGTTCCCGGCAGGGAACGAGCCGTGGTCGCCCAGGTGCTGCCGCCATTGGTGCTGCGATAGATCTGGTCGTAGGGCGAAGGCCACCAGCGATCCAAGGTGGAAACCACCAAAGCCATGGGATGCTGGGCATCCACGGACACCCCGCCCCAACCGCCTTGTTCTCCCGGTTGTTTGACCGGTGATACGTTGACCGACGTGAGGGTGGACAGATTGACTTTGCAGACGGAGCCGGTGGCGACATTGTCATTTGGGCCGCAAGTGTCATTGAAAGTAAGGTACAGGTTGCCCAAGCCATCCAGAGCGGCGTGATGCGGCATTTGGGTGGATGGCCCCGCATTGGCTACCAGCGACCAATTGGTGCCGCCGTCCGTACTGCGGTAGATGTTGTTGCCGGTCTGGGATACTCCGGCGAAAATGACCGGCGTGGCCTGACCCGGAGTCCCACTGCTTTCGACAAACTGCACAAAAACAATGCCGACCCCGTTGGCGGTGGTGTTGACGGGAAAACTACCTACCGGAGACCAACTGGCCCCGTAATTGCCACTCTTGTAAAGACCCTGGCTCTTTGTCCCGTAAAAGAGGATGCTGCCCTGATTCGGGTCCACGGCCATGCGCTCGCCGCCGCCCCGACCTCGCGCGTTGCCATCCAACGAAAATGGAGGGGTAAACGAGGCAAAGCCCGCCCCTTGATTGGTGGATACCAGGATATACTTCAGCGTGGAGGACCCGCGGCTCACAGCGAGGTATAGCCGGTTGCTGTCCGAGGGGTCAATTGCCATGCTCTCGACCCCGTAGGTGTTGGCGTCGGCGGCAAAGTCTAAAAGCGGGATCCAGCAATTGCCGGCATCGCTCCAGCGATATGCGCCACCGATATCCGTCCGCGCATACACGACTCCAGCCGCGTGCGGGTGCGTGATCAAACCCGAAACAAATCCGCCGCCTTTGAGAACCACATTCCTCCAGGAGTATGACTGTCCAAATACGGTAATGGCCGCCAAAAAAATCCCGACAAGGTTGAGCACAGCCCGGAACCGACATAAGACGGGCAGCCGCACTTGTTTTTGCGTTGTCGTTAAACCCATAAAACTCAATTGACGATTAATGGTCGGCAGCGGTGCTCGGGTTTCCGGCTGGATCACCATAAATGATGCCGCGCCCGCTGGTTGCGAAATAAACACGACCATAGACTCGCGGGTCGCCGGTGACGTGACTGATCCAACCGTACTGATGCGCATCGTCGTTAATCCGGACCCAAGTGGTTCCGGCGTCGTTCGACCGGAATAAGGCCTGGAGATTGTTAATTTTACCGGCAAGGTACAGGGCAGGGTCTTCCCGCCCGGGCGCGGCTTTGCCAAACCCGAGCGAGTAGGCATCCTGCACCGCCTCCAACCTGACGAAAGTCATTCCGGCATCGCGCGAGTGGTAAAGCCCGTTGCCGCGGGACGCCAGCCAGAGATCACCCGGTGTGCCGGGCGTCGCCCACAAAACGGCGCCCGCACCGCCACTGAATCCGCCCCGGTCTTCCGTTGCGCCAGGATTGGCCGGCACCGCGGGATGGAAGGTGGCGGCGCCGTTGGTGCTGATCAAAACACGCCCGTCGCTTGCGCCACAAGCGTAGAATCGCGCCGGATCAACCGGATCGGCGATGATGCGGGACCCGGAAGCCAGCCCGTCACAGGCGGTCCAGTGGGCTCCCCGATCCACCGTGAAATGCGGCTCGCTGCGGCGCGGGTTCCAGACGATCGTTTTGCCATCGGCGGAGACAGCAATGGTTCCCGCGCCGGCGCTATTGGCGGGTTCGCGAGCCAGGGCGGTCCACCTTTTGCCGCCATCGGTGGAAATGGCGGCGCGAACACTGTCATTGCGACCAGTGCCGGTGCGGACGACGATTTGCTGGTTTCCGCCCGCGACCGCCAAGTCTTCGGTATTACCATAACGCGGACCGGCAAAAGTTCCGGCGGCGGGCGAGCGGTCCAGATCGTCGTGCCGGAATCCGTCAATGTCACCCACGCCGCTCAACAGGTGCGCTCCCGCGGGCGGACTGAGCAGCGCCAGCGGGACCGTTTCCTCCAACCCTTGGTCTAGGAAAGTCCAATGCGTGGGTTGGCCGACGTCGGCTTTCGTCGCATCCCGGCAGCTCCAGATGCCGTAGCCGGTGGTGAACAGGACCTGGTCGGAATCGAAAGGATTGATGACTATGGAACCCATCCAGTGAGGCGTGCGGGTCTCCGTGTAAGGCGCGCTCGCATGGTCCCAGAAAATCGTGTTGGCTTCCCAAAGCAGCCTCCAGGTCGCGCCACCGTTGGTGCTTCGGAAAATTTGATCGTGCGGACTCCAATGGGCAAAGGTCGTGACCATGACCGTGGCCGGACGCCGGGCATCAACCGCCACGGCACCATACCCAAATTGCTGGTCACTCTGGGCCGGCTGGATTGGTGTGACATCCTGCCAGACGGCGTTGGCCGGGTCGAACTTCCAGACCGCGCCGTCGGTCATGGTGTTCGGACCGGGCTCCTTGCCGTAGGTGAGATAAAGCGTCCCATCCGAGGCCTGGACGAGATGATTGGGGCGCAAACCAACCGGTTGGCCCGGCACGGCCAGCCAGGTGGCGCCGCTATCGGTGCTGCGGTAGAGGTTGGTTTCCATTGTGGATACCGCGGCATACAAAACGGGCGTCGGCTGATTGGGCTTGCTGCCGGTCGAATCGAACAACACACATACGATGCCGACTGGTTGCTGATTGAATCCAAACCAGGGCCGGGCGTCATCGGCGGGCGTGGCCTCGCGGGCGCCGACGTCCGGAAAACCGTCCACTTTTCGCCAGGTAGCGCCCCGATCGGTGCTCTTCCACAAACCGTCCCGGCGCGACCCGAAGAAAAGAATGTTGCCGTCATTCGGATCCACGACCAGGCGCTCGCCGTTAAAGCGGCCGGATTCATTGCCGCCCATCTTGAACGGAACCTCGGTCTGCTGCCAGCTGCGCCCCTGATCCGCCGACCGTAAAATTGCCGCCTTGCCCCGGCTGTAAGTGCCGGCGGCCAGATAAACGCGATTGGTATCGGTCGGATCCACCGCGAGACTCTCAATGCCGGTGTAATCCACATTGCCAATCCCATCGGTAAGTGGAATCCACCGCTGCGCGGCATCGTCCCAGCGGTACGCGCCACCGACGTCCGTACGAGCATAAATCAGGTTTTTTTGGCGGGGATGCGTGATGATCCCAGTGACGAAACCGCCACCGCCAATGACCACATTGCGCCAGTGATAAGGCTCGGACGGCAGAGCCAAGGCAAAAGTTGCCATTCCCGGTCCGAGCAGGACGATCGCGGCCAGACCGGCAAACAATTGGGGACGCAAAGACATGGGGATCATTCCTCTAAATTTCCAGGTTCGCCGGCTGTTAAAAAAGGCGGGGGGCATAAAAATGTTTTTGCAGCATGAGGGCGACCGCCCCGCGCAGGCGCGGTTCCGTGGCCGGGTCGGTCGGCAGGATGCGCGGGCACGCGAGTGCCGGGCAACGGTGCCTGACCACCTCGTGGATGATCGGCCCGACCCGGTCCCAAGCGGCCGTCACGCTCCCCACCACGGTGATCAAGTCCGGCGAAAGGCTGCTCACCACCATGGCCATGCCGACGCCCAGGTAATGCGCCATGCGGTCCAGCGCGCGGCCGGCATGGGCGTCTCCCCGCGCGGTGAACTCCAGCAGATGGTCAAATGTGATGGGGGTGGATGACCGGCCTCGAGCGTCTGCCGGGAAAGCCAGTTCCTCGTAATACCGGACAGCCGCTTTATTGGAGGCAAACATTTCCCAGCAGCCGGAATTGCCGCAGTTGCAGCGCGGCCCGCGCTCGTCGAGGGAGACGTGACCGAATTCCCCGGCCATGCCGGTTGCCCCATAAACCACCTGGCCGTCCAGGATGATGCCGGCGCCGATACCCTCGGACACGGTCACGGTGACCAGATGGCGCACGGAGTCAGCGCGCCGATTGCACCAGATTTCCGCCAGCGCGCACGCGTTCGCCGCGTTTTCCAGCCCGACCGGCAGGCCGGCGGCTTGTTCCAACGGGTGTTTCAGATCCAGGGTGGGCCAGGGCAGGTTCGGCGCGAACACGAGTTTGTGCGAGCGGCCATCGATGCGTCCCGGCAGACTCACCCCGATGCCTTCAAAATTGATCTCCGGGTGTGACGCGATCAGCGAACAAATCCGGTTGGTCAGTTGAGCCGTAAATCCCGAAGCCGTTCCTTCGGTCGGCACGGACGCTTTGACGATAAAGCTCGTGTCGAGCTTGGCCAGCACGATCCGCGTCGTCCCCGGCCGGAGGTCAACGCCGATGATGCCGGCCCGGTCCGCGTTCAGGTGCAGCGATGTTGGCTTGCGTCCCCGCGGCGATTTCCGGGGCGGTCCCTCGGTAACCCAGTTGTCCGCGAGCAGCTGATCCACAATCAGGGAAACCGTGCTGCGCTGCAAGCCGGAGCGCCGCGCCAAATCCGCCCGCGAAACCGGCTGGTGAATGCGGATCAGGTCGAGCACGACACGGCTGTTGATTTCCCGGGCGGTTTCGCCGGTGACACTCTTGAAATTGGCCAGGTTAATCTTGCGCACGCTATTGGCTCCACGATCGCCGATGCCTCATGCCGGGGTGGAACCACCCCTCCTTCCGCATTGACATGGCTGCGATCTTACACGGTATCACATGATACCAACCGGATGCCGCGAGTCAAAGCTGGCCGGTTTCCCCGTCAATGTCTTGTCGTCAAAATGAGGGAGGCCGGCGCACCGGTTGTCGGAATCCCGGGTCGGACAATTTGTCCTTGCGGAGTTTCCGGACAGGCGGCCAACATCGGGCCATGCCGCGCCGCATGGCCCCGCTTCTTTTTCCAGCCGGTTGTTCCTCAATGCCCTCCCGCCACCCGGGCCGGCGCGCGGTGTACCTTTTTGAACAGGAAGATCAGCGGGATGCCGGCCAGCGCCAGCAAACCAAACAGCCGGAAATTGTCCACAAACGCCCACAGGTGCGCCTGGTGGTCGAGCGTCGAATAAATAATGCTGTAAGCCTGGGTCTTGGCGGTCACGGCATCGGTGTGTGCCGCCAGCGCCTGGCGCACTGCCGCCAAACGCCGCGTGAACACCGGGTCAGCCGGCGTCAAATGTCCCACCATCAACGCCTGGTGCGCCTGCGCCCCGCGCGCGAGCATGGTGGTGACAAACGCGATGCCGACGCTGCCCCCGAGATTGCGCATCAAGTTGAACAGGCCGGTGGCGTTGCCAATCTGCCGCTGTCCCAACTGGCTCATCGTTGCTGTTGTCAGCGGCACGAAGATGAAACTGATGGCGATGCCGTTGACAATGCTCGGCCAGATGACGCGCGCCTGGCTCACCTGCAGCGTAATGTCGCTCAACATGAAGGATGACACGGCCAGCATGGTGAACCCGAAACAGAGCAGCCAGCGGCTCCGGATGCGCCCCATCAACCGGCCCATGATGAAGGTCGTGACAAAAGCCGCGCAGCCGCGCGGGCTCATCGCGAGGCCGCTTTGCAGCGCCGGATAACCCATCAATGTCTGCAGAAATAGCGGCAGCTCCGCCGTCGTGCCGTACAAGATGGCCGCGAGCGACGTCATTAACACGATGCCGATGGCGAAATTGCGGTTGCGGAACACCCGCAAATCCACCAAGGGATGTTCCGCGGTAAACTCCCGCGCCAGGAACCCGACAAAGGACGCCGCGGAAACGGCCGCCAGCCAGCAGATCCAGTCCGATTCAAACCAGTCCGCTTCCTGGCCTTTGTCGAGCATGATTTGCAGCGACCCCAACCAAAGCGACAGCAGGCCGAACCCGAGGAAGTCAATGTCCGCCTCCTCGTTGCGCTTGATGTAGGGCGGGTCCTCCACCAGCCATTTTTGCAGGGACACCGCGAGCACGCCCACCGGAAGGTTGATGTAAAAAATCCAGCGCCACGAATAATTGTCCGTGATCCAGCCGCCGAGCGTCGGACCGAGAATCGGCGCCACCACCACGCCCTGGGCGAACAGCGCCATGGCCGCGCCGCGCTTCTGGGGCGGAAAACTTTCCAGCAAAATCGCCTGCGCAATCGGCACCATGGCGCCGCCGCCAATCCCTTGGAAAATCCGCGCGAGAATCAAAGTTGGCAGGTTCACTGCCGCACCGCACAGCGCCGAGGCGATCGTGAACAGCACCACGCAGGAGATCAACACGCGCTTCCGGCCGAAATGATTGCCGAGCCAGCCAGTCATCGGCAGGATGATGGCATTGGAAACCAGGTAGCTGGTCAGCACCCAGGTCGCCTCGTCGGTTGTCGCCGACAGGCTGCCGGCAATGTGCGGCAGCGCGATGTTGGCGATGGACGTGTCCAGCACCTCCATGAACGTGGCGCACATGACCGCCAGCGCGATGAACCACGGATTATGGCGCGGATGCCAGTCCTCGTGATGGGCGCTGCCGGACATGGGAAGTCCCTAGGAAACGCCCAGCTTCCGCTTCAAGACCCTGCGGAAACCCGCGGCGGCCGCGCCGGCCAGCATCAGCGCCACCAAGACCATCACCCATTCCGGCACGCGGAAGGCGACGACCTGGACCTCCGGCACCACCGAAAGTCCCGGGCCAATGGTTCGGTCGGGGGGCAACGGTTCGTCGAAGACAATTTTCACCGGCACGCGCTGGACCACTTTCACGTAATTGCCGGTGGCGTTTTCCGGCGGCAACAGGCTGAATCGCGCACCCGTTCCGGCCTGGATGCTGTCCACGTGCGCGGCAAATGACTCGTCGAGCGCGTCAATCGTCACCATCGCGCGCTGGCCGGGTTTCATGTGTTTGAGCTGGGATTCCTTGAAATTGGCGACCACCCAGACTTCCGCCGGGACAATGGACATCAACATCTGGCCGACGTCCACGTAATTACCCGGTTCGACGGACTTGCGCGTGACCCGGCCGTCGCACGGCGCCAGGAGTTTCGTGTAGGAAAGGTCCAATTGCGCCGCGATCACGTTCGTCTGCGCCTCCTTCCATTGCGACAACGCCATGCCGGCCTCCGCGCCGGCGGCCTCCAATTGCGATTGTGCCTCTTCCACCTTCGAGGCCTCTTCGGCGGCGTTTTCTTCGGCGGATTTCAAATCCGCCTGCGCGGACAGTTTTGCCGCCTTGGCCGCGTCAAATTCCTGCTGGGAAACCGTGTTCTGCTTCAGCAGCGTCTGGCTGCGCTCAAAATCCGCTTCCGCGCGTTTGGCCGTGGCCGCACTGGCCTCGGCGTCGGCTTTCGCCTTTCGGGCACTGGCCTCGGCCGTGGCGACCTTTTTGCCCATCAATTCATAGGCGGCCAGCACGGTCCCGTAATTGGCGTTCTGCGATTCCGCCGCCGCCTGCTTTTGCGCCAGCTTGACCGCGTAATCCGCCGGGTCGATCTGCGCCAGCAGGTCGTTTGAATGGACAAACTGGTTGTCCAAAACCGGAACCGCCAGCACCTGGCCGGCCACCCGCGGCGCAATGGAAACGACATGAGCTTCGATGAACGCGTCGTCCGTGGATTCCCGGGTGAACGCGGCGTTCAGCAATAACAGTCCAAAATAAAGCAGCCCGGCCACGACCACCGTCGCCGGCCACAGGAACCACGGCGAATTCAGCCGGGCCAGCCTTGCGCCATTGCCGTTCTTGGCGGGCGCGGATGGGGGCGGATTTTCACTCATAAAAGCGGATATGACCAATCCCTAAATCCTAATGCCTACAGCAGGACGAAATCCAAGCAACGAACGGCCGGCTGAGCCGTTCCACACTTTGGGGGATTCGTCGTTCGACATTTGGGATTGCCTGGTCATTCGTCATTCTGGTTTAGTCATTCTGCGCCAGCGGTCGATTTTCCCTGCTATGTTCCCGGGCAATCAGCATGTAGATCGAAGGGATGACCAGCAGCGTGAACAGCGTGCCGATGGTCATGCCGGACACCAGAATGATCCCGATGGAGTTGCGCGCCGCCGCGCCGGCCCCGCTGACCAGCGTGAGCGGGAAATTCCCGGCGATGGTGGCCACGGTGGTCATCAGCACCGGGCGCAGCCGCAGCATGGCCGCCTCGCGCACCGCTTGCATTTTGTTCCGGCCCTGGCGCTGGAGTTCGTTGGCGAATTGCACAATGAGAATGCCATTCTTGGAGATCAGCCCCACCAGCGTCACCAGCCCGACTTGCGAATAAATATTCAGCGTGGTTGTCCAGCCGTTCGTCCAGAACGGGATGTTCGGGTTGGGCATTTTCAGGAAGCAGAAGAGGAGGGCGCCGAACAATGCCAGCGGCACCGAGCCAAGGATGATAATGAACGGGTCGCGGAAACTGTTGAATTGCGCCGCCAGCACCAGGATGATCAAAATCACGGCCAGCGAGAACGCCGGCAGGAATTTGTTGCCTTCCGTCCGCAATTGCCGTGATTCGCCGGTGTAATCCAGCTTGTAGCCGCTCGGCAGCAACCGGGCGCACTCGGCTTCCAGGAAGGTCAACGCCTGGTCGAGCGGGACGATGGCGACGCCGCTGAGCGTGACGCTGTTGAGCTGCTGGAACCGGTTGAGCGCGCGGGGCGTGGTGTGTTTTTCGAACCGCGCAAACGTGCTGATGGGCACCAGCCGCCCCTGCGGCCCGGCGACATAGGTGCTCTCGAGCTGCTCGGCGTTCAGCCGCGCCCCGCGCTTGAGCTGCGGGATGACTTTGTAGCTGCGGCCGGCAAAGTCGAAGCGGTTGACGTAATTGCCACCCACCAGCGCCGCCAGGTCCGAGCCGACGGTCTGCATGTTGAGGCCGAGCGCGGCGACCTTGTCACGGTCAATCACCAGTTCCACTTCCGGCTGGTCAAGTTTGGTGTCAATGATCGGCGGAAAAGCGAACAGGCCGTTGGTCGTGCATTCCTGCTGCAACTGCTGCGCGAATTGCAGTATCTGTTCGGTGTCGGCGGTGGCGGAGATGACAAATTCCACCGGGAAATTGCCGCCCCCGGGCAACGCGGGCGGCGTCACCATGGAGAGCCGGATGCCGGGAATCCGATTCACCATGGCCTGCACTCCCGGCAGCACCTGAAATACACTGCGTTTCCGCTCGCCCCAGGGCTTAAGCACCATGCCGCTGAAGCCGCTGCCCGGGTTCACGAGTTGGAACGTCTGCGCCGTTTCCGGCACCTGCAGGAAATCGCGGTTCGACACATCCGCGTAATACCGGGTTTGGTCGATGGTGGCGTCCGCCGGGCCTTCGACAATGCCGAAGATCACCCCCTGATCCTCCGTCGGCGCCAGTTCCTTGGACGACATCGTGAACAAGGGAATCGTCAGCAGACTCAGTCCAATCCAGATGGCATAGACCGCTGGCCGCGCCGCCAACGTAGTGTCCAGTATCCGCCCGTAAAATTGGCGGAGCCGGTCAAAATCGCGGTTGATACGGCCGACCAGGCCGTGCTCTTCGCGCTCGTGGCTCAGCAGTTTTGACGACATCACCGGCGACAACGTCAAGGCCACAACGCCGGAAATGAAAACGGCGCCGGCCAGCGTGAGCGCGAACTCGCGAAACAACGAGCCGGTCAACCCCCCCTGGAAGGCGATGGGCGCATAGACCGCCGCCAGAGTGATGGTCATGGCAATGACCGGCCCGATCAATTCGCGGGCACCCAGCACCGCCGCGTCCAATGGTGTCCGGCCTTCGCGGACATGGCGCTCGATGTTTTCCACGACGACGATGGCGTCATCCACCACCAAGCCCACCGCCAGCACGATGGCCAACAGAGTCAACAAGTTCAGCGTGAACCCGAACACCTGCATCAGAAAGACCGCACCGATGAGCGAGACCGGAATGGCAATCAGCGGAATCAACACCGACCGTAGCGAGCCGAGGAAGAGGAAAATCACGACGGACACAATAATGAGGGTCAGGACGAGCGTTTTTACCACTTCATGGATGGCGTCGGCAATATACTCGGTGGCGTCGTAGGCCACGTAACCATTGAGCCCCGTGGGCAGGTCCTTCCGGATGGAGGCCATTTCCTCGTGCACCCGCTTGATGACATCCAGGGAATTGGCGTTGGGCAAGACCCAGATGCCCATGAACACCGCCTGCTCGCCCGAAAACCGCACTTCCGTGTCATAATCCTCCGCGCCCAGCGCCACGTCGGCCACGTCCCGCAACCGCACCAGCCGGTCACCGACCTGGCGGATGACGAGATTTTTGAATTCCTCGACCGAGCGCAGGTCGGTGTTGGCCGTGAGATTCACCTGCACCAGCAATCCCTTGGTGTGGCCGACCGCGGAAAGGAAATTATTGGCCGCCAGCGCTTCGCGGATCTGGTTCGGGCTGATATTGAATGCCGCCAGCCGGTCGGGCTTCAGCCAGATGCGCATCGCGAACGTGCGCCCGCCCAGGATGTCCGCCCGCTGCACGCCCTCGATGGCGGACAACCGCGGCTGGATGATCCGCACCAGGTAGTCGGTGATCTGGTTCGGCTCCAGGACCTCCGAGGAAAAACTCAGGTAGGCCGACGCGAATTGCGAGTCGGCCGTCTCGATGTTGATGACGGGGATCTCAGCCTCGGGCGGCAGGTCGTTGCGGACCTGGTTAACCCGCGAACTGATCTCGGCCAGCGCTTTTTTCGAGTCGTAATTCAGTTTGAGCCGCGCGGTGATGGTGGACAGGCCAAGCTGGCTGCTGGATTGCAGGTAATCGATCCCGTCGGCGGCAGCGATGGCGCGTTCGAGCGGCTGGGTGACAAACCCGCGCACCAGCTCCGCGCTGGCGCCAACATAGACGGTGGTCACGGTGATGGTGGCGTTCTCGTTACGCGGATACTGGCGCAGGATCAGCGAGTGAATGGCCTGGAACCCCGCGATCAGGATGATCAAGTTCACCACCAGCGCCAACACCGGACGCCGGATAAACAAGTCAGTAAACGACTTCATGGGCGGATCCGGTTATCAACTATCCGATGGCTTGGGGGCGACCGCCGGTTGGGGAGCGATTTCGTTGTTTTCCTGCACGGCCATGCCGTTGCGCAGCTTGAACACGCCGTCCTTCACGACCCGGTCGCCGGCTTTCAAGCCCGATTCCACACTGATGAAGTCGCCCCGCGCCTGACCGGTGTGCACAAACCGCTGGTGAACCAACTGCACCGCGTTGGTCGAGTTGGTCTCGATCACGTAAACCGAATCGCCGTAGGCCGCTCTTAGAATCGCCGTTGCCGGAATCGCCAACACCGTCTGTTCCTGGGGCAGCACCACCTCGACACGCACAAACATTCCGGGCCGCAGCCGCTTTTCGGCGTTCTCCAGCGTTGCCTGCAGCCGCACGCTGCGGGTGGTCTGGTCGAGGTCCGGGTTGATGGCCGTCAGGGTGCCTCCGAACCGTTGATCGGGGTAAGTGTCGGCGGCCACCCGCACGGCCAGTCCGGTTTTCAGCTGCGCCAGGTCCTGTTGCGGCAGCGAAAAATCACAGAACACCGGCGTCAGCGACTGCAACGAAACAATCGGTTTGCCCACGTCCAGCAGTTCACCCAGGTTCACTAACCGGATCCCCAACTGCCCGGCAAAGGGCGCCCGGATATTCTTTTTGGCAATGGTGGCCCGGATGGCGTCGGCGTTGGCCTGCTGCTGCTTCAACGTCGCGTCCGACGCGTCCACCTCGGCCTGGGAAACGGTGTTGTTCGTGCGCAACTGGCGGTTGCGCTCGGCATTGAGCCGGGCCAGCTCCACCTGGGCCTCCACGGCGCGCAACTGGGCCTCCTCGGACGACGTGTCCAGCCGCACCAGCAAGTCGCCTTTGTTCACCGACGCGCCGGATTCAAAGTCAATTTCGCTGACCGTGCCCGCGATTTCCGGCGACATCGTCACGCCTTCCCGGGCGCTGATGGAACCAACGGCGGCGAGCGTGTCCGGCCATTTCTCCTCGTGCACGATGGCGGAGGCGATGGTCTCCGGCGGCTGCGTCATGGTTTGGCCGGCGGTGACGAGCCGGTGAATCTGCCAAGCCTTGATCCCCGCCAGGCCGACAACGGCGGCGGCCACAACCACGACGGCCAAAATGATTTTTCCTCTCATGACCTCTTTCTCCTTGAAACGGGTTTCCGCCGCTCCGCTTTGGCTTCCGCACCGGCCAGAAACAAATCCACGAGGCGCACCGCCGCCCGGCGGTTCAGGCGATAATCCGGCATCAACAGATGCGACGCGATAAAGAAATGGGCCAGGCCGTAAAACCCGTAGGCCAGATCCCGATTGTTAAAACGGTCGCCCAGTTCGCCGGCGGTTTGGGCCCGCCGGATCAGCTCACGAATGAATCCCAGGTTCCGCTGGCACCGGTCGAGATAGCGCAAGTCCGGCGGCACCTCGCCCGGCGCGGCGAATGCCGTGGCGAACGCGATGCGGGTCAACTCCCGGTTCTGATGGAAGTAATCAAACAAGGCCGCGAGAATTTCCACCAGCTGGGCGCGGATGCCCCGTCCGCGCCCGGCCGCCTGTTGCACGACCTGAAACCGTTCGTCGTGCGCCTCGTTGACCAAGGCCTGAAACAGGCCCGCCTTGTCGCGGAAATAATAATACAACGCCGGCTTGGACACCTTGGCATCGCCGACGATCTGCTGGATGGAGGTGGCGGCGTAGCCGCCGTTGGCGAAGCGCTTGAGCGCCGCCCGGAGAATCTGCTGCCTGGTCTGGGGCCCGTGCTGGGACATAAACCTACCGAACGGTAGGTATGAAACACTGGCTTGTCAAATGGAAATATCACCGGTTACCGGAGGCGTCCGGGAGCGCAGCGATATCAGGCTGGGCCGGCTTTGTCCGCTTTCCCCATCAGCCCGTGATGCAGCCGAGAGTGACGATGGCCGTAGGCAAAGTAGATAACCAGGCCGATGGCCATCCAAACGATGAGCCGCGCCCAAGTGTCAGGCGGCAAGCCCGCCATCAATCCACCGCAACAGATGATACCCAGTGGCGCCACCAGCCAGACAACCGGCGTGCGGAATGGCCGGTGCATTTCCGGATGCAGATAGCGCAGCATCAGCACGCCGGCGCAGACGATGCCAAACGCCAGCAGCGTGCCAATGGAAACCAGCTCACCCAGCAGCCCGATGGGAAACAGGCCGGCAATCAGCATGGCCACCGCGCCGGTCAGAATTTGTGCGACCCACGGCGTCTGGAATTTGGGATGCACCGAGCTGAAAATTCCCGGCAGCAGTCCGTCCTTCGACATGGAATAAAAAATCCGCGGCTGGCCGAGCAGCAGGACCAGAATCACGGACGACAATCCGGCAATGGCTCCGATTTTGATGGCGGTCCGCAACCAGGCGAGCGACGGCCCCAGGGAATCCACCGCCACGGCGATGGGGGCCGAAACGTTGAGCGACTGGTAATTGACGATGCCCGTCAACACGAGCGAAACGACGATATAAAGGATGGTGCAAATGCCCAGCGAACCCAGCATGCCGATTGGCATGTCACGCTGCGGATTTTTTGCCTCCTGCGCCGCCGTGGACACGGCGTCAAATCCGATGTAGGCAAAGAAAATCACGCCCGCGCCGCGCACCACGCCGCCCCAGCCGAATTGGCCAGGTCCCAGCGCCGGCGGCACGAACGGCTGCCAGTTATGCCGGTTGATAAAGGTGAAACCGACAGCGATGAAGGTGAGGATGACCGAGAGTTTAATCGCCACGATGACGTTGTTGAACGTAGCCGATTCTTTGATGCCGATGACGAGGAGGAAGGTGACAAATCCGACGATCAGCATGGCGGGAATGTTCAACACCGCGCCGGTGCTGACCCAGCCTTCCGTGAACAGCCGCCACACGTTCCAACCGGCGTCGGCCGGTGCGTGGTGGTCGTAGGGTGCCGATGTGAATTGCGCCGGGATGACGATGCCGAATTCCTTGAGAAATGACACGACATAGCCCGACCAGCCGACTGACACCGTTGAAGCGGCGAACAAATATTCCAGGATCAGGTCCCAGCCGATGATCCAGGCGACGAATTCACCGAGCGTGGCGTAACCGTAAGTGTAGGCCGAGCCGGCAACGGGAATCAACGCCGAGAATTCCGCGTAGCACAGGCCGGCAAAGGCGCAGGCGAGACCGGCCAGGACGAAGGAAATGACGATGGCCGGTCCGGCGTATTTCGCGGCGGCCTGGCCGGTAAGGACGAAAATGCCCGCGCCGATGACGGCTCCGATGCCGAGGGCGGTCAGATTGAAGGGACCGAGCGCGCGCTTGAGGCTGTTGTCGGAGCGAGCCTGGGCCTGCAAATCGGCGGCGTGCTTTCGGCGGAATAAATTCATGCGGGAAAGTTCTGCTCGTTTTGAGCCTGTTTAATGAAGCGCCCGCCCCCGGAAGTCAAGCAAACGTAAGCAGCCGCTGCGGACAATGAACCGAAAGGCATCCCCCGGTTCCCCGAAGATCAGGGAATGCAGCCCTGGGATGTCCACTGGATTTAATTAGCTTGACAGCCACGTCTGTAATTTGATTATTAGTTTAGTTATCAGTTCAGGCAGGACGCAAAGCGTTGAAAGGTAATAAACATCAACCCGCCGAATCCCATGAACCCCCGCAAAAGCCTTCACCTCCCGACCAGCGCCCTGCTGTTGGCGCTGGCAGTTTCATCTGCAAGCGGTGCAGTCACCCTCGAAACGCTCTACGCGTTCGGTCACAACACCAACGACACCGGGTCGTACCCGGCGGGCTTGGTCCAGAGCGCAGATGGCAAGTTGTCCGGATATGGGACCACCCAGGCTGGCGGCCCAAAGGGACACGGCACGGTGTTCGTCATCGGCACCAACGGCGCGGTAACCACCCTGGCCGCTTTCGATGGCACCAACGGGGATCAGGCGCAAGGCCAATTAGTTCAGGGAACCAATGGAGCCTACTATGGCACCACATACTATGGCGGCACCAATGGCGGCTATGGCACAATCTTCCAAGTAACCACAAACGGGCTGTTGACGTCGCTGGTAGCCTTCACTAACGATGGGATTCACGGGTATTATCCTGCCGCCGGTTTGATCCAAGGTTCGGACGGCTTGCTGTATGGCACAACGACTTCCGGCGGCACCAACGGCGGCTATGGCACCATCTTCTCCATGACCAGTGATGGCAAAGTAACCCTCCTGGTTTCCTTTGCCGGCACCAACGGCAGTGTCCCTGCCGCTTCACTGGTGCAGGATGCGGACGGCAACCTTTATGGCACAACGCTCTACGGTGGCACCAATGTCTCCTCCTATGGCACAATTTTTAAAGTTACCACCAGCGGCGCGCTGACCATCTTGCACTCGTTTAACTACTCCGACGGTTATCAGCCCAACTTCTTGCTTCTGGCGGCTGATGGCATTCTGTATGGGACAACCTATGGCGGTGGCACCAACAACTGGTACGGGACCATTTTCAAAATTACCACCAGTGGCGCATTTACCCTCTTGCATTCATTCAACTACTACGAAGGCGCCGCGCCCAACAACCTGGCGCAGGGTCCGGATGGCGTGTTGTACGGCATCGCGATGTATGACGGTACGAACGGCGGTGGCACCATGTTCAAAATCACGACCAACGGTGTTTTTTCTTCCTTGCACTCCTTCAATTACGCTGACGGCTATATGCCCAACGGCCTGATCCTGGCCAGCGATGGCAATCTCTATGGCACCTCGCAATCCGGCGGCACAAACGGGTATGGCACCTTCTTCCAGGCCACAACCAACGGCATCGTGACCACGCTCTATTCATTTTACAGCAGTTCCAGCACTGACGGCGCGGTGCCGGACCAACCGGTGCAGGGTGCCGGCGGGCTTTTCTACGGCACGACCGAGAACGGCGGAGCCTACAACTACGGCACCATCTACGCGATGTCCACCAACGGCGGTCGAACGGGACTCTATTGTTTCACCGGCGGCGGCGATGGTTACATGCCGGTCTGCCTCGCGCAGGCGCGGGACGGGTGCTACTACGGAGTGACCGAGTATGGCGGCACGAACGGCTACGGCACGCTATTCAAAGTCACGACCAACGGCACATTCACCACGCTTTACCAACTCGTTTACCAAGACGGCTACGAACCTGTCAGCCTGATTCAAGGCTTGGACGGCAATCTCTTCGGCTGCACCTACTCCGACAACCCGAATGCTTACGGCACGATCTTCAAAGTGACCACCAACGGCGTTTTTACCAGCCTCCACGCCTTCAACTCCGGCGATGGCGCCAACCCGAACTGCCTGATCCAGCGCAACGAGGGCACCTTCTACGGGACCACCTACGGCGGCGGCACCAATTGGAATGGCACTATCTTCACCATGAAGTCGTCTGGCGCGCTTGCCACCCTGCATGCATTCAATGGCGACGACGGCTCCGAGCCCGGTTGCCTGGTGCAAGGTCTGGATGGCAATCTCTATGGCACCACCTACGGCGGCGGCACCAATTGGAGCGGCACCATCTTCAAAATAACCACCAATGGAACCCTGGCCACCTTGTACACATTCAATGGAATGGACGGCGCCTCGCCCAGCAGCCTGGCGCAAGGCAGCGACGGCAGCTTTTACGGCACCACCTTCAGCGGCGGGACGAACGGAAACGGCATCGTGTTTAAACTGAAAACCAATGGAACCTTTATCACGCTTCACACGTTTAATTACGACGATGGCGCCCAGCCCCGGAGCCTGACCCAGGGCAAGGACCATAATTTCTATGGGACGACCTGGTACGGCGGCCCCAACGGGCAAGGCACCTTCTTCCGGCTGAACGTCCCGGCAGCGCCTTCCATCGCCACCCAGCCGGCCGACTCGATTTGTCTGCAAGGCACCTCGGCCGCGTTGGCCGTGGATGCGGATGGGGTCTTGCCACTGAAATTCCAATGGCGCAAGAATTCAACCAACCTCATGAACGGCGGCAACATTTCCGGCGCGACCTCCGGCACACTGACCTTGAATAACCTGTCCCCGGCGGATGCCGGAATCTATTCGGTGGTCATCACCAACAACTTCGGCTCCGCGGTCAGTTCCAACGCGATTCTGACGATTCTCCCAACGTTGGCGGAAGCCGTGGACGCGACCAATCTGGCGTGGACCACCGGCGGCGATGCTGATTGGTCTGGCCAACTGCGGACCACCCACGATGGCGTGGACGCCGGACAAAGTGGCGTCATTATGGATTGGCAGATGTCGTGGATGGAAACCGCGGTGAACGGACCCGGAACACTCAGTTTTTGGTGGAAGGTTTCCTCCGAACCCGATTACGATCAACTCTTCTTCTCGATCAACGACGATCCGTGGGCGGTCACTTCCGGTGAACCCGGTTGGCAGCAGGAAATATTCAATCTTGGGTCTGGCCACCAGACTTTGACCTGGACCTATGTCAAGGATTTCAGCGTCAGTTTGGGCGCGGACTGCGGTTGGGTGGACCAAGTCAGTTTCGTTCCGGCTTCGCTCCTGCCTGTCATCGAACATGCCTACCAAACAAATCACACCTTCTGCATGGAATGGGACGCGTTGCCGGGCCGATGGTATCAGGTGCAGTACAACACGAATCTGGTTCAAACCAACTGGACCAACCTGGGCTCGCCCGGCACCAACGGAACCTTGGCCACGCCCATCGGCCCGGAGCCGCAACGGTTCTTCCACATTCTGCTCCTGCCGTAATCCGCCAACGCGGCACGGATGGATCGAAGCGGAAATCGGGCGTGAGTCGGCTCATGCCGGTGGCGGCGTTTTCGGCAGCAACCGGGAAATAATGACCAGCAGCGCGATCACGACCAGCGCCAGAACTCCCCAGAAAATCACGCCGCCCTGGCCAGGAATCTGGTCCTCCCGCCAGGATGACTTCCGAAGTTGCTCCTCGGCGCCGACCGAGGCCGTCTTCCGGTCCGCCGCCAGCAATTGTCCGGCGACCAGGCTGAGGTCGTAGCGCGGCGCCGCCGCCCGCGGATTGCCGTAGTACAGGAAAACCGCATCCGCCGGTCCGGCTTTGAACAGAATTCGTGAGACCGGATAGGAAAGTCGGAACTGCTCCAACTCCACCGGCGGATTATCGCCGTTTTGCGTTTCCAAAAACAGCATGTCGCTCTGGGGCGGGGTGTCGAGGTTCAGGCAAAATTCTCGGCGCTTGCCCTCCGGCGTTTGTGTCCAGGGCGCACGGCCCAGTTGATGCCGGTATTTTTCGCCGCGCTCGTCGGTGAGCTCTTCGTACAGCGTCAACTCGCGCTGAAACAGCACCGTGCGGGCCAGGCAGCGCAAGCGGGTGACGGGCAGCTGCGATTGTGGAAGCCGGATGATCCAGCGGCTGAGCCCGGGATCCTTCGCGTCGTTGGTAAGAGTGACCGTCGGCGCCAGCGAACGGTTGATGGAGGTGCGCTCCAGCAGGTACGGCACCTGGTTGCTGCCGCGCAACAGTCGCAGGTCCCGGAAATCCGACTCGGCATGAGCGAGCGCGTGGGTGTCGAGTTCCAGTTGTTGCGCGCCGTCCCGGATGATGTTCACCGGCTCGCGGAATTTCCACGCCGACGCGTCCAGCGTTGCGCCCGTTTCCTCGATGCCCGGCAACACTTCCGGCGGCCGATACCCCGGATGGTCGGCCAGCGGTGGGAGCTGGATCGGCGTCACCGCCACGGATTTGAGGTTCATGTCCAGCGCCGCGAGGTCGTAATGCGGCCCGGCGCACCGGGCATTGCCGGTCAGCAAATGGTAAGTGCCGGTCTGTCGCGCGAGGAACACGAGATTAACCGGGCGCCGTTCAATGCGCACGGCCGTGATGGGCAGGGGTGGGCTGTCCTGGTTACGGATGAACAGCAGCAACTCACGCGAGCGCACCGTTCGGTCCAGCGGCACCGCCAAATTTTCCGCCGGCGCCAACTTTTGAACCGCAACCCGATAAACCACGCCTTGACCGATGGATTGTTCGCGGACGGCGTCTTCCGCCACCTCGGGCACCGCCAGCGTTACGTGCCGGGCGAATAGCGGTTCGGCGGTTTCAATCTGGACGGCCGCGACGCTTAGGTTCGCCGCGCCCAGGTTCAAGGCCAGCCGCGTCTCGCCCGGGTTTTCGTCGCGTTCAGCAATGGTGGCCGGCAGCCACTCGGTCGGGGCCGGTTCGGTCACGGCCACCCGAATGTGCGCGGCAGTGAAGGGGATCACGGGCGTCCGCTGGTCGTCCACCGTCAGCCGCAGCCATGGCCACGCGCCGGCAGGCAAGGCGAGGTGGAGTCGGTTCGCGCCGTCCGGCTGCCGGAAGATAGGCTGTCCTTGATCGAGCGTTTGCCAGCGTTTGAGGTCGGTGGAGCCCTCGATGCGCACCGGCTTGAGAAAGCTACCCGCCAGCGTTTCCAGTACGATCTCATCCAGCGGCTGCGTCAGCCCGGTTTCCACAACGATGACGGTATTGCTCGGAGTCAACGAAACGTGGAATGATTTGGTGCTCTGAACGACCTTCACCGCCGGAACCGGACGCTCGATCACGTAGGGCACTTCATTGCCGGCGCTATCGTAAAGTCGCAGGTCCTCAAGCGCCGGGCGCGCGGCGTCCAGCGTCTCCGGCGGCAGACTCAATTTCACCAGCCCGGCGGTCGGCACGGTGAACGGCTGCTCGTGCTGCCAGTCGGTCGGCAGGCTGGCGGCGGGGATTGCCGAACCGAACGTCAAGGCGACGATGCCCGGCAAGCCGGGCCAAAATCTACGCAGCCGTTTCATCTTTGGTTTCCTCGTCTTTGCGGCCGGCGGCGAAGAAGCGTTGATACGCGAACGACGCCAGCATGGCAATCACCGCCACCCCGATGAACGCGCCAATGCGGTAAAGCGGCCCCAGCCGGGCCAAGTCGTGCAGGAACAGTTTCAGCAGCGTCACACTCAACAAGCCGATGGCACTGTACCGCGCTGCCGGTATTTTTCGGAGAATGCCGATGACCAGCAGCAAGAGCGCGAACAATCCCCAGGCGATGGAATAAGTCATGTCCCGAGCGAAATTGCCGTGGAATGCGAAGGTCAAGGTCGAGCCGGGCTCGCTGAAGAAATCGGCAATCTCGATGTTCAACAGCAGAAACGCCAGCACCGCGCCCAAGCCGGCCAGAATGGGCGGAACGTTCGAACGCAGGACGAGGTTGCGGGGCGGTGCCAGCAGCCAAGCGCCGGCAAACAGACAGACCGTCACGATGCCGTAGGTGTACAGGTACCAGTTCAAAATCGGCGTGGCGCTGCGCGCGTGGTAGTCGAGCACCGCCGGGTTGAACACCAATCGAACGAACGCGGCCGTCAGCAGGCCAATGCCGGTGAGACGCAGGCCCGGATGCGGCACGCGATGGAACAGCCATAGCAATGCTACGCCTTCCAGCGCCCACCCGAGGGTGATCCATTGGCGGTCGAACTGGATCGGAAAAATCAGCGTGATGAAGAACAGGGCCACACCGCCAAACCAGGCCAGTTGCGTCATTCGCGCCGGGCTGGTTATCGGAATGTTCTTCAAGACCGCGACCAGACTCGAGAGCGGCAGGATCGCAAACGCCGCCGGCAACAGGCCCATCACGTGGTTGGGATAAGCCGCAGTCACGAGCCGGTGGATGAGGAAAAACTGCGGCAGTCCCGTCAGCGCCGCCGTGGCCCACGGAATAACCCGGTCGGCGAAATTTTTTAGGAACAGGAACGGGAACAGCGCGAACAGGGCGTAGAAAATCAGATACCATGCCAGCGGCAGCATCGCTGACAAATTGGGGCTGGCCGCATCAAACCGGCTGAAATGCCAGGCGCATTCCAAAGCCGCCACGCAGGCCAGCCCGATGGCGGGAAGCCAGTCCTGGGAAAATATTTTTGTCACTCCCAAAAGCAACACGCCGAGCAGCAGGGCCAGCCCAAACACCGGTGACGGATTGGCCAGCGGCAGCCGCAGCGTGGCCATGATGAGCAGCAGGAACGGCAGCGCCGCCGAGAACGCCGGCAGGAGCGCAGCCAGGTTTTCCGAGTCCAGGGCGTCTTCGTTGAGCGGAACCGCCTTCCCGGAAAGGGCGGGCTTCAATTTGCGCAACGCCCAGACGCTCACCGCGACGAAGAACACCGCAAAGCCGCCGAGCAGGAATAACGACGTGGGCAGGCCGGTGAGCTCGGCGGGAATTTTTAAAATCAGCGCGCCGGTGGCGGCCAGCGTCAGCACCATCACTGCCAGCACCGGCAGGAGCGAGCCCAGCAGCACCGCCAACCCGATGGCCAGCACGTCCACCAGCAGCACGAACGGCCAGACGATGAACGACAGTTCGGCGAGCTTGAAGATCGGAATGAGCACCAATATCAGCGCCAGTGGCGGGAAAAGTCCGCTGCCCCACAGCGGCGCGCGGATGCCGTACCAGCGTTGCAGCAACGTCGGGAAGAACGCGTGAAGGACGGCGAAGATCAAATAGAAGGCCAACACCGGGTTCAACAGCTCGTTGCTCAACCAACGGGCCGTCCACGCGGCCAGCAAGCCGAAAACGGCGAGGCCGGTGATGGACTGAGCCGCGGCGATTTTCTCATCGAGCAACACCAGTGCGGCCACAACCAGGTCAATCAGAACCACAAAACCGAACATCAGCCACGGCTGTTGCGCCAGCGGCGCAAACGTCAGGAACCACGCGGTGAAAACGAGCGCGACCGCGACCAGTCCCAGCGTGGAAACCGAAAGCCATTGGCTGGTCTGTTTCCGGATTTTGGACCACGCGGCCGAGGCGAGAAAAAGCGCGTTGAATCCAAATAGCATGGACAGTGCGACCAGGATTTTGTCGCCTTCAAAATATTTTTCCGCCTCGAAAAATTTGCCGGCCCAGCCGATTTGCAGGAAGGCGGTGCCCGCGGCGGCCAGCGCGGTGAGGAAATCCCAGCGGCGGTTTAATGCCACGACGATGAGGCCGATATCGAGGATGGCAATGTAACCGAACAGGCCCAACGGATTGTCCTGGCCGGTGGAAATCAGGACGGGTGTCAGGAAGCCGCCCAGCATGCCGAGCAGGGCAACGACCATGGCGTCCAGCCGCGCGGCGAGCAGAAATGCGGCTGCTGTGATCAGGACCATCAGCAGGAAGGTCGGGATGGTGTTGAAGAACTGGAATTTGTAGATCGAATGGCAGGCGAAGGTGACGGCGTAAAGAATCACGATGCCCGTGGCGCATAACGTTTGCGACAGGGCGGCATAACTCTTCCGGGACATTACCACCCCACCCACAAGCAGGCCGAGCCCGGTAATGAATCCGATCGCCACGCGCAGTTCCGGCGGCACGAGATTGTTGTCGAACGAATATTTGACGAAGAACGCAACTCCCAGGAACAGTGCCAGTCCGCCGACCCAGGCAAACAGTTTCACCCCCATGAACTGTTCCCAATTGACGGCAGGAAGAGCGGGGCGTGGAACCGATGGCGCGGCCGGTTGCGCCTCCGGCTTGAGGGAAGGCAACCATGGTGGGATCGGCGGCGGTGAGGTCGCGCGTTCAGGCTGGACCGGCGCCGTAACCGGAACGGACGGCGTGGGCACAGGCGGTGGCGCCTTGGATGATGCGCCCTCGCGTTGCCTCCGGGCAATTTCCTCCCGGGTCGGCAGCACGAACGCCGCAGGTGGCACGGGGACTGGGGGTGGTGCCACAGCGGATGGCGCTTCCGGCGCCCGCGGGGTGCTGACCTCGGCCGGTTGGGCCGGTTCCCGCTCGCGTTTCAGCCGGATGATTTCCACCTCCAGCTCGCCGAGCCGGGAGGAAAGCTCCTCAAGGCGCCCTTTGACCTGCACCGCCCGCACAATCAGCCAGACCGCCAGGGCGATGGGAATTCCGAGCACAACCAGAATGACAAGCGGTATCAATTCCATAAAGATTCCTTTCTCCGGTCGGAACGGCTGGGATGGCGGCAGTCTGCGTCCCGGCGCTGGGCTTTGGCAAGCCGGAATGCCTTGGCTGGATCAAGTGCCGCGGCCCACGCGGCGGGGCGCCGATTTATATGGCTTTTCACGCCCGAATTATAGCCCGCCGGCTATTGTTCCGGTTCATTGATAATTCGCGCGCGGACAGCGGCAAAATCAATGCACTCGACGCCGCCAACCGGGCCGTTGGCGCAGGCAAATCGGACCGAAATGCCTTGTTGACTTCGTACCGAAGTTTGATATTTTGTCTGCTCCTTTGCTCCGGTTTAAAATGAAAACGTATTTACCCAAAGTGAATTTGGACCAGCGGAAATGGCACGTGATTGATGCCGACGGCGCCGTGCTCGGCCGATTGGCCGCGCAGGTGGCCGACATTTTGCGCGGCAAGAACAAGCCCGTCTATACGCCGCACCTCGACGCCGGCGATTTCGTGGTCGTCATCAACGCCGAGAAGGTCCGCGTCACCGGCAAGAAGGAAACCGCCAAGGAATACATGACCTATTCCGGCTGGAAGGGCGGCGAGAAGTACACCACCGTCGAGCAATTGCGGGCACGGCATCCCGAGGAGCTCATCCACCGGGCGGTGCGGGGTATGATTCCCAAGAACCGGCTCGGCAGCCGGTTGCTGACCAAGCTGAAAGTGTTCAAGGGCCCGAAACATCCGCACGCGGCCCAGAAACCCGAACCGCTCAAGGCCGCCGCTTGATGCACTCAACCATCAACTCTCAACTCTCAACCTTTCATTGACCGATGGCTGAAACCAAAATCACCGAATATCTCGGCACCGGCCGGCGCAAGACCGCCGTCGCCCGGGTCCGGCTCGCGTCCGGCAACGGCAAAATCACTGTCAACGGCCGCCCGTTCGAAAACTATTTTCCCCTGGAAACGCTCCGCGCCACCGCGACGCAACCGCTGGTCATCACCGGCACCGCGGAAAAACTCAATGCCCGGATTAACGTCACCGGCGGCGGGCCCAACGGCCAGGCCGGCGCGGTGCGGCATGGCATCGCCCGAGCGCTCTTGCAGTTCGACGTCAACCTCCGCCCGCAACTGAAGGCCGAGGGCCTGCTCACGCGCGATTCGCGCATGAAGGAGCGCAAGAAGTACGGCCAGCCGGGGGCGCGCAAACGGTTCCAATACTCGAAACGTTGATCGCGCTGGGAATTTTTCAACCCCGCTGGTCCAATCCGGCGGGGTTTTTTGTTTGTCGAATCGTCATCGTCCTCTTCCCCGCCTTTGTAATCGAGAAACCAGCATCGAAAACGAGGAGGAAAAATTCGTGTGTTTCGGGTGTTTCGTGTTTAAATTTTTAGGATATGAAAACGAAGAAAGCGGCCATCATCGGCGCCTCGGGTTACTCCGGCGAGGAACTCGTCCGGTTGCTGCTGAATCATCCGCACGTGGAACTGGCGGCGGTGACTTCGCGCCAGTACGCCGGGCAGACGCTGGCCCAGGTATTTCCCAAATTCGCCAGCCATCCCAAATCGAAAGCCCTCCGCTTCTCCGAGCCGAAGACGGAACTGCTCGCCAAGCGGGCCGACGTGGTGTTCCTGGCGTTGCCCCACGGCGTCGCCGCCGAATACGCCGTGCCGCTGCTCGACGCCGGCTGCGTGGTGATTGATCTCAGCGCCGATTTCCGGCTCCGGAGCGCGGAAATCTACAAGGATTTCTATGCGCATGACCATCCCGCGCCTGACCTGCTGAAAAAGTCGGTTTACGGTTTGCCGGAAATCTATCGCGACCAAATCAAAAAATCATCGCTCATCGCGTCGCCGGGCTGTTATCCGACGAGTATTCTGCTGCCGACGATTCCGCTGCTGCAGGCGGGCCTGGTCAAGCCGACCGGCATCATTGCCGACTCGTTGAGCGGCGTGAGCGGCGCGGGCCGCAAGGCCGAGGCGGACTATCTGTTCTGCGAATGCAACGAAAGTGTCCGGCCCTACGGCGTGCCGAAGCACCGGCACCTGTCGGAAATTGAGGAACAGCTTTCGCTGGCCGCCGAAACCAAGGTCACCCTTCAGTTTACGCCGCACCTGATTCCGGTAAACCGCGGCATTTTGACGACGCTCTACCTCGCACCGGAGAAGTATTTTGCCAATGCGGCAGAGCTGGAATCGCTCGGCAAAAAAATCGCTGCGTGTTACCAGAAGGCCTACGGCGACGAACCGTTTGTGCGCCTGCTTGAGGGGAAGAGCCTGCCCGACACGAAGAACGTGGTGGGCACAAACGTGATCGAGATCGCCTGGCGGCTCGACCTGCGCACCGGGCGGCTCATCGTGATGAGCGCCGAGGACAACCTGGTCAAGGGCGCGAGCGGCCAGGCCGTCCAAAGCCTGAACCTGGTTTGCGGCTTTCCGGAAACCGCCGGACTGGTTTAGCCGCGACGGACCCGGTGCAACTCAAGCCGCCCATCGAGCATTTGAACGAACCCGTGCTGCGGTTTGCGCGGAAGGACTTCGCCACGCTCAACCAGAAATTCACGGTCGAACAGGCGCTGGCATCCATCCGGCAGCGCGGCGTCGGCGAAAAAATCGTCTATTTCTACGTCGTGGACGACGCGGAACAGCTCGTCGGGGTCGTGCCGACGCGGCGGCTCCTCATGGCCCCGCTGGAACAGCCGTTGTCGGACCTGATGATCCGGCGCGTGGTGGCCATTCCCCACACGGCGACGGTGATGGAGGCCTGCGAATTTTTTGTGCTGCACAAATTTTTCGCTTTTCCGCTGGTGGACGAGCAACGGCACGTGGCCGGCTTGGTGGACGTGGGCTTGTTCACGGAAGAAGTTTTCGACATTGCCGAGCGTGAACAGATGACAGAAGTGTTTGAAACGCTCGGTTTTCATGTTTCGCAGGTGCGCGACGCCTCGCCGTGGCGCGCGTTCCGCATCCGGTTTCCGTGGCTGCTCACGACCATTGTCAGCGGGACGTTCTGCGCGTTTCTCGCGGGGGCCTACCACCTGACGCTGGAGAAAAGCCTCGTCATTGCGTTTTTTCTCACGCTCATCCTCGGCCTCGGCGAAAGCGTGAGCATCCAGTCCATGACCGTCACCATCCAGGCGCTGCGGACCAACCGGCCGACCTTGCGCTGGTATCTGTCCTCGCTGGGACGCGAAATTCCCACGGCACTGTTGCTCGGCGTGGCGTGCGGCGTGGTGGTGGGGCTGGTGGTGCTGGCCTGGCAACGCGCGCCGATGCCGGCGTTCGTCATCGGCGCAAGCGTGACGTTCTGCCTGCTGACCGCCTGCGTCACCGGCCTGAGCGTGCCATCGGCGCTGCACGCGCTGAAGCTCGACCCCAAAATTGCCGCCGGCCCGCTGACGCTCGCGTTCGCCGACATTTTCACGCTGCTGTTCTATTTCAACCTCGCCAAATATCTGCTGTGATGGCAAACCGCTTCTCAACCCGAGCCCAACCCGCGAAATGGGACCCGGCGGAATACGCCGTCCATTCCGCCGTGCAGCAATCGTGGGCGCGCGAGCTCATCGCCGGGTTGAAGCTGCGCGGCGATGAGCGCATCCTGGATGTCGGCTGCGGGGACGGCAAGGTGACGGCGGAAATCGCGCGGGCCATGCCCCGCGGTTCGGTCGTCGGGATTGATGCCTCGGCGGAAATGATCGCGTTCGCACGGAAGACTTTTCCGTCATCGGCAATTCCTAATCTGACCTTTCAGGTTGGCGATGCGCGCGGAATCGGTGCGGTAGGGCGCGCCACTCCGGGGGCGCCGCCATCGGGCACAGGCGGCGGGCAGAGGGCTGCCCGCCCCCCCTTAGCTGCTGGACAATTTGATTTGATTTTCTCCAACGCCGCGCTGCACTGGGTGGACGATCACCCGGCCTTTCTGCGCGGGGCAGCGGCGGTTTTGAAACCAGGCGGGCGACTGGTGGTTTCCTGCGGGGGCAAAGGCAACGCCCACGACGTGTTCCTCGCCTTGCGCCCGGAAATGCGACTCCAGCGCTGGCGACAGTTCTTTCGGAAGCTCGAGGCCCCCTACTTCTTCTACAGCCCGGCCGACTACGACAAGTGGCTGCCCCGGTTCGGTTTTAAAACGCGCAGCGTCAAGCTGGCGCCCAAAGACGCGGTCTATGCCGGGCGGGACGGGTTTGCCGCGTGGCTGCGCACCACCTGGCTGCCGTATGTCCAGCGCGTGCCGGACAAGTTGCGCGAGGAATTCATTGCGGCGGTCGCCGACCGTTACCTGGCCAGACATCCGCCGGATGCGGCGGGCCATGTCCACGTCCGCATGGTGCGGCTGGAAATCGACGCGATAAAATTTTAAGTTTTGAGTTTTGAATTTTTAGTTAGGTCCAGCAGTCTTGGCTTTTCAACTCAAGACTCAAAACTCACAATTCAAAACTGGAACAAGCGATTGCACAGAAAATGAAAACGACCTTGAAGGAAATCCCTGGCTCAGTTGTTGCCCCTGCCGGTTTTCTCGCCAGCGGCGTGTTTTGCGACATCAAACGGCTCGGCACCGGCAAAGGTTCGAACAAGGGCCAAAAACGCGACCTCGCCCTGATTATCTCCGAAGTGCCCGCGACGGTGGCCGGCATGTTCACCACCAATCAGGTGGGCGCCGCGCCGGTGAAGGTTTGCGTGGAGCGCGTGAAAAAGGGAACCGCCCAGGCCATCGTTGTCAATTCCGGCAACGCCAATGCCTGCACCGGCAAGCAGGGCTTGCGCGATGCGTGCGAAATGACGGTGCTGCTCGCCAAGCATCTGCATATGCCGGCCGAACATGTCCTGGTTGGCTCGACGGGACGTATCGGCGTCACGTTACCCATGGCCAATGTCCGGGCCGGCATCAACGAAGCCGTGGCTTTGCTGGACAATTCGCGGCAGAGTGCCGATCAGGCCGCCGAGGCCATCATGACTAGCGACACGCGGCCCAAACAGGTCGCCGTGGAATTCAAGCTCGGCGGCAAAACGGTCCGCATTGGCGGCATGTGCAAAGGCGCCGGGATGATTCAGCCCGGAATGTCCGCCACGGGCGCCCGCCCTGCCGCGCTGCATGCAACCATGCTGTGTTTCATCACCACGGATGCCGCGATTGAGGCAAAAGTTTTGCAGGCGGCCTTGCAGGAAGCTGTCGCGCAAAGTTTCAACCGCATCACCGTGGACGGCGACATGAGCACGAACGACACGGTGCTGGTGCTGGCGAATGCATTGGCGGCCAACCGGAAGTTCGGAGTTCGGAGTTCGGAGTTCGGAGTTTTCCAAGCTGCGCTTGGTCACGTTTGCCTCGAACTGGCCAAGATGATTGTGCGGGACGGCGAAGGGGTGCATCGCATCGTGACGGTGCGGGTAAACGGCGCGAAAACGATGAAAGACGCCGATGCCGCGGCGCGCGCGGTGGCGAACAGTCCGCTGGTGAAAACGAGCTGGCATGGCGGCGACCCGAACTGGGGCCGGATTATCTGCGCTTTGGGTTATTCGCCGGCAAACATCGTCGAAAACCAGGTGGACATCGGTTACAGCGCCCCCGGTGGAACGAAAATCCTCTGGAGCCTGAAACGCGGTCAGCCGACGAAGGCGGCGTTCAAGCAACTCTGCGCCGCGGTGTCGCCGAAGGAATTTGAATTGCACATCAATTTGAATCTCGGCAAAGCCGGCGCGGTGATGTACGCCGCCGATTTGACCGAGGAATACGTGGACTTCAACAAGGGCGATGTCGGCGGCGATCCGGCAGCGTTGGGTGGATGAGTTTTAACCACGGATGAACACGGATTGTTCACGCAAAGACGCAAAGGCGCGGAGCAATAAATTGCGATTTAGAATTCGACCCAAGAATTCCGAAAGAAATCTTCGTCTCCGGGATTTTTGAAATGCTTATCTTCCGCGCCACAGAAAATCTTCCGCGACAAAGGAAACGATGCAAATGAGTTGTGATAAACCCAAAGACACGGCGTCTTGAGTTTGGCGTCCTCCGTCAGCACACATACTGCATTTATCTGTTCATCCTTATTGGAACGGAGGGTTCTGTTTCCACCCAGTTGATTCCGCGCCTCAATTACCTCACTTGTTTGACCAGCAAACGTTAGCACCGTCTCCAGTTGCCCATACATACCAGTGGCGATATCAAAGCCAGTAAAGAAAGAGTTTTGGCTTCTCGGGCGTTCGCCATCAACAATCACGTTGTCGTAAAGGATTACGGCGCATGGCAACTGTTGTTCCGAAGAGCTTCGCGTCTGTCCTGTCGCATCATTCAACATTGCACGTACTCGCTTGCCGGGAAGTTCGCACCAAGATGTACGACCC
>Ga0335069_10000715_pt1 | contig 54073 bp, 41 predicted proteins | sample Lox_Sample_11_FD_206714 | JGI IMG/M metagenome (GOLD analysis project Ga0335069, IMG submission 206714) | Soil microbial communities from Loxahatchee National Wildlife Refuge, Florida, United States - Lox_Sample_1.1 | ecosystem: Environmental > Terrestrial > Soil > Wetlands | place: USA... | reverse complement strand
CGCGGTGGCGTGCACTTGACCATGGGATCCAGCCCGGGGTTTTTGCGACGATCCATCGGGTACGTCGGGGCCAGCGACGGCTGGCAGGACCTGATGGCCGATTTCACGATGGACTGGGAATTCCCGGGAGCGGCGAATGGCAACATTGCCCTGACGGGAGAAATCAATCCCGGGGGGGGTGATGAGTTTGTCGTTGCGATTGCGTTCGGACGGAGCTCTCAGAGCACCGTGGCAAAGTTGCTGCAGTCGCTGGCGGAGCCGTTTGAGGTCCATCGTGAGGCATATGTGCGCCAGTGGCAACGCACGGTGATCAGGCCCAATGCCGATTTCAGCGGGCACACGTCAGACGGGGGTCACATGTACCGGCTGAGCCGCTGCATCCTGCTCGCCCACGAAGACAAATCGTTCCAGGGCGCACTGGTGGCGTCGATGAGCATTCCCTGGGGTGAAACACGGGGTGACAACGATCTGGGCGGCTATCACCTGGTCTGGACACGGGATCTTGTGCAGAGCGCGACCGCACTCCTGGCCAGCGGCCAGACCGGGACTCCCCTGCGCGCGTTGATCTGGCTGGCAGCCATTCAGCGGCCGGACGGCAGGTTCCCCCAGAACAGCTGGATCAACGGGAATGCGTTTTGGCCCGGTGTGCAACTCGATGAGATCGCCGCTCCCATCCTGCTCGCGTGGCGATTGCATCGTGAAGGTGCAGCGCTGGGCCGGTTCGATCCGTACGGCATGATTGTGCGGGCAACGGCGTATCTCATCGGGCAGGGACCGGTCACCGCGCAGGAACGCTGGGAGGAAAATGCGGGCTATTCACCCTCGACGCTTGCCACGGTGATCGCCGGTCTTGTGTGCGCCGCCGAGTTCGCCAGCCGGGCGGGTGATACGGGCATGGCGGATTTTATTCTGGTGTATGCCGACTGGCTGGCTGCTCACATTGAGGAGTGGACCGTCACCACGGCCGGCGAATTGGTCGAAGGGTTCCGGACCCACTATGTTCGCATCAATCCGACGGACCCTGAGATGCCCGATCCGCACGCGGATCCCAATACTACGATGCTCGAAGTCGCCAACGGCGGGGGCCTCCATCCGGCCAGGAACGTTGTCGGCGGGGATTTTCTTCACCTGGTTCGCCTGGGCATACGCGGAGCAGACGATCCTGTTGTGCGGGATTCCATTGCCGTCATGGATCGCCTGCTCAGGCGCGATCTGCCGCAGGGTCCGTGCTGGCGGCGTTACAATCATGACGGCTACGGTCAGAAAGCGGACGGCGGTGCATTCGACGGCACGGGTGTCGGGCGCTCATGGCCGATTCTGACGGGAGAGCGCGGTCACTACGAGCTCGCGGCCGGGCACGATCCCGGGCCGTTTATTGCCGCGATGGAGAAATTCGCCAACGAGGGTGGCATGATCAGCGAGCAGTTGTGGGACACCGAAGGCGCGCCGGCGGGGGGAATGAGGTGCGGGCTGCCGACGGGCGCAGCCATGCCGTTGTGCTGGTCGCACGCGGAATATGTCTCACTCGTTCGCAGTACTCATGACGGCGTGTGCTTTGACCGGGTTGAGCCAGCCTTCCGGCGCTATGTTGCCGGCCCGGTGGCGAGCCGGCATGAGATCTGGAGCTTCCGCCACCCGGTTCGCCGGATGGCTCACGGCAAAATTCTCCGGATCATCGTAGCGGCAGAGGCGACAATCATATGGTCAGCCGACGATTGGGCGAGCTCCGGCAGGGTGGAGACGGCCGGTCACCGCGCACTCCATTTGTCGTTCGCCGATCTTCCGACCGGGAGCTGCGTCCCCGGTTCGGTGATCCAGTTCACGTTTTTCTGGAAAGACGCCGGGCACCCGGAAGGCAGGACGTATCAGGTCGCGGTCGGCCGGGTGACGTGAGAGGGCGCCGGTGCCGGTTTCCCGTCACCTCACGCCCAGCGTATCACTGATCACCTCCTGCGAATTCTTCCCCACCATCACCGCGTAGACGCCGGGAGGTACCCGGCGCTTCATCTCCATGCCGATCGCCGCAAGCTTGTCCGGGGTCAGCCGGAACTTCACCGTCCGCGTTTCCCCCGGATCGAGCGCCACGCGCGCGAAATCTTTCAGTTCCTTGACGGGTCGGGTCGGCAGGCTGACCACGTCATGGATGTACAGCTGCACGATCTCTTCTCCCCTGACGCGCCCGGTATTCGTGATATCGACCGAAACGCCTGCCGTGCCGTTTGCGGGGATTGTCTTCGGTTCCACATTCAGATTGGCGTATGTGAACGTTGTGTAGCTCAGTCCGAAGCCGAACGGGAACAGGGGGGAGGAATCGTCCAGGACATAGTCGCGGAACCGCGAAGGCTTCCGGTCATAGTAGCACGGGAGCTGTCCGACGGTCCGGGGGAACGTCACAGTCAGCTTCCCCGAGGGACTGATCTTTCCGAAGACAAGTTCGGCGACTGCCCTCCCCGTCTCCTGCCCGAGATACCAGCACTCGACGATTGCGGGGGCTTTCCGTGACAGCTCGTTCACGGATATCGGCCGCCCGTTGAGAAGAAGGACGGCGGTCGGCTTTCCCAGCGCCAGCACTGCATCGGCGAGATCTTCCTGCCGTCCGGCAAGGTCCAGATTATCCCGGTCCCCCAGATGGCTCTCGCTCCATGCTTCGCGGCATATCAGCTCATTCTCCCCCAGGACCAGGAGGACGGCGTCGCTCTGTCGTGCGGTGCGAACCGCGTCGGCGATCAGGCTGTCGTCGCTCCGCCGGCTGTTCGGTACCGGGTTTTCGTTGACACGCCAGTTGCACTGCAGGTTTGTCGCGATCCTGCACCCCTCCGCGTACGTCACGTTGAACTTCCCGGCCGCAAACTCCCTGATCCCGTCGAGCACCGCTATGCCGTGCATGGGGACCGGCGAGTACCCTCCCAGGTGAATCTCCGCGGCATTGGGGCCGATCACTGCGAGCGTTGTGATCCGCCCCGCATCGAAGGGGAGCGTCTCCTTCTCATTCTTGAGGAGCACCATCGCCTCGCGGGCCGCCCTCAGTGCGAGAGCCGTGTGCGCCTCGCTCTGCGTTATGCGCTGTGCCTCGTCCGGGTCGGCGTATGGATTTTCGAAGAGCCCGCACTCGAACTTCACGCGAAGCACGGCGGCCGCAGCCCGGCGCACTGCCGGAGCGGGTACCTTGCCGGCGCGCACGAGATCCACGAGAGGTCGGAAGCAGTCTCCGCTCCCGAGCTCGTAGTCGACTCCGGCTTCGAGCGACAGCGCGCCCGACTCGGCAGGCCCCTCCGCCGCCAGGTGGTCCCTGTACGTCACATCCATCCCCCCGCCGTCGCTCATGACGTAGCCGTCGAAGCCCCACTCCCCGCGGAGAATGTCCGTGAGCAGCTTGTGGTTCACGTGGTTCGGCACGCCGTCCCACTCGTTGTACGACGCCATGATCGATCGGGCGTGGGCCCGTGTGACCGCCATCTCGAACGGATAGAGATGCGTCTCCCGGAACTCTCTCTCGGAGTAGTTCACCGGCGCGATATTGCGTCCCCCCTCCGGCTGTCCGTGCCCGGCGAAATGCTTCAACGTGACAGCGACATGCGTGCTGTCGATCATGCTTCCCCTTCCCTGGAACCCGAAGACGGCCGCCATTCCCAAGCGCGACACCAGGTACGGATCCTCCCCGTAGCATTCCTCCGTCCTTCCCCAGCGCGGGTCCCGAGCCAGATCAAGCACGGGGGAGAGCACCTGTCGTGTCCCCCGGGCGCTCGCCTCACGCGCGGCGGCCGTGAACACCTGTTCCACAAGCGCGGTGTCCCATGTGCACCCGAGCGCTATGGCCTGTGGGAACGAAGTGGCGCCCCCCTCCATGAAGCCGTGAAGCGACTCACCGAACGTGAAGACGGGGATCCCGAGACGGGATCTCCGTATCATGTACCTCTGTATTCCGTTCAGGCACGCCGTGCGGAAACGCGGAGATTGTACGCGGAACAGCGCCCATGAACCGTACGAGCCGATCCCGTGGTTCAGCACTGCCGTGTCCTGCACGCCGACGAAATTCCCCTGTTCGTCAAAGGCCAGCGAATCACGGGAAAAGAAACCGTAGAGCTGGGCGACCTGGTCCTCCAGTGTCATCCGTTTCAGGAGGTCCTGCACGCGCTGTTCGACGGGAAGAGAGCTGTTTTTGTACGCGGGGGCCTGCGCCTGCGCAGAGGCGCACACGAGTACCGCGGCAAACACGAGGGGGGCTTTCATGATCGTCTCCTGCGTAGTCCGGACCCAATAAGCGGAAAAACCTCACGTGAGGAAAGTGATTTCTTTGGCGATCTGCCGCGGGCGACGCCGGCGAAGCCGTTCACGCGTGAGGCGATAGTCAGTATGCGCGCCGGTTTTTCGCGAGATTGCGTCTGGTCTGGCAGTTAGGTACGTTACTTACAGCCAGCGGAACGTTTGCACCACATATGGGACACGGCAACCCGGCATGAAAATATACCTGGACGATCATCGGGACACACCGGCCGGTTGGACCAGGGCAACGCATCCCAATGAGGTCATTTCCTGGATCCTGCAGGGAGAGGCTGAAGTCATTGATCTCGACTACCACCTGGGAAACGACAAGAAGTACACCGGCCTGACCGTACTGAAATGGCTCCAGAATGAAATAGGCGAGAGGAGAATTCCTTCCGTTGTCCCCAGGATCATGATTCATACAGACGATCCGGAAGCCAGGGAGATAATGGAAGGCATTCGAACGCGAATCTACGAGTGGATAGGAAGAACTGTGGCATAGCTCAGCGTCGCCGCAGACAGCGCCTACCTCGCGACGGTGAGCTGTCCTGCCCGCATGTCGCCCGCTGCTTCCGCGACTGGTATGGCACAGATCTTCTTCTTCATATGTCTTCTTCCAGTTTCTCTTTGGGAACGGTCCTGAGAATGGTCCCGAAGCTCTTCAGCTCTTCCAACCTGCATGACCAGACCAGCTCGTCATTGAAGACCGTCATGTCAGGACAAGCGTCACACATGCTCTGCCTTCCGTCGGGGAGGAAGTCGATCGGTTGGATGAAAAGGACCGTCTGAAAATGTGCTCGTCTGAGCAGATCGAGGGGGTGTTTCAGCATATGGGTGAGGGCGCGTTTCAGCCCCCGGTCGAACGGCCAGAGCAGGAGCATTGCCGATCTGCCCCGCCGCGATGCATCGGATAATCCGGCTCCGAGATACGTCCCCTTCACGAAATGATGATATGCCATTACCAGTTCCATGAACTTTGGACCAAGGTACCCGTAGATTCTCTCCCGTGTTCCCACTCGCACCGCAAAGAGCCACTTGAGGGATTCGACAGATTCCGAGCCGTTCAGGTACGCAGCAGGCGCAAACTCAGGGAACGCCTCACGCACACATTTCAGCATGTCAGTTGAGAGAAGAGGGGCTGCAGTCCGGCTTATTCCTTCATAGGGCAACGAGTGCACCTCGACTCTCTCTCCTCCGGCGAACCACCGGAGCTCCGCCGCGGGGGTCACGTGCCTGAATGCCACGAACGCCATGTCATGCACGATGTCGATGTGCTGATGGGCCCACGCGACCAGGTCCGGCACGTATCTCAGCGTATCATCGAACACAGTCGCATCAAAGGAACACGAGATGTTGCCTGCTTCCGCGACCATGGTTGCGTACTCGAGCCGCAGCTCGTTCAGCTCGATCTCGTTTTTGCCCTTCCATCGGCCGCCGCGCCCCTGTTTGCTGTCGATGTGGAATCCGATGCTGCAGAGCCCCGCCTTCTTCAGGTCCAGCAGAAGCCCGATGGTGAGGAGGAGCCCGTTGGTCCCGATGTACGGCTTGATTCCGCGGCCGCTGATCTCCCGCACGATGTCAACGATGTGCGGATGAAGGAGCGGGTCACCCCCTGCGATCATCATGCTGTCGGCGTTGCGCTTCCGCTGGAATACGTCGAGTTCGTGCCTGATCTCACTCATGGTCTTGTGAGACCCTTTCTCATTCTTGCGGTAACATCCCACACATGAGAGGTTGCACTGATATGTGGGTTCCAGCCACGAGAACGCATTGTCCCTCACGTTCCACGGCAGGCGGTAGAGAGCGTCGGTTGAGAATGCCGGCAGGGCGTCCATGGTGTGGTCCTCCTTCGTTTCGAATTCTCTGAGGGAGAGCGAATGGGCGGGTCTCCCCCCTAGAACAAAGGAGCGCATGCAGATTGCACGAATGTATCCCTCCGCGGCCCCAATATCAAGCCAGCCCTTCAAAGAAGCGGGTTGGTACCAGGCAGTGAGAATCGGGCGACAGGAATCTCACCCTCCCATTATGGTGTTTTGTTGCTCAATTGGCTATCATAAGCCAAAAAGGAAGCAAGTCCCCCGAAGCAGCGGACCACTATCATGAAACTACCAATGACAGGCAGGCCAGCCGACGTACTTGATGACCTCGCTCAATTCGTTTCAGAGACTATCGGGCAAAAGAGCGTGGCGAAGTTCTGCATAGGACGAACAGGAGACATTGATTCTGCAATATCTCGGCACAAATGTGATAATATCGTTGCGCTGTATCATGCGGAGAGGATACAGAACGCAATCAAGATCGAAAGTGCCCTGGTCAAACTGCTGACGAAGAATGGCAAGTGTGCAAATGGCAAGCCGCGCACTCTGAGAAAAGGATCAGGAAAATCCGCGAGCTACGTGTACCTGGCAATTTGGTACAACCTGTCAGCAGTTTCCCGTTGAAGTGACCGGCGCAACCTCAGTCATTGTGGACGACAGTCGCGACCATCGAGCAACCCGTTCATGAAGACCATTCGCGTCCTCCTGGTTGAAGATAATCGCATCCTGCGCGAAGGGATCGCGTCGATGGTCAACGGTGCTCCCGACATGAGGATCGTCTCTACGTCTGCGGGCCATGAAAACACAGTGGCGCAGGTCCGCAAACTGAAACCTCACGTGGTTCTTCTGGACCTCGGCCTGCGGAGTCAGAACGGCATGCAGGTGGTAAAAACGCTGTCACGGACGTGTCCGGGGGTCAGGGTGATCGGGATGGGGCTCATGCCGTCGCAGCTTGATGTCGTTGAGTCGGTGGAGGCCGGGGCGTCGGGATTCATCCTCAAGGACGCGACAATCAAGGATTTCCTGTCGACCGTGCGCGCGGTCGCTTCGGGAATAAAAGTCCTTCCGCCTCCCCTCGCGGAATCGCTCTTTTCTCACGTCGTCGAGCACGCCCTGAAGAACGGAAAGGGACAGCTGGCAAGCGCCGTCAGGATGACGAAGCGGGAGCGGGAGATCATCTCGCTCATCGCCGAAGGCCTCAGCAACAAGGAGATCGCCCAGCGGATAACTGTTGCGACCTATACGGTCAAGAGCCATGTCCACAACATCCTTGAAAAACTCGCGCTCCATAGCCGCCTCCAGATAGCGATGTATTCACGTCACGATGGATCCTCCTGAGGCTGTTCCTGCTCCTCCCCCCGTGTTCGTCTCCGTGCAGGATCGTCCCCCCGTCAGCACGATCGCCGGTGAGAAGAGTGCGAGTGCCGGCTCGCCGTCGGCCTGGTCACGCAGCCTGCGATCACCGCAGCGGGCGGAACACCCCCGCCATCATGGCCGGAAGGCTCACGAATTCTCAGGGATTAGTCCCCTCTCGTCCTTTGGATGGATTGTGATTCCGCATTTTGTTGGCTATGGTCGAATGGTGCTGAACATGCCGAATCGAATCCTCCCCTGGAGAAGTCCTCATGAATATCCTTCTGGTCTGCCCGGAATACCCCGACACATTCTGGTCGTTCAAGCACGCCCTCAGGTTCGTTTCGAAGAAAGCCGGGCAGCCTCCTCTGGGATTGTTGACAGTCGCCGCCCTGCTTCCCGTCGAATGGAAGAAGAAGCTCATTGACCTCAACCTGTCCCCGCTCTCGGCAAAGGACCTTCAGTGGGCCGACTACGTCTTCCTCGGCGGGATGTCCGTGCAGGCAGACTCCGCCCGCGAAGTGATCGCCCTCTGCAACGCGTGCGGGACAAAGGTGGTTGCAGGAGGTCCGCTCTTCACCGCCAGGCACGGCGAATTCCCCGGCGTGGATCATTTTGTCCTGAACGAGGCCGAGATCACGCTCCCGCGTTTTCTCCGCGATCTCGAGCGCGGTCAGCCGGAACATCTGTACACGACGGACGAGTGGGCTGACCTCGCCCTGACCCCGCTGCCGATGTGGGAGCTGATCGACAGCCGGAAGTACGCCACGATGAACATCCAGTACTCACGCGGGTGTCCGTATGACTGCGAGTTCTGCGATATCACCGTCCTCTACGGCCGTGTGCCCCGCACGAAATCTGCGGAGCAGGTGATTGCGGAAATGGACGCACTGTACCGGGCCGGATGGCGGAGTCACGTGTTCTTCGTGGATGACAACTTCATCGGGAACAGGGTGAAACTGAAGGTGGAGGTTCTCCCCGCCATGATCCGGTGGATGGAGGCGCGGCGCCACCCGTTCACGCTCGGGACTGAGGCGTCACTCAATCTTTCCGATGACCATCGGCTGCTGGACCTGATGGCCCGGGCGGGATTTGAAGAGGTCTTCGTGGGGATCGAAAGCCCGGACGTGGAATGCCTGGAGGAATGCAGGAAGCTGCCGAACAAGAACCGGAACCTGATTGCGAGCGTCAGGACTCTTCAGAAGGCGGGCCTGCAGGTTCAGGGAGGGTTCATCGTGGGATTTGACCACGATCCCCCCTCGATCTTTGACACGCTGATCCAGTTCATCAAGGAGAGCGGGATCGTGGTTGCGATGGTCGGCCTTCTCAACGCCCCCGTCAACACGCGGCTCTATCACAGGCTGGGGCGGGAGGACCGCCTGTTGAAGACGTTCTCAGGGAGCAACACGGACTTCTCCATGAACTTCACCCCGAAAATGAACAACCAGACTCTCCTTGACGGCTACAGGAAGATCCTGGGGACGATCTACTCCCCGAAAGAATACTACAACCGGGTGACGGAGTTCCTGCGGACACATGAGCCCCTCCGCCAGCACAGGTCCTCGCTCGGGTTTGCCCAGGTGCAGGCACTTTCGAGGTCCATGCTCCTCCTCGGGATCCTCGGAAAGGAGAGAGTGTACTACTGGAAGCTGTTCCTCTGGTCGCTCTTCCGCCGGCCGCGCCATTTTTCAACGGCGATAACGATGGCGATATACGGGTTCCATTTCCGCCGCACATTTGAGCAGTACCTGTGAGCGTGCCGCGGATGTGTCCTGGTATTGTTGCGTCTTGCCTGCACATCACCGCTTCTTCCGTGTGAACCATTGTCCCCCCCTGAAGCGGGTTGGCTCTGTGTTCATCCCTTCCGTTGTCCGGGATTTCTGCACTTCAGGGGAAAAAGGGGATTAACCCGTCTATCATCCCTCCGCTGTATTCCTTTCGTGGCAAGAGGCCGGTATACTTCATCGAGCGGGTGAATGTCAGACTCTTCAGCCCGGAGGAGATCGACAACATATCCCGGATGAATTTCCGGAGAACGGTCAGGCACACAATGAACTGGGATCGCGTCGAAGGAGAGTGGAAGCAGAGGAGAGGGAAGGCCGTGCACCACTGGGGGAAGCTCATGAATGACGAGCTTGCCGCAATCGCCGGGAGGTACGAAGAGCTCGTCGGACGGCTCCAGGAGAAGTTTGGAATCGCCAGGGAGGAGGCCGCCGAGAAGGCAGCCAGGTACAAGGACACCGTCGATCAGTTGAAGAAGTCAAACGGGAAACTGATCGAACTGCAGCGAGCCATGACGAAGAAAGAGGCGCTGGTGGGGGTGAAAGGAGGGAAGCTGGTGAAGGCCGGGAACTCCAGGCTGCGTGCGAAGAAGGCGGCACATCGGAAGAGAAAGCGGGATTGATCGAAGGGCGGGATTCGCGGACGTGGAGGATCGGGCATCGCGTCGGGCATCGTAAGGATCTTTCGAAAGGAACATCGTGCAGCCGGAGGGACGTACGATGGGCACACCCCGTTGCCAATGAAGGCGGAGCTTTTTATCTTGGGTGATGCGTTTCCCTGGACATGTCCCTGATGAGGACGTTTGAGGAGCCGGCCCGATGCGCAAGACCAGGATCCTCATTGTTGAAGACAATCGCATACTGCGCGACGGCATCAAGGCGGTAATCGACAGTCAGCCGGACATGAGGGTTGTCGCTTCTCTGGGGGGGAGTTACGACGTTCTCGCGGAGGCGAAGCAACGGAAGGCGCAGGTTGTTCTCATCGACCTCGGGCTGCGCAACAGGAACGGGGCAGAGATCGTGTCGGTGCTGAGGAGGGGATTGCCTCACGCAAGCGTCGTCGGGATGGGCCTGATACCTTCGCAGCTTGACATCGTCGAATTCGTCAAGGCGGGTGCGGCCGGGTTCATACTCAAGGACGCAACGATAGAGGATGTCCTCGGCACCATCCGCACGGTTGCCCGCGGGATGAAGGTCCTTCCTCCGCTCCTCACGGGGTCGCTCTTCACGCATGTCGTCGAACATGCCCTCCGGAATCGAAAAGGAGATCTGCGCGCCGCTTTGCGCATGACAAACCGTGAGCGCGAAATCGTCGGGCTTATTGCAGACGGTCTGAGCAACAAGGAAATCGCCGGGCGGCTCAAGATTGAGGTGTACACGGTGAAGAGCCACGTGCACAACATCCTCGAAAAGCTGGCATTGCACAGCCGGCTGCAGATCTCGGCGTATTTCCACACTGAGAGTTCCCTGTAGTCCGGGATGATCCGCGTTCCCCTCCGGTGAGCTCGCCTTGCGCTTCTCATCGAAGCCGGTCCCCGTTCCCGCCGCGAAAGGAACACGGGCGCATCAGCGGCCCGGTTTCGTCGGGACATTCCGCAGGAATGCGATGTACTCGGCACTCCAGTACCGGTATCTGTCCACCACGGTGAGCGTCGAATCCCGCAGCATTCCCTCTTCTGTCAGTCCCGTCTGGAAGAAGCGCGGGTTCGACGAATACGTGTCCCACAGGAGGAGACAGTGCGTGTACTGTGCGAGCAACCGGGCATTCAGCTTCTCAAAGTGCGCTGTGCCCGAGGGAGGCACATCGAGGGCGAAGGCGGCGACGCAGTTGTTGCTCAGGAGTGTCAGATCAGGGTAGTCCGCGCGCAGCGCCCTGGCCATCCCCATGACGATCTTCTCGTAGCTCTCCCACCGCCTGGGATGCGTCGCCAGCGTGCAATTCATCACGAGGGCACCGAAGACGATGACCGGCAGCGCCGTCGCGGCCCGGGACGCCTTCACCCGGTCAAGCACCTCCGAGAGCCCGTGCGCCGCCACGATTGCGACGAACGGACCGACGACCGCCACGTACCTGAACTCACCGATGCTCCCCGTCCAGTGAAACACTTCCGCCCCGGCAAGCGTGTTGACGATAATGTTTAACGCGATAGCGCAGAGGATCAGACCGTAGTCGGCGGTCCGTTGTGCCGCGACGATGAACGCGGCGCCGGCGCCGAACAGGAGGACCTGGGTAATCCCGAATATCGAGTGGAGGTGTTCGAGATAATACAGCAGCGGGATTCCGGCAACGTATTTCCCCAGATGTGAGAAGCTCGACCATTCCCTGAAGAACGTCATGACGTCTCCCGAGATGAGCGCCGAGGATCCGATCCAGAGGAGAGGTCCAAGGAGCACGAGCGGGAGTATCCGCCATTCCCGATGTCTTGCATAGAGGAAGAGCAGGAAGAACGCGAATCCGTACATCTCAAACCGGAACAGGAACACCGCGGAAGCGATCGCCAGGCTCCACCCGTGTCTCCCCTTCATATGGCTCAGAAGCGAGAGCGCCAGGACCAGGGCGGCCGGCGCCTCCGCCAGGCATGCATAGGAAACATCAAAGAGGACCGGCTGGAACCCCGCGAGCACGACCACCCAGGCCGCATGACGGATCTTCATCAACACTGCGATCCTGTACGTGACGACGAGCAGACAGAGGAAGAGCGCCAGGCAGAAGAACATCGTGAACGTATGTCCGAGCTGCGCCGGCAACGCAAAAAGCCACAGGGCCCCCGGCCGGTGCCACGTTTGCACGGTGAACGGCAGCGCGCACAGTACGAACCGGCTGAACAGATAGTGTGCGCACTCGTCCACCGGGTAAAATCCGTCCGAGAGAAGGATCCAGACCGCACCGATGACGGCCAGGGCGCCAAGGAAGAAGACAGCAAGCGTCTTTTCCGGCGGGAGATCACCCGATGCCGGGATATCCGTGGTCATCGTGTTCGCTGGCGAAGGGAAGAATCATGCGATTCATGCTTGTGTCTGCATCGGCGCTGTTTCTGCCGGGGTCGCAAGCGCCCGGCAGTTCCCCGCTGACACCGACGTTTAAGCCGTCCGGGGTCCTGTCGGGTATGACCTGAATAGTACTACTTGCCCGGCACAGATGCATAGATGTTCCCGGCCATCAGTTCATGGCCTTCCGGGGGGACGCGTGCGCCATGAGATCGGACAGCCGGGACGATCCTGCCCGTTTGCCCGCGCAAGTTCTTCTCACGAGGTGGTCCGCACTCGTCCCCTTCCACTTGACAGAAGCCGGCGATTTCGGTATCCATCTACTGAGCACGATCGTTCGGTGGAACCGAGGCATGAGCCGGACATTTCGGGGCAAGACATACTCGCTGTACGGTCAGGGGAGCGACAGCGACGCCTTCTAATGAACCTGCGACGCCTGGAGGGGTCGCTCGGGGAGGACACATTGCTGACCGCAACCTCCCGGTAACAGAAGTCGGATCACATGCATTCACAATCACAGGGAGGCTCCTTATGCATTTGCTCTGGTTCATCATCATCGGGCTGGTCGCCGGATGGCTGGCGGGAAAGATAATGAAGGGGAAGGGGTTCGGCGTGGTCGGGGACATCGTTGTCGGCGTGATCGGTGCACTGATCGGGGGCTTTCTGTTTCGTCTGCTGGGAATCTCAAGTGATGGGGGGCTGATCGGCAGCCTGATCGTAGCGACGATCGGGGCCGTTATTCTCCTCTACCTGCTGCGCCTGCTGAAGAAGGCAGGGTAGCAATTCTCGCTCACGCCGGCGGTTCCGGGCCTGCCTGTACGGAACCGCAGCCTCAGGCAGTGTGTTCAAGTGCCGACAGTCCTGAGGCAATGAAAGACACCATCCGCATACACCAGCGGGCGAGCGTTTTCTCCGTGCTCGTCCTGCCGGCGATAGCGCTGCTGCTCGTGCACGTCGCAGCGTGTCAGGCACAGGAAATGTCCCTGCGCCATTACACCGTCCGCGACGGACTCCCGTCAAATCACATCAGGTGTCTGTTTCAGGATTCCCGGGGCTTCGTGTGGGCGGGGACAAGCGAAGGGCTTGCCCTCTTCGCCGGATCTTCGATACGTGCATTCGGCATGAGCGAGGGGCTGCTCGCCACCTCTGTCGTGGATATCGCCGAGGATGGGTCCCATGACGGGTCGCTGTGGATCGCAACGCTCAACGGACTCTACCATTTTGACGGCCGACGATTTCGCCGGATTCCCGCCCGGGGACAACCCCGTGAGTTCGATGTCAGCTCCGTGATGACCGATCATCGGAGCCGGCTCTGGTGCTTCGCGAATGATACCCTGTATCATCTCCAGGGAGACAGCCTCGTTGCGGCTGATCCGCCCGTCGTGCGCAGCGGTGTCGGACAGATGATCGAAAGCGGCGACAGCCTGATCTGGATGGCTCACGCCAAGGGAACGACGGTATTCAATGAGCGGACAAGTGAAGCCCGGACGGTCTTTGCCGGCCGGTCCTACAACCACGGTGTGCGGCGAATGGCGCGGATGCCTGACGGCTCACTCTGGACGTATCGTCTCGGGGACGACGAAGTCCGGGGAACACTCGAGCGCTATGTCGGTGTGAGGTGCGTGGATCGCTGGGAGGTTCGGGGAACCGGGAGAGTGGATTTTCTCCTTGCCCGGGGGGATCGGGAGCTGTTCCTGGGAGGATTCAACGGGGTCCGCAGAATCGCTCCGGTGGCAGACTCTCTGACGAATCGACTGTTCCTCACGTCCGCACGGGGCCTTCAGGAGAATTACCTCAGGGCGGGCATGATCGATCGTGAAGGAAATCTCTGGGTCGGCGGAAACGGCCGCGGCGTGTCTCGCCTCATGCGCTGGAATGTCGTCAGGGTCCCGATGGACAGCATCGAATCGGGCCACCGCCGATCAGTGGCGGCGGCCGATGGCGTGGACCACCTGTGGGTCGCTGCTCCCGCCGGTTTGTGGGAAGTCTGCCGGTCGGGCGACGGCAACATGAACAGAACACTCCATCCGATGTCGCCAGGACCCGTTTCTGTCTGGGTGGATGCGCGAGGGGCACTCTGGGTAGTCAATGCCAGCGGCGATGTGTGTGAATACCGACTGGAGCACCGCGGTGATGAGCCATCGAATCTCCGGGCGCAGCGGCGTCTCGTCATGGGTAAAGAACTGCCGGCCGCCTTCCCCGTTACGTTCCTGATCTCGCGGGCCCACGAACTCGTATACAGTCTCGGCAATCTGGGGTTGATTGTCTTTCCGCTTGATGCGAGTCAGCGGAGCGTTCGTCTGTACGGTGCCCCGGAGGGAGTCCCGATCAATTACGTACAGGAAGTGATTGAAGACCACCGGGGGAGACTCTGGTGCGGCACGTATATGGACGGGGTCCGGATGGTCGATCCCGCTGCAGGGCAGACTGCTTCGGCCGTCTCAGATCCCTGCCGGGGCAGGCTTCCGGAACAACCAGTCAGATCAATTATGGAAGACCATCGCGGCCGCATCTGGATCGGTATGCGAAGCACGGGGCTTGTGCTCCTCTCGGGAGATTCCATTCGAACGTGGACGATGGCATCCGGATTGCCCGGCAACACCGTCTGGTCGATGACTGAAGACAGCGCCGGGTGGATCTGGGCCGGGACCACGTCCGGTGCCGCCCGCATCGACCCGGACGAAATGACCCATGTCGTTCGGGAACCGGCGCTCACGGGGGCAAATGTGTTTGATTGCGGGACATTTCACAACGGCCTGATCTGGTTTCTGTCGTCGGAAGGCCTCACCATTCTGGATCCCGCAGAAGAACAGGGATCGGGCTCTGCCGCCGGCGTCTATATTACCGATGTGAGCCTGAATGGAAATCCTGTTCCGCTGCATGACGGAGTCGAATACCCGTCTGATATGAACACATTGACTGCGGCGTTTGTCACCCCCAGCTACTTCGACGAACAGGGGAATGCCTATCGATTTCGCCTGCTCCCGCGCGAGGAGGCCTGGCATGGACCCACAACGCAGGGAAGCGTGACCTATGCACTCCTTCCGCCCGGGACCTATACGCTCGAAGTGCGGGGAACCAATGCGCGCGGGATTGAAAGTCCATCTGCCGCCTCCTTTTCGTTCACAATCACCGCGCCGGTGTGGTCGCGGTGGTGGTTCCTGAGCGGAGCGGGTATTGCAGTGCTGCTCATTCTTGCCTGGTCCGTTCGGGCGCACGAAATGCGTCGGATTCGGGAACGCATGCGGGCCATTGATCACCAGCAGGGCCTCGATCGTGAGCGGTTGAGGATTTCCCAGGATATGCATGACGAAATCGGTTCGACGCTCACCGAGATCACCCTGCTGAGCGAGCTTTCGCGCCAGGCGGGGACTCCCCCAGGAATACAGGCAGGGTACCTCACAGCCATCGCAGAGAAATCCCGGGCGGTGGTGACGAGCATCAGTGAGATCATCTGGGCGGTCAACCCGCACTTCAATCAGGCCGAGGACCTGTTTGCGTACATCAGGCAGTACGCCACGCAGTTCTGTGAAACGGCGGGTCTCCTCTGCTCGATCAACGTTCCGGACGGGGAAGGGAAGTTCCTCCTTTCGTCAGAGCAGCGGAGAAACGTCTTTCTGGTAGTGAAGGAATCCCTGCGGAACATTGTTAAGCATGCAGCATCTTCCTCTGTAGAAATCACCATCCTTCTCTCCGGTGTTGAAATGACCATGACGATCGCGGATGACGGGCAGGGCTTTGCTCCTGAACCGGCGGGCGGCTTCGGCACGGGACTCGAAAGCATGCGGAAGCGCGTTGCCGATATCGGCGGTGTCCTGGTGATTGAATCCCGTTCCGGCGCGGGAACCACCCTGACAATTTCCCTCAAACTCGGTATTGCGGAGCCGCAGGAGAAACCGTAGAATTCACCATGACGATCAGCGTCGCGATAGTTGAGGATCGGGAAGAGATCCGGGAGAGCCTCCGTGTGCTCATCGGAGGATCCCCGGGCTTTTCCTGCGTCGGTGCGTGGCGGACCGCGGAGGATGCCCTGCAGGCGATACCGGGACTCGCACCTGACGTTGTGTTGATGGACATCCAGCTCCCCGGACAGAACGGCATCGATTGCACTCATCGTGTGAAGCAGCTCCTGCCGGCCTGCCAGGTTGTTATCCTGAGCGTGTTTGATGACGACGAGAAGATCTTCAAATCCCTCGTTGCCGGTGCAACCGGATATATCCTCAAGCACACGGCACCGGCAGAGCTGCTCGACGCGATCAGAACCGTCCATGCCGGCGGTTCGCCAATGTCCGACAGAATTGCCCGGCGTGTGGTGGAGGCGTTCCGGCCCACGGGGAACTCCTCTTCGGACACCGAAAACCTCTCGGAAAGAGAGACGGAGATACTGACCTTTCTGGCGAGGGGGTATCGGGATAAGGAGATCGCCGAAAAGCTCTTCCTCAGCCCTGAAACCGTTCGGACGCACGTTCGCAACATCTACCGGAAACTCCACGTTCGGTCCCGGACGCAGGCCGCATTGCGGTTCCTCGGCCGGGCGTAGCGCACCCCCGCAACATACCTCGTTTGCAGTATCCCGCTCTTTGCCCTGTTCTCAGGGCATTTCCCCAAAATGCGCGCTATCAGCCCTGATGCGAATACTCCGGACGCGGTATTGATCCCCCTCTGCTTCCCGTGGTATATTCGGGTCACTCGAGCCTCAACAAGGGGATGCTCATGCGAATCGCGCCTGCGTTGGTCGTCGTTGCACTGATGGTGATTGCCGTTGCAGCCCGTACCGCCGCTCAAGTTCCGCGAACGCTCGCCTACCAGGGAGTGCTCACGGACACGCTCGGCCACCCGAAGCCGGATGGCTCGTACAGTCTCTCTTTCAGACTCTACGACTCGCCGGGTGGAGGAAGCCCGATCTGGAACGAGACCAAATCACTCCCGCTGAGTCACGGCCTGTTCAGCACAACGCTGGGTGACCAGATCCCTCTGAATCTCCCCTTCGATCGACCCTACTGGCTGGGAATCCAGATTGGCGCCGATCCGGAACTTGCGCCGCGCATTCCGCTTTCGGCGGCGGGCTACAGCCTTCATTCAGTACGATCGGACACGGCTTCGTTTGCCCTTGTGGCGCCGCAACAGGGGGTCGTTGACAGTGCCCGGATCGCCGGGACGGTCACAAATGGTGCGGTCACATCGGGCAAGATCGCCGATGGTGCGGTCTCGACATCCAAGCTGGCGGACGGAACTGTGACGGCGGCGAAGATTTCCGGCGGCCAGGTCGTCAGGAGTCTCAACGGCATCACAGATCTTGTGCTGCTGCGCGCGGTCGGCGGGGCGACCGTTTCGTCGTCCGGCGACACGCTCACGATCAATGCCGGCGCGGGTGGAGGTGCGACAGGGATTCAGGGCATTCAGAATACAAACAACACGCTCGATATCACGGGCCCGAACGGACCGACAACAACAATCAACGTCAAAACGGCCGGAGTGGGGACGTCTCAGCTTGCAGATGGCTCGGTGACACAGGCGAAGATCGCCACCGGTGTCTCGCTGCCTCCGAACGGATCTGCAGGGGGAGATTTGACCGGATCGTATCCCAATCCTTCCGTCAACGCACTGGCCATAACCACTTCGAAGATTGCCGACAACGCGGTAACGGGGGCAAAGATCGCGGCGGGGCAGGTTGTAAAGAGCATCAACGCACTTACGGACGGCGTGACGCTTGCCGCGGGCAGCAATATGAGCATTACGCCATCCGGCAATACCCTGACATTTTCTTCAAGCGCCGGGCTTACTCTACCGTTCGCCGGCTTGGCATCTTCGGCGCAATATGCCATGGATATCCGGAATTCCGGGACTGTTGGTTCAGCCGCAGGGATCTACGCCCAGAATAATGTCACAGGAAACTACGGAATGGTCGGCACGGTGAACGAGGGGATCTTCGGATTCAGCAGCGGAACTTCGACCTCCGCATCTCTTCGTGGAAATCAATTCGGATCCGGCCTGGCCCTCGAGGCGAACTGCTTCGGGACAGGCTCCGCCGGATCCTTCAGGATCGTTAACGCATCAAGCAGTGCGGCAGTCGTCTATGCAACCACCTCTGGCACGGGATCGACGGGGTATTTTACGACGAGCAACAGTGCAAACACTGCGGCGGTGTTGAGCGCCTACGCTGTCGGTCCGGGGCCTGCGATTACGGGTCAGGGCGCGGGGCAGGGATCAGCAGGGGTGTTTTCAATTACCAACAGCTCGAATCCCCAGGCTGCCGTATTTGCGACCTCAATCGGGCCGGGAATAGCGCTGGCGGCATCCAACGAAGGAACCGGGAGAGGGGCAGTCTTTACGTTAACGAGTGCTGCGAATACGAATGATGCTGTACAGGCCAGCACCAGCGGGGCCGGGAGGGTGGCGTGGTTTTCGAATAGCAACAGCTCGTTTACCGGCAACGCCGTGGAAGTCGTGACACAAAACGGCACCGGGCTCCTGGCCGGCAGCAACGGATCCGCGGGATACGGCATCGTGGGCAGGGGGTACACGGGCGTGTTCGGCACCGCACTCGTCAGCGGGGGCACAGGAGTGTCCGCCATCGGCAACCAATTCGGCGTCAATGCGTTCTCGGGCGCCGTGTCAAATTCGGTGGGGATCTACGGGCAGGCGAACGGTTCGAATTCGATTGCCATCCAGGCTTCCGGCACGAACTATGGGTATTGGGGACAGGGGGGGAATATCGGCCTGTACGCGCACAATACCAGTGGTTCGCCAGGTCGCGACGTCTATCTTGCCACGCCTTCGCTCGCCGCGGACATGTACGGCGATCTATACGTCCACGGGAGTGTCACGAAGGCGGGCGGCTCGTTCAAAATTGATCACCCGCTGGATCCCGCAAACAAGTACCTCTACCATTCGTTCGTCGAATCGCCCGATATGAAAAATATCTACGACGGGGTCGTCACGCTGGACGGGAGCGGACAGGCGACAGTAGCGCTGCCCGACTGGTTCGAAGCCCTCAACAGGGACTTCCGTTATCAGCTTACGGCGATTGGCGCTCCGGGTCCGAATCTCCATGTCTCGCAGAAGATCTTGCGGAACAGGTTCGCAATCGCCGGAGGCACTCCTGGGATGGAGGTATCGTGGCAGGTGACCGGCATTCGTCAGGACGCCTGGGCGAATGCTCATCGCATCCCGGTTGAAGAGGTGAAATCACCCGCCGAGCATGGCCACTACGACTATCCCGAGCTATTCGGGCAATCTGCGGACAAATCGATTCATGCCGCCCTTCATCCTCAAACGTCAGGTATGCAGACGGATCAGGCGAAGACCCAGCAGGGCGTAGAGGAAAGGGCGAAAGGGGCTGGCAAATGACCACCCTTCTCTCGAGATGCCCGGCAAGGAAGAGGTGGAATCACCGTACGGTCATCATTGCACTCCTCGTCGCCCCCATCGTCACGACGTCCGCCTTTGCCCAGAAGGCGGTTCTCCGGTCTTCAGTGTTTGATACGGGGTCGGGGTTCCCATCGGCCTCCAATACCAGGCTCCAGTCTGTTCTCGGCCAGAACTTCGTCGGTGTCACGGGGGCGGGGAATATGGTTGTCAGCAGCGGATTTCTCGTCGATTCGCTCTCGTGGAACCGTGTGACCGGAGTTGATGGACCGGGTAATCGCGATCTGCCGACGTCGTTTGCGCTTCTGCAGAATTACCCCAATCCGTTTAACCCGTCGACTGTCATTAGCTTCCGGCTCCCGGTCGCGAGCGATGTGAGGGTCGTGGTGTACGACATACTGGGCCGGGAAGTGTCGGTGATTGTCAACGAGAAAAGAACGGCCGGGAGCTACGCGGAGAAGTTCGATGCATCCGCTCTGGCAAGCGGCGTGTATCTGTACCGTCTTGCCGCGGGAGGCTTCGTCCAGACAAGAAAGATGATTCTCGTGAGGTGACGACTGGTCTCTCCAGTGTCGCAATCGTTGATCGTCCGTCCGGCATCACCATCCGGATCGCGTTGAGTGCGGACCTGCGCTCCAATCACACTCCAGGAACAAACCATGTCCAATCTGGCCGTCGTTCTCTCCCTGCTCGTGCTTCTCCTGCATAGCCACTCGGCCGCCCAGTGGTCTATGGTCTCGGGCCCGTACGGAGGAGCCGCTACCTCGTTGATCATCGCGGGTCCCAATCTCCTCGCTGGCACCGATGGCGGGGGAATGTTCCGCTCCACCGACAACGGCGGGAACTGGATAGCCTCCAATCAGGGCCTGACAAGTGCCCGCGTTTTCGCCCTGGCGGCAAAGGGCTCAGACGTTTTTGCAGGGACATACGGCGACGGTGTGTATCTTTCAACCGATAATGGCGTGAGCTGGGTGACAAGGAATGTTGGGCTGACAAACATGGGGGTCTACGCACTTGCGGTCGCGGACACGAATCTATTCGCTGGAACTGACAACGGCGTCTATGTATCGACGAACAACGGGGCACACTGGGTTTCCGTTGCCTCCGGATTCCCTGCCGGATATGTAAAGGGACTCGGGGTCAAAGGAGATACCGTGTACGCCACCACAGGAAGCGGCGTCTATGCAACGACGAACGGCGGTGCGACATGGAACCCGGCTCACAATGGTCTCACAACCTCGTATGTCCAGTGTTTCGCGGTCAGCGGATCGAATCTCTATGCGGGCACATCGAGCTATGGCGTGTTCAAATCCACCGACAATGGCGGCAGCTGGGCGGCGGCCAATGTCGGCTTCCCGACTGTGACGAGTGTCTATGCTTTTTATGTGAATGGAGCGATCCTCTTCGCAGGGACGAACAGAGGCGTGTATCTTTCCGCTGACGGAGGCCTGCACTGGTACCCCGCCAATGCGGGGGCGGCGGACTCGCCGGTCCTTGCTCTTACAGGGCTCGACTCGGTGTTGTTGGCAGGAACTTCTGTCGGCGTGTTTGTTTCTTCCGATTTGGGGTCAACCTGGGGGGCGAAAAACAACGGGCTCACTGCGACAGGCATAAATCTCCTCTCTGTCCGGGGGAGCAAGCTCTTTGCGGGAACGGGGATCGGGTTCTTCCTCTCCACGGACAACGGGGCGACATGGGCTTTGAGGAACGGCGGCCTGAGTCAATTCATGGTGTTTTCCCAGGCATCGGGGGATTCCGGTCTCTACGCGGGCACAGACCAGGGGCTGTTGCGATCACCTGATGACGGTGTGACTTGGACTGCGATGAATGATGGACTGCCCTGGCAGGCATACCGTGCTCTCGCGGTTTCAGGAAAGAACATATTCGTGGGAACTTCGGATTCCGGTGTATACGCAACGACGGAGGCCGGTCAAAAGTGGGCTCATGCGAACACAGGAATGCCCCCGACGGCGGACGTTCGGGCGCTCGCAGTGAGCGGTTCGAACCTCTTTTCAGGAATGATCTCCGACGGTGTGTATCGCTCAAGCGACAACGGAGCGAGCTGGGTAAACGCAAATGCAGGCCTCCCCGACCCCTACATTACGTCATTCGCCGTCAGCGGAACCCGGATTCTCGCAGGGACAGGCTCCGGGGTGTTCTTCACTACGAATAATGGGACGATATGGGCCCCTTCCGATAGTGTCGGGACGTCATCGACCGTCCGCGGCCTGGTATCGGTCGGCGAAGACGTCTTCGCGGGGACCGACAACGGCGTACTCCTGTCCACTGATGCGGGGACGACCTGGAAGAATGTCAGCGGTACGCTCCCCGCTCTCTTTGGAATCGCTGCGCTCGCCGTTTCTCCGGGACAAGCCGGCTATGTATTCGCTGCGACCGGGGACAGCCGCCTCTGGCGCAGCCCCCGGTCTGAACTCATAAGCGCAATTCCTTCCGCTTCGGGTCCGTTGCCGGTAGAATTCCGACTCGAACACAATTATCCAAATCCGTTCAATCCCACAACACGAATCAAGTACCAGATCGCAAGGACGAGCGATGTCCGGCTTGTCGTCTACGATGTACTCGGCCGTGAAGTGGCAGTCCTGGTGAATGAGAGGGAAGCGCGGGGAAGCTACCAGGTGATGTTGGACGGCAGCAGTCTTTCGAGTGGAGTCTACTTCTACCGCCTGCAGGCGGGCAGCTTTGTGCAGACCCGAAAAGGGTTGCTCCTGAAGTAGTATCTGTGTCCCTGGCTGTCAAAGCCCGCCACTTCGTGTGAGGTGGCGGGCTTTGTAGCTCTATCCCCCACCGTCCAGCCGCACCGCCCTCGTTTTGAATTGTGCGGTGTTAGTGATATACTTCGGTTATGGACGCGATCAGGTTATGCGGTGCAGGTCTGTTCGTCTGGCTGGTAGCGCCTCTCGTTGTCTCCGGCGGAGCCCGCGACAGCTCTGACACGAGATTCGTGGCCATTGAATGGCGTGACCTTCAGCCGGCAGGCACGATCGAAGTCGTGAACGGCCGCCTGTCATCATTGGAGATCGTCCGGGGAAAAGGGCGAATCAGTGGAGATTCATTTGAATCCGTTGCCGGCGATGATGTCCGGATACTGGCCTCGCTGTCAGGCGTCAGCGTGAACCCGGGCAGCGACCCCACACTTGTGCGTGTCAAAACGAAACGGCACCCGTTTTCATTCCTTCTGAGGGATGTCTGCAAGGACTACCCGATCTATATCCCGGAGTACCACGTCGTCGTGACCTCCTCCGATGACGATCGCACATACAGCCAGATCGAAAAAGACCTCCACAATCGACACGGAAGAACGAGGCTGCAGCAGGTCGAAAGCGAACCGGAGGAGAGCTTCGAGTCGGCTGCCGCACACACCCGCAATCAGCCGTGTCCGGTCTGGCTCGGCCTGAGCCGGGATATGCGCATTTTCCAGCTATCGGATAACCTGGCATACCCTTCCAGTGAGATGAATGTCATCGAGCCGCGCAACGCATCGATGGCGGTGACAGTGCCGGAATTCGGCAACAGCACAATCCGGTTCGATTACATTGTCGGGCGCGGTCAGGGAGTGGCGATCAATACCACCCGTCGCCTGGAGGAGGGGGTGCTTCCCATCCTGCATTCGACGCTGACCGACGGCGGCGTCGAATATCGTGCGACTGCGTTTGTGTCGCTGGAACAATCACCTCTGACGGCACGGACGCTGACGGGCACGGACTGGCTCGTGGCGGATTCCTGCAGCATCGGTCACATGTTCACCGGGAAACAGGAGGAACTGGTCAAGCCGCGGATGGAGGTCGAGCGCACCAGGACCGAAACTACCGTGCTGTACTATCGATGCAGCGCGGTCAACACGACCGCCGTGCCGCGCTACGCGTGGTTCAAGACCGTGAGACCCATTCTGGGGGCATGGAAGCCCGTCGGCTATTCGCTCGATCGCAGGAGCGGTTTCTCGTCGTTCTCACAGGGCGGCGTTTTTGCGGTTTCCAGATTGAACGGACGGCCATTGCACGACGAGGAGATGGCCGTGCTTGTGCAGCCGGGCGATACGGCGGTCTTCGAATTTGTCGTGCCGCATTCGCCCATTTCGAACGAAAGAGCCGTTGCGCTGTCGAAGCAGTCGTTTGACGCGAGACTCTCTGAATGCATAGCCTTCTGGAAAGGGAAGCTGGGACGCGCCGCCCGGATACAGGTTCCCGAGCGGAGAATCAACGAGATGATCCAGGCGGGCCTGCTGCAGCTCGACATGATCACGTACGGCGCCGAACCCGGGGGGACGCTGGCTCCCGCCATCGGCATCTATTCGCCGATCGGCACGGAAAGCTCTCCGATCATCCAGTTTTACAGCTCCATCGGTCTCCCCGACATTGCCCGCCGCTCGCTCATGTTCTTCCTGGAAAAGCAGCACGATGACGGCATGATACAGAATTTCGGGGGGTACATGGTGGAGACGGGCGCCGCCCTCTGGAGCATGGGTGAGTATTTCCGCTACACGAAGGACACGGCGTGGGTCAAACAGGTCGAGCCACAGCTTCTCAGGGCGGCCGGCTTCCTGACCCGGTGGAGGGCGGAGAACAAGATACCAGGATTGAAGGGACGGGGCTACGGGATGATCTCGGGGAAGGTCGCCGATCCGAACGATCCCTACCATCAGTACATGCTGAACGCCTACGCGTATCTTGGCATGAGCCGCGTAGCGGAGATGCTGAAGGCAGCCGATCCTCCGGCGTCCGAACACGTATCCCGGGAAGCCGAAGCCTGGAAAGAGGACATCCGCGCTTCCCTCGCGGAGAGCATCGCGAAAGCGCCCGTCGTCCCTCTTGGCGACGGGAGGTGGTCTCCGACTGTGGCTCCGTGGGCGGAAGCAACCGGCCCGCGGGCGCTGCACGTCACGGGAGAGTCTTTCTTTTCACACGGGACCGTGACCACACCGGATGTCCTGCTGGGGCCGCTCTACCTCGTCTTTTGCGAGGTGCTGGGTGCCGGAGAACAGGCGTCAAGGATGATGCTGGACTACGAGTCCGAGCTCTTTTTTGAGCGCAATGCAGCGTTCAGCCAGCCGTACTACAGCCGTCACGACTGGCTTCAACTGAAGCTCGGGTTGGTGAAGCCGTTCCTGAAGACGTACTACAACACGCTCTCGGCCCTCGCCGACCGCGACACCTATACGTTCTGGGAGCACGTGTTCCAGGTCAGTCAGCACAAGACGCATGAGCAGGCGTGGTTTCTCATGCAGACGCGGTGGATGCTCTATATGGAGCAGGCTGATACGCTCAGACTCCTCCCCGGCGTACCGCGACGCTGGCTGGAAGACGGCAATCAGATCACGCTTGAAGGGGTGCGAAGCTATTTCGGTCCGATTTCGCTGGCGGTCACGTCAAGGACCGCCACCGGCGCTGTCGAGGCCAGCATCGCGTGTGACTCTCCGTCCAGGCCGCGGGTTGTGATCATCCGCCTTCCGCATCCCGAAGGGAAGAGAGCGGCAAGAGTGGAAGGGGGAGCGTACGACCCCGCCACAGAATCAGTCGTGATTTCGAACTTTGCCGGAGCGGCCGCAGTGCGGATCGAATACTGACAGTGTGCACATCGAGCTGACAGGAGTCTCATGAATCTGACACGGATGTCCTTCCCGGCTGCGGCGTTCGTTCTCCTCCTTGCGGGGTGCGGCGAGCATCAGGAGAGGGAAACGCCCCTTCACCCGGATTTCACCACGTTCGTCGTCAGGAGGGGTGACAGGCTGATGGAGGGAGATCGGGAATTCCGGTTCTTCGGTCTGGCCGCCCCGAACGTCCAGCAGAATGAATCGCAGCTGCGAAGGGATATGGTGAACCGCTTCCCCGATGAATTCGAAATCAGGGATCTCTTCAGCGGCATTCAGCGCACCGGCGGACTGGCAACACGCACGTTCACGCTGTCGGTCTCCGCGCCGGCGGACAGCGGCGTCCCGGTATACATCCCGGCACGCAGAACGTACAACGAGGAGGCGTTTCGCTGTCTCGACCGCGTGGTCGCCCTGGCGCACGAATATAATATCAGGCTGATCATTCCATTGATCGCCTCGCAATCCTTCCGCACGATACGGGGTGTCGACGAATTTGCTGCGCTCGCAGGAAAACCCCCGGGATCCTTCTGGACCGACGAGGAGGTGAAGGCCGATTTCAGGCATTTGCTCAGCTACATCGTCGCCAGGCGGAATTCGGTGAACGGACGACTCTACAGGGATGAACCGGCCATTCTCGCCTGGCAGCTGGGGAATGAGTTCGGGAGTTATGCGGGAGACAGGAATCTGCCGTACGATGTGTGGAGCCCGAGGATACTCTCGTGGTGCATCGAAATGGCCGCCTACCTCAGATCGATCGATCAGAACCACCTTGTGATGGAGGCGGGTGGTGCCGACAGGAAAGCTCTGCTTGAAGACCCGCATATCGACATCATCAGCGACCACCTGTACGAGTACTGGAACAGGCTGGGAGGCAAACCCTGGATCCTCGGACCGATCGCACACGACTCACGGGAAGAATGCAGGGGGAAGAAGCCACTCGTCGTCGACGAGTTCGGACTGGGAAGCACGGAGAATCTGACCGCTCTCATGGACACGATACGCGCTTCGGGTATTTCAGGCGGTCTGCTCTGGAGCATACGCAGTCACAGGCGCGACGGAGGATGGTACTATCACAACGAGGGGGGAACGCGCGTGAACTCATTCCACGTCCCCGGGTTTTCGGACGGCTTTCAGTACGACGAAACCCGTATGCTCGACATCCTCCGCGTGAAGGCATTCGCCATTCGCGGCATTCGGTCCGCGGAACCCGCAAAGCCGGCTCCCGTTCCGGAGTTGATCGCGCGGGGGGGCGGGTTCACGTGGAGAGGTTCTGCCGGCGCACGATACTACACCATCGAGCGAGCCGAGTCTCCCGGCGGGACCTGGAGGGTTCTCGCGACCGGCCTGGAAGACTCGGTGATCGGCGACGTGGCCCTCTTTGAGCCCGGCCCCGAAGCTTCTGAACCGCTCGTTCTCTATTATGATCAGACCCGGGAGAAAGGGACCGCGTACCGCTACAGGATCAAGGCCGTGAACGAAGCGGGTGAGACGGATTATTCGCCTGTCGTCGAGATTCCCTCTGCAGGTCCCGGGGCGCAACGGTAGTACACGTGTCCGATACCCGCTGGCTGCTGCGGAGGGGCAATGCCACGCGCGACCAGATTCAACAGGGAGTCAATGCAGTGATCGAAAGGAAGATGATTCCGCTCGCCCTCGCGGTTCTCCTGTTCACGTCGGCCGCGCGAGCGGCGCCGATCCATGTCTGGGAGAAGCACGAGATCACATTCGCGGCCGCACACCCGTACAGGAATGCCTACACGGATGTCGTTGTGTGGGTGGACCTGAAGGGTCCGGGCTTCAGCAGGCGCGTCTTTGGGTACTGGGACGGGGGGCAGAAATTTTGCGTGCGACTGGTTGCGACCCGCCCCGGCACCTGGACCTGGAGGAGCGGCTCGATCCCCGTTGATGCAGGACTCGCCGGAAAATCAGGGTCGTTTTCCGCGGTTGACTGGAGCGAGTCTGAAAAGGGGGAGAATCCGCTGCGACACGGTTTTCTCCGTGCCACTGCCAATATGCACGCGCTGCAGTACGACGATGGGACCCCGTTTTTCGCCATTGGTGACACCTGGTATGCTCTCGGGACGAACCGCTTCCCGTGGTATGACGACTCCCTCGAACGGCCGATCGGACCCCTGGCGGGATTCAAGGACTATGTGCGCCTCCGGAAATCGCAGGGGTACAATTGGCTCAATGTCATTGCCGCGTTCCCCAACTGGCTCACCGACGGCCGGCCGTGGCATCTCGTGATGGATGATTCCGCCCGGACGACAATCCGCTCGGCCTGGGTCGAATTCGGCACGGGGAGCGCCAAGAACATGGACAACGAAGGGGGGCGTCCGTTTGTCTTCCCGGGGAAGGTGCCCGGGTTCGGAGACGCGTTCCCCGACGTGGACAGGATCAACCCGGAATATTTCAGGTTCCTTGACAGGAAGATTGATTACCTGAACGCGAACGGGTTCATCCCGATGATCGAGGTCTCCCGCAGGGACGCCGGACTGTGCTGGTACAAATACTACGGGTGGCCCGACTCCTACGCCAGGTTTATCGAGTACGTATTTGCCCGCTACCAGGCCAACAATGTGGTCCTGAGCCCGGTCCATCTCGATATCATCGACGAAACGGTGAGCCCCTCCGATTACACCGCGGCGATACGACTCGTCGAGAAGCGGTACGGGTTCCCTCCGTTCGGCACACTGCTTTCGGCCAATGCGAATCCCTCGACGCTCGAGAACTGGGGCGAGCATTCGTGGGTCACGCTGCACCAGATCGGCAACATGCGGGAGCACAACAACTATTGGTACCTTACCGAGATCTTCAATCTCAGGGATCCGAAGCCGGCGCTTAACGGCGAGCCGTACTACGCGGGGTACCGTGACGCACGGGGTCCCGGTGCGGCGAACTACACCCGCGGGGCGAAAGGGGGGACGGAGCTCGACGATGCGTTCGTCCGCTCCGGGATGTACGGCAGCGTTCTCTCGGGAGGGCTTGCGGGGCACGTGTACGGCGCCGAGGGGATCTGGGGCGCCGACATCGAGCCCGATGCACCCGTGCACATGTGGGAGGCCTTTCTGTGGCCTTCGGGGGCACAGATGCAGTTCCTCAGGACGTTTGTCCTCTCGATAGGAAGCCGGTACCAGGATCTCGTTCCTCTTGCGGACCTGGTCTCACCGGACAAAACGCCGATCACACTGGGATACGAAGGCTGGGCGTACTGTGCGCGGACCGGCGACAAGAATATGTTCCTCCTCTATTTCGAGCGGGGGTGCCCACGATCCCAGGTCCGGGGAGCCCGCCTCAACAGCCTGTACAGGGCGAAATGGTTCAACCCCCGCAACGGCACGTGGGTCGATGCGGGGAATGGCACTGTTGCGGCAAACAAGATCGGACTGATAGACCTTCCGGATCTTCCGGATAGCACCGACTGGGGTCTCCGGCTTGTCTATGAGAAGTCCCTGCATCAATAGCGGAAGGGCGCGACCATGAAGAGGCTGTTCCCGGTTCTTTGTTTGCAGGCCGCGCTGAGCATGGCGGGCGCCACGCCGCGCATACTCTCCGCGCGACTCGTCACGACCCAGCCGCTGGAATACCGGAAGACGGAGTTCACACTCGCGATCTCGGCCGCGTTCAGCAATCCCTGTGTGTCCGCCGATATCGCCGTTGACATGCACGTGGCGGCGCCGTCCGGGAGGGAGTTCTCGCTCCCGTGTTTCTATGCCTCCGGCGATACAGTCGCATCCGTCTGGAACGCGCGGTTCGCCGCCCAGGAGACGGGCGGCTACCGGTGCTATTTCAGTGTTGAAGATCACGCCCACGCTTCCGCGACGTCCGACACGCTGGAATTCCGTGTGCTCCCGTCCGGCCGCGACGGTTTCCTTCACGCACACGGCTACTGGTGCCTGGCGTTCGATTCGGGAAAGCCCTTCCGCGGGATCGGAGAAAATGTCGGCTGGGAGTCCCGCTCCTTCGAAGACTCCGCCTGGACATACGACTCTTTGCTGTGCTCGCTGTCGCGCAACGGCGCGAACTTCTTCAGGACCTGGATGTGCCGGTGGAACCTCCCGCTGGAATGGCAGACCGTCGGTGACACGAAGAGATATGCCGACACCAGAGAATACTACAACCCCGGCGGCATACGACGAATGGACCGGCTGGTGACGCTCGCCGATTCACTCGGGCTCTCCATGATGCTCACGTTTGACAGCGGCGGCTCTCTCCGGAATCCGTTCTGGTACGACACCAGCTCGGTTCACGGGAAGAAACCCGACCCCGGCGATTTCTTCCGCTCGGCCGCTGTTCGCCGCAAGTACAGGGACAAGATCCGCTACATCGTGGCGCGCTGGGGATACAGCACCAGCATCGGCGCGTTCGAGTTCTTCAACGAGCTGGACAATATGGCGTTCACCCCCTCGCCGCATGACAGCGTGGTCATCCCCCTGGATGCGGTGACCGAGTGGCATTCCGCAATGAGCAGGTACCTCCACGACATCGACCCGTACCATCATATCATAACGACGAGCATCTCGCACAGGGACATCCCGGGGCTCGATGCGCTGCCGTACATCGACATCAACCAGAAACACATCTACAAGCACACCGACGCGCTTCAATCGGAGTTGCTGCGCTACGTGCAGACATACAACAAGCCGTACGTCATCGGAGAATTCGGGTACGAATGGGATTGGAACATCGACTTTTCCACGATTGCCGGCGGTCTTGAGTACGATTACCGGCGCGGGCTCTGGTACGGTCTGTTCTCTCCCACGCCGGTGCTGCCGATGACCTGGTGGTGGGAGTACTTTGAATCCCGCGGAATGACGCCGTACATGAGAGGGGTCCGCGAGATCAGCGACAGGATGCTGAATGCGGGGAAGGGATCCTTCGAGCGCGTCGATGTCCGGGCCGGCGCGGTCGAGGCCTATGGAGTTCGATGCAGCACCACGGTCTTTGTCTACCTCCTGAACAACAGCCGTTCGGCGGCGGCAGGCGATGTCTCTGTCGGCATACCGGGCGGCGGGCGGTACACTGTGACGGGTTTCAGTCCTTCGGAACGACGATACACGGCGATGGGGACTGCCGCCGGCCGCACAACCGGGCTGTCTCTCCGGAAGATACGCCTGAAGAGCAGGGAGGACCTGGTTCTTGTCCTTTCGCCTTTGACAACATCGAAGTGAGTCTCTGAGATGCGCATGGAATATCCCGATTGGCTCGTCAGCGCGCTGAGGGATCCCTGCCATGGGACGCCGTTGACGCCCGCAGCAGGCGGATTCATCAGCGAATGTCAGCGGACATACCCGGTGAAGGAAGGAATTCTCTCGATTGTCCATCCCCCTGCGCTTGAAGGGATGGATGACGCCATGAACAGGCGCTACAGGTGGCTTGCGCCGTTTTACGACGTGAGCGAACGGTTCCTTGGAAGGCTCCTCACGGGGAACGATATGCAGGCCGGACGCGTGGAGATTGTCGATCGTCTTGCACTCCCGGAAGGCATAAGGCTCCTGGAAGTCTCCCCTGGACCCGGTGTGTTTCAGCGCCTGCTCAGGTCGTCGATCGGGAAACTAGGGGAGCTTGTCGCTGTCGACCTCTCGATGCCAATGCTGCGACAGTGCCTGTTGCTGCAGCAGCAGACCGGCGCTCACCTCATACACGCCAACGGGGCATATCTCCCGTTCGCCGACGGAACATTTGACGCACTGTTCCATTTTGGCGGGATCAACCTCTTCAACGAGCCGGAACGGGCACTGGGGGAGTTCATCCGGGTTGTCCGTCCCGGAGGGGTCGTCGCCTACGGCGATGAAGGGTTCGCCCCGGACTACCCGGATGGCTGGAGAAAGAGGTTGCTCGCGGGACTCAACCCCGGATTCTTCCGGAATCGGCCGAAAATCCCTCCCGCTCTGACGGAAACCGCCGAATATGCTGTGTATGGGGGGCTTGGCTATCTCGTCATCGGAAAGCGGAACCAGGACCTGCGCGCAGGTGTTTAGGAACCGGCGATCAGGTGTTCGCCCCGCCCGGCAGTTCCCTTGTTCACCGCACATAGGTCTGTGAAGTCAGCTCTTTCCATACTTACCATACTTGCGCTGACGCTCGGTTCTCTGAGAGAGTGTGTTGTCGTGCTCTCGTTTGCGCTTAACAGGCCTTTCATAGCGAAAAACCTGTGCGAAAAGCGTGACCAGCCCGGCAACACGTGCCAGGGGTGCTGCCAGCTCCGCAAGCAATTGGACAATCAGGACCGCCGGGATCAGGCCACGGCATCCCGGGTGATGAAGGAACTGGACGACCTGCAGCCGGTTGTCCCCGGTTCCATATTCAGATTACTCACCACCCGTCAGAGTCAGGTCGTCAGCATGCGTATGGAGGCAGTGCCTCCTCTGCCTCCGGCCGATCAGATCGATCACCCTCCGGAGTCCCTCCTCGGCTGAAATCCGCGGTTTCACGCGATTCAACCATCAACTGAGGAGATCATATGTCCACGTTCGTCAAACGTCTGGCGCTCATTATTGCCGCTGTGGTCAGCCTGCAGCCGCGGGCGCACGCCTGCGCGTGCGGGTGCAACGTGTTCACCGTCGGCGCGCGGTGGACGATGCCCACCGGCTCCGGTTTCAGTGCATATCTGCAGTACAACTACATGGACCAGAGCAGAAACTGGGGAGGGTGGAGCAGCGCTTCGCCCGATGCGAATTCCGATCTCGAGATACGGACGCACTTTTACACGCTCGGGGCGCAGTTCATGGTGGACAGAGACTGGGGCATCATGGCGGAGGCGCCCGTGTGGAACCGGTTTTTCAAGACGACGGACGACGACGGAAACATCGTCTCCGCCACGCACACATCGTTTGGCGACGTCCGCCTGATGGGTGTGTACACGGGGCTCTCCGAAGACATGTCGACCGGCATCCAGCTCGGAGTGAAGCTTCCCACGGGGCCGTTCAGCGAGTCGCTCCTCGACAGGGACACACAGATCGGGACAGGGACGACGGACCTCCTCGTGGGGGGATACAGGATGGGGCAGGCGGGGGCCTGGGGGTGGTATGCGCAGGTCATGTGGCAGCACCCATTCAACTCGCGCGACGGGTACAAGCCGGGTGACAGCTTCGACGCGAGCGTCGGGCTCCATTTTGACGGCCTGCTCGGCCGGCTCCCGCTCATGCCGGTGGTCCAGGTGGCGGGCTCGTTCAGAGGGATCGACAGCGGGGAGAATGCGGACCCCGACAATACGGGATACGACAGGGTGTACATCGCCCCCGGTCTCCAGGTCCTCCTTTCGGGACGGGTGAGCCTGTACGCGGACGTGCGGATTCCCGTCGTCACGCATGTGCGGGGCACGCAGCTCGTCGCTCCTGCCCTCGTGAACCTGGCGATGGGGTTTGGCGTCTGATCGGGCGGGGAGGGGGGGGAACTGCGTGAGCTACGTCATCTCACCTGCGGAGGCACCATGAGAAGAGGCGTGTGTGCAGCGTTGTGTGCGGTCCTGCTGTTGCCGGCCGTCGCCAGGTCATGCGAGTACTGTTTCATCAGCGAGCACGGCTACGTGTTCGACATGAACCGGACGCTCATCCGGTTGGACTCGCGTCTCCAGTTGTTTTCGGGGCTGACGAACAGTTCCTCCCCCCTGGACGAGGTGTCGACGAAATACCTCACGACCTTTCTCAGCGCTAACTATGCCTCCGGCAGGTGGGGTGTCACGGTCATCGTGCCGTACGTCTACCGATCGCAGCGGAACACGTATACCGGGGCCTACTCGCTCCACTACGAGCATGTGGGGCGGGTGGTATCCACCGTTGATTCATCCTCACTGGAAACTCAGACGACACGGGGCCTGGGCGATGTGTCCGTGCTGGGCCGCTACGCTTTGCTTGCGGAATCCGGCGAGCATTTTGCATCCGTCTTCCTCCAGGCGGGGGTGAAAGCGGCCACCGGGTCCATTTCCGTGCGGGACGCTTACGGGTACCTGCTCCACCCGCATTTGCAGTCCGGCTCGGGAACAACGATTGCGCTCATCGGTGCAAGCGGGTCATACGGCGGGCTCAAGCAGTCGGTCGACGTCTCCATTCTCGCAGGTGTTCCTGTGCACGTGTACGGCCCCTACCGGGAGCCGGAATCGTTCAACTACAATGCAACATTCAGGTTCAGGTTGTTTCCCGAGGATGCTGAGGACGGTCCCATGCTTCTCGCGCATCTTGGGGTGATTGGGACCGTGAGCTGGAAGGAGATGTACAAGGGGCTGTATGTCCCGGATTCAGGGGGGCACTACATGTTCCTGAATGCGGGATTTTCGTTCATGCCGCTCCCCGGCTTCGCGCTCGACATCTTTGCCCAGATACCGATGATCAAGAACCTCGCGGGAAATCAGATCGACGAGCAGTTCCGGCTTGCATCCGGCATTCAGGTGACGCTGTAGATGTCACGTTGCAGAGTATGCTTGCTTCTTCCTGCCTTTGTTGCTACTATCCCGCAACTGCACTCTGTGCGCCGGCGACGCCGGCTGAGGAGCATCTCTCCCGAACAATGATCACTTCCGATGCGGAGACTGCGATGACGATCTGTTTCCTGGCGCTCCTCCTGTGGCGCACAGGCTTCCCGCAGGACAGCACGCGGACCGAAGTCCATGCGGTCCCGTCGATTGACATCAACCGGTACCTGGGCACCTGGTACGAAATCGCGCGGCTGCCGAACAGGTTCCAGGAGTCGTGCGCCGGGGAGGTTACGGCCACATACTCGCTGTACGACGACGGGGACATACGCGTCGTGAACCGCTGCAGGAAGGAGAGCGGCGAATTGACCGAAGCCGAGGGCCGCGCCCGGCGCGCGAGCGACGACGGACCGAATTCGAAGCTCAAGGTGCGCTTCGCCCCGGCCGTTCTCTCGTTTCTCCCGTTTGTGTGGGGAGACTACTGGGTGATCGATATTGCCCCCGACTACAGCTACGCCGTCGTGGGGGAGCCCCGCCGGGAGTACCTCTGGGTTCTCTCCCGTTCGCCGCAGATGGATCCTCAGGTTCTCGGGGAGATCCTTGCCCGCGCGCGGGCACAGGGCTACGATCTTTCCCGCCTCCTGCATACCCGCCAGACCCCTTAAAAAAAGCTCTCTCCCCCCCTTGACATTCGTGGAATCGTGCCGTATATTGAAACGTGCAAAACGGGTATTACGTGTATAACGGGCACCACGCATGAAAACCACATACTCCTCAGCCGAGCTCGCACGGCTCCTCCAGGTCAACGAATCGACGGTCAAGCGCTGGGCGGATGCCGGTGAGCTTGCCTGTGCGAAGACCAGGGGGGGGCACAGGCGGTTTGCCGTGGCGACGGTCATGGAGTTCATGCAGCGGAAGGGGCTCCCCGTGGCGCTGTCGGTCCCCGATTCGCTGTCAAACGAGGACGTGCGGGCGCACGTGGCGGCGGGACACATTCACAGGCTCGTGCCGGAGCTCCGGAAGGAGATGATGGCCGGCAGGGACGAGGGAATCCTCAGGCTGCTGCGCACGGCGTTCATCGCGAAGCCGCGGCTGCTGGACGTGTTTTCCGACCTGGTCTTTCCCCCGCTGGCCGACATCGGGGAGGAGTGGCACAACGGCACGCTCTCCGTGCACGAAGAGCACATAGCCTCCGGCGCGCTCCGTGAGGCGCTCGCCCAGTTTCATGCGGAGGTCCCGCGGAAGCAGTCCAACGGCCTGAAGGCCTTATGCGTCTGCCCGGAAGGGGAGTGGCACGACATCGTGATCCGGTGCACCGCCTACTTCCTGGAGTCCATGGGCTGGACGGTCCTGTTCATGGGTCAGTCGTCGCCGACAGCGGCGATCGTCGAGGCGATCGGGAAATACAAGCCAGACCTGGTCGCGATGAGCGTTGTGGCGCCTCTCCACGAGCGGTCGCTGCTCAATGCCGTCAATAATGACATTCATCCGGCCGCGCGCCGCGTGCACGCGCGCCTCGCGCTCGGCGGACCCGGCATCAGCGGCCGATGGGGCGAAAAGGTGAAGGCCGAGCATCTGTGTGATACGATCAGCGAATGCGAGGTTCTTGCGGATCCCGCATTGTACGCCGGGCGCAGGCCCGGGAAGGAGTCAGCGCAATGAATCCGTACATCCTCCTTGGGGGTCTGGGACTGGCCGGGGCCTGCCTTGTCATGGCCCTTCTCTGGATCGTCTACCTGCGCACCGGCAATCCCGCTGTTGTTGATCCGGGCTGGGCCGGCGTGCTGGCGGCACTCGGCGGCCTGTACGCCTTTGCCGGGCGGGGGCATGTCTCCCACAGGATCCTCATCGGGGTGATGGCCGGCGTGTGGGGGACCCGCCTCTGCGTCCACCTCGTCTCACGGGCTGCCGGAGGACGACCCGACGGGCGATACGACACACTGCGGCAGGAATGGAAGACCGGCCTTCGCTGGAAGTTCTTTCTGTTCTTCGAGGCGCAGGCCGTGCTGGCGTGTCTGCTTTCCATCGTGTTTCTTCTCACGGCAATGAACCCTGCTCCCGGGCTGTCGGGATTCGAGATCGGAGCGCTTGCCCTCTCTCTGGCGGCACTCGCGGGGGAGGCGGTGGCCGACGCACAGCTCGAGGCGTTTAAGCGGCATGACGGCGGCCGGGGAGATGTGTGCCGACGGGGACTCTGGAACTACTCCCGTCACCCGAACTACTTCTTCGAATGGCTAGTCTGGGTGGCGTTTGCCCTTGCCGCGCTTGCGGCCCCCTGTGGGTGGATCGGTGTGTGTGCGCCCGCGGTGATGCTGTACCTGCTCTTCCGTGTCACGGGGATCCCAGCCACGGAGGCACAGGCGGTCCGCACGCGGGGGGAGGCGTACCGCGAGTATCAACGGACGACAAGCGCCTTCGTTCCCTGGTTCAGGAGGAGAAGCGCGGCGGTGCCGCCCTCCGGGGGGATGCAATGATCGACCGCATCCTCGCGACCGGCCTCCTGCCCGACTGGCTTGTCCGCATCGGCATACGGCGTCTGCTGCGCGCCCGTTTGCGGGAAGAACGGAAAGCGTCATGTGAGGCACAGCAGGAGCATTTCTCCTCGCTCCTGCAGAATCTGAGGCAAAGCCCGATTGCCGTGCATACCCTCGATGCGAACAGGCAGCACTATGAAGTCCCGGCGGCATTCTTCAGGCTCGTCCTTGGCGCGCACATGAAGTACAGCTCCGGCTACTGGCGTGACGGGGTGAAGTCCCTTGACCGGGCAGAGGAGGATATGCTCGCGCTGACATGCGAACGGGCGCAGGTGCAGGACGGCATGGAGATCCTGGACCTGGGCTGCGGATGGGGCTCGCTGTCGCTGGAGCTGGCCGGCAGGTTCCCCGCTGCGAGGATTACGGCGGTCTCCAACTCGGCGTCTCAGAAAGCCTTCATCGAGGAAGAAGCACGGCGGAGAAACCTGGGAAACGTGGATGTCGTCACCGCCGACATCAACACGTTCTCGACGGCAACAACGTTCGACAGGATACTCTCCGTCGAAATGCTCGAGCACATGCGCAACTACGAGCTTCTCCTCGGCAAGCTGGCGGGATTCCTGAAGCCGGGAGGCAAGCTCTTTGTGCACATCTTCACGCACAGGGAGTTCGCCTATCCCTTTGAGGAGCGCGACGCGACCGACTGGATGTCGCGCCACTTTTTTACCGGCGGGTTGATGCCGAGCGACCACCTGCTTTTCTACTTCGCCCGGGATTTTGCCGTGGAGCGTCACTGGAGGGTCTCCGGCAGCCACTACGCGAAGACCAGCGAGGCATGGCTGAAACGCATGGACGGGCACAGGGACCGGATCCGGCCGATATTCGAAGAGACATACGGACCCACGGAGGCCGGCCGGTGGTGGGAGTACTGGAGGGTCTTTTTCATGGCCTGCGCCGAGCTGTGGGGCTACAGAAACGGGGAAGAGTGGCTTGTGAGCCACTACCTGTTGTCAAAACGATCATAAGGAAACACGAGTGAAACCAGGCACAAGCATCGGCATCGTCGGGAGCGGGATCGCGGGCATGGCGTGCGCGCACCTGCTCCACCGGGAGCACGACGTCAGGCTCTATGAAGCCAACGCCTACGTCGGCGGGCACACGAACACGATCATGGTGGAGGAGGACGGGGCGCGGATTCCCGTCGACACGGGGTTCATGGTGTACAACGAAGTGACATACCCCAATCTTGTCCGCCTCTTTGCCGGCCTGGGGGTTGCCACGATGAACACATCCATGTCGTTCAGCGTCCAGCATGTGCCGTCAGGCCTCGAGTACAGCGGCTCCAGCCTCAACCACCTCTTTGCCCAGCGGCGGAACCTGCTGAGCCCGCGGTTCATCGGGATGCTCATGCAGATCCGCCGGTTCAATGCGGAGGCACCTGAGGTGCTCGAGGGCGGGCGGTATGCGTCGCACACGCTTGAGGAGTACGTGCGGGAGAAGGGCTACGGCAGCGACATGCTGATGAAGTACCTCGTGCCGATGAGCTCCGCGGTCTGGTCGACGCCCCCCGACCGCATGCTCCGCTTTCCCGTCGTCACGCTCGTGCGGTTTTTCAAGAACCACGGCTTCCTCGGGCTTCACGCGCAGCACCAGTGGAAGACTGTCGTCGGGGGCTCGCGGATGTACCGGGACGCGTTGATCGCGCCGTTCAGGTCACGGATCAGCACGGGGAATCCCGCGGTCAAAGTCCTGCGCGACACGATGGGTGCAGAAATCCGGTTTGCGGACGGCTCGCGCGCCCGTCACGACGTGGTGATCCTGGCATGCCATGCCGATGAGGCACTCGCGCTCCTTGATCCGCCGGCACCCCAGGAGCGCCGCGTGCTCGGTCAGTTTTCATACCAGCCGAACAGGGCGACGCTCCATACCGACGGCACGGTCATGCCGCGCACGCCCCTGGCTTGGTCCTCCTGGAACTACCGGGTGGACCTGGACCGCACCGGGGAGCCCGTCGCATCAACGGTCTACTACATGAACAGCCTGCAGCAGGTGTCGCGGAAGCGCGACTACTTCGTCTCGATCAGCGATCCCGGTCTGGTCGACCCCGCCTCGGTGCTGGCGGTCATTGATTACAGGCATCCCCTTTTCTCGCTCGGCGCGATCGAGGCGCAGCGGGAGCTGCCGGCGCTGAACAGGGAGGGGCCCGTCTATTTCTGCGGCAGCTATTTCCGGTACGGGTTCCACGAGGATGCGCTGACCTCGGCCGTGGACCTCTGCCGGTCGCTTGAGGAGAGGCGCACCCGCGCGACCGCCGCGGAGGCGGCTGCCGCATGAACTCGTGCATGTATGACTGCACCGTGATGCACCACAGGCGGGAGCCGGTCGAGAACATGTTCTCGTACCGTGTCTTCATGTTCTACATCGATCTCGACGAGGTCGACGCCCTGACGCGCAGGCTCAGGCTGTTCAGCGCCGGGGGGTTCAATCTCTTTTCGCTCCGGAGCCGGGACCATATCACGCTCGGGGAGGCCACCGTCGCGGAAAACATCCGCGCATGGCTTCGCTCGAAGGGGATCGACCCCGGGCGGGGCAGGGTGTTCCTCCTGACGCATCTCAGGACGGCGGGCCACCTGTTCAACCCGGTGTCGTTCTACTTCTGCTACGACGAACAGGGGGAGCCCCTCTGCGTCGTCCCGGAAGTCGGTAACACATTCAGGGAGCTGAAGCCGTACATCCTGGGCCGCGACACGCTCAGGGGAGACACGTTCCGCCGGGAAATCAGGAAAGAATTCTATGTGTCGCCGTTCATCGACCTTGACGTCATGTTTGATTTCAGGATCGGCATCCCGGGGGAGAAGCTGCACATTCGTATCGACGACACGCAGGGCGGGGAACGTCTGCTCGTCGCGACCATGACGGGCTCCCGGAAGCCTCTCACGGACGCCCGGATGGTCCTGTCATTCATCCGCGTGCCGTTCGTGACGGTCAAGGTGATCGGGCTCATCTACTACCAGGCGGCGCGGCTCTACATGAAGAAGCTCGCCTATCACAGAAAAACAGAACACCCGGAACTTCAGAAGGACGCTGTGGCATGGAACAGGTAGAAGTTGATGCGCGCATGCTGGCCGGCACCGGCGCCCGGAGCGGGATCTTCAGACGGCTGGTGCTCCGCCAGCTCTCCGGGATGGACCGCGGCCACATGCGGATCGTGCTGCCGGAGGGGACGGTCGTGGAGCTGGGCGACCGCACCGCGGAGCACCACGCGATGGTGCGGGTTGTCCGTGAAGAGTTCTTCCGCAAGTGCGTTCTCTTCGGCGATGTCGGGTTCGGCGAGGCGTATGTCGACGGTGACTGGGAGACGCCCGGCATCACGGACGTCATCGCGTGGTTCCTGATGAACGTCGACCGCGCGCCCGGGGTGTCCGGCAGCCGCAGGAGAAGCGCGGGGCTGAACGTGCTGAGAGTCATCAACAGGGTGGGACACCTCCTGCGCGACAACACGCCCCGCGGGAGCCGGCGGAATATTGCCGAACACTACGACCTGAGCAACGATTTCTTCGCCCGGGTGCTGGATCCCGGCATGACGTATTCGTGCGCCTGCTTTGCTGATCCTGCGTTCACGCTCGAGCAGGCGCAGACGGAAAAGTACGACAGGCTCTGCCGCCGGCTGGGTCTTGCGCCGGGGCACCGCGTGCTGGAAATCGGAAGCGGCTGGGGGGGATTTGCCGTGCACGCGGCCGGACGCTACGGATGCCGCGTCACGTCGATCTCCGTCTCACGCGAGCAGGTTGATTACGCCCGCCGGCGCGTGCGCGAACAGGGCCTCGGTGACAGGGTGGAGATCAGGCTGCAGGACTACAGGACCGTCACCGGATCGTTCGACAGGATCGTGTCCATCGAAATGCTCGAAGCCGTGGGGCACCGGCACATGGAAACCTTCTTCGCCCGGTGTCACGAGGCTCTCGCACAGGACGGGCTGATGGGTCTCCAGGTGATCGTTGCTCCCGACGCACGGTATGATGAGCTGCGCAGGGGGGTCGACTGGATTCAGAAACACGTGTTCCCGGGTTCGCTGCTTCCCTCGATTGCCCGCATCAACCGGGCGGTCAACAGGACGGGTGACATGTCGCTCCACGACCTCCTGGATCTCGGTCCCCACTACGCGCGGACGCTGCGCCAGTGGCGCACCAACTTCAACCGCAACCGGGAGGGGATGGGGAAACTCGGAGCTGATGAGCGGTTCGTGAGAACATGGAACTACTATCTGAGCTACTGCGAGGCGGCATTTGCGATGCGGAACATCAGCGTTGTCCAGATGATCTACACGCGTCCCAACAACGCCGCGCTCGGCCGCATACCGTACCGCACCGGCCCCGGGGAGGCGATCGAACCGGCCGGGGGAGAAAGGATCTCACTGTGACAGACACATCGTATGTGCCCGGGGTGTGCAACATCGGGCCCGAGGAGACTGCCATGCGCAGGAGAGTCGGCTGGGGGGGCCTCTCCGCCGCGGCGGTGTACCTTCTCCTGCTGATCATGCTCCGTCCGGGAGTGATATGGTGGGCGGGTCTGGTCGTCCCGTCCGCCGTGGGGGCGGCCGGGTTCATCCAGGCCGCAATGCACTTCTGCGCGGCGTTCGGACTGCGCCACGTGTTCAATTTCACGCCGGCCGTCGGGAGCGTCGCGCCGGTGCTGGCGCGTGAGCTCTGGGCGGCGGACCGGAGGCGTGCGCTCCTCATCCTCGCGCTGTCACTCGCCTCGGGCATAGTGATCACCCTGGCAGCCATGCTCCTGCGATGAGACTCTACACGCTGCAGCGGCGGCACTCAATCCCGCGGCCGCGCCGGGAGGTGTTCGACTACTTCTCTCGCCCCGAAAACCTGGCGGCACTGACTCCTCCGGCGCTCGGCTTCACGATGCTCACGCCTCCGCCCGTCCCGATGAACGCAGGTGCGGTGATCGACTATACGATACGGGTGGGGCCTTTCCCCCTGCGATGGAGAACGCTCATCAGCCGGTATGATCCGCCGGAGAGGTTCATCGACGTCCAGCTCAGGGGCCCCTACATGTTCTGGCACCACATCCATGAATTCGCCGACAGGGACGGCATCACGGAAATGACCGACACGGTGCATTACGCCGTGCCGGGCGGGATTCTCTCGCCGCTGGTGCGCTCGCTTCTCGTCGCCCGGAGGCTCGAGGAGATCTTTGACTACCGGGAGCAACGCCTGCGGGAGCTGTTTCCGCCGGAGGGCGTTTGAACCCCCGGGATTGACCACACTGAGACCGGCACTATGGCAATTGCGGCGTTCTTCCTGGGACACTGGTTCATCTCGCTGTTCTTCCAGACGTTCTTCCTCCACCGCTACGGGGCACACCAGATGTTCCGGATGTCGCCGTTCATGGCGCGGTGCTGCTACCTTGCGACGTACATTGCGCAGGGCTCGTCGTTCCTGGATCCCCGCGCGTATGCGATCATGCACAGGATGCACCACGCGTACAGTGACACGGAGCGGGACCCGCATTCCCCGCACTACTTCCGGAGCGTGTTGAGCATGATGTGGAAGACGAAAGAGAAGTATCTCGCGCTGCTCCTGCGGAAGGTGGATCCGGGTGCGGGGTTTGAGCGCAACGTTCCCTCGTGGCCGGCGTTCGAGCCGGTCGCCGCTTCCTGGAGCCTGAGGATTGCGTGGGCGGGAGTCTACACGCTGTATTACATCAGGTTCGCGACGGCTCCCTGGATGTTCCTCCTGCTGCCGGTTCACTTCCTGATGGGACCCATCCACGGGGCGATCGTCAACTGGTGCGGCCACAAGTACGGCTACAGGAACTTCGACGACACGGGGGACAAATCGAAGAACACGCTGGCGGTGGACTTCCTGACGCTGGGCGAGCTGTTCCAGAACAACCACCACAGGCATCCGGCCCGGGCGAATTTCGCAGTCAGGAAGTTTGAGCTGGACCCGGTCTACCCCGTGTTGAAGCTCCTGAGCATGCTCAAGATCATCAGCTTTGCGAAAGACCCGGCCTGAGGGTGCCCGAGGGATCGCCGAGACCGTCAGGCTTGCCGCCAGAAATGTCAGGGCGAACCACTACCGGCAATGACGCCGAACGTCGCACTCACTCTCCATGGCTCGACCAAGCCTGTTACTGATTACAGCGTCGTCCCCCGAAATCCGAAAAGTGCGGCGGGCGCGTGTGCTGAACTTTCAGCAGATCACCATGCCCTATCTCGCCGCGTTTGTGCCCCGGCACTGGAATGTGATCCACGTCGACGAAGCGGTGGAGCCCGTTGACATCAGTCTGCGGGTGGACCTTGTCGGCATCACATTTCACACTCCGAGCGCCGTGCATGTCTATGAGCTCTGCGCCGGGTTTCGGAGCCGGGGAATTCCGGTGGTGCTGGGAGGGCCGCATGTAACGTTGCTGCCCGACGAGGCGCAGGCGCACGCAGATGCAATCTTTGTCGGGGAAGCGGAAGCGCAATGGCCGCAATTCCTGCGGGACTTTGAACGGGGGCAGTATTTGCCCCGCTACAGCTCGAGCGTTCCGCCGACGTTGCAGGACGTGCCGATGGCCAGGAAGGAATTCTTCCATCGGCACGACTACACGGCCGGGAGGCTGTTTGCGACGCGAGGCTGCCCCCACGCATGCGATTTCTGCACGCTTGCCGTCCTGTACCAGCGGAACGTCCGCACGCGCTCAGTGGCGGCGGTAACGGCGGAGTTTGCTTCATTCCGGGGTAAGGTCGTGATCTTCTGGGATGATAATCTGGCAAACGACCGGGAGTATGCGAAGTCGTTGTTTCGGGCAATCGCCCCGTACAGGAAATGGTGGAGCAGCCAGGTAAGCATCCAGGCGGGTGGCGATGCGGAGTACCTGGAGTGGGCTGCACGGAGCGGCTGCAAGCAGCTGTTCGTAGGCCTGGAATCAATCTCCCAGGCGAGCATGAACGAGGTACACAAGAACTTCAACCGGGTGGAAGAGTACGCGCGCATCGTCGAGCGTATCCATTCCTATGGCATTGCCGTGCAGGCGGGGATAGTGTTTGGCTTTGATAATGACACCGAAGCGATCTTTGACGAGACGCTGAACTTTCTTGAAGAGGTCGGGGTACAGAACGCGACCTTCAATATTCTGACGCCGTATCCCGGGACGCCCCTCCATCAACGCCTGAATGCGGAAGGACGGATTCTGACGCGCGACTGGACCAGATACAACGGGCGGGAAGATGTCGTGTTCCAACCTCGGCACTTGAGCCCGCAGGCCTTACTGGAGGGCTATCGGTATGCCAATCGGCGGTTCTACTCCTGGGGAAGCATATCCCGCCGTCTCGCACGCTCTCCTGTGGGGGTGTGGTGGACATTGCCCCTGAATGTCGCGTATGGGTGGGCGCTTCGGCACAGCCGGTAACTGGATTCAACACGCGCAACCCCGCAATCCCCCCTTCCGCCGGAGACCGGACCAGCGGACCACCACGAGCTTCAATGTCTGCGTGAAGGTTCCTGCATGCAGGCGCCAGTAGTACCTCCAGCCGGCGCCGCCGGGCCGCCGGCGATCGGCCTTCCCGTTCCCTAACTCCTTGCAGATATGCGGCTTACGCGCGACCCTCGACGGAACCGCCGATATGCGCTGTGTGTTAGATTTCCCATCCGCTTCCTCCTGTTAATTCCACACGACTCCGCTCCCCTGATAAGGGTGGGGGACAGGTTGGTCTGTATCTGTCACTGCAAAGGGATCACTATGAGTGTTGCGCGCACTTGCCCCGGGATCGCCATGGTCGCCCTGGGGCTGCTCGTCGGAGCGGGAAAGGCATCGGCGCAGTATACGGCAAATCCGGACAGCGCCTTGCAGACTATTCTGCGGGGACTTCCGGGAACGCGCATTACACTGGCGCAGGCCGAGCAGAGCGCAGCGCAGTATGCGACAGATGTTCGCACGTCGGAAGCGGTATACACGGCGTCCGAAGGGTCTGTCAGGCGGGAACGGGGCGCGTACGATCCGGTCGTGTTCTTCAACCTGAACCGGCTCGACAACCGCTCGCCCACGTCCTCGTTCTTTACCGGGGCGCCCGTGCTGGCGACGCAGCAGACCGCGTCAAGCGGGGGCATCAGTCTGAGCCTCCCGATCGGCACCAGGATCGAAGCCGACCTCACGACGAGCCGGCTCACCACCAACTCCGCGTTCGCGGCGTTGAACCCGGAGCTCGATGCGACGGGCTCCGTGACGGTCAGGCAGCCCCTCCTCGGCGGATTTGCCGCCTCGGCGCGCAAGAAACTGACGAATGCCGAGGCGCAGCGTGACGCGGAGAAATCCCGGTACGATCAGCAGGTCATTGCGGCGCGGGGCAACGTCGAGAGGATGTACTGGGACCTCTATGCCGCCGAGCGCGACTACGCTGTCCAGAAGCTGACGCGCGACCGCGCGGATGCGTTCCTGAAAGAGACACTCCTGCGGGCGCAGTCCGGGCTCGTAGGATCGGACCAGGTGGCGAGTGCGCGGACCTCTCTTGCGCAGCAGGAGCTTGCCCTGATCGAGCGCGACGAGCAGCTCGGCGCCCAGTCGGACCAGCTTGCCGCCTACATCGGGTTGAGGCCCGACGCCCCGGAGTCCCGGTTTGTGCCGGCGGATACCCCCGCGACAAAATACACGGTCGAGCCCGTAGAGGGCCTTGTGGACCGGGCCCTCAAGAACAACCGTGACCTTCAGGGCGCGCAGAAGGACATCGACGCAGCAAGCGCGCTGGCGGACGCCGCCACGTGGGAAGCGCTCCCGAGCATCGACCTCATCGGGTCATTCGGCGGCAACTCGATACTGGGGGCGGCGCAGCTTGTCACCATCCCGGGGTTCATCTCCTACACGCTCCCGGGGGGGACGATCGGCGACGCGCTCAACCAGGTCCTGAAGCGGGACTACCCGAGCTGGAGCCTGGGAGTCGCGGTGAACATTCCCGTGGGATTCCGCGGCGGGCTCGGCGAGAAGGACCGCCTGGATGCCGGCGTCCTCGCTGCGCAGCAACACTCCATCGAGCTTGCGCGTGTCCTGGAGCAGCAGGTGCGCGCGGCGCACCGTGAACTGGCACACGGCACGGCCAGGCTCACGGCGTCAAGGGAGGGAGTGGAGGCGGCGCAGGAGCAGGTCAGGATCGGGCTCATTGAATTCCGGGCGGGGAGGGAAACCGCGTTCCAGCTCGTGCGGCTGGCGGAGGACCTGGCGGACGCGGAGCGCCAGTACTCGGCCGCGCTGGTGCGGACGGCGAAAGCTTCGTCGACACTCCGGCAGCTGACGGCCGGAGACGGCACAACAGCGACAACCAACTAGAAGGGACACGGGCGTGAAAAAGCGCATGATGATCATGCTGGCAGTCATGGCGGTTATCGTAGGGGCCGTCGGGTTCATCAAGTACAACCAGATCCGTGCCGCGATCGCGCAGCACGCGGCGTTCATGCCTCCGCCGGAGGCGGTGACGACCGTGGTCGCGGGCGAGGAGCGGTGGCGGGTCACGCTGGATGCCATCGGGACCGTCACCGCGGTCCAGGGTGTCGTGGTGAGCGCGGATCTGCCGGGGATCGTTGCGGCCATCGAGTGTGAATCGGGCGCGCGCGTGAAGGCGGGCGACGTGCTCGTGCGGCTGGACACACGGCAGGAGGAGGCGCAGCTCGCTGCGGCACAAGCGGCCGAACATCTCGCCCGGGTGAACCTCGAACGGTTGTCGACGCTTCGCGCGCAGGGAGTTGCGGCGCAGGCGGAATTCGACCAGGCGGACGCCGAGGCCAAGCAGGCGGCGGCGCGGGTGCGTGAGACGAAGGCGGTGATCGATCGGAAAACGATCCGGGCGCCGTTTGCAGGTGTCCTCGGCATCCGGCAGATCAACCTGGGACAGTACGTGAACGCGGGACAGGCAATCGTCCCGCTCCAGTCACTGGACCGCGTCTTTGTGGATTTTGCCGTGCCCCAGCAGCAGATGGCCGAGGTGCGTGTGGGGGCGGAGCTGAATGTGAGCCTCGACGGCGTGCCGGGGATTGCTGCGAAGGGGCGCGTCAGTGCGATCAACTCCGTGATCGACCAGTCGACGCGCAATGTCACGGTGCGGGGAACGTTTGCGAATGAGTCGCACAGGCTTCTTCCCGGCATGTTCGTGAAGGCGAGCGTGGTGGTGGGGGAGGGGGAACCGGCAATCGCGATTCCGGCCTCCGCGATATCCCACGCGCCTTACGGCGATTTCGTCTTCGTGGTCGACAGCCTTGTCGGGCCGACGGGAGCGAAATACCGGGGAGTGCGCCAGCAGGTTGTCAGGCTCGGCGATGCCCGGGGCGACCGTGTCGCGATCCTCGGGGGAGTGCAGCCGGGGCAGGAGGTGGCCACCTCCGGCGTGTTCAAGCTCCGGACCGGCGCCGCAGTTCTCGTGACCAACGCAGTGCAGCCCGAGAACAAGCTGAATCCGCAGCCGGAGGATAACTGATGAAACTCACGGACCTGTTCATTCGCCGGCCGGTGCTGGCGATCGTCGTCAACCTGGTGATCCTGATCGCGGGGATCCAGGCGATCCGCTCGCTGAGCGTCCGGCAGTATCCCCGCAGCGATATCGCGGTGATCCAGGTGACGACGGCGTACGTCGGCGCAAATGCAGATCTCGTCCGGGGATTCATCACGACGCCGCTGGAGCGCGTGATCGCGAGCGCGGACGGGATCGACTACATTGAATCCTCGAGCGCGCAGGGGCTCAGCACGATCATCGTGCACCTCCGGCTGAACTACAACACGAACGATGCGCTGACGCAGGTCCAGTCGAAAGTCGCGCAGGTGCGGAACGATCTCCCGCCCGAGGCCCAGGCCCCGGTGATCGACGTCCAGACAGCCGATGCACAGTTCGCGGCGATGTACCTCGGCTTCGCCTCGACGACGCTCGATCAGAACCAGATCACCGACTACCTCACGCGCGTCGTGCAGCCCAGGCTCTCGGCGATCGCCGGCGTGCAGAAGGCCGATATCCTGGGCGCGCGCACGTTTGCCATGCGTGTCTGGCTGAAGCCGGACAAGATGGCTGCCCTGAACATCTCGCCGTCGGACGTGCGCGACGCGCTCACGCGGAACAACTACCTCTCGGCGCTCGGGGCGACGAAGGGGTCGATGGTGTCGGTCAACCTTGTGGCCAACACGGCGCTCAAGACGCCGGAGGAGTTCCGGCAGCTGGTGGTCAGGGAAGCCGGGGGCGTCGTCGTGCGGCTCGGCGAAATCGCCGACGTCTCTCTCGGTGCGGAGAACTACGATCAGGACGTCCGCTTCGACGGACAGGGGGCCACGTTCATGGGAATCTGGGTCCTGCCGACCGCGAACACGCTGGACGTGATCCAGCACGTTCGCGAGGAGATTCCGGCGATCCAGGCGCAGCTCCCGACGGGGATGACGGTGGGCATTCCATACGACTCGACGGAGTACATACAGGACGCGATCAACGAAGTCCTCAAGACGCTGACCGAGACGCTCCTGATCGTCGTTGTGGTGATCTTCCTCTTCCTTGGGAGTTTCCGCGCGCTGATCATCCCGGTGGTTGCCATACCGATCTCGCTGATCGGCGCGGTGTTCCTGATGCTCGTGGCCGGGTTCACGATCAACCTCCTGACGCTGCTGGCGATCGTGCTCTCTGTGGGGCTGGTGGTCGACGACGCGATCGTCATGGTGGAGAATATCGAACGGCATCTGCACATGGGGAAGAGCCCCGTCCAGGCCGCCATCCAGGCGGCGCGGGAGCTGGTGGGACCGATTATCGCCATGACCATCACGCTTGCCGCCGTGTACACGCCGGTTGGCATCCAGGGAGGGTTGACCGGCGCGCTGTTCCGCGAGTTCGCGTTTGCACTCGCCGGGGCCGTGCTGGTGTCGGGGGTGGTTGCGCTCACGCTGTCGCCGATGATGGGCTCGACGCTCCTGCGCGCGGGGGACACCGAACGGGGGTTCGCGGGGATGATCAACCGCCATTTTGACGCGGTGCGGCGGCTCTACATCCGTCTGCTCGACCGGACGCTCCAGTACCGTCCCGTGGTGTACGTCCTCTGGGGCATTGTCCTGCTCCTCATCGTGCCGTTCTACCTCTTCTCGCAGAAGGAACTGGCGCCGCCCGAAGACCAGAGCGTGATTTTCGGCGTCATCCAGGCCTCGGCCAACGCCACGCTTGACCAGACAAAACTCTTCACCCGGCAGGTGTTCGAAGCGTACGATTCGACGCCGGAGTGCAAGAACACGTTCCAGATCACGCTCCCCAACGGGGGGTTCAGCGGCATGGTGACAAAGCCCTGGAGCCAGCGGAAGAAGACGACCCAGCAACTGCAGCTGACGGTCGCGGCCAAATGCGCCCAGATTCCGGGGATCCGCGTGATCACGCTGACGCCGCCGTCGCTCCCCGGCGGCGGGAGTTTCCCGGTGGACTTTGTCATCGCCTCCACCGCCGAACCGGAACAGCTCATCGGTTTTGCGAACCAGCTTGTCGGGAAGGCATTCGCCAGCGGGTTGTTCATGTTTGCGGACGCGGACCTGAAATTCGATCAGCCTCAGGCGGAGGTCGTGTTTGACAGGGATAAGATGCGCTCGCAGGGGGTGGACATGAGCCAGGTCGGCCGCGACCTCTCGACGCTCATGAGCGGGGACTACGTCAATCGTTTCAGCATACAGGGGCGGAGCTACAAGGTCATCCCGCAAATCAAGCGGAGCGACCGTCTCACTCCCGAGCAGCTCGAATCGATCTACGTCACCGGCCCCGGGGGCCGGCTCCTCCCGCTCTCCACGTTCGCGACCCTCCGCACGTCGACGGAGCCGCGGGAGCTGAAGCGGTTCCAGCAGCTCAACGCGGTGCGGATACAGGCAGTCATCGTCCCGGGCGTGTCGCTCGATGCGGCGCTCAACTTTCTTGAATCCGAGTCCGCGAAGATCCTTCCCCAGGGGTACACGACTGACTATGCCGGGGAATCGCGGCAGCTCCGCACGGAAGGAAGCAAGTTCCTCGGGGTGTTCCTCCTGTCGGCGATCCTGATCTACCTGGTGCTGGCGGCGCAGTTTGAGAGCTTCCGCGATCCGTTCGTCATCCTGGCCGGCTCCGTGCCGCTGGCGATATCGGGCGCGCTCCTCTTTTCGTTCCTCGGCCTCACCACGCTGAACATCTACAGCCAGGTCGGGCTGATCACGCTGGTGGGACTGGTGGCGAAGAACGGCATATTGATCGTGCAGTTCGCCAACCACCTGCAGGAGACCGGAATGGACAAACTGCGCGCGGTCATCGACGCTGCGGGGACCCGGCTCCGGCCGATCCTGATGACCACCGCGGCCACGGTGGTCGGCCACATGCCGCTCGTGTTCGCCTCGGGTCCGGGCGCCGGCGCGAGGAATTCGATCGGCATCATGCTCGTCAGCGGCATGGTGATCGGGACGGGGTTCACGCTCTTTGTCGTTCCGGCGATCTACATGCTGGTTGCGCGTGATCGGAAACCCATGCTGGCTCCCGAAGGGGAGCCGGAGTTTGGGGTGGCGGAACCCGCGCTGACGTCATGAGAGGCCGGCGCCGGCGTTTTCGGGGCGGCAGCCGTCTAGGCAGGACCTCCCAGCGGCAGCCGCACGCGGAATTCCGTCCGCCCGGGGCGTGACTCGAGCGTAATCTGCCCGTTGTGCCAGAGCACGACGCGGCGGGCGATGTCGAGCCCGAGCCCGGTGCCCTGTCCCACCGGCTTTGTCGTGAAAAACGGGTCGAAGATGCTCTCCCGGAGCTCCGGGGGAACGCCGGGCCCGTCGTCGACGACACTGACGACAACGTCGGTGCCTTCCAGCGAGGCGGTCACCTCCACGTGCCCGTGCTCGGGTGCGGCGTCGATCGCGTTGTCAATGAGGTTCATCCAGACCTGGTTGATCTCCACGACGCGGCCGCGGATGGGGGGGAGGTCCTCGGGCACATTGAGCACGATGGAGACGCCCCGTGATTTCGCTCTCCCTTCCAGGAGCGCCGCGGTGTCTCTGAGCCCCGGCTGGAGATCGATCCGTTCCACGTCGGGCGCCCGGTCCATGTGCGTGAAGCCCTTGGCCGCCGTCACGAGCGTGTGTATGCGCCGTGCCGCGCGTTCGATGTCAATGACGAGCGAGCGGGCCGAGGCGTGGGCGGCGATCCAGCGGAGGCCGGCCTCCAGTTGCGCGCTGCTGACCACGCCGGCAAACCGTTCCAGATCGTCCGTTCCGGCCGGGGTGCGCGCCAGGTCTCCGGCGAGCGCCTCGTCGGCCTTGTGCCGCTCGAGCCATCCGGTGATGTCATCTTCCCTGTCCGCCAGCGCAAGTCCCGACATCGCCGGCACGGCCGGCGCCTCGCCTGCGATGCTCCAGAGGACGTCCAGTGCGCCCATCTGCTCTTCCGTGAAGTGCGCCCTCCAGAGCGCCCGCGTCGACGCCTCGACAGACCCCATGGTCGCCGCGAGCGCCGTCGCGTCGCGGAGCGCCGCGGACGCCGGGTTATTGACCTCGTGTGCAAACCCGGCGGCCAGCTTTCCGAGCGAGATCATCTTTTCATCGCGGAGGTCGTTTGATGTGAACACGCGGGCGCGGTCGATCATCTGGTGCACCAGGATGGCGGTGACCTCATAGCAGCGGCGTATCAGCTCTGGAAGCTCGTCCCGCGGTATGGCGATGGCGCGCGTGGGTTCCTCGATAATCGTCGTGCCGGGGGGTGTCTTCATGCGCGAGTACGGCAGCAGCCCCGTGACATCCCCCCCGCGCGCTTCGAAAATCCTGCGAACCCCGGTGCCGCGCTGCATGTAGAACGTCATGCACCCGCTGAGGACGATGTACATCCCCTCCACCACCTCCTCCGGCCGGGAGACCACCTCCCCCTGCGCGTAGTCGCGGAGCCTGCCGTGTTCCGCGATCCAGACGAGTTCCTCCCGCGGGGCAATGCCGATCGTCCGGTGGGCGGCCAGCACGTCAATCAATTCTCCGGTATCCATATCGTCCTTGCACTTAAAAAGGAAAAGTGATATGATAGCGCAATTCGTGATCACGCCGCCGGCGGCCCCGTGCCGGCGGAACTGCTCTTTGTCCTCAATACGATCGACGCCATGACCCGGTCAGGACTTCCGTGCGATGCCTCCCTTTCCGCCGCGGCCGTCCGGCCGGTCATTCATCCCTCCTCCGGAACACATCCCCAACAGCAGCCGCTGCACATCGGTTCCGGGCTCCGCGCCCGCGCGTTTCCCATCCTCAGGCATGTAGAATAACCGGGGGAGATTTCTGTGGCAAAACCGGTCATTATGAGCGTCGACGACGACCCGCAGGTCCTGGCGGCAATCGAGCGCGACCTCCGGCAACAGTACAGGACGGACTACCGTGTCGTCAAGGCCGGATCTCCTGACGAGGCGCTGGAGGCGGCCCGCGAGCTGAAACAGCGCGGCACCGCGGTCGCGCTCTTTCTGGTGGATCAGCGGATGCCCGGGATGAGCGGCACGAAGCTCCTGGGCAGACTCCGCGAGCTGCACCCCGAATCGCGCAAGGTGCTCCTGACCGCGTACGCCGATACGGAGGCGGCCATCGAGAGCATCAACGAGATCGGGCTGGACCACTACCTGATGAAGCCGTGGGATCCCCCCGAGCAGCGGTTGTATCCCGTGCTCGATGACCTCCTGACCGAGTGGAAGCATCGCGCGCACCTGCCGTACGAAGGGATCAGGGTGGCCGGGGCCCGGTATTCGCCCCAGAGCCATGAAGTGCGCGAATTCCTCTCGCGCAATCTCGTCCCGTACCAGTGGATCGATATCGACGACGATGCCTCGATGAGGGATCTCATCGCTGGGTTTCCCGAAGGGCTTGCACGACTCCCCGTGGTCCTCTTCCCGGACGGGACGTATCTCAGCGCTCCATCGAGTCTCGAGCTTGCCGCGAAGGCCGGGATGCAGACCGAGGCGAACGCTCCCTTCTATGACGTGATTGTGGTGGGCGGCGGTCCGGCGGGACTCGCCAACGCGGTGTATGCGGCGACGGAGGGTCTCCGCTCCGTGCTTGTGGAGCAGGGCGCTCCCGGCGGTCAGGCCGGCTCAAGTTCACGGATCGAGAACTACCTCGGTTTCCCCAACGGGATCACGGGGGCCGACCTTGCCCAGCGGGCCATGGCGCAGGCGCGCCGCTTCGGCGCGGAGATCCTGGCGGCGACGGAGATCGTCTCGCTCCGCCGGGAGGATCCGTACCGTGTCGTGCGGACCGCGCAGGGGAAAGAGATCTCGGGGTACGTCGTGGTGCTGACGACGGGACTGTCGGTACGGACGCTGAACGTTCCGGGCATCGAGAAGTACCACGGTGCGGGCGTCTACTACGGTGCTGCTCTCAGCGAAGGGACGCTGTACAGGGACAGGGACATCTGCATCATCGGCGGTGCTAATTCCGCGGGGCAGGCGGCCCTCTTCTTCTCGCACTACGCTCGGAGCGTCACCATCATCATCCGGGCGGCCGCGCTGAGCCCCGCGATGTCGCACTACCTGGTCAGGCGCATAGAGTCTGCGGGAAACATCAGCGTCGTCCCCCGGTCCGAAGTCACCGGTCTGTGCGGGGAAAGCCACCTGGAGGCGATCAGGATCCGCGATATCGACACAGGGCGCGAACGGGAGCTGGACACCTCTGCCGTGTTCATCCACATCGGCGCCGCCCCGAAATCGGAATTTGCCGCCGGGATGCTCGAACGGGACGAGAAGGGGTTCATCCGGACGGGGCCGGACCTTTCCCGCGTGAACGGGAGGGTGCCGGGCTGGACGCTCGAGAGGGACCCGTTCATGTTCGAGACGAACATCCCCGGTGTCTTCGCGGCGGGCGACGTCCGTTCCGGCGCAAACCGGCGCGTGGCGGCCGCGGTCGGGGAGGGATCCGCGGCGATCTATTCGATTCGCAAGTACCTTGAGACTGTGTGAGGATACTCATAGCCGGAATCCAACAGGGAGGGAGAGCACATGCACAGGTACCTTGTCATCTCGCATCACAGCGCGGAAGACTGCGTCAAAGCACTCAAGGAGGCCCTCGCGATCGGCTACCTCACGCATTTTGACTGGGGATGCAAGGACGGCGTCCACACGGGATGGGCGATTCTCGAAGCCGAGGAGAAGTCGCAGGCGATGATGAGCGTTCCGCCGTTCCTCCGCGATCAGGCGACAGTCGTGCGGCTCACGAAGTACCGGCCGGAGACGATCATGGCGATGCACATGCCGTGAACCGGCTTCCGTGCGGCTACCGGTCCGGCGCGGAAGCCCTTTCGGCGCCGCGGACAGGCGTGATGCCGAGCGCCCTGCGCAGCACGCTCAGCGCGTGACTCACCTGGTGCTCCACTGTCCTCACGCTGGTGCCAAGAAGCCCGGCGATCTCCCTGTTCGATTTCCCCTCGATCCTGCTCAGGAGAAACACTGACCTGCACCGTTCGGGGAGTCCTTCCACTGCTTTCCTGAGTCTCTCTTCCAGCAATTCCTGCTCAAGTGCGATGTCGGGGTCATACGTTGCGTCGGGTCCCGACGACGCGACAAGTGCGTCCAGTCGCTCTCTTCTCTTGTTCCTTCGGGCGTTATCGCGCACCAGGTTGTCGCTGATGCGGAACGCGTAGGCCGCAAATGCCCCCCCGGGGTCAATTCCCCACCTGTGGTCCCAGATCCTCACAAACGTCTCCTGCACGATCTCGTGTGCGGTGTCGGCCTCACGCGTCAGAAAAAGCACGTGGCGGAAGAGGATTCCGTGGTAACGTTCGAACAGGATCCTGAATGCTTCGTCGTCGGAGTCCCTGACCTGCGCCAGGAGCCGGGCGTCTGTCTGTGGCTCATCGAATGTCATTGCGAGCGTCCAGTCGCCGTCATTGCGAGCGTTCAGTCGCCGTCATTGTGAGCGTCCAATCGCCGTCATTGCGAGTGGTGGGGCGGGAAGCGCCCCCACCAAGCAAAAAAAGGCGTTAACACCGTACACCGCGCCCCCAGCAGAAAAGCGCCGGGGGTGTACCTGGCATCCTCCAGGAGAAGCCA
>Ga0335069_10000714_pt1 | contig 54103 bp, 44 predicted proteins | sample Lox_Sample_11_FD_206714 | JGI IMG/M metagenome (GOLD analysis project Ga0335069, IMG submission 206714) | Soil microbial communities from Loxahatchee National Wildlife Refuge, Florida, United States - Lox_Sample_1.1 | ecosystem: Environmental > Terrestrial > Soil > Wetlands | place: USA... | reverse complement strand
TGATCCCGCGTCAGACACTCGACCAGGCCTTCGCCCGCTTCGACTTCAATGTCACCGACAACATCCACTATTTCCTATCGCTGTCCCATACGCTGGACCACGAGTTCAACTACTATGGCAACGTCAACAGCAACGGCATCACTATCAGCGCGCAGAATGCCTTTCTTCCGGCCGCCTATCAGCAGCAACTGGCGGCTGCCAAAGTCTCGACCTTCACCTTTTCGAAAAAATACGGTCCGCAGTCAGCCATTCCGCCGAGCAATGTCGATAACAACACCGACAATCTTTATCTGACGACAGGCTTCAGTGGTACGTTCGACAAATACAAGTGGGACGCATCCTATGTTCACGACGTATCAGAGCTGGATACCTGGTCGAACTATACATTCAATAATGGACGATTATTCGCTGCGCTGGACGCCGTCGCGGTCACGCCGGCCAACGTCGGCGCCTCCGGCCAGGCGCTCGGCTCGATCGTCTGTCGCACCACATTGACCAATCCGGGCCTCTATCCTGGATGCGTGCCGATCGACCTGTTCGGGCCCAATTCGGAAAGCGCGGCGGCGATCGCCTATGTCCGACAGGTGGGCGAGTTCGTCACCAAGCTATCGATGGACGATGCGGCGGGCAACCTGACCGGGGCGCCATTCAACGATTGGGCGGGCCCGGTCAATGTCGCCGCCTCGTTCGAATGGCGACGGCAGGGCCTGTCGGTCAATAGCACCAGCCCGACCGTTGATTACGCGCCGCTAAACTGCACCGGACTTCTGTACAACTGCACCTCGCCGTCGGCCTCGAGCCTCGGCACGCCGACCTATAACGGCGGCGTGGCGCCGCGCACGCCGGTGTACATGACGGTGACCGAAGGGGCTCTGGAGACCGACGTTCCGCTCCTCAGGGACTACCCCCTGGTGCGGGCGTTCGACCTGAACCTAGCCTACCGCTATGCCAACTATAGCGCCGTGGGCAATCCGAACCTGTCCGCCCCGACGGTGACCGACAACTTCGTGGCCCGCACCTGGAAGGCGGGGATCGACTGGCGCGTCAACGACGAACTGACCATCCGGGCGACGCGCTCCCAGGATATCCGTGCGCCGAACCTCAATGAACTGTTCGGGACCAACCAGGGCACCTTCACCAATGGCAACACCGACTACCTGACCAACTCCAACCTGACAGGCACGGGCGGTCTGGTGCAGGTGGAGAGCGGCGGTAATCCGAATCTGAAGCCGGAGGTCGCGCAGACCTATACCGCGGGTCTGGTCTATCGGCCGCTGCCGACGCTGAGCTTCGCCCTGGACTACTTCAACGTCGATTTGCAGGACTATATCACCACCATTTCGGGCGCCACGGCCTCGATCCAGTATGGCTGCTACGCTGGCAATGCCGCCGACTGCGCCCTGCAGGTACGCCCTGGGCCGCTCAGCAATACCTCGACCGCCAATGCGGTCACCGAATATCTTTCTGTGCCGGTCAACGCGTCGCATCTGACGACCCAGGGCATCGACTTCGAGACCAACTACAAGACGACGGTATTCGACCGCGGGTTCTCATTACGTGGCCTTTTGACCTATCAGCCGCACATCTACTATTACCAGCCGGGGCAGAACCGGCAGGACTATGCCGGCGCCTTGGGCGTGCCCTCGACCTTTGCCGTGATCCCAACCACGCGGGTGACGATGTACGCGCATTATCAGTTGCGCCCCGATCTGGATTTTGACTGGGAAACCACCTGGCGCGCGGGCATGCATCAAAGCCCCGACTCGACTCTCATCTCGGCATCCAGCGCCAATGTGGGCGCGTTCAGCCTGTCGAACCTGACCTTGACCTACAAATTGGGCATGCCCTTTTCGGGCCAGGGCGCGATCTATCTGAATATCGACAACATCTTCAACACCCAGGCCCCGATCGCGGCCAACTACACCGCTTCAGGTTCGCCCGGCATTCAGGGGGGATCGGTGCCGGGCGACGATCCCACTGGGCGCTATTTCCGTATTGGCTTGAGGGCCAGATGGTGAGGCGCGTAACGCGCATGATGCTATCGGCGGCCGTCGCTCTGGCTCTGGCGGTCGCCATGGCCGCGCCGTCCGCCGGCCGTGCCCAGACCATCGTGGACACCTGGGCGTCGGTGCCGCTGCCTCCGCCCCCCACGCTCCAGCCTGTCGCGGTCGACAGCGCCCACACGGCCTTGCTCATCCTCGACGTCGCCGCCGTCAACTGCGTGCCGGAGAAGCGGCCCGAGTGCGTGCGTTCGCTGCCGCACATCAAGCAGCTGCTCGACGCGGCGCGCGCACACAAAATGTTGGTGGTCTACAGCGCGGGTGTCGCCACCTCGACGGTGCCTCCCGATCCGGCCGCGATCCTGGCCCCGCAGCCGGGCGAGCCGATGGTGCGCGGGCCGGTGGACAAGTTCCTGGGCACCGATCTGGACAAGATCCTGACGGACCACGCCATCAAGAGCGTGATCGTCACAGGAACCTCAAGCGAGGGTGCGGTGCTCTACACCGCCAGCGGCGCTGCGCTGCGCGGCATGACCGCCATTGTGCCCCTGGACGGCGCGTCCGCGCTTACCCCCTTCGCCGACCTATACACGGCTTGGCATCTGAAGAACGCGCCGGTGGCCATTTCAAGTCACGTGGTCCTGACCCGCGTCGACATGATCGCCATGAATTAGGGCCGCGCCTCAGGCCAACGTCCAGCGGCTTTTAACCAGAGCTAGAGAGCGAGCGCGGTGCCAGTGTCCAAGGCGGCCTCTGAGGCGGAGCGGTTGGCGCTGTCCAAGGTCAGGCGCTACATCCTCGGCTACATCGTCGTCGGTCAGTTGTTCGTGCAACTCGACCGAACCAATATCGGCTTCGCCGCTCTGACTATGAGCAAGGACCTGGCCATCAAGGCCACGGTGTTCGGCTTCGCCTCGGGCGTGTTCGCCCTGGGCGCGTTCTTCGCCCAGGTTCCGGCGGGCTTCGCTCTGGAGCGGCTGCATCCCCGGCGATGGCTGACGGCCATCATGATGGCGTGGGGTGCGGTCGGCTGCGCCCAGGCGTTCGTGACCAATGACATCCAGCTTATCGCCCTGCGCTTCCTGCTGGGCGCCCTGGAGTCCAGCTTCGTTCCTGGGGTCTACATCCTGATCAGCCTGTGGTTCCGCGGCGAGAAGCACAGCACGGCGATCTCGGCGGTCCAGATCGGTACGGCCATGTCGGGCGTCCTGGGTGCGCCGTTCGCTGGCTTTCTACTGGGCCACACCTTGCTGGGCATCGCCGGCTGGCGCGGCCTGTTCCTGATCGAGGGCGGCCTGACCATGCTCTGGGCCCTGGTCGGGCTGTACGTCCTGTGGGACGGACCGGACAACTGCTTGTGGCTGCGGCGCGAGGAGCGGTTGCGTGTGGCCGATGTTCTGGCAAGCGCGCCGAGGGATCTGGCCGCCCATGCGCCGCCTGAGCGTAGCAGCCTGTGGGCGGTGATTAAGGACTGGCGCATCGTGCTGCTGGTGCTGGCCTATACCTGCGCCGGCTGGGTGTCGGCGACCTTCGCCTTCTTCATCCCCACCCTGCTCAGGGCGGCCGGGGCGGGGCTCAGCCCCCAGACCGTAGGCGTCCTGGCGATGGGCCCCTATCTGGTGATGGCGGTGATGGCGCTGACCTGGGGCGCGCACGCTGACCGGACCGAGCGGCATTGGCACTGCGTGATCCCGCTGCTGATCAGCGCGCTCGGCATCATGATCTATGTGGCGCACAAGAGCCCGGTGGTCGCCATGTTGTGCCTGGCCATGGTCCAGGCCGGCAGCACGGGCTTCTTCGTCACCTTCTGGCCCTTGTGCGGCGCTCTGGTCGGAAAGAACACCCTGGCCAAGGCCACAGCCCTGATCAGCATCGGCACCCAGGCGTCGAGCTTCGTCGCACCCATCGTGTTCGGCTGGGCGCTGGAGGCGACCGGCCGCGCAACCGTGGGGCTCTATATCTGCGTGGGCGTGCTTCTGCTAAATTTTGTGATCATGAACATCTTCTTTTACAATCATAAAATCAATTCGAAAAATAGTAGTTAGGGCGTGTTTTGGGTTTGTTGGGTTTAATTCTGTGTATATCTGCGGATAGTTCTGTAATCGGGCTGGATTATGGGTTGAGTGATGTCTGGCTGGAGGGGCGCTGTGCGCACTGTACTATACAGTAGCGTCGGGGAAACGCTGACGCACTACGATGTCGATGTCGTATCGGCCACGCTGACACGGCGTGCGGCGTTGCAAATGCCCTCGGTGGTGCAGTACGGCTGGCCTCATCCCTCGGGCCGTCACCTGTATGTCTCGACCACCGACGCCGCGCGGGGCAGTGCGACCGTCTCCGGCGCCGTGCACCGCCTGGTCGCGCTCAAGATCGACGCCGACGGCGCGCTCGCGTTCGACGGCGCGCCCCAACCTCTGCGCCAGCGCCCGATCCACAACAGCGTCGATCTGAGCGGCCGGTTCGCCCTGACCTGCTACAACGCGCCGTCGCATCTGACCGTGCACCGCATCGACCCGGAGGGTGGGCTTGGCGAACCGATCGAGCAGCCGACCGATCTGGGCCTCGGCGCGTTCGCGCACCAGGTCCTGGCCCTGCCGTCCAACCGGGCGGTGTCGGTGGTCGTCCGCGGGAACAATCCCGCCGCGAACTCGCCGGGCGATCCGGGCGCGCTGAAGCTGTTTCGGTTCGAAGACGGCCGGCTCTCGCCGCTGGCGACAGTCGCCGTTGGCGGCCGCGGCGGTTTCGGCTACGGCCCGCGCCACCTGGATTTCCACCCCACGCAGCCATGGGTGTATGTGCTGGTGGAATTGCAGAACGAACTGCACATGCATCGGATGTACGGCGACCTGTTCGAGGCCGAGCCCGCCTTCGCCATACCCTCGACCCAGGCGCCGCCTCTGCCGCATGTCCGCCAGGTGGCCGGGGCGATCCACGTCCATCCGAACGGCGCTGTGCTCTATGCTTCAAACCGGGTGAGCGCGACCAGCCACCCGGAGGGACCATTTCCGTTCGTGGAGGGCGAGAACAACATCGGCGTGTTCTCCATCGACCAGATCACCGGCGAGCCTCGGCCGATCCAGTTCGTCGACCCCGCAGGCTTCCACGTTCGCGCGTTCACCATCGATCCCAGCGGCCGGCTGCTGATCGCCGCCACCCTCGCCGACATGGAACTGCGCGACGGCGACCGGACGCGGATCGTGCCGGCCGGCCTAAGCCTGTTCCGCATTGCCGACGACGGCCGCCTGAACTTCGCCCGCCGCTACGCGGTCGAAATCCCGGCGCCGGGCGTCCAGCACATGTGGGCGCGGGCGATGGCGCTGCCGTCGCCTGGCTAAACCCAGAACAGGCCGTTCCGGCCCAGCTTGCGCCGCTTGGCCCACAGATCGACGTACATGACCGCCCCCGACGCCGAGAGGAAGATCAGGGACAGGCCCGACAGCAGGCTCATCATCCGTCCGCTCAGCCCGATGAAGTCCCCGCGGTGGATGCCCTTCATGATCTGGTCCCACTGCCAGCCAAAGGTCTGGCCGCTCGGCGGATAGCTTGCGGCGGCCAAGGGCGCGACGCCGCCGGTGGCGGCGTTGAACGCCCACTGCTGGGTGTCGTCCGGCCCGCCAGCCACGACGATGCCCTGGGGCATGCCGGCGAAGTAGCGCAGGCGCAGCACCTTGATCGCCGTGTTGGGCTTGACCGCGTTGAAGGCCGTCAGGGTGGTGTGCAGCATGGGCGGCAGGCCCGCATCAGTCAGAGGCGAAGACACGTCGGCCTTCAGCCCGGGGCGTCCGCCGTGAACGATGGTGTACATGGCGCTGCCGCCGCTGTTGATGGCCTCGAACGTGCCGCTCAGCACGACCACCACCAGGAAAATGCCGGCGACCGTCGCCACGCCGCGGTGCAGGGTGCGCCAAAGGCCGCCGGCCGACCAGAACGGCTGGGGGCGGCCGATGCGCGAGCGGGCGATCCACAATTGGCAATACAACCACACGCCCGACAGGATCATCGCGGCCAGCACCAGGGCGACGCCGACGAACACGATCTGGCCCCACACGCCCCAGGCCGTCATGCGGTGAAAGCCTTTCACCTGGTTGCGGAACGAGCCCTGATTTCCAAGAGGCGGCAGTTTATAGGCGGGCGCCGTGTCCGGGCCGGCCAGCACCGCGCCGGTCGTCGCGTCGAAGCGCAGCAACTTGCCCATGGTCCACACCAGCCCGACCGGCTTTCCGCCGAGCATGCGCAACTCGACGAACTTCATGGCGGCGCCATTGGTCACGGCCCGATCCGAGCGCACCACGGTGGCCAGGGCTGAATCGAAGTTGAGATTGATCGGCAGGGAAGGGGCCGCGAAGTCGCTGGTGACGATCACGTCGAAGTTGGGCGGCCCGTCATGCCCTTCGCGGATCGACTCGAGGTTCGCGTCGGTGGCCGGCTCGTGCTTGAGCAGGGTCTTCAGATCGACGAGCTGCAGCAGTGTGCCCGTGCAGCCGACGTACAGGCCGAGGAAGACGGCCAGCACGGCGATGAAGCGGTGGACAGTTTTCATCAATGCGCCCCTTTTGAAGCCGGCGTCGCGCCTTGGCCGGCGCCAGCTATGCCACAATAGAAGTTCTGCGCCTGATCCGTATTGCCCTTCCCCTTATAGATTGCCTGTTGGGGGAAGGGGCACAGGGGCCGGGTGCGCGCCACCTGGCCGTCGCGCACCAGCGCCACCGGAATGGACCGCGGCGGTGTGCGGGTTTCGACCCATTGATCCAGAGCGCTCAGCATGTCGAAGGTGGAGGGCCCATCGCCGCCGACGCAGTGGAACATGCCGGGGACCAGGAACAGGCGATAATGATTGGACAGGGCCTTGCTCCCGCCTGAGCGCGCGGCCACGGCCTGGTAGTAGACCACGCTGCTCATCGCCGTGGTCATGGGGTCTGCCCCGCCGTGGTAGCCGATCAGCTTACCGCCGCGGGCGAAGAACGGCTTCAGGTTGGTGTCGTCGTTATTGACGATCGGTCCAACAGACGCGTCCGCGGCTGGAATGTCGCGGTCCAGGTCCATGCTGGTGAACTGCCAGTCGGGGTTCTGCATCGCCACAAGACGGAAAGCGTCCAGCCCATATTCCAGCGGTTCGGTGCGGATCAGGGCGTTGCCCCAACCCACTTCGCTGCCCCGGGTCAGGCCGGGGAACACCTGACGGCCCTTGGAGTCCTTCGTGCCGGCGTAGAGGCGGCGCACCAGAGTCACCTGGGCCTGGGTCAGGCAGTCCGGCCCCTCGGCGTGCCTGCACTGGATGGCGATGGGATCGAATTTGCAGCGCAAGGGATTTTCGATCACCCCGTCCTTGACCCCGTCCAGGCCGTCGCACGCGGCGATCACCGCGTCGTGCAGCATCTTCAGCTTGGGCTTGGAGATCAGCGACTCCGGGTGATCGTGGATGTATTTGATGGTCCACAGCTCGGCCCCGGTCTGATGCACGAAACGGATGCCGGGATCGCCGGCGACGATTCCGTCGAAATCGGCTGGATAGCGCTGGGCCTCGCCATAGGCCTGGCGCCCGCCGGTGGAGCAGCCCTGGAAATAGGCCTTGCTGGCGCCGGCAGTGTAGTACGCCGCCACGATCAGCTTGGCCGCCACGGCGTTCTCGTGCACCGCCCGGTATCCGAAATCGATCAGCTTTTCAGGATGACCCAGGGCGAAGTTGGCCGAATTGTCCTGGTGGCCGGTGTCGCTGGCCGTGGCCGCATAACCCCGCTGCAGTGCGGCGGCCATGGCGCCATAGGGCAGGGCCGGCGAAAAGGCGCCGTTGCCGCTCTCGACCAGCTTGCCGTTCCATCCCGCGGTCGGCAGCCAGACCTCGATGTTGATCAAGGAGTCGGCGCTGGGCTTGAGTTGTGCCGAGACCCGGCACAGGGCCGGCAGGGCGGCCAGCGCCGCCTTGTCCGCCGGCGTCGCGCCGGTCGGCGCCATGACGGCGCCCGCATCGACCAACTCAGCCGACACGACCTTACCGTCAGGCAGGGCCGCCTTGGCCGCTTCCTCGCACGGGGTGGCCGCGTGAGCCTGCGCCGCCCCCAGGGCGATGGCTAGCGTCGCGGCGAGCCCCGCGGCCTGCATCGTGGACTTCAAGCCCAGCATCGACGTCCTCCCGCCCGAGATCGCCCCGGGTCTTTGATTGTCGCCCGGTCTAGGGGATGAACCGGCCGGGCTTGCTCAGCCAGCCATCGACATAGTCGAACAGGGTCTTGACCGTATCGCCGTAATGGTCGGCGGGCAGGCCCTTGGCCACGGCGCAGGGCTTGCACGGCTCGAAGGTGTGCAGCGCGCCTTCTACATAGGCCAGCGTCTTGTCCTGGCTCCTGGCGTGCTCGCGCACCTGCTCGGCGGCGAAGTACTCGTAGGAGCCGGTCATGCCCATCTGCAGCAGGGGCTTGGTGATGCCCTGGATGCTGTCGATCTCGTCGCCGTAGCTGGAGGCGTAGTCCAGCCCGTGGAAGGCGGTCGCGTCGTAGCGCCAGCCGTCCGAGCGGATCGCCCATGTGCGCAGGAATTCCTTGACCGTGGTCTGGATCGCGCCGTGCGCCAATGACGGGGTCGGCGACTCCTTGCTGCGCGGGACACGCACCGAATAGATCACCTCGTTGGTCACCGTGCCGTCGGCGTGCAGCAGGGGCCAGGCGGCCTTGGTATGCGCCATCAGGCCCAGGTCCTGTGCGTTCAACCGGTTCTGTGCGCCGTTGGAGCCGGGGATCAGAAAGGGCTCATCGTCGGCGAAGCGGCCCTTGCCCGCCTCGATCAGCTTCAGCCGCGCCTCGGCCTTGTCGATCAGCCGGTTCATGCGCGCGCCCTCGGCCGCGAAGAAGCGGGTTTCGAAGGCCGCGCTGTAGGTCGAGCCGCTGGGCTTGAAGCCGTTGGCGGGATTGTACATGTCGAGCGAAGGATCGATCGCCGCGCCGCTGTCCTCGTCGGTCACCGCCGGATCGAGGCTGATCAGGGTCGAAACCGGCCCTCCCATAACCGAGTCGATCAGCATCACCCCGTCGGCCGCCGGCATGTCGGCCAGCGCGTCAGAGCACTTGATCAGCTTTTCCGGGCCCTGGCAGGCCTTGACCCCGTTCTCGGCGATATTCTGGTAGGCGGCCATCATCTCGCCGCCGCCGCTGTGGCCGAAGATGACCACCTTGTCGACAGCCGTGTCCTTGCGCAGCCACGCCACGCCGGCCTTCACGTTGAGCAGCAGCTTGTCCAGGTCGTCGTCGCTGAAGAAACCCGACTTGGAACTGGTGGCGTTGGAGCACAGCACGGTGTAGCCGCGCTGAGCCAGCTGCACGCACGGGTTGCCGGGCGAGGCGCTGAAGTAGTCGCCGTTGTCGTGCATGGCGAACACGCCGATCCGCGCCTTGGCGCCGGGCGTGAGCGGCGTGTAAACCAACCCCGCTTGGCCCTGCGCCAGGGAGACGAAGGTGGTGCGGTAGAGCGGCTGGGCCTGCGACGCGCCGGCCGCCGCCAGGGTGAGCGCGGCGGCGAGCGCCGCCAATGCCGATTTTCTGCCGTTCACCTTCAGCCCCCCTTGTACGGCGATCGCTGTCGCCTTCCAGGCCGCCTCGTCGGGCGGTCGTTCGAACGTCGCGGCGCTTGGAACGCGCCCATCGTCCGGCCAGCATTGATAGTCGGATGCAGGCCCGCCGCAAAGTGGGAACGTTACCACGCTGTTCCCACGCACGCCGGCGGCCATCAGCGCGTGACGCCAGGGCCCCGGACGAAGGTTTCGGCCCCGCCCGTGAGCGGATGAGGCTCGCGCGCATATTTCTCGATATAGGGCGCGCAGGCTTGGGCGCGGACCGCGGCGCGCTGGATCGGCCCGTCGTCGGCGAACTCCACCGACCGCTTGGCCTTGGCCGTATACCTCGGCCAGGTCGGCAGTCCCGGTCCGTTGGGGTCGCCGGTCGTGGCAAAGTTCACCCAATAGGTCTGCATGATATCCGACTGCTTGCGCGAGGCGTCGTCCTGCAGGTCGTCGTAGCCGAACACGTAGCGAAGTTCCGAGCCGTGGGTGGGCTTTTGGCCAGGAGCGGTTCGCGAGAACTCGAACAGCCAGGTGGGCGCCACTGCGCTGTGCAGCGCGGCCGACATCTGGGCGCCACAGCGGTGGTCCAAGTCGGTTCCAAGCTGCTGCACCGGCCCCAGATACGGCGGATAGGTGGAGACGGCGTTGGGCTGGCCGCGCAGGCCATAGGCTTGCATCGCCTTTTTCAGCAGGTCCGGATCCTTGCCGTAGAACAGTTGGAGGATCTGCTTTTCCCAGGCCTGGACCTCTTGCGGCGAGGCGTTTGGACCAGGAACCGTCGCGCCTTTGATGGTGGCGGCGGTGTCCTGCGCCGCGCTGCCGATGATCAGCGGCACGGGCGCTTCCTTATGCTTGCTCCACACTTCGCCCGGCGGGTGAGGGATGACATAGCCGTCCGTCCCCTCGTCGTAAGCCTCGCCGTTCATCTCGAGCAGCTTGGCCCGCACCGCCGGCATGGCCGCCACGATGTCGGCGGCCGGCAGGCTCCGCAGATATTTGATCGCATCCTTGGATGGGGCGTGCAGAACCTCGGCCGTGACCTGGCCGATCTGCTCCAGTTCGCTCAGGTGCAGGTAGGGGCGGGGGCCCTGCATCGGCGCCCCGCTGTCGATGATCGCGTGCTGGATCAGGCCCTTGGTGCGCGGGGTAGCCAGCAGCATGGAAATGACGTGGGCGCCGCCCGACTGACCGAACACGGTGACATTGGCTGGATCGCCGCCGAACTTCGCGATGTTGTCGTGGATCCACTGCAGAACCGCGACTTCGTCGTAGAACATGTAGTTGGCCGAGCTGTGGTGCGGGGATTCCGCCGTCAGCTCCGGATGGCCCATCATGCCCAGCAGCGTGCCCCGGTAGTTGGCGCTGACCAGCACCACGCCGCGGCGCGCCAGGCTCTCTGAGCCCGGCTTCAAGGCGCCCGATCCGCCGAACAGCTCCCCACCATTGATCCACAGGATCACCGGCTTCTTGGCCGCCGCCGGCCACTGCGGCGTCCAGACGTTGAGGTAAAGACAGTCCTCGGCGACCGGACCCGTGTCGCCGCCGCTGATGGTCTGTCCGCAGCCGGTGCGATAATCGGCCGCCTGCAGCACGCCCGTCCACGGCGCGACCGGCTGGGTTTCGCGCCAGCGCAGGTCTCCGACCGGCGGGGCGGCGTAGGGAATGCCCTTGAACACGACCCCGCCCGGTCCGGGCATGGCGCGACCCTGCACCTGTCCGCCGCCCACCGTGACCACAGGGCCTTCCGGCGCCTGGGCCAAGGCCGCCGACCCCATGGCCAGGCAAAGGCCGGCGACCAGGGCGCTGCGGTCCAGCAGTCGAGGGTGCGGCGGCTTCACGGCGTGCGCCTTGTGGCGAGGAGCGAGCATTATCTTTCCTCCAAAATTTATTTTTCTGGGTGGCGTTTTCAGACCACTGGCCGCCCCGATCGCGGGGTTCAAGCCGTCAGTCGCTCAGAACCGGCCCGGCTTGCTGAGCCAACCGTCGATGTAGTCGTAGAGCGTCTTGACCGTGTCGCCGTAGTAGTCGGCTGGCAGACCCTTGGCGAGCGCGCACTCCTGGCAGGGCGTAAAGCCGTGAACCGAGCCTTCGACATAGGCCAGGGTCTTGTCCGTGGCGCGGGTCGCCCGTTCGCGCGCGCCTTCGGCGAAGGAGAACTCGTACGAGCCGGTCAGGCCCATCTGGAGCAGCGGCTTGGATATGCCGCCAACGCTATTGTAGGTGGCGCCGTAACTGGAGGCGAAATCCACGCCCGAAACACCGGTGGGTTCGATGCGGTAGTCGGGCAGGGCGCGCACCGAAAAGGTCGACAGGAAACCGCGCACGGTGGTGACCAGGGCGTTGCCTTCCAGCGGTGTGGGCGATTTGGGGCCCTTGGCCACGCGCACGGTGTGGATGACCTCGGTGGTCACCCGCCCGCCCGCGTGCAGCAGCGGCCAAGCCTGCTTGGTCTGGGACAGCAGGCGGATGTCCTGTTCGTCCAGCTTGTTCTCGCGCGGGATGGCCCCAGAGGCGATGAAGGGTTCGTCGTCCTGAAACTTACCTTGGCCGGCCTCGATCACCGCGAGCCGCGCCTCGGCCTTGTCGATCAGCCGGTTCATTCTATCGCGCTGGCCGGCGAAGAACCGGGCGGTGAATTCGGGGCTATAGGTCGAGCCCTTGGGATTGAACCCGTTGGCGGGATTGTACATGTCCAACTCGGGCACGATCGCCCGGCCGCTGTCGTCGTCGGCCACCGCGGGGTCGATGCTGAGCAGGTTCGATCCTGGCATGCCCATCGAGGCGTCGATCAGCATTACGCCGTCGGCGGGGGGCAGGTCGGCCAGGGTGTCGGGGCATTTGATTAGCTTCTCAGGGCCCTGGCAGGCCTTCAGTCCGTTCTCTGCGATGTTCTGGTAGGCCGCCATCATGGCGCCGCCCCCGCTGTGGCCGAACAGCACGACGGTGCGAACACCCGGGACCTTGCGCAGATACTGCACGCCCGCCTTGACGTTCAGTGTCAGCTTGTCCTGGTTCATGTCGCTCATGAACCCAGCCTTGGAGGTGGCGGCGTTGGCGCACAGGGCGCGGTAGCCACGCATGGCCAGTTGCATGCAGGTGTTGGTGGGGCCGGGCTTCAGATAGTCGCCGTCCGGATGCATGGCGAACACCGCGATGGCCGCCTTTGGTCCCGGTGCGGCCGGCTCGTACAGCACGCCGGGAACGCCGTCGGCGAGCCACGCGGGCGTGGTCTTGTAGGCGTCTGCGGCTGCGGGCCGGGCCAGGACCGCCATCGACATCAGCGCCAGCGTCCCGAGCAGCGTCCGCGCCATAACCGTTCCTTCCCTGCCTGCGGCCCTCGACTACATGGCCTTGGCCACGACTTTAAGAGCTCGCTTCGGATTGTCACCCGAATTGTGGGAACGATCCCGGGGTGGCGGGCGCCAAGCGCTCCGTCCTCATCGCATCGTCGGTCTGGCTCCAGCCGCTTTAGCGCTCGCGAGCCAGTGACGGCGGCAGCTGGAGCGAGGCCACGCCGATGCGGTCGTCGGCCATGCCGTAGTACACGTCGTAGCGATCCGGTTGCCCGATATCGGTGCGGCGGTCGATGCCGGTGGGAAACACCACGCTGTCCACCGCCCCATGCAACTCCAGGTCGGTTTCAGGGAACAGCACCGGCTCTGGCGAGCGGTAGAGGATACGGTGCGGGTGTTCGCGATCGAGGATCATGATTCCGGCCGAATAGTTCAGCTCATGCCGGCCGGACGGCGAGACGCCGGTCTCGTGCACGCCGTGATAGACGATCAGCCAGCCTTGGCCGCAATCGACCGGTGCGGTTCCGCAGCCGATCTTGAGCGTCTCCCATGGGGCCTCGCCCTTGGCCAGCAGGCGATGCGTGACGAACTTGCCCGGCCGCACCAGTTCATGGCTGGCGTTGGTGTGCCAATAGGAAATCCACATGTTCTGCAGCATCGGCGGCCCCGCATCGCTCGGCGACTTGACCCGTTCTTCCGGGCGGGTGCCGGGGAACAGCGGCCGATGCAGCATGGCGATCGACGGAATGTTCCTGGGATCCTCGATGAACACGGGAAACACCGCCGCATCCTTGTTGTCGACGCCGTCGACATCGATGCCCCGGTTGGAGGTGAACCGCGCCAGGCCCACGCGCTCCCAATGCAGCAGGTCGTCGGAGCGGGCGATGGCGATGCGCGGCCCGCGCGCCGACAGCGCCGTGTAGGTCATCACATAGTGGCCGAGCGGCTCGACATAGTTGATGCGGGCGTCTTCGCAGCCGCCGATTCCGTGGCCGGCCAGTTCGTAGTCGGCCTCTGGCTCCAGGGCGACGCCCAGCCGCTCCACGCCGACCGGGTCGCCATTGTCGCCGAAGATCACCCGGGCGATGCCGATGCGCGAATAGTTGCCCTTCGCCACCAGTCGCGGGAACAGATAGAGGTGTCCGTCCGGTCCGCGCGCGGCGGCGGGGTTGAGCACGCCCTCGACCTCGTTCGGGTCTCCAGACGCCGGCTCCATGATCACGCCCAAACGCTTCATCAATAGACGCTTCATCGACAGACGCGTCATGACGCGATCCTTACTGACCCGTGCACACGATGTAGGTTTCGATCACCTTCATGGTCTCGTGCGGGCCGTCGATCTGGATGCAGGCGGCGCCTGTGCGCCGGGCCGGATAGTCGTTGCCGCCCTCGAACAGGGCGTCGCCCACGAACACCATTTCAGAGATGGGAATGCCCAGGATCTCGGCCAGCTTCTGCACGCCGTAGGCCTTGTCCACGCCCGGCCGCGTCACGTCGATCGAGCTGGCGCCGCCCATGCCGATGGCGAACTCGGGCAGCAGGGGCTGCAGCATGGCCTTGAGCCGCTTGCGCTTGGCGAAGTCGGGGTCCCAGGTCTTCTTAACGTCCAGCGGCGCCTGCTGGCCCAGGGCCGACATGGTGATCTGGCTGCCGCGATCCTCGATCACCTCGCCCCAGTGCTGCTCGGGGCGCAGGCCCGATGCGTCCAGGCACTTGTTCAGCGCGTCGATGATCTTGGTCTTCTGCTCAGCGGTGAAGTCCTCGGCGTAGAGCTGCTTCCAGTCGCCATCCTGGTAGCGCAGGAAGCGCGTGCCGCTGGTCGGCAGCAGCGACAGCCGGTCCAGCCGGCCGGTCTTGGGCAGGTTGGCCAGAAGCTGGCTCTGAAACTGCGGCCAGGCCCCGCCCGAGATCACGGCCACCTGCGACACGTCCAGCAGCCGTCCCAGCCACTGGGCCATGTCCGGGGCCAGCGGCGACTTGCTTTCGGCCAGGGTGCCGTCGAGGTCGAAGATGATCAGGTTTTTCATGGCAGGTCCGGGATGGCGATTTGCAGGACGGTTGTCGGTCGATCCGGGCGCAGTCGGCAAGGGCCGAGCGCGGCGGGCAGCAGGATTACGCCGCCGCGCCTGAAATTGACGGCCTGCGCGCCCTCGGCTTCGACCACGCCTGCGCCATCGACGCAAACCAGGATGCGCGGGGCCCCAGACGCGCCGACCGAGAACGGCGCCGCGCCGGTCAGGCGTTCCAGGCGGAAATGGGCATTGTCGAAAATGGCTTCGCGCCGCACCGGATCCGTCGCTTCGGTCTTGGGCGTTACCGGCGTGACGGCGCCTTGACCGAAGTCGACGCAGGCCAGGGCCTGGTCGACCTGCAGGTCGCGAGGCTTGCCGGTGCGCGCGTCCACATGGTCCCAGTCGTAAAGGCGGAATGTGACGTCGCTGTTCTCCTGCACCTCGAACACCATCACCCCGTCGCCGAGCGAATGCACCGTGCCGGCCTCGATCTGCACACCCTGACCGACCTCGGGCTTGAAACTGGCCAGCCGGTCGTCGGCGGTCTTCAGGGTCAGGCCGCGCAGGTCTTGGGGCGTTACGCCTGGCCTCAAGCCGGCGTAGATGCGGCTTTTGGGCTCGGCCTCCAGCACCACCCACGCCTCGGTCTTGCCGGTGTCGCCAGCTGGAATCAGCGCCGTCTGGTCGTCGCGCGGATGCACCTGCACCGACAGCATCTGCTTCACGTCGAGGAACTTGAGCAGCAGGGGGAAGCGGTCGATTTGCTGGGCGCGCGGGCCGAGCAGGGCGTCCTTATGCTCGCGCATCAGATCGGTCAGGGTGCGGCCCTTAAGCGGCCCGTTGGCGATCGGGCTGGCGTGGTCGGGGCGATCGCTGAGGATCCACGCCTCGCCGATCGGATCATGCGGCGGCAAGGGCTCGTCCATCCAGGCGCCCAGCTTGCGTCCGCCCCACAGGCGGTACTGGAACAGCGGCTCGAAGCGGAGGGGATAAAGGGCCTGGGCGCTCATGCGGCCTCGCGGATCGCGCGGACGGCGGCGGCGTAGTCGGGGGCGCCGAAGATGGCGCTGCCGGCGACAATGGCCGTGGCCCCGGCCTGGATCGCCTGGGCGGCGTGGGCTGCGTCCTGGCCGCCGTCGACCTCGATCACCGGGTTCAGGCCGCGCGCGTCGCACATCGCCCGGAGCTGGCGGATCTTGGGCAGCATCTCGGGCAGGAAGGCCTGGCCGCCGAACCCGGGATTGACGGTCATCACCAGCACCACGTCGCAGAGGTGCAGCACATATTCGATCGCGCTCGGCGGCGTGGCGGGATCGAGCACCGCTCCGGCCTTCTTGCCCAGGTCGCGCACCTTGGACAGCACGCGGTGCAGGTGGATGGTCGAGCCCGGCTCGGCCTGCACCAGCAGGTGGTCGGCCCCCGCCTCGGCGAAGTCCTGCAGATAGCGCTCGGGCTCGACGATCATCAGATGCACGTTGAGCGGCTTGGCCGTGGCCTTGCGCACGGCCTCGATCACCACCGGGCCGAAGGTGATGTTGGGTACGAAGCGGCCGTCCATCACGTCAACATGAATCCAGTCCGCCCCGGCCTGATCGACCGCGCGCACCTCCTCGTTCAGCCGCCCGAAATCAGCCGACAGGATCGAGGGCGCGACGATGATTGGACCCGGGCTCATTGCGCCTTGCCGGCGTAGACGTCCATGGCGCCGCGCAGCATCTGCAGGGCGTCGGCGCGCGGGCGCTGGAACGAGTTGCGCCCGACGATCGAGCCAAAGCCGCCGCCCTGGTGAATCGCCACGAACTCCCCGTGCAGCGCCGCATCGTTGAAATTGGCCGCTCCGCCCGAGAAGATCACGATCCGCCGCCCGGCGAAGGTGGATTGCACCACGTGCTTCACGCGCTCGGCCTGGGTGGCGATGGGAATCTTTTCGGCTTCGTAGACCGCGCGCGCGGCGGCCTGCTCGATGTGGTCGGTCGGCAGCTTGACCTTGACGATGTGCGCGCCGAGTTGGGCCGCGATGTGGGCGGCGTAGGCCACCACGTCGATTGCGGTCTCGCCCGCCTTGCTCAGGTCTCCGCCGCGCGGATAGGACCAGATCACCACCGCCAGGCCGGCCGCCTTGGCCTCCTCGGCGATGGCGCGGACCTGGCCGAACATCTCGGTCTGGTGGCCAGAGCCGGGATAGATGGTGAAGCCGACGGCGCTGGCGCCGAGGCGCAGCGCGTCCTCGACGCTGGCGGTTATGGCCTGGTTCGGCTCGTCCTTGTCGTCGAGGCTGTCGGCGTCGTTGACCTTGAGGATCAGCGGGATTTCACCGGCGTAGTCGCGCGCGCCGGCCTCGATGAAGCCGAGCGGCGCGGCGTAGGCGTTGCAGCCCGCCTCGATCGCCAGCTCGAAGTGATAGCGCGGGTCATAGGCGGCCGGATTGGGCGCGAACGAGCGGGCCGGGCCGTGCTCGAACCCCTGGTCCACCGGCAGAATCACCAGCTTGCCCGTGCCGCCGAGCACGCCGTGGGTGAGCAGGCGGGCCAGATTGGTCAGGGTCCCGGGGCTGTCGGCGCCGTACCAACCGAGGATTTCCTTCACGCGCGGGGTCATGGGGCCTCGTCCTTGCGGCTTCAGGCCGCGCGGTCCTTGAGCAGGAAACGGCGCACCGCCTTGGCGAACCCGTCCTGCCGGTTGGTGTCGGTCAACGCGCTGGCCTGGGCCTTCACCTCGTCGCTGGCGTTGCCCATGGCGATGGAAAAGCCGCTCTCGCGGAACATCAGCACGTCATTGGGCATATCGCCGATTGTCCCCACCTGAGCCGGCGTCAGCCCGAGATGCTTGGCCAGGGACTTGACCACGAAGCCCTTGGTCGCCCGCGCGCTGGTGATGTCGATGAACTTGGGCTCGGACTGGGTGGCGCTGACCCCCGCGCCCAAAACGTCCTGCGCCAGCGGGGCCGTGGCGGCGACCTTGGCGATGTCCTTCGACACGCCCACGATCTTGTAGGCGCCCGCGAGCTGATCGGCGGTAAAGTTGGTCGCGGGGATCGGATCGAACTGCAAGATCCACGCCTCGCGATCGACGTGCTCACCCTTGGGATCGCTGACGAACCAGTCGGCGTCGGTATACAGCCACACGTCCAGGCCCTGACCGGTCAGAAGGTCGACGGCCTTGCGCGCCAGGCCGGGATCGATCGGATGGCTTTCGATGACCGACAGGTCGGGGCGGACGATCAGGCCGCCGTTGAAGCCGGCCATGGGCAGGGTGAGGCCGAGCGGCTCGACCAACATGCTTAGACCCCGCGGCGGCCGCGCGCTGGTGACCGACAGGTCAATGCCGGCGTCGCGCAACTGCTCGGCCGCGGCCACGGCGGCGGGCGTCAGCCGCTTGTCCTGATCGACCAGGGTGCCGTCGACGTCGCTGAGCAGCAGCCGGATGTCGCCGATCTCGCTCAAGGCTTGCGGTCTCCGTCCGGGTTGATCGACCGCCATTGGCGTGGCCCGTCGGCGGCGATCAGCGCGTCCGCCGAGGCGGGGCCTTCGCTGCCCGAGGCATAGTTGGGGAAGTCCGGCGTTTCCGCCGCCCAGGCGTCCAACACCGGCTGGACGATGCGCCAGCCGTCTTCGGCCATGTCGCTGCGCACGAACAGAGTCGGGTCGCCGATCATCACGTCGTAGAGCAGGGTTTCGTAGCCGACGTTGGGCTCGTGGACGAACCAGTCGTCGTACCGGAAGTCCATCTTCACCGGCGACAGGGTCATGGCCGGCCCGCGTTCCTTGACCTCGAACTGGAGCGAGATGCCCTCGTCCGGGGCGATGCGCATCACCAGCCAGTTGGGCCGCAACGTCTCGACCGGCGTATCCTTGAACACGCCGTAGGGCGCGGGCTTGAACTGGATGGCGATCTCGGTCACCCGCGCGGCCAGATGCTTGCCGGTGCGCAGGTAGAAGGGCACGCCGGCCCAGCGCCAATTGTCGATTTCCAGATGCAGGGCGGCAAAGGTCTCGACGGTGGAGTCCTTGGCTATGCCGGGCTCCTCGCGGTATCCGACCACGCGTTTGTCGCCCTTCAGGCCCTCGCCATATTGACCGCGCGCGGCCTTGGCCGGCGAGGCGGGCGGGATGGCGGCCAACACGTCGGCCTTGCGCGCGCGCACGGGGTCGCCTTCGAAGCCGACCGGCGGCTCCATGGCGATCAGCGACAACAGGCTGAGCAGATGGTTGGGCGTCATGTCGCGCAGGGCGCCGGCGTGCTCGTAGAAGTCGGCGCGCTTTTCCACCCCCACGGTCTCGGCGGCGGTGATCTGCACGCTGTCGATGCGGTCGCGGTTCCAGATCGGCTCGAACAGGCCGTTGGCGAACCGGAACGCCAGGATGTTCTGCACCGTGTCCTTGCCCAGGAAATGGTCGATGCGGAACACCTGCTGCTCGCGCAGGACCTTGAGGATGTCGCGGTTGAGCGCCTTGGCGGACTCCAGGTCGTGACCGAAGGGCTTCTCGATCGCCACCCGCCGCCAGCCTTGGCCCGGCGCGCTGCCGGCCTCGCGCACCAGACCGGCCGTCCCGAGATGCTCGATCACGGGCCCGAACAAGCTGTCGGACACCGCGAGGTAGAACAGGGCGTTGCCGAGCGTTTTTCGTGTTGTTTCCGCCTCGTCTAGCGCGGACTTCAGCCGACCGTACAGGTCGGGGTCGGTCAAGTCGCCCTGGACGAACGCCATGCTGTCGGACAGGCGCGTCCACGCCGCCTCGTCGATCTTGTCGGCGCTGAAGGTTCCGCCGCCGCTCTTGATCAGGTCGTCCAGGTTGTCGCGCAGGTGCTTGCGCCAAGCGTCCACGTCGTCCTCGCCCCGCGCCACGCCAATCAGGGCGAAGTCCTTGGGCAGGAACCCGGCGTGGGACATGTTGTAGAGCGCCGGGATCACCAGCCGCTTGGCCAGATCGCCGGTCGCGCCGAACAGGACCATGGCGCAAGGGTCGGCGGGTTTCAGCGCGTGCGGCGCGGTCCGGGTCGAGACCGCGGGCTGGGGCGGGTGGCGCGCATCGTCGGCCATGGTCAGCTCGCGGCCTTGTCGGCCACGCGGCCGCCGACGTTCTTGGGCGCGGCCGGCGGCTCTTGGCCTTCCTGGTGGCCGCCGAAGCCGAAGCGCATGGCCGACAGAAGCCGCTCGCCGAAGGTGTGTTCCTGACGCGAACGGAAGCGGGCGTAGAGCGCGCTGGTCAGCACCCCGGCGGGCACCGCTTCCTCGATCGCCGCCTCGACCGTCCAGCGGCCCTCGCCGGAATCCTCGACATAGCCCGAGAAATCCGACAGCTGCCCGTCCTTGGCCAGGGCGATGGCGCTGAGGTCCAGCAGCCAGGAGGAAATCACGCTGCCGCGCCGCCACACCTCGGAGATGTCGGTCAGGTTGAGGCTGAAACGCTCCTCCTCCGGCAGGTCCTTGGAGTCCTTATTGCGCAGGATGTCGAAGCCTTCGGCATAGGCCTGCATCAGCCCGTATTCGATGCCGTTGTGCACCATCTTGACGAAATGTCCCGCGCCGGTCGGGCCGGCGTGGATGTAGCCCTGCTCGGCGCGCGACGGGGCGCCCTGCAGCCCGGCCGTGCGGGGGATATCGCCGACGCCGGGGGCGAGGGCGGCGAAGATCGGGTCCAGTCTCTGCACGGCCGCATCGGGCCCGCCGATCATCATGCAGTACCCCCGCTCGAGCCCCCAGACGCCGCCGGAGGTGCCGCAGTCGATATAGTCGACGCCCTTGCCGGCCAGGGCTTTGGCGCGGCGGATGTCGTCCTTGTAGAAGGCGTTGCCGCCGTCGATGATCACATCGCCCGGGGTCATCAACTCGGCGAGCTGGTTGACCGTATCCTCGGTGATCTTGCCGGCGGGCAGCATCGACCACACCGCGCGGGGCGCGGCGAGCGCTTCCACCATAGCCTTCAATGAGGCGACCGCCGTGGCGCCGTCCTTGGCCAAGGCCTCGCCGGCGGCGGGGTTGGCGTCGAACACCACGCATTGGTGCCCGGCCCTCATCAGGCGGCGCGCGATGTTGCCGCCCATGCGGCCCAGTCCGATTATGCCGATCTGCATTGTGTCATCCAAATCGCGCCGGTCTTCGGCCGGCGCAGGCAAGGTTATTGGCCACGATCAGCCAGGGCGCCGTGCACGGCGCGCGTCAGTTCGGACAAGCCCGTGTCGACGTCGCGCAGGTGCACGCGCAGGGCCCGGCGGTCCCGCTCCTCCAGCACCTCCAGATCGCCGCGCGCCTGCGCCGCCTTGACCACCGCGAAGCTATAGCGGTGGCCCGGAACGGCAAGATCGTACGGGTCGTCGCAGGTGATTTGCAGGAACACCCCGCTGTTGGGACCGCCCTTGTAGGCTTGGCCGGTGGAGTGCTGGAATCGCGGACCAAAGCCGACACATGTGGCCGCGTGGGTCTGGTCGCGCACGAAACTGCGCATTTCGTTCAGGGTCTCGACGTGCGCCGGACTGCGCTCGACATAGGCCAGGAAGGCGGCGTAGTCCCCCGGCTTCAACTGGTCGAAATGGCCGCGCAGATAGCCGTCCAGGGTGTTGTGGCGGCCAAGCGCCTCGGCGTTGCGCGGGTCGGCGTAAAGGGCCACGCCGTCCTGCGTGAACACGGGCGTCTCGGCCGGCAGCGACTGGTCCGTCTCGTACTGCTCGGTCAGGGCTTTGGTCTTGATCTTGGAGCCCTCGACGTCCGGCTGGTCGAACGGATTGATGCCGAGAATCGCGCCGGCCACGGCCACGGCGACCTCCCAGCGGAAGAACTCCTGGCCCAGGCGCCAGATGTCCTTGACCACGATCTTCACCGCCGGATGGCCGGCGGCGACCAGTTCGCTCAACAAGGTCTGCTGGGCCGGATCGGCCGCGCCCTCCAGTTCGAGGTAGGCGAACAGGCGGTCCGCGCCATAGGTCGAGGCCCCGCCCAAAGGCTCGTCGGCCACGGGGATCAGGCCCTTGCCATGCTTGCCGGTGCTCTCGGCCAGAAGCTGCTCCAGCCATGCGCCGATGGCGCCAAGGCCGGGGGAGGCCAGGACCGTGACCTTGTCGCGGCCGAACTGGGTCGCCGCCACGCCCAGGGCCACGCCCAACTGCACGCCTGGATTCTCCGCCGCCGGCGCGTCGGGGCCGCACGCACGCACCATCGGCAGGGTGGCCTGCAGCAGGCGCCGCACGTCCAGACCCATGGCCGCCGCGGGCACGAGGCCGAAGTCCGACAGCACCGAGTAGCGCCCGCCGATAGAGGGCGTCCCGTGGAAGGTGGCCGCCCATGGCTGCGCGCGCTTGTCGAGCGGGGAACCCGGATCGGTCACCGCCACGAAGCGCTTGGGGGCCTGGTCCGCGCCGCACGCCTTGGCCACCCGGTCGAAGAAGTAGTCGGTGAAGATATTGGGCTCCAGCGTGCCGCCGGACTTGGACGAGGTGATGAACAGGGTGCGCTCGATCTGGATGTCGTCGTCGAGCGCCCGGATCTGCTCGGGATCGGTGCTGTCGAGCATGTGGAAGCGCGGCCAGCCAGGCTGGTCGCCGAAGGTCTTGGCGATGACTTCCGGCCCGAGGCTGGAACCGCCCATGCCCAGGAGCACCACGTCGGTATAGTCGCCCGCGCGAACCTCTTCGGCGAACTCTGCAAGGTCGGATATTGCGGCGAGTTGCGCGTCGACGATGCGCAGCCAACCGGTCCACTGGTCCTCGTCGGTCCCGGTCCACAGCGTCTTGTCGCCCGCCCACAGCCTGCGGATGGCGCCGGTCTTGCGCCACTTGTCGATCTCAGCGTCGCAGGCGGCCTTGAACGCGTCGGAACCGGGCATGATCTCTGCCATCTGGCCGGGTTCGTTCAGATCGTCGCGGCGTTGGACCGCGATGGCGGCGAACAGCTGGTCGAAGGCGTCGGCGAACTGCTGCACGCCGTCGGTCACCAGAGCCTGGGTGATCTCGTCCAGCGACACGCCCGCCTTGTCCAGCGCCGACAGGGTCGCCCGCGCCTCGTCCAGCCCCTGGTCGATGGCGTCGGCCTGCACCACGCCGTGGTCGCGGAACGCGTCCATGGTCGCGGGGGGAATGGTGTCGACCGTCTCGCGGCCGATCAGGGCCTCGACGTAGGCCGTGTCCTTCATCGTCTTGGACTTGGTGCTGGTCGACGCCCACAGCACCCGCTGGGTCCTGGCGCCGCGCTGGGCCAGGGCCTCCCAACGCGGGCCGTCGAACAGGGCCTTGTAGCGGGCGTAGGCCAGCTTGGCGTTGGCGATGGCGACCTTTCCCTTCAGGTCCGCCGGCGCGTCCGGGCGCGCGTCCAGCGCCTTGTCGACGGCGGTGTCGATGCGGCTGACGAAGAAGCTGGCTACGCTGCCGGCCTTGGCCACGTCGCCGCCCGCCCGGTGCAGATCCTCCAAGCCGGCGATATAGGCCTCGGCTACCTGTTCGTAGGCGCCGATCGAGAACAGCAGGGTCACATTGATGTTCACGCCATCGGCGATCAGGAGGCGGATTGCCGGGATGCCGGCGGGGGTGGCCGGAACCTTGACCATCAGATTGGGCCGGGCCACCGCTTGCCACAGGTGATGCGCTTCCTTGACCGTCGCCTCGGTGTCGTTGGCCAGATAGGGCGAGCACTCCAAGCTGACGTAACCGTCACGGCCGTGGGTCGCGTCATACACACTGCGCAAGGCGTCCGCCGCCGCCTGGATGTCGGCGATGACCAGGTGCTCGTAGATTTCGGTGATGCTGTGGTCGCGGTCCTTCAGGTAGGTCTTGATGTCCTCGTCGTACTCGTGACTGCCGCCGATCGCCTTCTCGAAGATCGAGGGATTGGAGGTGACGCCCTTGATCCCATCGGTCTCGATCAGAGCCTTCAGCCCGCCGGTCTGGATCAGGCTGCGCTTGAGGTAATCCAGCCACGGCGACTGGTCGCAGGCTTCGAGCTGCTTGAGCGGGTTCAATGGACCGTCTCCTTGGCTTTGGCGATCTGCGCGCGGGCGGCTTCCAGCAGCTTTTCCGGGGTGAAGCCGAACTTTTTCATCAGGTCCTTGATCGGGGCGGACGAGCCCAATGTGTGCATGCCGATCACCGCGCCGTCCTTACCGACGTAGCGGTCCCAGCCGATGATCGACGCCGCCTCGACCGAGACGCGCGCGGTCACGTCGGGGGGCAGGACGCTGTCGCGATAGGCCTGGTCCTGCGCCTCGAACAGGTCCCAGGAGGGCATGCTGACCACGCGCGCGGCGACGCCCTCCTTCTTGAGGGTCTCGTAGACCTCGACGCACAGCGAAACCTCGCTGCCCGAGGCCATCAGGATCAGCTCTGGCTTGCCCGGCTCGGCGTCGGCCAGCACATAGGCGCCCTTGGCCACGCCCGTCGCCGGAGCGTAGAGCGCGCGGTCCAGCGTGGGCAGCGGCTGGCGCGTCAGCACCAGGGCGGCGGGCTGGGTCATGAGCGCGCCGATCACGCGCCAGGCCTCGCTGACCTCGTTGGCGTCGGCTGGGCGCAGGGTGACCAGCCCAGGCACGCTGCGCAGCGCCAGCAACTGCTCCACCGGCTGATGGGTCGGGCCGTCTTCGCCCAGGCCGATCGAGTCGTGGGTGAACACGAAGATCGCCGGCAGCTCCATAAGCGCCGCCAGGCGGATCGGCGGCTTCATATAGTCGGAGAAGATCAAGAAGGTGGACCCGTAGGCGCGCAGCTTGCTCAGCGTCAGGCCGTTGACGATCGCGCCCATGGCGTGTTCGCGGATGCCGAAGTGCAGGTTGACCCCGCCGTATTTGCCGGCCTCGAACGAGCCGGCGCCCTCGAAGGTCAGGTTGGTGTTGGTGGAGGGCGAAAGATCGGCCGCGCCGCCGACCATCCACGGATAGTGCCTGGCGACGGCGTTGATCGCCTTGGCGCTGGACGCGCGCGTGGCCATGCCCTTGGCGTCGGCCTCGAAGGCGGGTAGGGCGCTGTCCCAGCCGTCGGGCCGCTCGTCCGCCTGCATCTGCTCAAATTCGCGGGCCAGGTTGGGGAAGGCGCTTTTGTAAGCCTTGAACCGCTTGAGCCATTCGCCATGCAACGCCTGGCCGCGCTTGCCGATCTGGCCTCGAACGTGGTCGTAGACGCCCTCTGGAACGAGGAACTGCGCGTCTTCTGGCCAGCCGTAGGCGCGCTTGGCCAGTTTGACCTCTTCAGGGCCCAAAGCCTCGCCGTGGGCTGAGGCGGTGTTTTGCTTGTGCGGGGCGCCGTAGCCGATCTGGCTGTCGATGATGATCAGGGTGGGGACGGCCTGGTCGTCTTTGAACGCCTGCAGCGCCTGGGCGAAGCGCTCGATGTCGTTTGCGTCGCCGACGTGGTGCACGTCCCAGCCATAGGCGCGGAAGCGGGCCTCGACATTGTCGCTGAACGCCAGGTCGGTATGGCCCTCGATGGTGATACGGTTGCTGTCGTAGATCCAGCACAGGTTGCCCAGCATCAGGTGCCCGGCCAGAGACGCGGCCTCGCTGGACACGCCCTCCATCATGTCGCCGTCGCCGCAAAAGCAGTAGACGCTGTAGTCGATCAGCGGGAAGTCGGGCTTGTTGAACCGTTTGGCGAGCCAGCGCGCCGCCATGGCCATGCCCACGCTGTTGCCGCACCCTTGGCCAAGCGGGCCGGTGGTGGTCTCCACCCCGGTGGTCAGGCCGTGCTCGGGGTGGCCGGGGCATTTGCTGCCCAACTGGCGGAAGGCCTTGATGTCGTCCAGCGTCACCGCCAGGCGGCCGGGCTCGGCCCCGTCCTTCACCCCGGCCAAGTGCAGCAGCGAATAGAGCAGCATCGAGGCGTGGCCGTTGGACAGCACGAACCGATCCCGGTTGGCCCAGGCCGGCGCCTCAGGATCGTAGCGCAGAAAGCGGGTCCATAGGGCGTAGGCCACCGGGGCCAGGGCCATGGGCGTGCCCGGATGCCCGGAATTGGCCTTCTGCACCGCGTCCATCGACAGGGTGCGGATGGTGTTGATCGCCAAGAGGTCAAGGTCGGGAGCGGATGGCTCGCTGTCAGGCGCCGAGCGGACGCGGGTGGGCGCGACGCTGGGAGGGTGATGGTCACTCATGCGCCGGGCTCCTATGTACGCGGCCCCCGCGGACCGTCCGCATTGACCAATTGGGAAAAGCCCTGAGCGCGGTGTTCGGTTCAAACCTGGCGCCGACTTTTGGCGCGATAGGCCCGTGTCGTCGGCAATCCCCAGAAAGCCAACTTGGGCCAGAGGCCGAAAGACTAGATACCTAGGGCGCCCAGGCCTACGGGGCCCAGATGTCGCCCTAGGGCGGCTGGATCATTCGGCCGGCTGCTCGGCTAAGGCGATGGATCGGGGCGCGCCGTTGAGCAGGACGTTGAGCGTGAGGGCGGTGACAATGCCCAGCGTCACGCCGTTGTGCAGGAAGTTGGCCGCGATTGGCGGGAAGCGGTCGAAGAACCGGCTGTTCTCCGCCGGGATCAGGCCCACGCTCAGGCCCAGGGCGACGACGTAGAGGCTTTTGCGCTCGGCCTTGAAGTCGATCTGGCCCAAGGTCTGCACGCCATTGGCGGCGACCATGCCAAACATCACCAACGCCGCCCCGCCGATCACCGGTTGAGGAATAGCGGTGACCAGGAACGACAGCTTGGGCAGGGTCCCCAGCAGGATCAGCACCGCACCGGCGGCTGCGCACACGAAGCGGCTGCGCACCCCGGTCATGGCCACGATCGCCACGTTTTGCGAATAGGAGGTGTAAGGCAGGCTGTTGAAGAAGCCGCCGAGCAGCGCGCCCACCGCGTCGGCCCGCAGGCCGCGGGCCAGGTCGCTGGTGCTGAGCGGGCGCTCGGTGATCCGGCTAAGGGCGAACAGCATGCCGCTGGATTCGACCATGGTGATCAGCATGACGATGGTCATCGAGGTGGCGGCCAGCAGGTCGAACCGTGGCAGGCCAAAGTGCAGGGGCGAGATCAGGCTGAACCAACCGGCCGAGGCCACCTGGGTGAGGTCAATGCGTCCTGCGGCATAGGCGACGGCGAAGCCGGCGACGATGCCGAGCAGCACGGCGGTGTTGGCCAGGAAGCCCCGGGCCAGGCGCGTGATGCTCAAGATCACCACGATCACGAACAGCGCCAGCGACACGTTCAGCGGATCACTGGGTTCGGCCGCGCCGCCGCCGCCGGCGATGAAGCCCACCGCAGCGCTCATCAGCGAAACCCCGATCAGCACCATGGCCGTGCCGGTGACCACGGGCGCGAACAGGTGGCGCAGGCGACTGAACACCGGGGCGATGAAGACGCCCAATATTCCCGAGACTATGGTGGCGCCGAACACGCCGGGCAGGCCGAGCGCCGGGTTGGAGGCGATGGCGATCGACGGGCCGACCGAGACGAAGGTCACGCCCATCATCACCGGCAATCGCACGCCCACCGGTCCGAAGCCGATGCACTGCACCAGGGTGACCAGGCCGCACGCGACCAGATCCGAGCTGACCAGATAGGCGGTCTGCACCGCGTCGAGGTGAATCGCGCTGCTGATCACCAGGGGCACGGTCACCGCGCCGGCGTACATCGTCAGCACATGCTGGATCGCCAGCACCAGCAGGCGGCCGGGGGGTAGAATTTCATCGACGGGATGGGTCATTCACGCTTTCTCGTCAGTCCGGCGTCCCGCCGGGAGACCTCTGGCCAAGCTATTCTCAGGGCCGCGCCGAGGGGTGGACCGGCGCGACCAGATCCGGCCCAGTCCGACGAATGCCAAAAAAATACGCAGTAATTAGAATAATATAGGCATCCGCTTTTGGCTCCGTAGACCAAAATGGTCTTCGTCAACCCCAGCGTCTGTTTTGAACTTCGCCGTAATTGTGTGCTCCGGCCCAGCCATCTGCCCTAATGCGAAGCGACGCTTGCATTTTTTGTGACAGGCGTTGGCGCGTCCTTGGCGCGCAGACGCCCACCCCCGTCAACTAGGGCCTCGCACGGCCGCCGCACTGAAAAATAGGGGAAGCGTCGCGCCGGCGTATTTGGGGGATTGTCGCATGTTCAGAACTAACGCGCTCATGGCCGGCGCTTCGCTCGCCATTCTGGGCTTCGCCCACGCTCACGCCGCCGACGCGACCGCTGCAGGCGGACCGGCCGGGCCGGGCGCCATCGAGGAGGTGGTGGTCACCGCGCAGAAGGTCACCACCAATCTGCAGAAGACGCCTCTGGCGGTCACCGCCTTGAGCAGTTCGGCCCTGGAGGCCAGCCATATCGTTGCGCCCAAGGATCTCGACAACATCGTGCCGGGCCTGGTGGTCAACACCACCCCATCCAATCCGCTGGCGATCAGCATCCGCGGGGCTGGCTACGAGGGCATCGAGAACACGTCGGCCCAGCCGGGCGTGTCGTACAACCAGAACGGCGTCTATATCGCCAGTCCGATTTCGCTCAACGCCAACTTCCTCGACGTCGACACGGTCGAAGTCCTGCGCGGCCCGCAAGGCACCGTGCTCGGCCAGAACTCGGACGGCGGCGCCATCAACGTGACCACGATCAAGCCGAAGCTGGGCGTCTACACCGGCTATGGCGATGTCAGCGGCGGCAGCTACGCCTATGACCGCGTCCGCGCCGCCCTCAACGTGCCGCTCGGCAATTCCGTGGCGGTGCGCGTGGCGCTGCAACAGGAAGCCCACGGCGGCTGGGCCACCGCGACCCAGGTGCCCGGGACCGGCGGCAAATACCCGATGAGCAACGAGAACAGCTACAACGGCCGCGTCGATATCCTGTGGAAACCGACCGACGCCTTCACCGGCGAGATCTGGTACGAGCACTACAGCAACGACACCAATGGCGACGGCTACAAAAACCTCAAAGACCCCAACCCCAATCCGCGCGAACTGACTCAGGACTACCCGTCCAAGATGCACCAGCGCGCCGACAACGTGGCGCTAAACCTGACCTACGATCTGGGCTGGTCGACGGCCAAATTCATCGGCAGCTATCAGGCCGGCTCGCTTGATGGCTCCGAAGACCTGGACAAGCTCAGCTACGCCACGGCCGTGCCGCTCCTGGGCATTCACGACATCGACGTGGAGAACAACCGCGACGGGCACAGCTACACGGCCGAATGGGACCTGATCTCAAAGTCCGGCACGAATTTCGATTGGATCGTCGGCGCGTTCTACCTGAACCAGCGCTACAACGAAGGGGTTCTGGAATATCAATATTCCACCAACCCCAGCTCGCCGTTCTATGACCCGTACGGCCTGCCGGTGAATCTCGGCGTGACTAATCCCTATTACCTGCAGACCGAGAACTTCACCGGCCCGGTCGCCTTCGAGACGCGTGACACCCAGAGGCTCGAGTCCGGCTCGGTCTATGGTCAGGCCACCTTCCACGCCACGGACAAGCTGCGGTTCACGATCGGCGCGCGGGGCACCCAGGACTTCCAGATCGGGGTGATCCAGGACTTCTTCGCCCTGGCCGACCGCAACGAGACCGTGCCGCAGGACATCCTCAAGACCAAGTTCGCCACCATGACCGGACGGCTGGAGGCCGAATACGACCTCACGCCGACCAACACGGTCTACGCCATGGCGTCCGACGGCATCAAACCGGGCGGCGCGAACCTCAACCCGACCGCCGTCGTCATTCCGCTGGTGTTCCAGCCCGAGCGGGTGGCGGCGCTCGAGGTCGGCTCCAAAAACGAGTTTATGGACAAGACCGTCCGCCTGAACGTCTCGGCCTTCTACAACAAGATCTACAACTTTCAGGTCGATAGCGAGGACCCGATTCCCTACCAGGGCGGCCTGACCAATGTGAAGGCCTCGCACGTCTACGGCCTGGAAGCCGAAGGCACCTGGCTCTTGCCCTACGGCCTGCGCCTGGACGGCAACCTGACTGCGCAGGGCAGCCGGGTCGACGACCACCAGCAGCTGTTCGATCCGGCGGTGGCCGAGCAGATCGACATCGCCAATGGCGGGCCTTTCTTCAACAATGACGTGGCCAACCGCTTCACCGCGTTCTATGCGCGCAGCGGCGACATCTACGGCAAGCAATTGCCCAAGGTGCCCGACTTCACCGGCAACATCAGCCTACAGCACACCTATGCGTTCGATGATGGCGGCAAGATCACCTCCAGCGTCCACTTCATCTATCGCAACCCGTATTTCTTCCGCATTTACAACAGTCCGAGCACCGACCTGGTCCCGTCGCAGCGGCAGATCGACATGAACTTCAGCTACATGTCGCCGAGCAAGCTGTGGCACCTCGATTTCCTGATCGTCAACGTGACGGACAGCGACTCGGTCAACTCGCGCTACACGGACAACTTCGGCACGTTCATCACGGCCAACTACTATGTGCCGCCGCGCCAGTTCATTGGCCGGGTCGGCGTGGCCTTCTAGGCAACAAGCATGGGTCCGGACGCCTCGCCCGCCATGGCGGGGCGTCCGCCTAGCCGTTCACCAGCTGGCCCGCCAGCCGGTTGTGCCGCGCGATCAGCGCGCGCAGATCCAGTGTCTCCAGGCGGCCCTCGCGCACCACCACCCGGCCATTGACGATGGTGTAGGCGCTGCGCAGGGGCGCGCAGAAGATCAGAGCCGCGACCGGATCGTGCAGGGCCCCCGCCAAGGCCAGGGCGCCCAGGTCGAACACCGCCAGGTCCGCCGCCATGCCAGGCGCCAGGGCGCCGACGTCGTCGCGCCCCAGCACCTTGGCCCCGCCCAAGGTTCCCATCTCCAGGGCCTGGCGGGCGCTGAGGGCGCCAGGGCCGTGCTGTACGCGCTGCAGCAGCAGAGCCTGGCGAAGTTCGCCCAGCAGGTCGCCGCTGTCGTTGGAGGCTGAGCCATCCACCCCTATGCCCAGCGGCACGCCGGCCTTCAGCATGCGCGTTATCGGCGCGACGCCCGAGCCCAGGCGCATATTCGAGCACGGGCAGTGGGCCACGCCCGTGCGCGAGCGGCCGAACAGGGCCACGCCTTCCTCGTCAAGCTGGACGCAGTGGGCGTGCCATACGTCGGGACCCAGCCAGCCCAGGCTCTCGGCATAGTGCGCGGGGGTGCAGTTGAACCGCTCCAGGCTGTAGGCCACGTCGTCGGCGTTTTCCGCCAAGTGGGTGTGCAGGCTCACGCCGCATTCGCGCGCGAGCTCCGCGCTGTCGCGCATCAGTTCGCGACTGACCGAAAAGGGCGAGCAAGGGGCCAGCGCCACCCGCAACATTGATCGCGGCCCCGGATCATGAAAGGCGTCGATCACCCGCTGGCTGTCGCGCAGGATGTCGGCCTCGCGCTCGACCAGCGCATCGGGCGGCAGGCCCCCGTCGCTCTCGCCAATGCTCATGGCGCCCCGCGCGGCGTGAAAGCGCATGCCGATCTCAAGCGCGCCCTCGATGCTGTCGTCCAGGCGCGCGCCGTTGGGGTAGAGGTAGAGGTGGTCTGAGGATGTGGTGCAGCCGCTCAGCAGCAGCTCGGCCATGGCCGTCTGGGTCGATACCTTGACCATCTCCGGCGTCAGCCGCGACCAGATCGGATAGAGCGTCTGCAGCCAGCCGAACAGGCTGGCGTCCTGGGCCGCAGGGATCGCGCGGGTCAGGCTCTGGAACATGTGGTGATGTGTATTGACCAGACCGGGGCACACCAGATGACCGGCCAGATCGATCACCTCGTCCACAGCGCCCGGCGTCGGCAGGTCGGTCCCGATGGCGGCGATCCGGTCGCCCAGGACATGGATGGAGGCGCCGCGCAGCTCCCGCCGGTCGGCGTCCATCGTCACCACGACGTCGGCGTTCTTCAGGAACAGGGATCGGCTCATGCCCGCCTTTCCTAGGGCTTGAGCGACTGGGCCAGCAAGGTCAAATCCCGCCAGCGATAGGCGACCTCGCTCACCGTCGATTGCGGGTGATATTCCTTCTTCATGGCGACGGGCTCGCCGCCCCATCGTTCGAAGAACGCGCGCGCCCCGTCGTTGGGGAGCGGAATCCACACGCAGCAGCCTTCATAGCCGCGCTCCAGCAAGCCGTCGGCCATGGCCGTCATCAAGCGTCGCCCGACGCCCTGCCCCTGCTGGGGCTTCAGGACGTGAAGCGCTTCGATCTCGGCGTCTGTGCTGGGTTTGCCGAACATGGTCGTCCTCTGGGCGCCGCACGCGCCGAAGGCGATGATCCGGCCTTCGGTCTCCGCGACGAACACCTCGCCGCCGGCGCCGGGCTCCCGCGGGCCGAGCCGGGCCGCCCAGAACGCGGCGGCGTCCTCCGGCGCGCGGGCGGCGAAAACCGCGCCTGGGGGTGAGCCGGCGTAGGTTTCGCGCCAGGAGGCGACGTGAACCTGGGCGATCGCCATGGCGTCCGTCGGCCTGGCGGTCCGCAGCGTCGGCTGGGTCGTCGGAGCGTGGGTCTCCATAAGGTGCAGTCGAAACCCAAACTCGAACCAGGCAGACGATCTGAATGTTCCCGGCTGAAATTACCCCAGACCGCGTTGGCGGGCGCCTTCGCGGCGACGGCGGGGCGTGAATAACCGGCATTGTTCCGCGATTGGCCGAAAGCTGAGCTGAGGCGCCCAACGCCGCCGCAGCTTTGCCGGACTCGCGCGGCGCTGCGCGCCCGCGGGGTCGCCTTCGAACGCGCACGGACTTGTCGCGGGCCGCCAAGCGACCGGCGTGGAAGGCGAGGGATTTTCGGCGGCCGGCGCCGCTTACTGCGGAACCGTGTTGCCGTTTTCGACGCGGTACTTTTTGACGTTGTCCGGGCCGATCAGGGCCATCGCCTCGCTGTCGATCACCTCGGGCATTTTCACCTTGGACTGCACGCGGACATAGCTGGCCGCGTCCGTCGGATCGCCCTTGCCGCTGTATTTGGCGATGTATGGGAAGGGATAGATCGGCCGGGTGTAGAGGAAGTCGGTCCTGGGCGCCGGTTGATAGGGCGGGCCGAAGCCCTCGCGCGGCTCGCCGCCGCCGGCGCCACGCGCCTTGGGCGCAAGCTTGCCAGCGATGATCATGTCCGGCGCCTGGTTGAGCTCGGTCCACGCGGTCAGGGCCTTGAACAGGTCGATCTGGTCGGGCCCGTCACCGCCGCCGCAGTGGCCCACGCCCGGCAAGGTGAACAGCCGCATGAAGCCGTCGGTGGTCTTGGGGCCGAGCAGCTTTTGCACCCCCTCGTAGTAGACGATGGCGATGTCCTGCTGCACCTGCAGATCGGCCGCGCCATGCCACAGGATCAGCTTGCCGCCGTGCTGCTCGAACGGACGCAGGTCGGTGTCGCCGGCGTTGTAAAGGGGGGCTAGCACGCCGAGTTTGTCGAACCACGCCTGGTTGAACTGGAACGCGGCGTCCAGCGTCGGGATCGGCTGGTTGGCCTCGGGCAGGGGCAGCAGATACTGCAGGCTGCGGCCGGGCTTGTTCTGCGCGTCGGAATCCTTGCCGGGGGTGCTCAACTCCCAGTGGGTCTCCGAACCCAGAGGAAAGCCCTTCATCTCGAAGTAGCGGCCGTCGTCGCTGGCGCCGTCGTAGAGCTTCACCGCCACGGCGGTCTCTTCGGGGGTCAGGCACTTGGCAGGATCGACGCCCGCCGAGCCGCACTGCACCCACGACGGATCGAACTTGCACGCGGTGGGAACCTGCAGCATGCCGTCGATCACGCCCGAGACCGCCGCGCAGTGCGCCACGACCGCGTCGTGTAGGACGCCCAGCCGGTCCTTGACCAGGATCGGCGAGCCGTCGGGGCGCTTGTTCACGTGGAATTCCCACGAGTGGTAGAAGCCGCCATTGCTGATGTTGAGCATCATGGCCGCGGCGCCGGCGCTAACGCCGTCGAAGTCGTCGGGCCAGCGCTGGGCCTCGATCATGCTTTCGCGCCCACCGCCCGAGCAGCCCATGAAATAGCTGAAACGGGGGCCTTGGTCGTAGAACGCCTTGATCAGGGCCTTGGACAGCACCGCCGTCTGGTGATTGGCCTCGTAGGCCCAACTGATGCGCCGCGCGGGATCGAGGGTCCAGTCGCCCCGGCCGGCCCGGCCGCCCCTGTCATTGACCGCCACCGCCAGCTCGCCGTTAAGGGCGAGGTCCGAGGCGCTGGACACGCCCAGATGCGCCCCGGTGCTGGCGTTCTGCTCCAGGCGCTGGGTCCAGTGCTCAATCGGCAGATCGACCTCGAACTCGGCCGCCGGCTCGAACGCGCCCACTACCTGGCAATAGGATCCCTTGGGGGTCTGCAACACGCTGGCCGACTTGATCGTCACCGCCGAGCCGTCGATCTTGCCCAACTGCACCTTGGCCAGCTGGTCGCAGCCGATGACCGGCTTGACGATCGGCAGGGGCAGATGATCGGCGGCCTGGGCCTTGACCGCCAGACCCGTGGTCAGACAGGCGGCGGTGGTGAGAAGCAGGCCCAACCGGCCCGCGCTCGCAGCTCGACGGCGACCTCGGACCATCGCTTTCCTCCCTGACGAAACCCGACGGCTTGTTTTTGGAATTGCCGGACAGTTGTGTGCCAAAGATTGTTAGCAATGCAAGCGATTGTTCTCGCCGCCCGCCAGCGCGAACCGGCCAAATGGCCGCCCAGAAATGCGTCAGTGGGCGACAAGCGCGGCATTATCGGCCGGCCATGCAAGCACCGTCACAAAGAACCGTCTTCGTGGTTTGGCCAACTCGGGGTTAGAGAAGGCGCACTCCAGGTTTTTGTAACCCAAACTAGGCCGGCTTAAAGAGGACATCATGGCTGCAGCGTGCGCTGGCGTTGATACGGGATTTATCGCTCTGGGCTATGGTAGGGTGGCGTTCCTGGGGGTGGTGCAAGGCATCACCGAGCTTCTGCCGATTTCCTCCACGGCGCATATGCGCATCGTGCCGGCCTTGCTCGGCTGGCCCGACCCCGGCGCGGCCTTTTCCGCGGCCATGCAGCTCGCCGCGCTCGCCGCCGTCCTAAGCTATTTCTGGGGGGACATCGTGGCCCTGACCCGGGGCTCGGCCGGCGCCCTGGCGCGGCGGCAGTACGACGATCACGATCTGAAGCTGGTGATCTACATTCTCGTCGCCACGGCGCCGATCGTCATCGGCGGCCTGTTGCTGTCGCCGATCCTCAACGCCTGCGATTCGCCCTTGCGCAGCATTCCCGCGATCGGCGTGGCCTGCCTGGCGATGGCGGTGCTGCTCGGCCTCGCCGAAGTCGGCGCCCGGCACGCCCGCACCATGGCCAACGCCGGCTTCCTCGACGCGATCCTGGTCGGCGTCGCCCAGATCGGCGCGCTGATCCCCGGCGTGTCCCGGTCGGGCTCGACCTTGACCGCGGCCCTGGCGCTGGGCTTCAAGCGCGAGGAGGCTGCCCGCTTCGCCTTCCTGCTGGGCATACCCGCCATCGCCCTGGCCGGCGTCAAGGAGCTTTGGGAGTTGCACAAGGTGCATCTGGGCGGCCATGGCTGGGCCATCCTCGGGGTCGGCGTGGCCATCGGCGCGGTGTCCGCCTTCATCACCATCTGGGGCCTTATGCGCTTCCTTGAGCGCGCCTCGACCTGGCCGTTCGTGGCTTACCGGGCCGCGCTTGGGGTCATCCTGCTGGGCGGCGCGGTCATGGGCTTCGTTCACTGACGGGCCGATCCTGACGTTCGTTTACAAGCCGGGCTGACAAGGGCCTCGCGATGGTTGTATCGTCGCCCGCAAGGGCGTGCGCCCGCCAATAAGCCGTAAGCAGGCGATCGGGAGGATGACCATGGAAAATACTCGCAGATCAGTGATGGGCTTGGCCGTCGGCGCCATCGCCGCGTCCGGCATCGCGCAAGCGGCCGCGGCGGCCATCGATCCGCTAAAGGCCCCCCGCGACCGCTTCTGGGTGGCGGCGCTGACGCCTATGGACAGCCGGGGCGACTTCGATCCGGGCGCCTATGACGCGATGCTGGCCTATTGGAAAAGCCAGGGCGCGGACGGGGTGCTGGTGCTGGGCACCACCGGAGAAGCCCAGGCCTTCTCCGTCGCCGAACGCAAGCGCATCCTGGAGCAGGCCTCGCGCAACAAGCACGGTCTGGACTTCATTGTCGGGACCGGCACCGCCAACCTGCCCGAGACGATCGAACTCAGCCGCCACGCGGCCGACAATGGCGCCGACAGCGTGCTGATCGTGCCGCCGTTCTACGACAAGAACCCCAAGGGGCAGGGCGTGACCGCCTACTTCGACCAGGTGTTCGCCCAGATCAAGACGCCGGTCCGCTACTATCATATTCCGCGCGTGACAGGCGTGCCGGTGGACGTGTCGGTCTTCAAGTCCCTGACCCAATATCCCAACTTCGTCGGTGTAAAGGATTCCAACGGCGACCCGGCCGAGTTCGCGGCGATCACCGCTGCGCTGCCGGGGCTGAACGTGGTGACCGGCACGGACAACAACCTGGAAGCCACGCTGAAGAACGGCAATGGGTGCATCCTGGCGTCGGGCAACGTCTACACCCACCTGGTCGCGGCGGTGTTCCAGGCCCACCGGGCCGGCCAGGACGTCAAGCCGGCGATCCAGAAGCTGGCTGACGCCCAGGTCATGTTCAAGGCGACGGCGGCGGGCGCGAGCGGATCGGCCGCCAACAAATACGCCGTCAGCCTGCTGCTGGGACGCGGGCAAGCCCATGTGCGGCCGCCGGGCCTGCAGTTGGAGGACGCTCACAAGCCGCAAATCGAGGCGGCGATACAGCAGTTGCGCGCCCTGGCCTGACCCGGCCGCGGTCTCGCCTCCGATGGCGCTATCATCGCCTGTTCCGGCCGGGCGCGATGCGGGCCTGCGCATCCGCCCGCCGGATCTAGTCGAGATCGCCGAAGAGCAGGGACACGTTGATCCGGCGCGACAGGTAGTCAGGCCGAAAGGCGAAGCGGTCCGTTCGGTGAAACAGGCTCGATCTGAAGATCACCGCCCGGTTGGCCCGATGGGGTACGACCGTGACCGGTGCGCCCTCGCGCTCCAGCATGGCGTTCAGCGCCGGCTCGTCGGCGTTGTAGCGGCGCAGTTCGGCCAGATCGGCCGCCGGCCGGTTCCAGATCAACATGCCGCCATGGTCGGGATCAAGGTTGGCGTCGTCGGGCGTGATGTAGAGGTTGACGTTGATGGCGCAGTTGTCGCCGTGGGTATTGGTCCCGCCGCAGGTTTCGCTGTCATACTTGAAGGCCCCCAAATAGCGGAACCGGAGACCGGCCAGGATCGGCCGATAGACCTGTTGCACCTCCTCGACGATCTGCGCCAGCAGCGGGCAGGCGAAGCCGTCCTCGGGCGCGGCGCCCAGATAGCCGGCCGCGTAGACCTTCCGCCACACGGTCGAGTCGGCGCAGTAGGCGCGCAGGCTCCGCAGGGCCTCTGGGCTGAGGAAGCCGTCGATCACCGCCATCTGCGGCGCGGCGCGGCGCCAAGCGTCGAACAGCGTGGGGGTGGCGTTCGCGGGATCGACCGCCGGCCCCGCCAGGCGGTCGCCCTCGGCAAGATGGAATGCGGCGGCGATGCCACGGGCCGCCAGATGCGCGCGCTGGGCTTCGTCGTGCCGGGCCTTGTGCGGCGGATCGGACGCGGGATCGGCCGGCGCTGCGCCGTGCGCCAACTCCGCCCGGCGCATGTAATGAGCGAAGCCTTCGGGCACCCGCCCGTTCTCCGACAAGACCGAGCCCAGGCGGTAGTGCGCCTCGGCGAAATCGGGCGCGATATCCAGGGCGGCGCGGTAGCGGACGATCGCATCCTCGGTGCGCCCCTGAGCCAGGAACACGTTGCCGGCGGCGTTGAGCAGCGCCGCGTCTTCGGCCTCGACGACCGCCGATCCGTCGGTGGCGATCTCCGCCCGCAAGGGATCGAAGCGTTGATCGGCCAGGCCCAGGGTCTCGGCCTCGGCCAGCACGCCGCGCGCCCGGCCTGGCGCCCGCGCCGCCATCAGGCCCTTGGCGTAGGAGAACCAGTGCAGCGCCGCGTTCGGTTCGGCCAGGAGCGCGCGCCTCAGCCGGTCCAGCGCCTCGCCCATGCGGCCCGCCTGCAACAGCAGAACGCCGAGGTTGTGATTGGCCAGCGCATGGCCCGGCTCGGCCTGCAGGACGAGACGATAGGCGGTCTCGGCCGCGTCGCGCTCTCCGGCGCGATGGCGCGACAGGGCTTCGCGCAGGACGGCGGATGCGGGCAGGGCTTGGGGCGTCGGCATGACGGCGGCCACGTTAGGGGATCGGGCGCGCCTTATCCAGGCTGGGCGGGAACGGTCTATGCGGCGTGAGCGCGGGCGCCTCGCCCCCACGGTCCTGGCCTCGGCTATCGGCATCGCCGCCGGCCTGGTCAGCATGGCGGGCGCGCAGGACATCGTGGCCGACATGGCGCCGCTGAACGCCGAGGCGTCCCGGCTCGATCCGGACGACTACCCCTACATGCAGGCGGCCTGCACCCGGTGCCACACTCCGGCGATGATCCTGCATTCGCGCACCTGGCCCGAGTGGCGCGACGTGTTCGACCAGATGGTGCGTTACGGCGCCGACGCCACGCCCGAGCAGTGGACGCATATCCGCCGCTACGCCGGCCGGACCCTGAGCCTGCTCGATGTGAACCACGCCGACGAGGACGAATTCGCCGCCGTGCTGGGCGTGGACGACGCCACCGCCGTGCGTTTGGTGCAACGCCGCATCGACCGGCCGTTCCAGGATATCGACGAACTTGAGGCGATGCCGGGCGTGGACAAGGCGGCGGTCGAGGCTGTCGCCCCCCGCCTGCGGTTCGCACCCCCGCCGCCCGATCAATAGCCGCACACGACCAGACGCTAGCCCAATGAAAACCACAGCAGTGAGGGAACCCCGATGAAGAACCGACACATCCTGATGGCCTCGGCGAGCCTCGCGTTCTGCGCCGGGCTGCACGCCTCGGTCCGCGCCCAGGAAGCCCGGGCCGCAGGCGGCCCGGCGCAGGCCGTGGCGCCGTACGAAAGCAAGGTGCGCCATCTGCTGTACATCGCCACCCCGGGCGACGAGGGCGCGGACGACCAATCCGGCGTGATCGTGCTGGACGCCGACCATGACTACCGCTTCATCAAGCGCATCCCTTACGGTCTGGCCGCCAGTGAACTGCCCGGGCCGAAGATCTCGGGCATGACCTCGAGCATCCCGGCCAACAAGATCTACGTCACCACAGACGGCGGCAGCATGATGGCCTTCGACCTGAAGACCGATCAGCTGGCGTGGACCTTCAACGGCGAGAAGACGCCGGTGACCATCCAGCGCAGGGGCGCGGCGGCCTCGGGCTGCTGCGAGCGACCCTACACCCTGCCGGGCGGCAAGACCCTGCTGGTGGGCTCGGCCTATAACGCCTGGTGGTATCTGATCGACGCGGAAACCGGCAAGCAACTGGGCCGGATCGACACGCCCAAGGCGCCGCGCGCCCACAACGTCAACGTCACCGCCGACGGGAAGACGGCCATACTGTCCAGCCTATCGGGCCCCAAGGAAGGCACCTCGGGCATAGCCGTGGTCGATCTGCTCAGCCGCAAGGTTCTGCGCTACATCGACTTTTCCGACGCGGTGCGCCCGATCACCATCAACCACGACGGCAGTCTGGTCTACGCCAACGTCAACAACCTCGACGGCTTCGAGATCGCCGACGTGGCCACCGGCAAGATGATCAAGCGCGTCGAGCTGCCGGGGGATATGTGGAAGGCCAAGTGGGCCAATCCCAACGGTCACTACTTCGGCCACGGCCTGCCTAGCCACGGCATCGGCATGACCCCGGACGAGAGCGAGATCTGGGTGACCGACGCGGCCAACGACGCGTGGCAGGTGTGGGACAATCCAGGCGATGGGCGCAATCCGGTTTACAATCCGCTCAAGACTGTGCCGATCCAGAAGGACGTGGGCTCGTCGTGGATCTCCATGACCAAGGACGGCAAGTTGGCCTTCGTGGGCGACGGCAGCGTGATCGACGTGCGCGCCCACCGGGTGATCGCCACACTCAAGGACGAGTACGGCCGGCCGATCCACGCGGTGGAGAAGGTGCTGTACATGACCTTGCAGGACGGCAAACTGCTGGACACCACCAGCCAGTTCGCCGTCGGCGACCAGGCCGCTTACGACGCCCGCATGGCTCGCGAGAAGGCCGCCAGTCCGGTAGTGCGATAATGCGGCTCGCAACCTCCGCCGTTCTCATGCTTGGTCAGACGCGGCGTGCGCTGGTCCTGGCGGCCAGCCTGGTTGCGTGTTGCGGCCCGGCCCTGGCCGCCGACGCCAAGCCCTTGGCCGCGCGCATCGCCCATCTCGATCCGTCCAAGTATCACGTCGCCGAAAGCGCGCATGAGGGGGCGGGGACCTTGAGCATGGAAGTGCTGCTTCCCGCCGAAGCCCTCAGCACCAACTTCCTGTTCCTGCATCGCGGCCAGCTCAACGCCCGCAGCAGCATCGGGCAGCATATGCACAACCGGACCGAGGAGATGTTCTTCATCCTCGACGGCCAGGCCCAGTTCACCGTCAATGGCCGCACCTCGGTTCTGAAGGGCCCCGTCGGCGTGCCTGACCGCGCGGGTAACGCCCATGCGCTCTACAATCCCGGCGATACGCCGGTGCAATGGCTGAACTTCGGCGTGGGCCTGGCGAAGGTGAACGAGGCGGTGAACCTGGGCGATCCGCACACCGACGCGGCCTTGGACAAGATTCCGCAGTTCATTTACGCCCGCCTGGACCGCGCGCTGCTGCGGCCCGTGCAGAACAGGGACGGCGGCGAGGGCGAAGTGCTCTATCGCCGCGCCGTGCCCCCGGCGGTGTTTCTGTCGAACTGGTCTTACGTCGATCACATGATCATCACGCAGGGCGCCAGGACCGGGCCTTCGACCCTGCCGGCCATGAGCGAGGTCTATTATGTATTGTCGGGCGAAGGCTCGATCGCCCTCAACGGCGAGACCGCCCCGCTGAAAGCCGGCGACGCGGTGGCGGTGGATGTGGGAGAGACCAAGGCGCTGACGGGCGGACCGGACGGCCTTGAGCTGGTCGCGTTCGGCGTGGCCCGGGACGCGGCGACCAAGGAAGCCTTGATGGACCAGCCGCCGCGCTAATCAAGGCGGCGATCGCAGAGGAGAAGCAATGAACAGACGATCCTGGATGGCCACCGTGATGGGCGTGGCGCTCGGCGCCCTCGGCGGCGGGGCCGCTCGCCCGGCTGAGCCCGAGAAAAGCTCGGTGCTCTATACCGACTTCGTGGTGGACCCGGCCAACGAGCAGGCCATGCTCGATTTTTTCCACAGCAAGCTGAAGCCCATCGCCGAACGGCACGACGGCTACATCGATCTGAAGCTGCTCAAGATGAAACCGGTCGGCGGGGCCCCGCCGGCCCCCGGCATCGCCTATCGCTACCAGTTGACCTACGAGAACGAGACCAAGCGGCACGCCTGGGTCGCTTCCGACGATCACAAGGCTAACTGGCCGCTGTTCGCGGCCCTGTTCCACGACGTGGTCAATCGCGTGGGCGAAGTCAGCTAGTTCGGCGTGAGCTTGAGCAACTGGCCCTGGGCGCCGTCGGTCAGCACATAGACCGCGCCGTCGGGGAAGACGCGCACGTCGCGGATGCGTTTGTCGACCTCGGTCAGCAGCGCCTCTTCGTTCACGACCTTGTCGTCCTTGCCCAATTCCAGGCGGATGAGCACCTGGCTGCGCAAGCCGCCGATCAGCACGCTGCGGCGCCATTGGGGGAAAAGAGCCCCCTTATAGAAGGCCATGCCGGAGGGGGCGAACACCGGGTCCCAGTAGTAGCGCGGCTGCTCCAAGCCGGGCTTCTCGACGATGCCCTCGCCGATCTTGGCGCCCGAGTAGTCGATGCCGTGTGTGATCACCGGCCAGCCGTAGTTCTTGCCCTTCTGGATCAGGTTCAGCTCGTCGCCGCCGCGCGGACCGTGCTCGATCTCCCAAAGCCGGCCGTCAGGCGCGAAGGCCAGGCCTTCCGGCGAGCGATGGCCGAGGCTCCAAGTGTCGGGAAGGCCCAGGCCCGGGTTGTCAGGGGCGGGTTGTCCATCCGCGGAGATGTGGATCACCTTGCCCAGATAGGTGTCGAGTTGCTGGGCCTGCATTGGCACGGGCACGCCGCGGTCACGGTCGCCGACGGTGACGAACAGTGTGCCGTCCTTGGGATCGATGGCGATGCGCGAGCCGGCGTTGGTCACCACCTTGATGGTGTAGGGCGCGGTCTGGAAGATGGTGCGCACATCCGTCAGTTCGCCCTTGTCGGCGTCCAGGGTGGCGCGCGCCACCGAAATGGCCGTGTTGTCCGCGTCCACGACAGCCATGTAGGTGAAGAAAATCCGGTGGTTGCGGGTGAAGGCGGGGTCAAGCACAACGTCAAGCAGGCCCGACTGTCCGATGGCGTAGAGCCGCGGCACGTTGGCGGTGATGGTGTGCTGCGGCGCCCCGTCCTTGTCGAGAATGACGAACCCCCCGGGTTTCTCGGTGATCAGGAAGCGGCCGCCCGGCAGGGGCGCCACCGACCAGGGCCAATCCAGCCCCGAGGCCAGCACCGTGACCTTGACGGCGGTGGTCTTGTGGTACGGCGCGCGTGTCTGGCCGGGGAAGACCGGGTAGTCGCCCGCCATCTCGGGCGGACGGCTATCGACCGGCTGGCCCTCGACCGTGTGCTTGAGGATGGGCGGCACGCCCGCAGGCGCCTGGGCCGTGGCCACGGCGGGCGCCGATAGCAAGCCCGCCGCGCCTAGCAATGCCCATCGTTTGCACGTGAGGTTCATCCATAGTCTCCTTGGGCCGTCGGCGTTGATCTGCGAAGCGCCGACGATTTGCCGCAGTCGGCTTATTTCTTGAGGGCAGGGTTCACATAGCCCGCGGTGAACAGGTCGCCGGACGGTCGGAAGCTGAGATAATCGACATGGTCGGGCACCTCGGCCCAGCCATGCGGCACGCCCGGCGGGATGATGATGACGTCGCCGGCCTTGACCTGGCGCTTGACCACATCCGGTCCTCCGATCGCGCCGTGGCAGGTCGGGCCGTTGAGGGTGGTGACCAACGGCGAGTCCGGCGAGTCCTGACGGCCGTTCACCAGATGCCCGCCGGTGACCAGCACGCCCCCGCCGGAAATGATGTAATAGCCCTCGGTCTGCTTCTCATGCGTCAATCCATTGGCCGCGTCCGTGGGGGCGGGGTTCGCCTCTGCGACCCCGCACGGCGGTTCGTTGGCCAAGCGCTGCAGGCCGCCGCCCCGAGGCCTGTCCGGAGAGGCCGACGGGCCGCGATGGATCACGCCGATGGCCAGGTGTTCGGTCCCGATATCCACAACCCGGATGTTACGGTCGGTTCCCGGCGTGCTGTTGACGGTGTCGATCTCTTCCTTGGTGATGTAGGTGGCGGCGCGCGGCTTGTCGGACTGCGCAAAGGCGACGGTCGAACTGGCCGCCGCCGCAGCAGCGACGAACGCGAACATGGTTTTATGCATCTGGCGACTCCTCCCCGCCAGACTTAAGCACCGTTAGGCGCCCCTTGCGAGCCACTGCACGTCGTGCGCTGGGCTTTTGCCGGGCGCGACACCATGGCGTCCGACGGATGCTTTGTGGCCTTTGGCCCGCCTGATAGTGTTGGACGGGGGCGACCGCGCGGTTGTCGCAATTCGCGCATACGGGATCGACATGACCAACCATAGCTCAGGTTGGGCAGGGCGGTCGTCATTGTCGACGAACCGCCTCGCCACAACAGGAAATGACGGATTCGCTGCGATCGACGCCATGATTGCCCTCGCCATTCTTTCATCCACGATCATCTTGTCGCTGGCGGCGATCCAGGAGGCGCGGGGCGCGTCGCTGGCCGGGGCCGAAGCCCGTCGCGCGCGCGTGGAAATGCAATACCTTCTCGACACCGCATCCCCCGTCGAGGGGCTGCGGAGCGGACGCGCGGGCGGCTTCGACTGGCGGCTGGACACACGCGCCACCGGCCCCGGCAGCCTTTCCGGCGCGCAAATTTGCAGCTTGACCGCACAGCTCGCCAGCCTTTCGAGCGGGCGCCGCTATAGGCTCGCGACCACGGAAATTTGTGCGCCGCCCCCGGCAACTCCATGATAGACGAGGGCTATACCCTTGCCGAAATGCTCGTGGCGCTGGCGGTCGTCGGACTGGCTATCGGCGGCCTGACCGAAGGCATGCGCGTGACGAGCCGCCTGCAAGGACAGACGTACCAGGCCATGGCGTCGGGTCGCACACTGGACCGCGTCGGCTTTGGCCTCGAGCAGCTTATCGAGGGTCGGGGGCCGTTCCCCTCGGAGCGATCGGACCTGTTCCAAGGCGCGGCGTCGGGCTTTCGCGTCGCGTGCGGAAAGCAGGACCCGTGCAGTGCAGCGCTTTCGTCACAGGAGGACAAGGTTATTCTGGACCTTGAAGAACCGGATGGATCCCACCACGCGCTCGTTCTGCAGGGCGTGCAGTCGGCCCACTTCGCCTATGCCGGGACGCGCACTTTCGGCCCAGTGTGGCCCGCCGCGCCCTCGTCCGCGTCGCCCGCGCCGGGTGCGTCACAGACGCTTCGCACGATCAGCTTGATTGGGACCTCCGCCGACGGCGAGGACACGCCCCTGGCCAGCGTCCGTGTTTGGCTCGAGCAGACGCCCGATTGCCCTGTCGGTGCGGCCGCCGGCTCCTGCCAAGGCCATAGGCCATGACCGCGCCGCTTCGTCTCTATTTCGCCGAGGTGGTCGAGGCCGATCCCGAACCCCAGCCGCCGACCGTGTTTGTGCGCACCTTGTCGGTTCCGCCAGGGGCGCCTTGGGATCAGGCGCGGGTGGCCCGGCTGGAAGCCCAAGCCGGCGCGCCCTTGCCGCTGAACGACGTGTTCTACCGCCTGTTCCGGCTGGACGGCTGGCGGCCGGGTCACGCCGCCCGATATGCGGCCTGCTATGTCCGCGCCGAGGAAGCGGGCGCGGCGTTTCAGGCCAAGGTCGAGGTCGGCGGCCGCACGCTCCAGGTGCGCTTCCTGTCAGCCAAGGCGCGCAATCGCCGGGCGCTACGGCTGGGCGCCGCGGCGGTCGCGACCGCCGTCCTCGCGTTCCTGGCGGGCGGGGCCGTGACATCGGCGCTAAGCCTGAGGGCCGAGGTCGCCGATCGCCTGGCCGTCGTTGAACGCATGGCTGCGGTCGATGCCCACGCGGCCCAGGGCCGAGCCCGCGCGAACGCGCAGGCGCGTCTTCTCGACGCCGAGGGCGTTCGCGGCCGAAGCCTGACGTCGGTCTTGAGCGATCTGGCCTGGGCCTCGTCGGCCAAGATGCCAGGCGCCACTATCGAAGCGGTTCATTGGGATCGCGGCGCCCTGGCCGTCGAGGTTCGCGGTGAGGGGGCGCCCTTCGCTGGCTCCGAGCGCGCGCTCGTGAAGCAGCCCAAGCCCTTGCGCCCCGGCGTGCGGCTGTGGACGTCGCCACCGGCTGGGCGCCCCGGTCAGGACGGCCGTCCATGATCCGGAAAGGCAAATTCACCGCGAACGCTCTGGTCGGCGTTCCGGCCGTCGTCGGCATCACCGCCTTGGCCATGTTCCTGGCTCTATGGTTGATCGCTCAGCCTTCCGACCTGACCCAGCGCATGGCCCGCATCGACCAGCAGACGGCTTTGGCTGAGACCGTGCTCACTGGTGAGCGGGCTCACGGCTACCTCGCGGGCGCTGTTTGCCAGGATGCGCGCACGGCGCCCGACCTGGTCCGCCAGAGATTGAAATCCGCGGCCGTCGCCAAGGGGCTCGCCCTGGCCAATGTCTCGGCCGCGCCGGGCGCGCCCAACGAAGCCATCGGCGGCCTGGAGCCCATTTCCCTGGCCTTCGAAGCCAGCGGCCCCTACGACGCGGTCATCGGTCTGCTCGGCGCCCTGGCCCAGGCGCAGCCACAGGTGTTCGCCGACACGGTGGATCTCAAATCCCAGGTGTCATCGGTTTCCCTCAAGTTCACGGGACGGCTGTTTTGTTCGACCACCGCTCGCCTCTAATCCTGGCGGCCGCGCCCGCTGGCCTCGCCCTGGGCGGAGCGTTGTGGCTGGCGGTCGGCATCCACTCGCCGACCCTGGCCCGGCTGGACGGTTATCAGGCGCGCCTGGCCGCCGTGCGTGCGCCGGGCGACGACGTGAACGCCGTCGCCGACCTGGTCCGCGCCGCCTCGGCGCCGGTGTTGGCCCTGACCGACTCTGGCGACGGGGCGGTGCGCGCTCAAGGCGTGGCCATCACGCCTACGCTGAGCGCGGCGCTGATTTCGATCGGCGGCAAACCCGCCGAATGGCTGGATGTCGGGGCCTCGAGAGACGGCGTCACCCTGGTGGCCGTACAGGCGTCGCAGATCACCGTGGATACCGCTGGCGGCCGCCGAGACATCAGGATCGGTCCGGCCGGCGACGCGGCCGCGGCCAGGGCTGCGACCTTTTCGACGACCCCCTCGCAATTGCCCTCGCCCCCGTCAGCCACTAATTCAGACGCGCAACCGCCGGAGGCCACGGGCCCAAGAGGGATCACGCGGGCGCCCGCCGCGGGACCGGCGCTCGCATCTGGTCAGCCGTTGATCATGGGCCACACTGTCAGGAATGGCCCGCAATAGATTTCATCGCGCCGAGGGGCGCCCACCGAGGCGGTTTTCGCCTCACCAGCTAAGGTTGGATAGAGCTTTGCAACGTCGATCTTGGGGCTTCACTGCGCGAAGGCTGACCTTTTGCGGCGCTATTGTCGCGCTGGCGACGCTGTCGGCGGCGCCGACGCGCGCGGCGCCGACGGCGCCTGTGGCCGTCGCCGATCAGGAACGCAGCTATACCTTCAACTTCCAAAATGCCGAGATTTCGCAGGTTTCCGCTGAGATCCTCGGCAAGGCGTTGGGCCTCACCTACACCATCGATCCCGACGTGACCGGCAAGATGTCGTTCCAGATCGAGCGGCGCCTGACCGGCGCCCAATTGCTTGAGGCCTTCGAGGCGGCGCTCGAGAGCAACGACGTCACCCTGGTGCGCGAGGGCAATGGACTTGCCGTCAAGCCGCGCGCCAAGGCCAAGGGCTCTGGCTCGATCCGCCTGCTGAGCCAGGGCGGCCACGGCGCCGGCTACACCACCCTGGCCGTGCCCCTGACCTACGCCACCGCCAGCGAAGTGGCCAAGGCCATCCAGGCCGTCGGGCCGACGGATATTGTCGTCTATGTTGACGACAAGCTCGGCCTTCTGGTGCTGGGCGGGACCAGCAGCGAATTGAGGACGGCGGTCGAGGCGGTCGGGATTTTCGACCGCAGCGGCTTCGCCGACACCCGCATCCGCCTGTTCACCCTGCAGGAAGCCACGGCCGAAACGGTCGCCGCCGACCTGGACAAGATGCTCGACGCGGCCAAGATCGCCGAGGTGACGGTGGTTCCGCTCAAGCGGCTCAACGGACTGTTCGTCTTCGCCCAGTCGGCGACGGAGCTGGACAACGTCGGCCGTTGGGTCGCCAAGCTCGACGTGCCGTCACGCGAAAAGACCCTGTCTCTTTGGGTCTATCACCCGCGCAATCTTTCGGCGGACCAGCTCGGCGCGGAACTCAACAGCGTGATGGGCGGCGCGAGCACAAGCTTGAACGGCGGTGCGTCTCAATTGCCCGGCGCGAACGGCGCGGGCTCGGTTTCCGGCGGAATCGCGCCTCTGGCGCCAAGTGATGCGCAATCACCGGCTTCCGTCACGCGCGCGGCCTCGCCCGCGCCGGCGACCGATCTGTCGACGCAGGACGATCCGGTTCATATCGGCATCGACAAGCAATCCAACACCCTGTTGTTTTCGGCCTCTCCCGTGCATTGGATTCAGATCCAGAAGGCGCTGGACGAGCTCGACCGCACGCCCAACCAGGTCCAGATCGACGCATCGATCCTGGAGGTGACGCTCAACAACCAGTTCAACTACGGCGTTGACTGGTCGGTGCTGAGCGACGCCGGCCAACTGACCGTCAGTTCGATCAACAGTCCGGCCGGAAAGATCGCCCAGGGCATCCCGGGCATGTCCGTCACCTTCCTCGGCAAGGACGTGCAGGCTGCGATCAACGCGCTGTCTGAGCGGACGAACGTGCAGGTGGTCTCCGCTCCGAAGATCGTCGCCCTGGACAATCACCTGGCCAAGTTGGAAGTCGGCGACCAAGTGCCGATCACGACCCAGGCCGAGCAGAGCACGGTCGCCGGCAGCGCGCCGGTGATCAACAGCGTCGAATACCGCAGCACCGGCGTGATCCTGAACGTGACGCCGCGGATCGGCGGCGATGGCCGCGTGATGCTGGACATCTCGCAGGAGGTCAGCTCGGTCGGTCAGACCACCTCGTCGAGCATCAACTCGCCGACCATCCAGGAACGCAAGATGGCCACCACGCTCATCCTCGACAATGGGCAGGTGGTCGCCCTGGGCGGCTTGATCAGCACCTCACGCAACCTCACGGACACGGGAATTCCCTTCCTTGAAAAGGCCCCGGTGCTGGGCGCCCTGTTCAAGACGCACACCAACACCTCCGCGCGCACCGAGTTAATCGTGCTGATCACCGCCAAGGTGATCGAGGACGACGCCGGTTCGCAGCGCGCCATGGCCGACATGCTGGCCGACATGCGCGAGATCAAGTCCGATGGCTTGCTGCAGCACTGACGACGCGGACGGCGGGTTCGCCACGCCTGCGGCGGTTGTGGTCAGCCTGGCCATGGCGCTGACGACGACCGCCGTGCTGACGGCGAGCGTAGCCGACCTGAAGCTGGCGCGCGCCGAATTGGTTCAGGCGCAGACCCAGAACACCCTGGCCGGCGCCCAGCTGCAGGCCTGGCGCACCGCCCTGGGTTTCGACAACGCCAACGCGCGCGCGCGGTGGATTATCGCCGATGCGGTGGGCCCGATCACGGTTCTGGCGGAAGCCGAAAGCGCCAAGACCGGCCTGGCCGCCGCCGAAGACCTCGACGACCGGGCCTTCGCGAAGCTGCAGATCACCGACCTGCCGGACCTGAAGGCGCGGTTGAAGGCGCTCACGCCGGCGCAGGCTCTGGGGCCCGCGCTGGAGCAGGCCGACGCCTCGCCGATCTGGGGCGCCTGCGCCCGCTCGTTGTTCTCAGAGTACGGCCTGAGCAAGACGGTGCAGATGGCGCCCGCCCAGGCGCCGACCTACAATGGCGTCGACCTGCACGCCGGCGAGGTGTGGCGCGTGCGCGTCTCCCTTCCTGACGGCTGGACCGACGACCGGCTCGTGCGCTTTCGGGGCGACGCCCTCAATCCCGCCGCGACCCTGCAACGCCGTTATTTCAAAACCAACGGGGAGAGCGATCCATGCGACGCCGTCCTGAACGCCAGCTGACCCGCGAGGACGGCTATACCCTGACCGAAATGTTGGTGGTGATCGGCATCATCTGCCTGATCGCGGCGGTGCTCACGCCGAATCTTCTCAACCAACTGGGGCGCTCCAAGGCGAAGGCCGCGCAATTACAATTGGATACGACGGCATCCTCGATAGAGTTGTTCAAATCCGACGTCGGGCGATATCCGACCCAGGCCGAGGGCCTGAAGGCGCTCGTCCAGGACCCGGACTCGCTGGCCGGCTGGACCGGCCCCTATCTCAAGGGCGCCCAATCGCTCAACGATCCGTGGAATGACCCGATCGTCTACACCCTGGCGGCTGATGGCCGGAGTTTCACCGTCCAGAGCCTCGGCGCGGACGGAAAGCCTGGCGGCACGGGCCTGAACGCCGATATCCGGGCGCCGGCCGCGCCATGACTCTGTCACCCGCCATATGGGTCGCGCTGGGCCTGTCGGGGCCCTGCCTCGGCAGTTTCGCGGCCACTGCGGCGCTGCGCCGGGCCGACGGCGGGCAGGCGATCGTCGGCCGGTCGCGGTGCGACAGCTGCGGCGTGGGTCTGCGGTACGCCGACACCGTGCCGGTGATCTCCTACCTGCGCCTGCGCGGGGCATGCGGGGCGTGCGGCGCCCGCATCGACGCGCGGCACGTCGCGGGCGAGATCGCCGGCGGCGTCATCGTCCTGTCGGCGTTCGCCGTGGCCGCTTCGCCGACGCGAGCCGTGCTGCTATCGGCCCTGGGGCTGACGCTCCTGGCCAGCGCCGTCCACGATCTGAAGACCAAGCGCCTGCCCGACGCCTTCACCTTGGCCCTGGCCGTCCTGGGCGCGGGCCTCGCCGTCTTGCGGTCGGCCCAGGACCTATGGGAGGGCATGATCGCCGGCGCGGTCGCCTTCGTGGGGCTTGAGGTCCTGCGGCGCGCGTTCATTCGCTTCCGGGGCAAGCCCGGCCTGGGCTTCGGCGACGTCAAGCTGCTGGCGGCGCTGGCCCTGTGGCTGGGTCTGCTGACCCCATGGGCCATGGCGGCCGCCTCGCTTGGGGGGCTGATCGCGGCGCTGATCCGGCCGCAAGCCGACGGACGCCTGGCGTTCGGACCTTGGATCGCGGCGGCGGCCTGGTGCGTGGGTCTGTCGAGGGAGGGCGGCTTATGGCCAAGCCCGGTTTGAGACTGGCGCCGACGTCGCTCGCAGACCGGCGGGCCAATCTGCTCAAGCGGTTGAAGAACGGCGGGCTGGTCGACGCCTCGGCGATCGCGCGGGCCGAGCTGATCTCGGCGCGGACCAACCAGCCGGTCGAACAGCTGCTCAATCAACTCGGCAGCCTGTCCGACGACGATCTGGTCCGGTGCTACGCCGATGTGACGGGTTGCGGAATCTGGGATCCGGCCAAGGCCCCGCTCGACCCCGATCCACAAGCGCTAGGCGTGACGATCGAGTTCCTGCGGCGCGCTCGGCTCGCGCCGGTGGCGGGGGGGCACGGCGCCCTGCTGTGCGCCGCGTGCGATCCGCTCGACGAGGAAGCGGTGTCCGGCCTGGTGTTCGCCACCGGCCGCAAGGTGACCCTTCTGGCGGCCCGACCGGCAGACTTCACGCGGGCGTTCGACCAGGCCTTCGCCCATCCCGTTCGGCCCGTCGTCAGCGCCGACGAGCGCCGGCTCGAGCGCGAGATCGACCAGGTCGCCGACAACTCCACCCTCGGCGCCGGCGCGCGCCTGGTGGCGGCGGCGTTCGAGGCGGCGGTGTCGCTGGGCGCCTCAGACATCCATTTCCGGCCCCGCCGCAACGACTTCTGCATCCGCCTGCGCATCGACGGGCGGCTATGCGATTTCCAGACTGTCTCGGCCGATCTGGCCGCGCCGGCGGTATCGCGAGTCAAGGTCATCGCCAACCTCGACCTGGGCGAGCGGCGGTTGCCGCAGGACGGACGCACCACCTTCGTCATTGCCGGCCGGCAGATCGACGTGCGCGTCGCGACCGCGCCGACGGTATTTGGCGAGTCCGCGGTCTTGCGAATTCTCGACCGCGCCAGCGTGCCGCTCGACCTGGACACCCTGGGCTTGGGCGCGCCGGTAGCCGCGGTGCTGAAGGCCGCCGCCAATACCTCGCACGGCATCTTCCTGGTGACCGGCCCCACCGGCAGCGGCAAGACCACTACGCTCTACGCCCTGCTGCAGATGTTCAAGGGCTCGGCCAAGAACGTGCTGAGCGTGGAGGATCCGGTCGAATTCCACTTCGAGCACGTGGCCCAGACCCAGGTCGCCCCGCAGTTGGGCCTCAGTTTTGCGCGGGTGCTGCGCTCCTTCCTGCGCCAGGATCCCGACGTGATCCTGGTCGGCGAAATCCGCGATCCGGAGACCGCGGCGGTGGCCGTGCAGGCGGCCATGACCGGCCACCTGGTGCTGGCTTCGGTCCACGCCAACGACGCCCTGGCCGTCCTGCCGCGCCTGCAGGACATGGGCGTGGAGCCCTATCAGCTGGCGGCCGGCTTCCGAGGCGCCGCCGCCCAGCGTCTGGTGCGTAAGCTTTGCCCCCTATGCCGCCAGCCCCGGGCGCCGTCCGAGTCCGAACTACACTTCGCTCACGACAACAGCCTAGAGGTTCCGCGGCAGGCCTATGAGGCCGTCGGCTGCGGCGCCTGCAATCACTCAGGGTTCAAGGGGCGCGTGGCGATCAGCGAAGGCTTCATGGCCGACGAGCAGATTCTGCGCGCGGTCGCCGACGGCCGGCCCCAGGCCGAGATCGCCGCCCTGGCGCATGCGGCCGGCCTGCGAAGCATGGCCGCCGATGGCTTTGACAAGCTGCGCGAGGGCCTGACCACCTTCGAGGAAGTGATGGCGGCGATCCATGGCTGACGGGGACCGCCTCTTTCACTACGTGGCGATCGAGAGCTCGGGTCGGCGCGTGCGCGGATCGATCCAGGCGCGCAGCGACGGCACGGCCTTTGACCGCCTCAAGGAGGAGGGCCTCTCGCCCATCCGCATCCGGGCGGCGGCCGGCGGCGCGGCTGCGCGCGCGGCGCGCGCTCCCCGCGGCATGTCCGATCGGCAGGCCGCCGAGTTGCTGTCGGACCTAGCGGCGCTTTTGGCCGCCGGCACCGACATGCGCACCGCCCTTGGCGTGCTGAGCGCGCGGACCACCGACGTGTCGGTGGGGTCGATGCTGCGCGCCATGACCCAGGATATCGGCGGTGGAGTTTCGGTCGAACAGGCGTTCGCGGCGCAGTTTTCACGCAACGGACCGTTCGTCGCGGCCCTGGTCGCGTCGGGCGACATGGCCGCGGGCATGGAGCGGGCGGCCGAGATGCTGCAGTCGCGCATCAAGCTGCGCGACCAGTTGATCACGGTGCTGAGCTATCCCGCCTTCGTGCTGGTCAGCACGATCATGGCCATGCTGGTCATTCTGTTGACCGTGGTTCCGTCCCTGGCGCCGTTGGTGGAGCAGGGCCATCCGCCACTGACCCTCGGCATATTGATCGCGATCAGCGACGCGCTGCGCTCCAACCTGGCGGCCCTGGCTGTTCTGGCTGCGATCCTGGCGGGGCTGCTGGTGCTTGGCGGCAAGTTCGGTGTGCTGGCGCGCCCCTACGAGCGTTGCCTGCTCGACGGCCCGGCGCGCAGGACGGTGGGCGGGCTGGTCTACGGCGGTTTCGCCGTGGCCCTGGGCACCATGCTCGCGGCCGGCGCGCCCATGAGCGAGGCGCTGCGGCTGTCGATCCGCTCGGTCCGCTCCAAGCTCGCGCGCGAAAGGCTCGACCTGGCGGCGCAAGCCGTGCGCCAGGGCCAGACCCTGTCCTCCGCGCTGCGGGCGGTCGAGAGCTTCCCCGATACCGTCACCCGCTTGGCGGCCGTCGGCGAGATCAGCGGCGCGCTGGGTCCGATGATCCTTCGCGCGGGCAAGATCGAGGAAGAGGCGGCGATCCGCCGCATGGAATCTGCTAGCCGCCTCCTCGGCCCAGCTCTGATCGTGGCGCTCGGCGCGGTGATCGGCCTGATGATGGGCGGCCTTCTGACCGGCGTGACCCAGCTCGGCCAGACGGCGATCCAGTAGGTAAGGCGGCGATGCGCTCGATTGAAAAGGCGGTGCTTGGCGTGGTGGCCCTGGGCGCGGCGGTGGCCGGCGGCATGGCGTTCACTCACTCGCACCGCGCCGCTGCTGGCCCGCAGGCGGACGCCTGGGCCTCCGCGCCCCCGCTCGCGGCGCCTCCAGGCGCGGCGCGCGCCGTCTTGGCGCGCCAGGCCGCCGCGTCTCAAGCCCCAGCGCCGGCATCGGCGGCGCAATTGATCCTGTCCGAATTCGACGCCCGCCAGAACGCGCCGGCCCGGCCGCTCGATCGCCTTGCGGTGCTGGCGTTCGCCAATCGATGTGCGCCGTCGGCGCCGGGCTCGGTGCTGGCCTCGATCGTCAAGGTCGAGAGCGGCTACAACCCGTTCCGGATTGGCGTCAATGGCCCGGCCCACCGCGTAGTCACACCGGCCTCGCAGGCGGAGGCGGAGGCGGTGGCGGCGCGGTTGATCGAGTCCGGCCAGAGCGTCGACCTGGGCTTAGCCCAGATCAACAGCCGCAACCTGTCCTGGCTGGGCCTGTCGCTGGCCGACGCCTTCGACCCGTGTGCCAATCTGGCGGCCGCGGCCAAGATCATCGATCAGGGGTTCAGCGCCGCGCTCAAGCGCAGTCCGCAAAACCGGCCGCTGCTCGAGACCGCCTTCTCGCTCTACAACACCGGCAATATCGAGGCGGGCCTGGTCAACGGCTATGTCGGCCGGATCGAGGCGGCGCGCCGCCAGCAGGTGAGGTTGGCCGACGCCCAGCCCTAAGGACGTCAAAACGTCTGGGACGGCCAGCGGGATGACCCCGCCGTTGACCGCGTCCTTCACATGCTGCGAAATCACCGCCGGGATTCAAAAGGCCGGCGAATGCGCGGCGCCGACCGGAGGAAACGTCGTTGAAGCTACGCCTGCTGCTCTCGCTCGCGGGCCTGATGGTCCTGTCGATCTCGGCCTCCGCCCAGCCGGCGCAGCCCGCGCCTTTCATGACCAATCCCAGTCCCAACCGGCCGGGCT
>Ga0335069_10000712_pt1 | contig 54133 bp, 43 predicted proteins | sample Lox_Sample_11_FD_206714 | JGI IMG/M metagenome (GOLD analysis project Ga0335069, IMG submission 206714) | Soil microbial communities from Loxahatchee National Wildlife Refuge, Florida, United States - Lox_Sample_1.1 | ecosystem: Environmental > Terrestrial > Soil > Wetlands | place: USA... | reverse complement strand
GTTTACGTAGTTCCCATCAAAAGCGATTCCGAGCACTTTCCGCTCGAAGGAAAGCTGCGCGTTTACCGCAGCCGGACCGGCGGCAACGAGTGGGAGCCGCTGACCAAGGGCTTGCCGCAAGCTAATTGCTATGTGAACGTGCTGCGCGATGCCATGGCGGTGGATTCGCTCGACAAATGCGGCGTGTACTTTGGAACAACCGGAGGGCAGGTGTACGCGTCGCCTGACGCGGGAGACACATGGGCGCCGATCGTGCGCGATCTGCCGGCCGTGCTTTCGGTAGAGGTGCAGACGCTGCAATGATCCGCGTCGTCATTCCGGCGCATCTGCGAACGCTGGCGAAGGTGGATGGCGAAGTACAACTGGAAGTCACGGGGGCCGTCACGCAACGCACGGTGCTCGACGCGCTCGAGGACCGGTATCCCATGCTGCGCGGGACGATCCGCGAGTACACGACGCAGCAGCGGCGGCCATGGCTGCGGTTTTTCGCATGCCAGGAGGATCTGTCGCATGAGCCGCCCGATGCGCCCCTTCCCGAAGCCGTGGCCACGGGGGTTGAGCCGTACTTGATTGTCGGCGCGATCGCGGGCGGATAAGAGCGTGATGCACGCGCAGCTACGGTGCTACGCCGAGCGTGCTCTCCAGTCCCAGATGCCGCACGCGGATCTCCGCCAGTTCATGTTCGCCAAGACGCTCGGCACAACCCGCGACGATGCGGTTCGCGCGATCCATCAGCAACCGCCGGATTTCCGCATCCTGCGTGGTGGCGGCAATATCGCCGAGAGCGCGCAGCATGCGCAGGCTGACGGCCACGTCCGTTTTTGAGTACATCCGGATCTGCTCGAATGCGGAATCGAGCAGGCGCTCGAAGCTCGGCCAGGGAACGTACACGCGCAAGACTCCCGGCGGATCATACAGCAGGGACTCGGGCGGCTCGCGCGAGGCAACGCGAATCAGAATGCGCCCCAGTTGATCGACGCAACTGATCGCCGTGCTCGGATCGTTGACCGCAGGCGAAATCGCCTTCAGCGCGATATCGACGATCTGCAAGATTCCGAATTCCACGTCCTGTTGCAGCGTCCGCGACGGCCCGAGGTCAAAGGCGGCGAGTAGCTCGTCCACGCGGTCCGCACTAGCGCGCTCCGCCCTCGATATTCTCAGGAATGGCACGCCTTGCGGAACGAAGTGTCCCACGCGGCGCAGAACCTGAATCTTGACGTGAAACGACTTGGCCAGATCGAGCAGCCGCTTGACGTCGATGAAGCGGATATACCCGGAAACTTCACTTGCAATCGCGAGTTCCCATTTCAAAGCGTCCACGCGCTCGTCCGCCTGCATATAGCGCGGCAGCCGCGGCCGGGGCATGATGTCGTCCACAACGACTTCGGTTTCCGAGGCGATCCGGTGGACGATCTGATTGACGCCGATGGCTTGCGAGATGTGATGCACGAAGAACAGCAGCCACGCCACACACGTTAGCGCCAGGATCATGGCGCCCATCACGGTGAATACGGGCGCGAAGGGGTGCGGAAGCGAGCGTGCCGCCGGCAGCGCGGCCATGCAGTAGGAGAACGTTCCCAGAAACACGCCGAGCGTCCATTGCGTTACGCCGTCGCGCGCGAAGCCCACGATGATGCGGGGGGAAAACTGCATGGACGCGAGAGTCAGCGTCATCAGCAGAATGGCGAACACGATCGAAACCACGGTCATGATGGAGGCGCCGATGCCCGCCAGAATTACCTGGGCGACCTGCGGATCGGCGTGGGATGGAAAGATCACCTGGGGCGTCCACGCGCTGATCGCGGGAACGGTCTCTTCCAACCATGAGAGGAACGCGCCGGCGCCGCCCAGCGTGAGTGCGATCGCGAGCGGACGAACCAGAAACCCGCCGCGCAGGTTGTACATGACGTGGTGGAACAATAAGGGCAGGCGCTTGAACACGGTATCGTCCGTTCAAGTGTAGTACTGATTCGTGGGCCAAATCCCGGCATGCCGGGGCCGGATCGCATATTTGCAGAAGTGAGAAGATGGGGAGCGGACGCCATGAATGAAACCGAAACGCGCGCGAAGATTCGAGAGATCGTGAAACAATTTGCCAGCGAGAACCGGGAGCCGGACGCGTCGGAATCTTTATTCGAATCTGGGATGCTCGATTCCTTCGTTCTGCCGGAGATGGTGAGCGCGCTCGAGGAAGCCTTTCACATTTGCGTTCCGGATGCGGACCTGAATCCCCGGCATTTTGAATCGCTGGCGCGGATTGAAGCGTACGTCGCCAGTCGCGTCTAGCCATGGCCTTCATTCAGGCATTCGGCGCCTACCTGCCGTCGCGGATCGTCTCCAACGCGGAATTGGCCGCGCGGTTGGGCTGCGAAGCGGACTGGATCGAGCAGGCTTCCGGTATCGCCGAACGCCGCTATGCGGCGGAGGATGAAAGCGTCGCGGATCTGGCGGTGCGTGCGGCGCAGGATTGCCTGGCGTGCACCGGGCGGCCGGCCTCCGACGTGCAATTGGTGATTGTGGCATCCGGATCGGAGCCGCGGCGCTTCCCTGGGCCGGCGGCGGTGGTTGCCAACCGGCTCGGCCTCGACGGTGTGCCGGCGCTCGATGTGCCAGTGGCAAGTGCGGGCGGTTTGATCGGCATGGTGATGGGGAACGCGCTCGCGGCCACTTACCCGGTAGTCCTGATCGTGGCGGCGGAGAAAATGTCGAACTTGGTGATGCGCGAACCGGCCGACAAGAACATCGCGATCTTATTCGGCGATGGCGCGGGCGCCTGTCTGCTGGATGCCGAACGCGGCACGGCGCGCGTGGTCGATCACGCCCTGCATTCCGACGGCGCATTCGCCGCGAGTCTCGCGCTTCAGGCGGATGGAACCTTATCGATGGATGGCCGCTCGGTCATCCTGCATGCTTCCCGCAAACTGCCTCGCGTGGTTTCTGAAGTTCTGGAACGCAACCAGTTGTCGCCGGGCGATGTGCCGGTGTACCTGATGCACCAGGCCAATCAGAACCTGATGGACGCCGTGGCGCGCGCACTGCGTGTTCCGGCGGATCGTTTATTTTCCAACATCCGCAATTACGGCAATACGTCATCGGCATCGCTGTTCCTTGCGGCCGCGGAATGGCAGGCCGCCGGCGGATTTCAAACTGGCGTTCCCGTTGTGTTCGCCGTTTTCGGCGCCGGATTTCATTGGGGCGCGCTGCTGGCGACCGGCGTCTAAACCCGCGCGATCATAGCGGCATGCTATCCTCAATCTGCGCAAGACTCTTCGGATGTTCTTTAACAGCTACGAGTTCATTTTTGAATTCCTGCCGGTTGTGTGCGCCGTTTATTTCCTGCTCGCCAAAGCGCCCCGCATAGGCACATGGTGGCTGGTGGCAGCATCGCTTTTTTTTTATTCCTATCACCGCGCCCATTCTCTTTGGCTGCTGCCGGTCAGCATCCTGTTTAACTATGGGCTGTCGCTGCTGATGGTGCGGCAGAAGCGAAAGGTTTGGTTGATCGCCGGCATCGTGGCGAACTTGCTGGTGTTGGCGGTCTTCAAATACCAGGTCGCCCTTGGCGGCGCAGGTGGCACGGGGCAAACGTGGTGGTCGGCGCTTTCCGGCCTCACTTTTCCGCTCGGCATCTCCTTCTACACGTTTTCGCAGATCTCGTATCTCGTGGACACCTACCGCGGCCAGGACCGCCCATCGAGCCTCGGTGACTACGCGTTGTTCGTCACGTTTTTCCCGCACTTGCTCTCGGGCCCGATCCTCCGGCACCGCGAAATGATCCCGCAATTCGATAGCGTTCTGCGCCGTCGTTTGATTCCGCGCAATCTCGCGCGCGGATCGGCGCTGATCATCATCGGGCTCGTCAAGAAAGTTCTCATCGCCGATCCGCTGGCGCCGCTGGTCGCCAAGGCGTTCGACTCCACCGGCGCGCTCGAATCCGGAACCGCGTGGCTCGGCGCCGCGGCCTACACCTTTCAGCTCTACAACGACTTCAGCGGATACTGCGACATCGCCGTCGGCGTGGCTTTCCTCTTCAACCTGCGTATTCCGGAAAATTTCCGCGCGCCTTATCGATCGGTTTCGATTCAGGAATTCTGGCGGCGATGGCACATTTCGCTTTCCAACTGGCTCCGCGATTACGTTTACTATTCCCTGCCCGGCATGCGATCCAAATGGAAAATCTTCCCCTACCTGAACGCCGTCGTCACCATGCTCATATGCGGCCTGTGGCATGGACTGGGCTGGACGTTCCTAGTTTGGGGTCTGCTCCACGGCATCGCGCTGGCTGGCTGCGCGTACTGGCGGCGGCTCCGCCTGCATATGCCGAACGCCGTCGGCTGGGCGCTGACGTTTGCGTTTGTCAGCCTGAGCTGGGTGATCTTCCGCGCGAAAGATTTGCCGGCCTCCCTGCGCGTTTATCGCGCGATGTTCTCGGCGTTCCCCTGGAGCCCGCTCATTGCATGGTGCAAGACCGCCGGTATCGCACTCCTTCGCCATCCGATCGAATCTTGGTCGCCCGAGACCGATCTCGGAAGGCTCGTGCTGCTGGTTGCCGCTCTCGCCGTTGCCGTGCCGTCGTATAGCTACGTCATGGCGCGCACCATGAAGCCAACGCCGTGGACGGCCTGTCTGGGCGCGGCGTTGCTCACCATCTGCGTCCTGCGATTCTCCTCAGCCTCGTACTTCCTGTACGCCTTCTTCTAGAAATGAATCGCAACAAGAGTCGCCGGAAATGGACGCACTGGTGCTGCTGGCTCCTGGCCGCGAGCTTCGTTCTGATGGGAAGCGCGGCCGCCTTCACTCTGGTTGTGGATCCATACCAGATCTACCATCCGATGATCGGTGGGCCGCCTCGCTTCAACCGCTATCTGCAACGCTTCTCGGTCCCCGGACTCGCGCGAACCGCCCGCTACGAAATCGCTCTCGCCGGCACGTCGATGCTCCAGAACATTCCCAATAGCGCCGTCGAGCGGCTGTGCGGTGGCAAGGCGGTGAATCTCTGCATGGCGGGGGCTTCTATCCACGAGGAAGCAGCGACGCTGCGCCTGATTCTCAAGCACCCGGGCACCAAAACGGTCCTTCTGACCTTGGACTACAATTCCTTCTCGGGCGGAGCCATAGAGCCCGTTCCTGGCGTGGATCTCGTTTTTCCCGCTTACCTGTACGATGATTCCCCCTTCGACAAGTTCCCCTACTTCCTGTCCCTCGATTCGCTTCTCACCAGCTATCGCGATCTCCGCGCCCCGCTAAGAGAGGGCGAAACATTCGACTCCGATTGGCCGTGGAAGTTTCCGGACACGATGAAATTTGAAGCGGCCCATGCCGTCCAGGGCATCGACCCGCACGCCATCAACCGCGGCTTCGGCATGAGCAATCTTAATTTGGAACCGATGAAAGCGGCTTTCGCTGCCAATATGTTCGCGCTGCTTGAAGGAAACAAAGCGGTCAAGATTCACTTCGTCCTCCCGCCGTATTCCATCCTGGTTTGGCACGACTACGCGCAGCGCGGCCAGATCCCTGTGTATTTCGCCTTCAAAAAATGGCTCGTCGAGCAGGCAGAGCGCACTGGACACTTCGACATTGTCGACTATCAGGATCGCGCAAATATCATCACGAACATGGCGCTCTACGCGGACATTTATCACTTCAACGAGCGCATCACCGAGCAGTTAGTGCGCAGCGCATGCACCGGCGATGCGCTGCTCACCCGCAACAATTTCAACGAGCGCGCCCAAAGTTTGCTGCACCTCGTGCAATCCACGGATCCGGTCGAGATTGTGCGAGAGGCTCGCGGAGGCCGCTGAGGATCAGGCGGCGCCGGAGCTGGTGCTGACGCCTTCCAAACTTGCCACCAGGGTAATGTTCGTATTGAAGAGCTTCGATACCGGGCACCCGGCCTTCGCAGCTTCCACCGCCTGGGCAAACGCCTGCTGCGTGGCGCCTGGGATTTTGGCTTTCAGCTCGAGCCGGCTTTCGGTGATCGCGAACGCGCCGTCCTTCCGGTCGAGCGTGATCGTGCATGTGGTGTCGAGGCTGTCGGCTTTCAAGCCGGCATTGGCCAGTTGCGCGGAAACTGCCATCGTGAAACAGCCGGCGTGCGCCGCGGCCAGTAGTTCCTCCGGGTTCGTGCCCTTGCCCTCTTCGAACCGGGTGTGAAACGAATACGGCGCATTAGATAGGGTCGCGCTTGCTGTCGTGACCGAGCCGGCGCCACTTTTCAGATCACCCGACCAGTGGGCCTGTGCGGAACGCTTCATTTACCGAAATTCCTCCTCGGTGTATGATGCGGCGCGCGAACCCGGCGTTTCAGCAAGCGGCAATTTGATTTTGTGCGATGTTAAGACTGCGCAACAACGTGCGCATTCACACCAAACACCCGCCGGTGGGCGCAATGGCGCCAGTTATGGTTGGAAGGCCAGGTGCAGCTTCGCCCCTGGCTTCACGTTCACGGTGCGCTCGCGAGCCGTGCCGCCGAAATCCGCTGTCACGCGATAGAGGCCCGGAATCAGCGCCAGCTCAACCGGAGCCGGATTCGCGATCGTCGTGTCGTTCACCTTCAGGGTCGCCGCGGCGGAGGTCTCCACCAGCACGCTTCCGCGAATCGGCTTCAATACCAGTGCCAGTTCCCCCTTGGCCGCCGTGACGTGCACCACTTTGATTTCGTCTTCGTACCCGGGAAGATTGACGCGCAGCGTATGGCTTCCAAGAGCCGCTTGAATCTCGCATGGCGTCTGACAAATGGAGTCGCTCGACGTGCTGGCGAAAACCCGCGCGCCCGGCGGTTCACTCGTCACCTGAACCGCGTGGTGCGTGCGAGCGCCGGGGGAGATGTTCGCCGTTTGCGCCGGCCGGTCCTGCGGCTTCGTCGCGTCTGCGGGCGCCGCCGTGCCGCGCCATTGTAAAAGCTCTCGCCACGGATTCTCACCCGCGATGCGCGGAGCAGCCAGCACAGGCAACGCGCTAGCCTGCGCGGCATCGGCCGGATTCATTGACAGTGCCGCCAACAAAACCACCGGCTCCGCATCTTGCGCCAGCGTGGGCAGCGGACGCGCTAGAATCTCCATCGAACCCGCGTTTACCGGCGGAACCAGATCGGAGATCCTCACGGGCTGTCGGGGACCAGCATCGCGGAAAAACTGCGCAGCATCGCTCGATGTCGCCTTGGCGCCGGGTTCAATCGGCTCCAGTTCCTTCAGCATGGCCGCAGCCGGCGCGCTGAATTCGTCGTCACCGCTGGCGCGCAGCCGCACCAGAAGACTCGCAGCCCGCGACGTATCGTCATGCAACAGCCACGCGGCCGCGGCCTGCATGCCGTTTGAGGACCGCGCGGGCACGGCCGTCCACGCCGCTTCATACAACTCCGCGGCCTTGTCGTACTCGCCTTTGTCCACGGTCGCGTCGGCGCTGGCCTTCGCGGCGGCGTAGCGCAATTCCCGTTCCGCCGCATGCAGAGCTTTCTCGAGGCGCGCCTTAATCGCCGGGTCGCTCGCATTAGCCACGGCGATTTCTAAAAACTTTGCGGCCACATCGTATCCGTGGCCGTTGCCGTTCATCCCAGCCAACAGCGCCGGCACTTCCCATCGTTTCGGGTCGATACGCCCAATCTCGGTCAGCTTCGTGGTGGCATCCGCGGGCGCCAGCTTCGGCAATTGCGCCAGCACTGGGTAGAGCGCTTCATCGTACTGGCGCTTGCGGCGTCCACTCTCTGTAGTTTCGAGCGAACAGATCAATCGCAGGCGTTCGATTTGCGGTCCGGCGGCTTTCCCACGGCCATTCGGATCCAGGCGCGCCGCCTCTTCGAGCGCCCCAAGAGCGTCCTGCCACTTCTCGGCGATGGCCGCAATCACTCCCAGGTCAAAAGCCGCGGCGGCATACGTCCGATCGATCAGCAGCGCTTCCGCGAAGCCCTGCATCGCCAGTTTCGTATTGCGTGACGATCGCAGCTCCGCCAGCGTCGCCTGCAAGCGATGGCGTGCGGCGTCACGCGGCGATGCGTAAGGCGATTCGAGATCAGGCGCGGCAAGCGGCGCGATATCCGGCGTCACAACCGGAGCCGGAGCAGCAGGAGCAGGCTGCGCCACGGGTTGCGCATCGGGAGCAGGCGCAGGAACGGTGCTCTCCTGGGCGGCCAGAATTCCGCACATCGAAACGGCAAAAATAATCGCGCGCATCTCGGCTCCTCCTCACTTCTTGGCCGCGCAGGCGCCGGAAAGTTGCTCCAGCTCCGATTTCACGCGCGCCATGTCCGCTTCGATCGCCTTTCGGTTCTGCTCCGCCTCGGGCGACTTCGGGTCCATCCTCCGTTCCGGGGGCGCCGGAGCCTGCGCGCCCGCAAGCACGGCATCCAGTAGAGCGCTCTCCCGCGTGCGCGCTGAATCATCGGGACGCGCGCTTGCTTTCGTATCCGCCGAATGCTTGAACCAGTCGCCGGCAACCGCCATGGGATCGGCTGCGTTGCCCGCAGCCGCCTTCTCCGGCGTATGCGGGTCCGGCGACGACGCCGCGGTCTCCGTCCCGTTCAGTTCGAACTCATCGCTGCGCAGCTTTGCCTTCAAATCGGCGATGCGCGAAGCCAGTTCGGGCGCGCAGCCGTCCTTCTGCACCAGCGAAAGGTTGCCATCCCGCACCGCGTTCAAATCCTGCAACGATTTGCTCAGCGCATCGAGAGAGCCGGAATCGGCCGCCCGCGGGTCCGGAGCCGAGGCCGCGTTCGCGCCCCTGACCAGAGCCGGCCCCCGCCCCACCAGCGTTCGTTCAAATTGCTCCGGCGTAACACCGCCCGCTCTCACAATGGCCGCCTGCTGCGCTGGGGTCATCTTCTGCCACATTTGGCGGTATTGCTCTAACGCCGCGGATGGATTCGTAGCAGTAACGGACGCGGGCTTCGCATCCGAAGACACTGTGCTGTCCGGCCGCGTGGTGATGGTGCGTTGTGGCGGCGTGCTCTGTTGCGCCAGAGCTGCCCACGAGGCCGCGGCGGAAATCAGCAGAAATGTTTTCGGTCGCATCAGCGCTTTCCTCGGTCCGCCATCTCGTCCAGAAACTCCACCTTGCGCGAGCGGCTGTCGAGCGTATTGTCCGTATCGCATTCGGCTTCGAGCAACGCGCCCTGCTTGCTGTACTTGTATTGGATCTTCGACGCCTTGCCGCCCTGGTTGATCGCTTCACTCACCAGCCGGTCACCCGAGTAGCTGAGCGTCCGCGAGTAAACAATCTCTTCCGCATGCCCACGCCCGACCACGCTCATCAGTTTCTTGCCTTCCCACGTGAAATCCAGCCGAGGTGCATTCGGCTCGTCCAGTTCCCAGGCGTGGCTCACGCGTCCCTGGTTGTCGTAATCCAATTCGAAAAAGTGAATGGCATCCCAGATAAAGGGATGGAAATAACGGTTGCCGGAAAAACCAACCGCGACGCGCTTTCCGGTTGCCAGGTACGCCAGGCGTGTATCCAGCCTCGGGCTGTTCCACAATGTCAGGTAGCCGCTGGTCGATCCGCCGTCCGGGTCGGCATGCACGGAGTAATTCCGCCCGGGAAGGAATTGTCCCATCGAGCTGAGTCCGCCCATTCCGCCTATGCCGCCGACTCCGCCGATACTTCCCATCCCGCTCATGCCGCCGAGTGCCGGAAGTTTCAAACCGGCCCCCGCGCTCAGACTCGGCATCCCGCTCAGACCCGGCATGCCGCGGCTCATCCCGCCGAGACCGCTGAGTCCCTTCAGCCCGCCTCCCATCATGCCCAGCCGCCCGAGATTCGCCAGCGACCCGATCGCGCCGATCCCGCCGAACGGGCCGAAGCCCGGGAACGCAGGCAGCATCACCGGAATCTTCTGGCTCTTCACGATCACGTTATCGCGGCTCACTTTGAAAATCTGCGGTGCGTCATCGTAATAACTGAAATAGAAATCGTTGGTCTCGCGACCCGTCGTCCTCAGGTTTACGGGTATCGAAAGGCCTTGCGACGCTGCCGCTCCAGCGATAGCCAGCTTCGCAATATTCGAGCCGGTCTTCTTCTCTTCGTACTTCGTGTGCACCGAGCGCAGTTGGCTGCCGTTCCAGTCATAGTTCACCGTCAAGTGATTCGATGCGCTCACGCGAACCACCTTGGGCTGAAACGCCAGGCTGACCGGATCGTAGAAAACACCACGGTCAAGCGGCGCACCCGAGAACCAACTCATCGCTCCCGCGCTATCCGCAGGCTTGGTGGCGCCGGTCGCGTTGGATGCCGATAGCTCTCGCAGCAATCGCAGCGTTGTGAGCCGCTGCTCGCGGTTGGCTTGCGTCGAGTCGGAGAGGTCCAGATAACGGTGGAGCAGCGGTACCGCATCGTCGCCGTGGCGCAGCAGGCTGGCGTTGACGCCCGCCTGAAACAGAAACGCCGGCTCTTCGTTGTCCAGCTTCAATCCGTTAGCCGAAGCTTGCAGCGCTCTGGCGAAATGCTGGTCGCTGTAAAAACTCTTTAGCTGCCCCTGCACCTCCGTTCGCGTATTGTCGATCTTGTACTGCACCGTCGCCCGTAACTTCTCGCCTTCGGCAAAATCCTGTGGCGTGATCGCCATGCCGGCGTAGAGATCGAGCAGCGCCAGCGCCATCCCCAGATCGCCGCGTGCCAGCGCTAACCGTGCCTGCCCCAGCGTGATCTTCGGCTCGTCCTTGTCGATGGCTTCCGCGTCATGCAGTGCTTGCTCGGCTTCCTGCTGCTTGCCGTCGTTCATGTACTGCTCAGCCAACAGAAGCTTGCGCTGCAATTGCACCTGCGCGGGAGAGCGCGGGTCGATTCCGCGGCGCGCCTCCGCAAATTTTTGTGCCGAGAGTCGCGCAATCTCCAGGCGCACTTCTTCCAAAAGCTGCCCTGCTTCCGCGAGCTCGGGGTTGCGCAACTGCGCCAGGCGCAAATGCCGGATCGCGTTGGCGTAATCGCCCTCCTGCCGCAATTGGCGTGCCGTATCCAGATGAGCCAGCGCGCTCGACTGAAGATGCGCGCGGCTCTTGCCGGCAAGGTCTGCAAACGATTTGTCGTAAGGCTCGAATTCACGATATGCCGTCAGAAACGCATCCGCCTGCTTGCCGGCATCGAGGGCGCGCAGAATCGCAACCTTGCGATCGAGCCACTGCTTGGACGCGGCCGCCTGCTTTCGCAGTTCGGTTTGCGCCGCGTCAACCGTGTATGCCGTCTCCGACACCTTCGCCAGCGCCAGCCATTCATCCAGCACGGTCACCGGCGCATCTCCGTCCACCCATTTGTCGCGGCGGGAAGCCATGGCGCTGCGCACGTATTCGCGCATTTTGTCCGCCGCCGCACCGGAAGGGTAGCTCTTCACCGCCGCCGGTATGAGCTCCAGCATCTGGTGAAACGCTTGCGCGTCATCCACTCCGGGGAGTTTGTAAATCGAGAAATCGGTCGCCAGTCGAGCGGCCGACAACGACGGATCCTGCCCGGGGATGATGGCGTAGAGATCTCCCAGAGCGAGGCTCACCGGGGTCTTGTCCTTGCGCTCCTTTTTTATCGTCACCACCGCGCTCCGCCACAGATCGGGCGCGGATTGAGCGGTCTTGCTCTTAGTTCCGTCCGGCAGAAGCAACTGCCAGCCGCCCGACTCACTCGCTGCGAGCAACGCGCCGTCCGGGGCACGCAGGATCGCGGAATAGCTGCCAAGCGGCGCGTCGGCCAGGTGGCTGATGGTCTTCGGGTCCCAGGTATCGGTGTGGGTTGGCGAGAGCGCTACGCTCCGTACTTTGTCTTTTCCATTGACCTGGATGGCGTCGGCTTCTTCGAGCCTCCAGACGCCGCCGGTATGTGTCGCGACGAGAAACTGTCCCGCTTGCGCTGCTGCCGGCGCCAATAGCGCCAGCAGCAGCCATGGCGAAAGTAGCCGTCCCATGTTGTATCCTCCGAGGGGGTCTTTCGCGAAGTCGTCGTTCCCGTTCACCGTGGAGCAACGAAGCTTCATGCGGCAGATGATGCAAAATGCTCCGGCATATTGCCGCAACCGGAAAATCATCATTTGGGCGGTTGTGATACAAAGTCTACAGGCGTTTCAGGCCATGACAGAACCGGTTGGGGCTGTACCGCCCGAGACCCTCCTCGACCAGTGGCTCCACGAGTCCGATAAGGACCGCGCGACAACGCTACTCGATTGTCTGGTAAGCCGTTACGCCGACCCTCTGATCCGCCGCATCGTCGGCTTCAAGTTGGCATCCATCGGAAATCGGTACGGCGCAGGCATCCAAAAAGCGGATGTCGAAGATGTTTCCAGCAACGCTTTGTATCAGCTTTTGGCGCGACTGGAGCGTCTGAAGAGTGGCGAAACCCGGGCTAACGTCCGTAGTTTCAGCGGATACGTGGCCGTCACTGGATATAACGCCTGCAACGAATATTTCCGTGCAAAAAAGCCGGCGTGGCTGAGTTTGTCCATGAAGCTTCGCTATGTAATGACTCATTCACCACGGCTTGCGCTTTGGGAAACCGCCGAAGGGCAGGAAGTTTGCGGTTTCACGCGCAACCGCGGGCGCGCACCTGCCGGAGCCACCTCGTTTCTGGCCGATGCGAAAACCAAGTTTCGACAGTCGTCAGATCCCAGCCGCTTGAGCACACACGATTTAGCCCAGGCGATTCTGGAGGCCGCAGGCACGCCCGTAAGTTTTGATACCTTCGTCGAGATCGCGGCCGATTGGTCTGGCCTAAAGGAAGCACAAGTCCAATCTATTGAGGATGATAGAGAGGATGAAACAAAGTCCTGGGAGCGATTGGCCGATCCGCAATCGACACCCGAAGCTACGCTGATAGGCAGGCACTACATGGAGCGGCTTTGGGCAGAGATTTGCGATCTCCCGATGCCGCATCGCAAAGCCTTGCTGCTCAATCTGAACGACGGAGCGGGGGGCGACATCCAGTTGTTCGTCCACTTGGGAATTGCAAGCCTGGAGCAGATCGCTGATGCGCTTGAAATGATACCGATGGAGTTCGCCGCGCTCTGGAACGAGCTCCCCGTCGACGACATGCGCATCGCGCGCGAACTCGGCATCAGCCGCCAGGATGTAGTGAATCGCCGAAGTGCGGCACGCAAGAGGTTGGCGCGCCGGATGAAAGAGAATGCCTAAGAAATCGTGCAAGGAAGCCAATAGTGGTGAATATTCTTCGTCCATGAAGGTAAATAGGCAGCGCGGACCTACGTCCGCTGGAGCGAAGGAAGACGAATGACCCCACATTTAAGTGAGGAGCAGGTGGTGCTGTACCGGAGCCGCTCGCTCGCAGCCGTTGAGCTGCTTCAAGTTTCCCGGCACCTCACGGAATGCCAGGAGTGCCGGGGCCGGATTGCTTCTCCGAGCGAAATTTATAGCGGAATCGAAGGACTCCGCGTGGTATTGGGTGCCGAAGGCGCTGCTCTCAATCATCTGACCTACGACGAGATTGCGGCGTACGTCGACCGGCAGATCGCGGGCGAAGACGCCGCGGCAATCGAAAAACACATCGGTGAATGCCGATCGTGCGCAAATCAAATCTCCGAACTACAGGCGCTGCAACGCGAGATGAAAGCTCCGCACGAATCGGTGAGCTGGCTTGACCGCATGGCCGTGGTCTGGAGGGAAACATTCTCTTGGAGAAGCGCCTTTGCTTTGGCCGGCGTAGCTGCCTGCGCGGTGCTGGTGTTGGTGCTGGTGCGGGAACCGGCATCCAAAGCGCCCAACCAGCAGACAGCCGCCCAATCGCAGCAGCCCTCCGGCGTGAGCGGGTCGGACCGAGCGTTGGCGAACGTCAACCGGCTCCCCGAACCGTTGCGCGCTTCGCTGGCACAAGCCATCGCGTCCCGGCAGATCGAACGTCCCGCTGTATTGGAAGATCTGGCGGGAAAGAGCGGAGTGCTGCTGGGCGCAGCTCCAACCGCGAAAGGAGTAGAGCTGCTTGCGCCGGTGGGGATTGTGGTTGGCTCGCAGAAGCCAACTTTGAGTTGGAAGCCGATTCCCGGCGCGGAATATAAGGTTAGCGTTTTCGGCGATGGCTACGCCGAGGTGGCAACCGGCGAATGGACCCACCAGCGGGATTGGCAGGTGCCGAAAGCACTCAGACGCGGTGCGCGTTATTCATGGCAGATCAGCGTTCGCCACAATGGCGAGGAGTTCACGGTTCCGGCGCCTCCGGCGTCTGAGGCACGATTCCAGGTTTTGGATGCGGCTGGAGAGGCTGAGATTGCGCAACTTAAAGCTAACGGCACGGATTCCCACATGCTGCTCGGCATCCGGTATGCGCAATTGGGCGCGTTGGATGATGCGGAACGTGAATTGCGCCAGGCCGGCGACGGTTCGGACGTCGCGGCGCTGTTAGCCAGCGTGGCGCAAATGCGCAGGCCGCGCTAGTTATTGGCGCCTATCAGAATAAATGGCGTCCAGTAGAACGGGTGCTGATAGGCCGGGTTCTTACGAATCAACAGCGAAGCCCGGCGCAGGGCCTCAGCGTCACTCAACCCATGTTTACGGTTCTGGTGAAACGCCACCATGAGGCGGCTGGTGCTATCGGATTCCACCTTCCATTGACTGAGCACCGTAGACGGCGCGCCGGCGACGAAGAGCGCCCAGCTTAATCCGATGACGCCTTCGCCCGCGCCCACGCGGCCTCGTGCCGTCTCGCATGCGGAAAGGACCACTAACTCGGCGCGCAACCGCATGCGCAAAAGCTCCTGCGCTTCCAATAGGCCGTCATCGGTGCCGCCATCGCCTTCACCCGCCAACAGAAGATAAGAGTACATGGGACTGGCGTTGTTCAAGATGCCATGAGTGGCAAGGTGCAGCACCTGTGCGTCACCCGCTTCAGTTTTAAAGCGGCTTTCGCGCGCCTCCGCGCCGATATAAATGTGGCTTTCGCCATAGATGTTGGCGAGCCGCTTCACTTCGGTCTCGGCGAGCGGCAGGCTGGCCAGTTCGTGGTCGCGATAGATGGACTTCACGCGCTCGTCCACTTGCCCGCCCCACGCCGGATTTCCCATTGCCAGCAGTTGCACCTTTGCGGCAGATTGTTTTCGTCCGCCCTTGGTTTCCATCATGGCTTTGAGCGCGGTGAGCGACGGCGCATAGGAAATGGCGAAGGAATCGAGAAGGTAGCGGCCCGTTGGATCGACGAGGGCCTGGAACGGCAAATCCCAAAGCACACCATCGGGAATGATGACAAGATGATGCTTGGATGCAAGGGCGTGCGAAGCAGGCGCTAACAGGAGCTTGTAAAGCGCGGTGGCGCTCGAGCGAAATCCCAGATTACGTTCGGCAAGCTGGCGGCGGAAGGCTTCCACCTGTTCGGCAAGCTGTTTGCGTGACACCGGCGCGCTGAACACGCGAATGGCGGTGCCGGCGGAAACGAACGTGTAGAGCGTGTCATCGGTGACCACGAATTCGACGAACGCGGCATCGGGTCCTGGCGTGAGTTGAAGGGCTTCTTCGAGCGTTACCGGTTTCACGGCGCCGCTTTGCAACTTCCACTGCGGATGCTCGGCGTAGAGAGCGGTCTCAAAGCCCGAGTAGGCGAGCCGTGCGTGCTCGATTTCAGCAGTGAGACGGGAAACCGCCGAGGCATCGGGAGGAGATTGCCGGTCGGCACGCATTAACTGCGCGTTCAATGACGCTAATTTGATTCGCAGGTCACGGTCGCGGTCGCGCTCTTCGGCGGTCATAAGTCCGGCCAGTTCCGCGCGGCCGTTCTTCAGGACATCGACGAGGACGCGCGCCTTGGCCTGCTCGGCAAATTGGAAGGCCTCGCCGTCGCGTTTGGCGGCCACCAGCAGTCCGAGCATGCGATGATAGGGCTCGAGCTTGTCTTCGAAGAAATTTTCCTGCTCGGATTCCGCGCCGGCAATGTTGAGGCGCATCTCCTCGATGATGGTGATGGATTGCGCCAGTTCCTTTTCGGCGCGCGCAGATTCGTGCAGACCCTGATATGCCTTTCCGGCCTCGAGGTGTCCGCGCCAGGCGGCCTCGCGGATTCCGGAATTCTCGGCTAACCGCACAGTCTCAGCCGCCGTGTGGAGCGCTTCGGCGAAATCGCCTTTGCGATTATAGGCCTCGGCCAGCCGCGCGAGATTGAATGTCTGCTCTCCGCCGCCGCTCATCGCCTGATACATCTCGAGGCTTTTACGGAGATAATCGATGGCTTTGGCCTGATCGCCGAGCTCGGAGGAAATGCTCCCGATGAAAGAGAGCGCGTTGGAGGCGCACACCTTGTCGCCCACTTCATTGCAGATGGCGAGGCTCTTTTCGTATTTGGCGATGGCATCGGGCAAATCGCCGCGAAAATCCGCCAAACGTCCGAGATCACCGAGCGCATAGGCCATCAGCGGTTTCAAGCCGCCCGATTCCGCCATGGCGAGGGATTTCTGAAAATAATCGGCGGACTGGGCATAATCGCCCTGCCACAGGAAGACGTTGCCGATGTCGATGAGGTCGATGGCGAGAGCGCGTTTGTCTCCGGAGGGTGTGTGCATGTCATACGTCTTTTTGAGCAGAGCCAGCGCTTGCAGATAATCGCCGCGACGGCCGTAGATGATGGCCATATTGCCGTTGGCGTTGGAGATGAGCCGCGCGTTGTGTGTCTTCTCGCCGAGCGCCAGACTTTTCTGAAAATTATCCCAGGCGCCGGAGAGATCGCCGCAGTCCATCAGTACGGCGCCCGCATTGTTCAATGACCGGGCGGTACCGGCATCGTCGTGGAGGCTTTCGCTGAGCGCGCGACTTCTTTGATACCAGTTCAGTGCCTCAGCATAATCGCCCTGGTCGTAATAGATGAGGCCCGTGTTGTTCCAAGCGAGGGCTTGGGCCTGGCGGGCGCCGGAGCGCTCGGCAATGGTGGCGGCGAGACCTTGCATCCGGAGCGCCTGCTTCAAATCGCCGTGGTTGCGCGCGTCGCGGCCGCGTTCGATGATCGCCAAGGCGAGATCGGAGTTGATCAAATCCTGGTTAGCCGAAATCAAGTCAGCCTGACCGCTATCGGCGTTTATGCCGGCCAGACGCCCGGCCAGGTCCTCGGCTGCAGTACTCTCTTTCCAGATCTTCCACTCGCCCTGTTCCCGGACACATTCGAGCACAAGCGGCGTTGTGGCGGCGTGAGGGGTTGTGACGGCAGGAGAGAGCGCGGAGATCTCGCGATCGATGCGCAGGCGCGCGCGGTCACCCGCGAACTCCGGCGGCTTCGCGCTGCTTTCGCGGAGCTCAACTGCCGAACCGGCACTCAGGAGCTTCTGCGTGGTTGCACGAGCCGCAGCGCGCCCGGGTGAACGGTCGCTCCAAAGCGCCAGTATGGCGTCGAGATCCTTGGCGGCATATGCATTTCGCAGCTTTTGCGCGAGCAAGTGGACGCCCGCTTCATCCGGCGGCTGTGCGCGAACCGGGACTGGCGAGAGGCAGAGAACAACGATCGTGGCGAATGCCCGGAAGCGCATGGGGGAGGCCGATAGGACGCCGAAAATCAGGATACCTCGTGGAGAGCGGGGGTCTCAACGGGAGCTATTTCGAGGTGGGAAGACGAAGCCGCAGGTCACCGTAAAAGGCGCGGAGCCCTGCGCTACGGGGGCGTTGCGCATCGGCCAGGATCGGCAAGAGACGGAAGAGTCATAATGTGGCAAATGCGTGGCGTCTCTGCGTTGGGGTTTCGAGTTCACTCGGGATGGGCGACCGTGGTGGTTGTCGCACTGGAGCGCGGCGCGCCGGTGGTGGTCGATCGCAGGCGGATGGACTTGATCGAAGCGAAGCTGCGCGGCGCGCAGCAGCCTTACCACGCGGCAAAGGACATGAAGCTGGCGGACGCGGAAGCATTCCTGAAGCGATGCGGCGAGGCTACGCTCACGGTGGCAACAGCATCCTTGCGAGGCGTTCTTTCGGAAGCGGCGAGCAAGGGATACGAAGCCGCCGGGGCATGCATTTTGCTGGGCTCGGGGCGGCCTACCGGCGATTTAGCCGCCACGCTGCGGTCTCACGCCATGATCCACACGGCCGAAGGGCAGTTCTTCCGCAACGTGGTGCAACAGGCTTGTGAAACTTGCGGACTGCCGCTCACGGGCGTGAAGGAAAAGGAACTGATGAAGCGGGCGACGGACAGCATCAGCGTTCGATCGGGTGAGATCGAGCGGCGCATCGCCGAAACCGGCAAGCGCATCGGCCCGCCGTGGCGGCAGGATGAGAAGCTGTGCACCATCGGCGGCTGGCTGGTGCTGGCGAACTCAGGCGCGCAGCTTTCCTAGCTGCTTTTGAGCGAGACGGCTCCAGCGCGCGGTGTAACGTCTGCGATACTGCGGCGCCGTGCGATCGGACTCAACGGCGCGGGCGTACATCTCGCGCGCCTGCCCGGTCTCTCCCAATCCTTCGAGCGCCTGCCCGTAGTAGTAGAGACCCTCGACGTCATATGGGCGCCGCTCAATATAGACCGCGAGCTCGTTGCGGGCGTCCTGATACTGGTGCGCAGTCACATAGACGGCGCCTAACTCGCGAAGGATCTCGCTCTGGCTGTGCTTTTCGTCAAGATCGATCACAGCTTGAAAGTGAGTGAGCGCATCTTTGAGGCGGCCCTGCTCGCGTGCGATACGGCCCAACTGAAAATGCGCGTCGGTTTCCCGCGGGTCGATGGCTATGGCGTTCTGGAATCGGCGGATGGCTTCGGAGGACTGGCGACGCTGCTGATAGACCAATCCGAGTTGATATTGCGCCTCGGCATCGTGTGGATTGACGGCGGCGGCCTCCAGCATGCGGCGAAAGTTCTGGCGGCTGCGCAAACCGGCGCCGACGTTGGTGAACTCACCGCGGAGATAGTAGAACGCATAAAACAGAAAGAACGGCGACGCGAGATATCCGAGAATGAGGCGCAACGGCACCCAGAGGAACGCCGCGCCAACCAGCGGGATCCACGACAGGCAAACAGCGCCGGCGGCGATGCCGTTCTCGGTGCCGAAGACGGTACGAACGGCGAAGAACATGAGGGCGGCGAAGTACAGATATGAGACGAGCGCTACACCGCCCAAAATCGGCAGGGGAACCACCCATGCCGCCAGCACTATGGGAATCTGCGAAGCCGACCATGCCATGGAAGTACAAGTGAGCAGCGAGGAATAGTCACGTTGAAACACGCTGGCGAACGATCCCAGACGGCCGAGCAGGCAGGTTACGAGCAGCGTGCCGGGAACGTAGATGGCGGCGAGCACCAGCAGGGGCGTGTAGAAACTGAAGCCGAGCGTGGCGCGCGAGTGGGCCCGTGGAATCGGTATCGCCTCGGCTTCGGCCGATTGGGTCACAGGCTGGGACGGCGGTGAGATGGAAACCCTGACGCTGAATTCGAGCGCGAGCGTCACGATCAGCACGGCGAGAGTGGCGAACAGCAGGCTGCCGCGATCGAGAATGCCGCTCATCGCCACAGCCGGCTGCCAGAGCAGGCGCAAAAGCAACTTGATGTTTTCACCAATCATGAACGGTCTCAGGATAACAGGGGCAAGAGCCGTTGCGACGTGAGCCGCGCACGGTGTACAACTGGACCGACAAGGAGCACTATCCCCCCGATGAAATACGCTGCCGCCTGTTTCTGTTTCCTGGTATCGGTTCTCAGCGCCCAGCAACTACTGAGCAACGACACGTTGATAAAACTGACACAAGCGGGAATCAATGAGGACGTAATCGCCGGCATGGTGAACCAGCATCCGGGCAAATATTCGGTTACTGATACCGACATTGCGGCATTGAAGAGCGCCGGCGTTTCGCAAAAGGTCATTGCGGCGCTGCTGGTGCGCAGCAACTCGGGGAAAGCTCCCACGGTTGGAGGCGCGATAACACTCTACGATGCAAATGGAACGCCCGTGCAGATCACAGTTGCGCCGAACGCGGGTAATCCCGCGCCGATTGTGCTACCCATCAGAACAGGACCCATCGGCGGCGTGCTGATGACCAACGGCCAAACGCCGCAGCGCACAGTTTGGGCGACACTCGGAAACGCGCTGATGGTGGCGGGCAATACACTCACACTGAACACGGCGGTCGTTTTGACGGACAGCAATGCATCCGCGGGAAAGCCTTGGTATTGCAAATCGGGGTCGTCCAGCGGAATGAATTCGTATACGTGCAGCCTGAACGCAGCGGCGGCTCTGACGGCTTACACGGAGGGAATGTTCCTGTTGTTGAACCCGGGAGCGGGCAACACGGGATCAAGCACGATAAACGTGGACAGCGTGGGGTTAGTTCCCATTCTGCAAAAAGACGGAGTCAGTCAATTGAAGGCAGGGCAGCTCATGGCGGGCCAGGCCATATGGATCTGGTACGATGGCCGCGCGTTTCGATTAATGTACTGAGCGGCGATTACTCGGCAGCGGTTAACGTGACGCCGGCGGCCTGCAATCCATCGGACGTGGCCTGCACTTGGATCGCGCCCACGTGAGTTTGCGGTCTGACGATCAGCAGCGCCAGACCGTTGAAGGCCTTTCGGTGATCCGCCTGGAAAGATTCCACCGATGCAGCGTTGCCGTTATCTACGGCTTCGATTTTACCGGCGCCCTCCACATGGAAGTGCACCAGATTGTCAGCCAGCGGACACAGATTACCGTCTTTATCTTCGATCCGCACGGTGATGAACGAGAGATCCTGACCGTCGGCGTGGATCTGCGCGCGATCGGGTATCAGACGGATGATCGCCGGAGCTCCGGCGGTGCGAACTTCGTCGGTAGCGACCTGGGCACCGCCCTTGTATGCGACGGCCCGCAGTGTCCCGGGCTGATACGCCACATCCCATTCGAATCGAAATTGCGAGGTGAACGTCTTGGCCGGCGTGACATTCTGGCCGACCGGGATGACGACGGTATCGACTCCGCGCTTCTTCCTTCCGAGCGATTTCCCGTTGAGAAACAGTTCCACTTCGTCGGCGTTGGTGTATGCCATGACCGGAATCGTCTGGCCTTCACGTCCCGCCCAGTTCCAGTGCGGGAAAACGTGAACTAAAGGATCTGAGGTCCACTCGCTCTTGTACAGGTAGTAGCGATCTTTGGGGAACCCGGCGAGATCGACGATGCCGAAGTACGAGCTGCGCGAGGGCCAATCTCTGCGGCTGCCGTAGGGGGTGGGCTCGCCGAGATAATCGAAGCCCGTCCACACGAACTCGCCGAGCACATTCGGTAGGTGCTCCTGCGCCTTAAACTCCACGTCCGGGCACATCGCCCAATGCGGAGCGACTGTATCGTAACTGGATACTTGTAGCGATGGGTCCTTTTCGTATGCAGTGATCGGGACGTGATAGACGCCGCGGGAACTCACGCACGAGGCCGTCTCCGAGCCGTAGATCACCCACTTCAGGTGCTCATCCAGGATCTTGGCGTAGTGCATGGGCTGATAGTTGAAACCCTGCACGTCCACTTGATCCGCAAAATGATTTTTGATGGCAGCTTCCCAGTCATTCATAGCTGATGTCGTGGGCCGCGTGCGGTCCTCCTGGTGGGCAATGTCACTCAAGAATTTCGTCGTCTGCCAGCCGTCGGCTTTGTTCTGCTCGGGAATCTCGTTGCCGACGCTCCACATAATGATGCTGGGATGATTGCGATCGCGCCGGATCATATCGCGCAAATCGGTTTCCGCCCAATCGGCGAAGTACTTCGAATAGCCGTTGCGCTTTTTGGGGATCCGCCACATGTCGAAGGCTTCGTCCATCACCACGATGCCCATGCGATCGCAGGCTTCGAGCACCTCCGGCGCCGGCGGATTGTGACTCGTGCGAAGCCCGTTGACACCCAGGCTCTTCATGATTTCCAACTGGCGCTCGATGGCACGGCGGTTGACCGCGGCTCCTAACGCGCCGAGGTCGTGGTGATTGCATACGCCCTGAACCTTCACATGGCGACCGTTCAGCAAGAATCCCTGTTCACGCGAGAACTCGATGGTGCGGATGCCGAAGGGAGTCACGTAGCGGTCCACCACTTCACCGTTTTGTCTGACGGTCGTAATCGCGTGGTAGAGATACGGCCGCCCGATGTCCCAGCGCTGCGGGCTGGCCACTGTCAAGGTGAGCGGCACCGACGTTGTCTCTCCGGCGGGAATTGTGGCGTCAGCTGACTGGCGGCTGACCTCTTGGTGATCCGCACCCAGTACCGCCGTTTCCACATTTACCGCTGCGCCTTGCGCGCCCTCGTTACGAACGTCGTTGCGAATCGCCACGCTGGCGCTCGCGCTCGTGATCTCAGGCGTCGTCACATACGTTCCCCAGTGCGCCACATGGACGGGGCCGGTGGTCACCAGCCATACGTTGCGGTAGATGCCTGCGCCGGGATACCAGCGCGAGGATTCGTCCTCGGGCGCCAGCCGCACTGCGATGACGTTCTGCCCGTCGAGATTCAGGTACGGAGTCAGATCCAGCGCGAAGCTGCTGTAGCCGTAGGGCCGCCCGCCGAGCTTATGGCCGTTCAACCAGACGGTGGAGTTAGACATGGCGCCGTCGAATTCCACGCTGAAGAATTTTCCGCGGCCGTCGGCGCCTACGGTGAAATGCTTCCGGTACCAGGCCGTGCCGAATATCGGCAGACCGCCCGTTTCGGGGCTGTACTTCGAATCGAACGGCCCCTCGATGGCCCAGTCATGCGGCAGGTTCAACGTGCGCCAGCCAGAATCGTCGAACGCAGACTGCTCGGCGCCGGGCGCATCCGCCTTCAAGAAACGCCAGTTGTCGTTGAATGAGACGCGGCGCTCGGCAGCCGCTAGGGGAACGGTCGCTAACATCGCGATCACGGGTAACATCGCGCTGCGTCGCGCGAAAAGCCGTCTAGACATGCACGGAACTCCTCGGGAACTATGATATCGAGCGTAGGGCGACATGGCGCAACGGCCGGCGTCGCTTAGATAAACGCCACTTCGGGCGCAATGCAGTGCTCTGAATACGAAAGGTGCTCACTGCTTTCGTTTCGCACGGCGTAGCGGATACCCGGCGGGATCAAGAAGAGGTCTCCCCGCACGAATGGAAGACTCGGCGGAATGCCGGTACACTCCGTGGCATCAGCAATCACAACCGTTCCGTACCCGCTACCCAGACGCAGCAAGACGGAGCGGGTTTCGTCATGAGACAGTGCCGTTTGCTGTCCCGGATCGATCACGTACCGCGCGGCCCTGACAAACGAATCGCACAACACCAATCGTTCGCCTCCCGGCACGGCAGCAGGTTGAATACGTGCAAACTTCTTTTCCGCTAGGCCGGTTACTAAACGATTACCCGCCGGGAGTGTGACGGCTCGGAGTGCCGGATCGGCATAAGCACGGGAAAAATTGGCCGGGATATTCTGGCCGATGTTCTGGTCGTGTAGCCGGTCGACCATATCCGTCGACACTGTCGCATACTCCTCGAGTATGCAACCAATCACTGTATGGACCACACCTAGCTCAGAGATGATGAAAACATCCCCGGGCTCGGGAACAAACTTGAACCGGTCGTAATCAGAATTCGGCTCTCCACCGAGCCAGCGTTCGAAAGCGTTCTTTTCGTACGTCCGCTTCCAATCGTCAAAGTCACACAAAAAGATATATCCGCCCGGCTTGACGCTGAGAATGTGAAACACTTCGAGCTTGTGCTCCACATGGCGTTGGAAGCTGAATCCTTCGCGGTCATTTTGGAGGAAAATCGAATAGCCGACCGGCGTCGCTGCTTTGATAGCATACGACTTGTATTTGAGTATGAAGCCCAAGTCCTTCTGAAATTGCGCAACTCGCCGGGACTCCTGACCGGATAGCGGCCGGGTCATGGCAGAGCGCAATATCGCCTTGAGAAGCTCCTCAAGGCGTTCCGTTTGACGAATGGGCAAATCCTGGCTCAGACACTCCCTGAGTACCGGTAAAGCATCGAGCCCGTATTCAATAACTCGCGTGGAGCCGTCCCTGGACGGCGAGCCGCTCAAATGAGCTTGGATGTCTTTCGATAACTCAGTGTAAGTCCCCATAGGTCACTGATGATTACATGCTCCGCAGGCGGCCGCGTAGATTCTCACTACCTTCCGGATCTTCTCATCAATCAAGCTGACTGGATGACTACTAATCCGCCCACTTCGGACACCATCATATTCCTCCGGCAAATATTGACTTAGCAGAGTCAGCGGCGGCGGGCAATCAGACAGATTGCCAACTAGCCGTTTGAGCTCCCGCTGCACCGCCTCATCCGGCCAATAGTAGCGGCAGCGGTCACTAAAACTGTACCGTCGCGCGAAACTCAGTTCCTGCTGATCCCCGTGATAGTACGGTTTCCAGTGAACCGGATTGTGCAGCATCGCGTGTTCCAGTGTTTCAGGTGCCTGAGAAAGGGTGATGTCGCGTCGCTTGGCAAGCCATTCGCGCTCGATAAGACTTAGCGCAAAAACCGCTTCTCGAAAAGCGAATGTCAGCCACGGCCCAACTTTCAATATGGCGAAGTGATCTTCCACCATTTCCCGCAGTTTTGCCGGCTGCTGGTAGTCAGTGGAATGCGCCTCATAAACGAGCGCGGGGGATTCAGGCAGGCACTGACTCAAACTCTTAGCCTTCTGCCGGTCGTACTCAAACACGGAGGCGTCACCAAACTCCACCCCAGGTTGAACCACTAACCCAACCACTCTTTCCCAAGCCGAACCCAAACCACTCTCTATAAAAGCTGCATGAAAGCTCTCGAGTGTCGCTTGGGCATCCTGCACGCGAGTCACTGCCGGCGGTTGGCCTGGTTCTTGCTCACCACCGGGAATCGGAACTTCGGTGCCGATGATATATACCGGCGCCGGTGAGCCGTCGCGCAGTTGCTCATGTGTTCTCTCAGCAACCTGACAAATCGCGGCTGCCCTTTGCGCGATGACCGCATCGGCCAGCGGCTGATTCGGAGCATCATCGCCGCAAGCCATGCTAGCGTCGAGGTGAATTTTGTTATAGCCCGTCATCACGGCGGACCGGACCAACTCACACGCCTTTTCAACCGCCGACTCAGCCGTCTCATTTCGCCACGGATATGGGCCCAGATGATCGCTGCCCAGCAGGATGCGGTTTAGCGAAAAACCTGTCCGGTTGGCGATCGAATGCACAAACTCCACGAACTGGGCCGGCGTTAGTCCGGTATAGCCACCAAATTGATTGACTTGATTTGATGTGGACTCAATGCACAGGAACGAGGCGTCCTCGAGCGCCTGACGCATGGAAGCTTCCAGGACCCACGAGTTCGCGGAACACACGGAGTACGTGCCCACGGGCTGACCCGCGCGGTTGCGCTGCACCACACTCGCCAGCCACTCGCACGGATTTTGAATAATCTGCGGCATCGAGGTTGCGAGCGTTCTTATTCGAACCCGCCTGTACCTCCGATAGCGCTAACGGCGCGGGCGCCCGCGGCCACACCGGCGCGCGCGGATTCCTCAACGGAACCGCCTTTGAGAAAGCACGCCAGAAAGCCTGCATCGAAACTATCCCCAGCGCCCGTCGTGTCTACCACGCGCGCCTTGACCGCCGGCACGCGCAGACGCTTTCCCTCCGCGTATACGATCGCACCATCGGCTCCGAGCTTGATTGCGGCAATCCGCACGAGCTTCGAGAGTTCGAGTGCCGCCTTTTCGACACTGCGGCAGTTCGTCAGACGCAGCGCCTCGATTTCGTTGGGAAAGAAAATGTCGGTGAATTTCAGCACTCCGCGGATGCCTGAGTCCCAAGTCTCGGACGGATCGTAATTGCAGTCAAGCGACGTCGTGAGTCCCAGCTTTTGCGCTTTTCGAAATAAGCCCGCGGCCCCGGGATGCAGGTTCTCCAAAAGAAAATACGCACCCACATGCAGGTGGCGGGCGCTCCGTAGCGTTGCATCCGGCACGTCGCGCGCGCGAATTAACGCCATGCTGCCCGCGTAAGTAATCCCCGCCCGTTTCGCGCCTTGGTTACACCAGATGGTCAGCCCGGTCTTTACCTTTCGGCGCGGCACCAGAGTCCGCGTGTCCACTCCGGCCCAGCGTAGCCGTTGCAGCACGAAATGCCCAAAGAAATCATCTCCTACGACTCCCGCAAAACCCACTTTCGCACCGAGCCGAGCCAGATTGAACGCGAAAATCGAACTGGAGCCACCCAGCACGAGGTGCATGTCTGTGGCCAGCTTTTCTTTTTCAAACTCCAGGCGTGCGATCCCCTCGATCAGCAAATCGGCATTAGCCTCGCCCGCCACCAGGCAATCCAGCGGGCGATCAGCCTTCATGTATGCGAACTCCTTGCACGACGCGCGTAATCACCGCACCCGGGCTTGGATTATCGGGATCCAATCCCGCTTGAAGGCTCAAGTGGTAAGCCAGAAGCTGGGGAAACACAATCTCGAAAGGCGTACGCAGATGGTCTGGCAACTCACCAGACATGGCGGAAACAATCTCGGCGGCTGCCGCGACCGGCGCATCCTCCGAGGTGATCGCCACGATCCGGCCGAGCTGTTTCGCTCGCAGTTCATTGAGCAGGTCTTCTTCGTATCGGCGCCGCAATGGGTCGGTGGAAAGAATGCTCAATACCAGCGCATCTGTGCGCAGGAAGCTCATGGGTCCGTGCCGCAACCCGAGATGTGTTTCCGACATCACGGGAATCCGCCCGGCGCTCATCTCGAGGATCTTTAGAGCAGCTTCCTGGGCCCATCCCATCATGGGGGCGGACGCCAAAATGACCGCTCGGCTCACCGGTTCGGCAGCCAGGCCGGCGGCCCGCTCCTCCAATTCGGCAAGCCGCCCTTTGACTCGATTGCACACGACGCGCAGATGCTGGCTGATCTCTTTATGTCGTCCCAGACACATGCCGGCAAAAGCCAGATTCGAAAATGAGCTGGTCATCGCCAGGCTGCGATCGTTTGTCCGAGAGTCCAACACAATCGGTGATACGCCCGAGCACTGTGCCAATTGGCCTAGCGCATTGCAGGTGATGGCAACATGCCGCACATGCGGGCAAAGACGCTGGATTCTGCGCACCACCGCGACACTCTCGGGACTGTCGCCCGATCGTGCCAAAGAAACTAAAACGCCGCCCGGACCAAAATGGGGCCTCGCGTCGACCAGCAGATCCGTCGTGGGCGCGGCCCTGCCGTTGATGAAACCTGCCTGCGCCGCGAGTCCCGCATAAGCCGAGCTGCCTGCACCTGTGAAGACAAGTTCGGCATCCGATGAGAGCCAGTTGTCATGCTCCACATATCGCGCAACGCGATCGAACGTGTCCGGCCATAGTTCGGGCTGCTGGATAATTTCAGCGTGTGTAAGCGCACCAACCTTGGCAGCGCCTTCTGTCTTTGTCAGAATTTCGCTCCTTACTGCGTTTAGTTTTTGGGCTTTCCAAATAAGTTTATCAGACCTCGCGGGCAGTCACGAAGCCGGCGTTTTGCAAATCAGTCAGCTTGTCTCTCGGGCGTTCCCCACGTCTCTACGCTGCAAGTATTTTTGGTTTCACGCGTCGCGATGTAGCTGGGCTGCCGTCGCTTTAAGGAGACAGTATACTGAAATACGTTACGTTGACCCGCCGCCAAGTGATTCGCCAAACTGCCGCGCTCGCCGGCACGGCCGCCGTTCTGCTCTCGAGAGCCAAAGCTGACAACGTGTTGAACGTGGCCTACGCGGGATCGATGACCTCGCTGATGGAAGGCGAAATCAAGCAGGCGGCGCAGGCCCAACTGGGCCTCACGTTGCAAGGCCGCGCACAAGGCGCCAGCGGCCTTGCACAACTCATCGTCAGCAGCGCCATTCGTCCCGACGTTTTTATCTCTGTCACAACTGGCCCAATGGAGAGCGTTCTCAAGGCGGGAATGGCAGCTCGTGCCGTCCCCATCGCGCACACGGAGATGGTGATCGCGTACTCTCCCGGCAGCCACTTCGCGTCGAAATTCCAGGCGGCGGAGAAGCCAAATGCCGTATCCTGGTGGCAGATTCTCGAGGAGCCTGGCATTCGCTTCGGCCGCACCGATCCGGTCACCGACCCGCAAGGCCGCAATATCATCTTCGTCATGCAACTCGCGGCGCGGCTCTACAAACAGCCGGATCTGGTGCAACGCGTTCTCGGACCCGAAATCAACCCGGAACAGATCTTCACGGAGCCGACGGTCCAAGCGCGCTTGCAGAGCGGCCAATTGGACGCGGCTTCGGCCTACAAAATACAGCCGCCGCCATTTCACATCCCGTACCTCAATCTGCCGCCCCAGATCAATTTGGGCGGCGGTTCACCGGCGGCTGGCAGCGATGCGAGTCTAACGCTCAGTGGCAAGACCTATCACCCCGAGCCCCTGATATATTACGCCGCGGCATTGAAACAGGCAGCCAATCCCCAAGCGGCCGCGCAATTCGTCGAGTGGCTTCGCGGGAACGCTGCGCAGGCAATCTTTGGCCAGCACTACTACGATCCTCCGGGCGATGCCAAGGAGTTGGGCGCGACGTGACGCCACGCTGGATTTCACGCTGCTGTGTGGTGCTGTTCGCGTGCGTGTTGCTCTACCCGCTCACGGGATTGTTCGCTCGCGTGGGCCCTTGGCGATGGGATGAAGCAGTCGCCAATCCGACCCTTTCCTCCATTCGCGTTTCCTTGCTTTGGACCGGCGCCGCGATGCTGATTGTGTTGCTGGTTGGCACGCCGGTTGCGCTTTATGTAGCGCGCGCCGCTCCCGGAGAGCGCCTCTGGTGGCAGAGCATTTTGATCCTCTCGATTTTGCTGCCGCCGCTGGCGTTGGGAATTCTGCTTTCCATGGCGTTCGGCCCCGCGGGTTGGGCCGGCCGCTGGCTCGATCATGCCGGCGTTCGTTTGAGTAACAACGCTCCAGCGTTCGTGATGACGCAGGTTTACGTCAGCATCGGTTACTACGTTCTTGGCGCGATCGCCGCGTTCCGTTCCATTTCGCCGATGCTTGAGAAGCAGGCAGCTCTGCTCGGCCAGCCGCCGTGGCGCGTATTCTGGCGCGTGAGCTTTCCATTGGCCCGGCTGGGACTCGCTGTCGCTTTCAGCGTCGCCTGGGTCCGCGCCTTGGGTGAATTTGGCGCGGTGGTCGTAACGGCGTACCATCCATCGGGAATGCCGGTGCAGCTTTGGGTGAATCTGCAAAGCTTCGGCCTGCCCGCCGTCATGCCGCTGCTCCTGGTTTTTCTGGTGACTGCGCTGCCTCTGCCCTGGGTCGCACACCTGCTGGCACAACGCCGCCCACATGCTTGACGCGCACATTCTCAAGCGGCGGCGTGATCTTACCGTCGATATTCGCCTGACGATCGAAAATGGCCACTCTCTGGGCCTCTTCGGAGCCTCCGGCGCTGGAAAGAGCACTATCCTTTCCTGCATCGCCGGCATTGAGCAACCCGACGAGGGCAGTATCCGCTTTGGCGAAATCCAACTCTTCCCACCTCCCTTGCCCTTGCACTTGCGGCCGGTCGGATACTTGACGCAGGAACCGCATTTATTCCCGCATTTAACGGTGGCCGGGAACATCGCGTTCGGCCTGGAGCGCCAACCCACGGAGAAAGACAACGGTTGGCTCGCGGATCTGCGCACCAGCTTGCAGTTGAATGACGTCTGGGGTGCACCGGCAGCCCGCATCTCCGGCGGCCAGGCGCGTCGAGTGGCGCTCGCGCGGATGCTGGCGCGCCGTCCGCCGCTTGTTTTGCTCGATGAGCCATTCGCCGGGCTCGATCGCCAACTCGTGCGCGAAATGATCGAGGGTCTACTGGCTTGGAAGAACGCCCTCGGCTTCACCATGATCGTTGTGGATCATCAGGCGCACGTCCTGGAACGGCTATCGCCCCACGTCGCCGTAATTGAGCGCGGCCAACTCATTCAGCAAGGGGATTGGGAGCAGGTGCGTGCCGCACCGGCAACTGACTCACTCAGGAAGTTGTTGGCTCCGCTGTAAGCGCCTACGGAATCTTCACGACTTCGATTCGATCGAGCATGCGAATCCACCGCGCCGGACGCTTGTCTTGAGGGGCAACGATCTTCAGTGGCCCCTGTCCCTCGGCTAATGGCTTGCCGTTCATGGAGTACGCCACAATGACTTTCAAATCAGTGAAGCCGGGGTCCAATTCCGGCAGCGCAAACACGACGCGATAACCGTCCTTCGCATGCGCGATCACATAACCGGCCATGCCCGCGCCGCGGAGTTTCTCGCCCAACGGCGCGCCCGCCGCCTTGAGCAACTCCGCCAATGCCACGCCTTCATAGCTCACAGGGTTGCCGTCGTGATCCTTCACATCGAGTTTTGTGTGCGGCATTTTCTCGAGATCGCTCATTTGCAGATCGAGGGGATGTTCCACCGCACCCGCGATAGCCAAAGATGCCTGCTGCGCCCACGCTGGCGCGGCGAGCAGCGCGATTGCAACCAGGACGTTCGAAGCGCAACGCATATCAAGCCACCTGTTTTCCCGCATCGCTTGTTGTGTAGCCTCCCAAACCCTCGAGTTCCCGGCGAAATGCCGAGCGGCTCAGCGTGTCCAGCAGCAATTGCACCGCGGGCAGTGCCAGGTGCGGCTTGCGAATCACCAGGTCGTAGCGCTCACTGATCAGCGGCACAAAATCCAGGCCGAATACGCGCGCCGCCGCCCGCGTGGCGATACACCCATCGGCCTGGCCCATTAGCACCTGCCAGGCCGCGGGAAGGTGGCCGTATGCGATGTTGTCATACCCGGCCACTTTCGCCGAAGGAATGCCTAGCCGCTTCATGCTGGAATCCAACAGAAGCCGGCTGCCGGATCCTGGTTCCCGATTCACCAGCGTGACGCCCTTGCGCGCAAAATCGGCAATCTCGCGAATCGATTTCGGATTGCTCTTGCCCACCACGATGCCCTCTTCCCATACGGCGAACGTAATCACCGCGACGGCCCCTCGCGGAAACAGCTTGCGCACATGCGGCAGGTTCGATTCACCAGTGGCCTCGTCGCGCAAGTGGGAACCGGCAATGTGCACAAAGCCGTCACGCAGCAAAACCAGCGACTGTGTGCTGTTGCGATGCGCCAGCACGAGTTCTACGTTCCCGCGGCGCACATGCCTGGCCAGGATTGTCATGGCAGGGTCGCAGCCCGCCATCAGAAGTCGCTGGCTTGAATCGCTCTCCGCGCCGAACAACTGCACTTTTGCCTTCCGGGCATCGGCCCCACGGCCGCCGGCTTGCAACACCACCGCGTCCGCGACAGGCAGATGCCATGCCACCGGAGACGGATACACCCCCATCGTGCGCTTATCCACGCGGCAGAGTTGCACCGGCAATCCCGGTGCGACGCTTGGCCCGCCGGGCACCATCTCGACATCCTCGGTAATCATGGGCGCGGGAGTCCCGTCGTCCAGAGAAAACAACTCTTCCACCCGAACTTCGAGAGCGCGGGCCAAGCGCAGCGCCACTGCCGTATTGGGCACGTAGGCACCGGACTCGATGGCGTAAATGGTTTGACGGGTCACGCCTCCCGCCTTGGCCAGTTCCGCCGCTCCGTAGCCTCGAGCCTGGCGAATCTCAGATAAGCGATTCTGCACACTCATAAGAGACAGTGTCTATTCCAGTTTACACGCGTGTCGAGCTCTGCTACTATGTCTTGTTTAAGCGACTATATATGTTTTATACGACAAGGCTCGTGGCGGTTTTGTTCCTGGCGGCGGCTACGCTCCCCGCGCAGGACGGCTTTTTCAGCGACTGGCTGGATCGCTCCGACCAGGCGAAGGCCGATCAGCCGCACTGGATGACCCCATTGGCCACCGTGACGCCGCGCCTCGAACAGGAATTTCGCAGCGATTTCCTGATCGAGCAGATGCCAACCGGCCACGATCTGGCCAATTACGACGGCGGCAAGGGACTGGAGTTGATTCCTTACGAGCGCGTCGAACTGTTGTTCAATCTCCCGCCCTATCTCGAGCACAACAATCCGAAGGTCCACGACGGCTGGGGCGACGTTTCCATGGTAGGCAAGTTTCGCCTGCTGTCTGCCAACGAGGAGAAGGGAGACTATATTCTCACCGTGTTTTTTGGCGCCAGCGTTCCGACCGGAACTTATACCAATGGGGCCAAAGCGGGTGTGGTGACGCCGACGATTGCCGGTGGAAAAGGCTGGGGTAAGTTCGACGTGCAGAGCACCTTCGGGGCCGGCCTGCCGACCAGCCACGTCAACACGATTGGGCACGCACTGGCCTGGAATACTGCCTTCCAATATCACGTTATGCAGAAGCTGTGGCCGGAACTGGAAGTCAATTCCACTTTTTGGAAAGATGGCACGCTGAACAGCAAAAAGCAGACGTTCCTGACGCCGGGAATTATTTTTGGCCGTTTTCGGCTTCACGGCCACCTGGTGATGGCTCTAGGCGGGGGCTTCCAAATCGCCGCCACCCAGTACCATCAGTACAATCACGCCGTGATCTTCACGGTTCGCTTCCCGTTCTGAGCCGTTCCTCACTCCGGAAATTCGTAGCAACCGATGTCGGAGGCTGCGCCTTGCGGCCTCTTGTTGCCATCCAGATCGGTGGTCACGGAAGCGATCGTCTGGCCCTTATCGATGGCCGGCGAGCCGGCCAGCAAGTGATAGTTAGCGGCCGACGGGCTTACAAACAGGCTCGCCTGAGTCGCGGTGAACGAATGCGTCTCCTGGCTTTGTGCTTGCCACTCGGGGAGCGTTAAGAACGTGTTCCCGTCGTCGGGAGTGACTGCCCAGTTTCCCGCGCCGCCGAAGATATTGTAATCGCTGTTCGTATTGGTGACGTCGCCGGCTGCGCCGAACTGGATGCCACCGTGATTGGGGTTTTCGTTCAGGAGAATATTGTCGCGCACCGTGTTCCCGCCCACAGTGGAGCTGATTGCGAGATCCCACCGGCCATCGGATGCCATGTCAATGGTGTTGTTGTAAACGAGATTTCCTTGCGGGCCGGCAGCGCCATCCTGCTGGAACATGGTTATGCCGGAGGCGTGATTGTTGTAGAGCAGGTTGTTGCGTATGGTCGAAAACTGGACGCCGTCCAAATTGATTGCTCCGCCGCCGGCCGATCCGTTGTTGTAGATGATGTTGTCTTCGAGAAGGGCGTTTGTGGTGAGTCCGCTACCGCCCTGAGTGACGTCAGCGTTGATTTGCACGCCAGCACCGGCGTTATCGTGCAGCCAATTGGCGCGTACGATGGGCGATTCGCTGCTGTTTGACACATAGATGCCGTGCTGCGCAACGCTGCCGTAGCATTCATTGTTGCGCAGGATTGTGTTGTCGGAGAAATCGGTGAAAATGCCCCACTCGGCGTTGTTCCCGTAGACCCCGTTCTGCACGGTGACGTTGGGGCTGTTGTCGATCCGCACCGCCGCCCGGTTGGCATTAGATGAGCGCAAGCCGTCGATCACGATGTAAGAAGAAAACGTGATGAAAATCGTGTCGCGGATGCCGCTCACCGGCAGAATTTGAGCGTTTTGCGCCAGCGCCTGGATGCTGATGGGATTGGTGGCTGTGCCGTTCAAACTGTCGACTGTGAAGGCGTTATACGTGCCGTCGGCCACGAAAATCGTATCACCGGGCTGGACGATGGTGAGTGCCTGGCTGATCTGGCGGCAGGGGCTCGCTTGTGTGCACGCATTGCTATCATTGCCCGTGGGTGAAACGTACCAAGAGGCGCCGTTTCCCACCTTACAACCGGCGCCCAGGGCGGCATTAATGATTCGCTGCACGTCGAGAACGTTGCACTGGCTGTCGCCATTCAGGTCTCCAGTCGTGCAAGAGAGGATGCCAAGGGCCTGGTCGATGCCAAGCTGGATATCAATAACGTTGACTAACCCGTCGGAATTGAGGTCGCAGGCGCTCACAAAGCCGGGCGCGGCGCTGAGAGACGAAGCCAGTGCCGGCAAAAGCAACGCCTGGAATATGGAGCATCGGCCCATCATGCGTTTTTGCCTTTGGGTGTCTCCGTACAGCCTGCCCCTAACGCACCCGGATTGCAATGCTCGCTGTAGTTAGCTACCGACATCTGTTTACTACTCAAGCCGAATGCCGAAACTTTCCAGCGGAGCATGGCATCAGAACGCGCAGGGGGTAACAAATTCCCGTGCCTGCAGCCGAGCGCGCGCTGATTGTATCCATGGCTTTGCCTTTGGCCTTATTGTGCCAGAACGCACCTTCGGGCGACCCGGCCCCGGCGGAAGCGAAAGCTAAAAATGACAGCTCGGCTTCGAGCGCGGACACGCATCCCGACAAACGAATCCTCTGGGTGATTCCCAACTTCCGGACTTCGGAGATGCCGGAAGTGTACAAACCGATCTCTGCTAAGGAGAAGTTCAAGATCGCCGGCCTGGATGCATGGGACCGCGGTACAGTCGCCTTGGCGGCGGCGTTTGCCGGGGAGTCGCAGATCAGCAACACGGAACCTGCATTCGGCCAAGGCGTAGCTGGCTACGCGCGGCGCTTTGGGACCGCCTACGCTGACTTCGTTATTGGCGACTACATGACAGAGGGCATATACCCCACCATTCTGCATCAAGATCCTCGCTACTTCCGGAAGGGAAGAGGAAGCGGCATGGCGAGATTGGGATATGCAGTGGGGCAGATCTTCTGGACGCACAAGGATTCCGGCGGCACGCAGTTCAATTACTCCGAAGTCGTGGGCAACTCCACGGCTGTGGCCATTTCGACAGCCTATTATCCGGACGGGCGAAACGCAGCCGACGCCGTACAGGCGCTCGGAACACAACTCGCCGTGGACACCGCGTCCAATATCGTCAAAGAGTTTTGGCCGGATCTGGAACGGAAGCTGGCGAAAAGGCATGCTTCAAAAAGCGCCGACATCCAGTAGCATTGCCCTCAGATTTCCCCACAAAGTGTTCACACAAGGAATTTTCAACGTTTTGTTAACGACTTCTTAATGCCCTCAGGCCTAGCCTAAGAGTTGGAAGCGAAAATGGCATACCAGCAGGTTTGGCCGGAGCAGCTTGTACTTCGTGTGGACGAGCGGAGCTTGCGTGGATTCGCCAAGCTGCGGCAAGCGGCGGGCCAGGTTCAGGTCTTTGTGCCTTACACTCGCTCGGAGCTGACTCAGGCGGCGCTATCCCACGCTGCCGCGCTTACCAGAAACCTATCCGCGCGTATTACACTGTTCGCCGTGCATTTGGTGCCTTATCCCCTACCGCTGGATCGCCCGGACGTCCCCGCAACCTTCCTGGAACGGAAGCTGGGTTCAGTGGCTCAGGCATCGGGCGCACGGGCCGATATTCGCATCGGGTTTGCCCGGGATCCGAACATCGGCCTCGAGCAGATTCTGCCCCGACACTCGCTCATCGTAATCGCCACGAAGAGGCGGTGGTGGCCAACGCCGGAAGTGAAGCTGGCGCGGATATTGGCGCGAGCCGGCCACAGTGTGGCATTAGTGGGAGTCTGAGGAATCAAATCATGTTGCTCGATCTGGTGTTCATCGCCATCGCGATTCTGTTCTTCGCCGTAAGCTGGTGGTACGTTCGCGGGTGCGACCGGCTGTAAGGGGTTCTTCATGGATTACTTAATCGCTGGACTGATATCGCTGGCTCTCGCGGTGTACCTGGTTTACGCGCTGTTACGGCCAGAAAAGTTTTGACGGGAGACAGTTGTGACTGCTAACGGACTGCTACAAATCGCCGTATTCTTCCTGGCGATTCTCGCGCTGGCCAAACCCCTGGGTACATTCATGGCGCGCGTTTTCGAGGGTGAACGCACATGGTTGCACGCCGGACTGCGGCCGCTAGAAGGCCTGATCTATAAGCTCTGCGGGATCAAAGAAGAAGAGGAACAACGGTGGACGGCTTACGCCGCTTCGCTGCTGATGTTCAGCCTGGTGGGCCTGCTGCTGACTTACGTGCTGCAACGCCTTCAGGGCTGGCTGCCGTTCAATCCGCAAGGCTTCGGCACAGCGCATGCTGCACAAGGCGCCACCGCTATGACACCCGACCTGGCGTTCAACACGGCCGCCAGCTTTACGACCAACACCAACTGGCAGGCCTACACGCCGGAAACGACCGTGAGCTATTTCACGAACATGGCTGCCCTGGCGACCCATAATTTCTTTTCGGCCGCCGCCGGGATTGCCGTCGCGATCGCTCTCATCCGCGGTTTCGCGCGGCATTCGAGCGAGAAGATCGGCAACTTCTGGGTGGATATGACGCGCGCCACGGTTTACGTTCTGTTGCCGCTGTCGGTGGTGATTGCGCTGCTGTTTGTATCGCAGGGCGTGATTCAGAATTTCAGCCCCTATACCAAGGTGGCCACTGTCGAGGGCGCAGTGCAAACCGTCGCCCAGGGGCCGGTAGCTTCGCAGGAAGCCATCAAGATGCTGGGAACGAATGGCGGCGGATTCTTCAACGCCAACTCGTCACACCCGTTTGAAAACCCCACGCCTTTCTCAAACTTCATCCAAATGCTGTCCATTTTCCTCATTCCCGGGGCTTTGACCTACACGTTCGGAAAAATGGTGAAGGACACCAGGCAAGGCTGGGCTCTGTTTGCGGCCATGAGCATCTTGTTCTTCGCCGGGGTGTTCGTGGCTTACTCGGCGGAACAATCGGGCAACCCGATACTCGCTTCGCTCGGGCTCGAAAATCAGGCCACGGCCATACAGCCGGGCGGGAATATGGAAGGGAAGGAAGTCCGGTTCGGGATCGCCGATTCGGCGTTATTCGCGACGGTCACAACAGACGCGAGTTGCGGCGCGGTGAACAGCATGCATGACAGCTTCACGCCGCTCGGTGGTCTGGTGCCGTTGGTGAATATCGAACTCGGCGAAGTTGTGTTCGGCGGGGTTGGAGCGGGGATCTACGGCATGCTCATGTTTGCCATCCTGTCGGTATTCATCGCCGGATTGATGGTGGGGCGAACGCCGGAGTATTTGGGTAAGAAGATCGAGCAAAAGGAAGTCAAGATGGTGATGCTGGCCGTGCTGGTGCTGGCCGGCAGCATTCTTTTGTTCTCAGGCACGGGTGCGGTGGTCCACTTCGCCAAGGATAGCTGGATCAATCCGCCGGGTGCGGCGACCGCCAACCTGGGAAATAACGGACCGCATGGATTAACGGAAATTCTGTACGCGTACACGAGCGGCACGGGAAACAACGGCAGCGCTTTCATGGGCCTGAACGCGAACACGCCCTGGTACAACATCACGACCGGGCTGGCCATGCTGATCGGCCGGTTCCTAATGATCATTCCGCTCCTGGCGGTTGCAGGGAGCCTGGCCGGCAAGAAGCTCGTACCGGCGTCGGCGGGCACGTTACCGACCAGCGGGCCACTTTTTGTGGGACTGCTGGTGGGCGTAGTCGTGATTGTCGGCGCGCTGACGTTCTTCCCTGCCCTCACGCTGGGTCCTGTGGTGGAACATTTTCTGATGATGCGGCACCAGCTCTTTTCGATGCTGATGTTGCCGGTGTGGAGCTAAAGTATGCTCGTGGAAAGTCAAAACCCGACGGTCAACATTCTGCCGACCAAGCGGCGGCGCTCGCGACCGCTGTTTGATCCGCCGATCGTCAAGCGGGCTCTGTGGGACTCCGTGGTCAAGCTGAATCCGGCCACGATGATGAAGAACCCGGTGATGTTTGTGGTGGAAGTCGGGGCGGCGCTGACAACGGTTCTGGTGTTGCGCGACTGGCGGGTAGCGGCGCCTGATCTTGGTTTCACGTTCCAGATCACGCTCTGGCTCTGGTTTACTGTGCTATTCGCCAATTTTGCAGAAGCCATGGCGGAAGGACGGGGCAAAGCGCAAGCCGACACGCTGCGTAAGACCAAGACCGAGACCGTAGGCCACTGCCTAAGAAACGGCGGGAAATCCGAAGACGTTGCGGCCAGCCAGCTGCGGCAAGGCGACATCGTGCTCTGCAACCCCGGCGACATTATTCCGGGAGACGGTGAAGTCATTGAGGGCATTGCCAGCGTGGACGAATCGGCGATCACGGGCGAAAGCGCACCGGTGATCCGCGAATCGGGCGGGGATCGCAGTGCAGTGACCGGCGGAACCAAGGTTCTCTCCGATGGCATCAAGATCAAGATCACGTCGAATCCCGGCGAAACGTTTCTGGATCGCATGATCGCGCTGGTGGAAGGCGCACAGCGGCAGAAGACGCCCAACGAGATCGCGCTGAACATCGTGATCGCGGGGCTGACGCTGGTTTTCCTGCTGGCGGTGGTGACGCTGCCGCCGTTTGCGCAGTACAGCGTGTCGGCAACACACTCGGGCAAAGTGCCCAGTATCGCTGTGCTGATCTCGCTGCTGGTGTGTCTGATACCGACCACGATCGGCGGCCTGCTTTCGGCTATCGGGATCGCGGGCATGGACCGCGTGATGCAGCACAACGTGCTGGCCATGAGCGGTAAGGCGGTGGAAGCGGCCGGCGACGTCAATACGCTGTTGCTGGACAAGACCGGTACCATCACGCTGGGTAACCGGCAGGCCGTGGAGTTCATTCCCGTGGATGGTGTGGCGCCCTCCGATTTGGCCGACGCTGCGCAACTCTCGAGCCTGGCGGATGAGACGCCCGAGGGCCGCTCGATCGTGGTGCTGGCAAAAGAGAAGTACCAGCTTCGCGGCCGTGAAGTTTCGGAACACGAGGCGAAGTTCATCGAATTCTCCGCGCAAACGCGGATGAGCGGTGTGGACCTGGACCACCGCAGTATCCGCAAGGGCGCCACCGAGGCCGTGATCGAGTTTGTGAAGGAGCACGGGGGAACCGTTCCGCCGCGGCTGACGGAAGTGACGGATCACATCGCCCGCTCGGGAGGAACGCCTCTGGTGGTCGCTGATGGCCCAAGGGTACTTGGTGTCATTCACCTGAAAGATGTGGTCAAGGGCGGTATGCGCGAGCGTTTCGACCAACTTCGCGCCATCGGGATTCGGACTGTGATGATCACGGGCGACAATCCGCTCACCGCGGCTGCGATTGCCGCGGAAGCCGGTGTGGACGATTTTCTGGCGCAGGCCACGCCGAAGCAGAAGATGGACCTCATCAAGAAAGAGCAGGCGGGCGGGCGCCTGGTGGCCATGACGGGGGACGGCACCAACGATGCTCCAGCGCTGGCGCAGGCGGATGTCGGCGTGGCCATGAACACGGGCACCATGGCGGCCAAAGAAGCGGGCAACATGGTGGATTTGGACAGTAATCCAACCAAGCTCATTGAAGTTGTGGCGATCGGCAAGCAGTTGCTGATGACGCGTGGGGCGCTCACCACATTTTCGATCGCCAATGATGTAGCCAAGTATTTCGCCATTTTGCCGGCGATGTTTTCCGTCACCTATCCGGCGATTGGTGCGCTGAACGTGATGAGGCTGCACAGCCAGGAGAGCGCCGTACTGGCGGCCGTGATATTCAATGCGCTGATCATCATTGCCCTGATCCCGCTTGCGCTGCGTGGCGTATCGTATAAACCCATGAGCGCCGCGGCACTGCTGCGCCGGAACATTCTGGTGTACGGCGTGGGCGGCATCATCGCGCCGTTTCCTGGAATCTGGATCATCGACGTGATCTTGGGTTGGCTGCATCTGGCCTAAGGGGGGAAGAAAATGTTGAAACAATTGTTACCCGCAGTGCGAATCACTTTGGTGCTCACGGTTCTGACTGGGCTTCTCTATCCAGGACTGGTCACGGGAATCGCCAAGGTGATTTTTCCCCACCAGGCCAACGGCAGCCTGATCGAGGTGAACGGCAAAATCGTCGGTTCGGAACTGATCGGACAGAAATTCACGAAGCCTGAGTATTTCCAGGGCCGGCCGTCGGCGGCGGGCGACGGTTACGATGCCGCGAATTCGGGCGCATCCAACTACGGGCCGACCAGCCAAAAATTGGTGGACCGCATCAAGGCGGACGCCGAGAAGTTTCGTAAGGAGAATCCGGATTTCACGGGCCCGATTCCTGCGGACCTTCTCACGGCATCGGCCAGCGGTCTCGATCCGGATCTGAGTCCGGCATCCGCGGCAGCGCAGGCGGCACGCGTAGCGAAAGCTCGCGGGGTTGGGGAGGCGCAGATTCAGGAACTAGTGGATCGCGTCACCAAGGGCCGTGATCTCGGTTTTCTGGGCGAGCCGCGGGTGAATGTGCTGAAGCTCAATCTGGCGCTGGACGAGAAGTATCCCGTGAAACGGTAGAAGTACATTTTCGACTGGCACAAATCCGCGACCTTGCAGCCATGCACTACAATAAAGTCGTGGGATCGGATGCGCGGCTCGAGCAGGCGGTTGCCCGGCTTAATCAGGTTCGTTCTGAAATCGCCAAAGTAATCGTGGGGCAAGACGATGTGGTGGAGGGAGTACTCATCTGCCTGATCGCCGCCGGCCACGTGCTGCTCGAAGGGGTGCCAGGGCTGGGCAAGACTACGCTGCTGCGCACCATGGCGCGGGCGCTCCAGCTCAAGTATTCACGCATCCAATTCACGCCTGATCTGATGCCCGCGGACATCGTCGGCAGCATGATCATCGAAACCGACGACCGGGGCTCGAAATCGCTGCGATTTCAGCCGGGGCCGATCTTCGCGAACCTGGTTTTGGCGGACGAGATCAATCGCGCCACACCCAAGACGCAATCCGCGCTGCTCGAAGCCATGCAGGAGCGCACGGTGACGAGCGGCAACACGACGCACGAACTGGAAGCGCCGTTTCTCGTGATGGCGACGCAAAACCCGATCGAGATGGAAGGAACATACCCGCTGCCGGAAGCGCAGCTTGACCGGTTCCTGATGAAGGTTCTGGTCCGCTACCCTTCCCGCGATGAATTGAATCGGATCGTGGAACGTACCATTCAGAACCAGCAGGAGCACGTCAAGCCCGTGCTGGACCGCGATGAGATTCTGGAGGTCAGGTCGGTGGCCCGCGAGGTACTGGTGGCGCCACATGTGCAGGAGTTCGCGATCCGGCTGGTGATGGCCACGCAGCCCGAGCACCCTGAGGCGGATGAACTGGCGAAGAAATACATCCGCTATGGCAGCTCTCCGCGCGGCGCGCAGGCGCTAGTGGAATGCGGGCGAGTGCGCGCGCTCATGAAAGGCCGTTATCATCTGAGCGTTGAAGATGTCGAGGCGGTGGCCGCGTCGGTTTTGCGCCATCGCATCATTCTCAACTTCGATGCCCACGCGGACGGCCAAACTCCGGACACCATTCTAACCGCCATCATCCGCGGAGTCACCGCGCACGCATCGGCGGCGTAAGTTGGCCATGCCACAGGGTCCGCTGCTTGACCGCCAGTTTCTGGAGAAGCTGGAACGCCTGACCATCCATTGGCAGAAGTCGTTCAACGGGCTGGTAGGTGGGCACAACAACTCACGCTTCGCCGGCGGCGGCCAGGAGTTTCTCGACCACCGGCATTTCCATCACGGCGACGACCTGCGCGCGGTGAACTGGCGCGCTTACCTGCGGCTGGAAAAGATGTTTCTCAAAATGTTCCAGGTAGAACCGCGCGTACCGGTGAGAATGCTGATCGACACCAGCGAGTCGATGAATTCCGAGGGCGGATTCAAATTCAGCTACGCGCGTAAACTCGCCGCGGCACTCTGCTATGTCGGGCTGGTGCGGCTGGACACGATCGCGATCCGCCCCTTCGCCGCGCGATTGGGTGAAGGCATGGCATGCGGCGGCGGCCGGCACCGCTTCAGCCCCGTGATGGACTACCTTAGCGCGCTCGAACTTGGCGGCAGAACCAATTACCTGGAGGTGGTGCGCCAGTTCATTTCGACGCACCAGCAACGGGGCCTGCTGATCATCATTTCCGATTTCCTGGATGATGCGGGTTGCGAAAGGCCGCTCCAGTACCTGGCGGATTTCGGCCACGAACTGTTGCTGATGCAGGTGTGGTCGGAAGAGGATCGAACGCCCCCGTGGCTCGGCGATCTCGATTTGGTCGACGCGGAGACCGAAGCGCGCTTGCAGTTGCAATTCGACGAGGCGGCGCGCGATGCATACACGCGGAGCTTCGACAAATACAGGAACAGCTTGCAGCAATTGGCGCTGCGCAACGGGGGCCGGTATGTCGGGGTATCGGCGGCGATGCCGATCGAGGACATCGTCTTCGGTTCTTTGGTGCGTTCGCGAGTGATCGCCTGATGTATTTCCTGAATCTCTCGCTGTTGCAGTTCCTGGCGCTGGCGGGCGCGCTGACCATTCCGACGGTTCTCCTCTATCTGCTGGGCCGCTCGCGCCGCAAACAGGTGGTGGCGACTCTGCGGTTCTGGGTGGCGGCGGATCAGCCCGCGGTCGTGCAGCGCCGCAAGAAGATTCAGCAGCCGCTTTCGCTGATCTTGCAACTCGTCAGCATGCTGCTTCTGCTGCTCGCCATTGCGCAGTTGCGGCTGGGCACGCCGCTGGCGACGCCGCGGGATCACGTGCTCATTCTGGATACCTCGGCCTGGATGGCCGCCGGCTCAGGACGTAACAGCCACCGGACGCTAATGGACGAAGCACGCGACAAAGCCGGCGCCTATGTCAAAGCGCTGCCGGCTTCAGATCGGCTGATGCTGGTACGCGCGGATGGCCTGGCAACTCCAGCTACTTCGTTTGAATCGGACCGCGCAAAGTTAGAGCGAGCTATTGCCCAATCGGTTCCCAATGCAACCGCGCTGAACATGGAGCAGGCGCTGGCGTTTGCGCAACACGAGCAGGTGCTAAGCCCGAACCGCACCGGCGAGATCGCGTACATCGGCCCAGGCCGGATAGCGGCAGACACCGGAGCAGCGGCGCCGCCAAAAAACTTGAGGGTTTTGGCGGTGCCGGATTCGGTGGAGAACTGCGGATTACGCAAGATTGCCGTGCGAAGATCGGGAACCGATCCCGATGTGTGGGACATCTACGCGTCGGTGCGAAACTACGGAACAGTGCCCAGAGCAGTCACGCTGTCGATCACATTCGGCGGCGGGCCCGCGGGTGCGCGCAAGCTGAATGTGCCTCCGGGCTCCGAACGTGAGGTGACGTTCGCCTGCCGCACGCGTGCCGCTGGTTTGCTGGAAGCAACGCTCTCCCCGCATGATGCTTTCCCCGCGGACGATCATGCCGTGCTGGAACTTCCCGCCGAACCGGAACTCGCGCTGACGGTTTATTCCAACGAGCCGGAAGTTCTGCGGCCCATTGTCACGGCCCTTCCCCGCGTGCGCGCAACGTTCCTGCCGGTGGCAGAATATCGTCCCGATAAAAACGGCAGCCTGGTGATTCTCGATCGTTTCCGTCCGCCGGAGCGTCCGATGGGGAACGCGATCTGGATTCAACCGCCGGCGGATGCCTCACCCATACCAGTGCGCGAAACGCTCGAGGGCGTACCCTTCGACCACTGGTGTTCGGGCAGCCCCTTGTGCACCGGCTTGCACACGAAGGATCTTCGGCTCGCTTCCACTTATGTTTTTGAAGGCGCACCCGACGACATCAAGATCGGACAGGTGGCGAACGGCCCGGTGATCGTGGCGCGACCCGGCCAGAACAAGGTAGTGGTTTTCGGATTCCAGCCGGCACTTTCCGATCTTCGCTATGAGTTGGCAACGCCGTTGTTGTTCGGCAATATCCTGCGATGGATGGCGCCGGAACTCTTCCGACGCTCGAGCGCAGCGGCCAGTAGTGCAGGAATCGTCACCATGCAGTTGGACACAGATGTTCGCCCCGAGGATGTTACGGTTCAGCAGCAGGACGGGACGCCATTACCATTCACAACTCGTGGGCAGACAATGCGCTTTTTCTCAGGAACACCGGGGACTGTGCGCGTACAGTCGGGAGATGGGGAAACGGTGTATTCGCTCACGCTGCCGGAATTGTGGGACGCGAAATGGGAGGCACCGGCAGGGGTGAGGCGTGGGTTGCCTGGCTTCCGCGCGGCCACAGTGCTATCGAGAGATTTGTGGGAGCTACTGGCGCTACTCGGCGGATTGGGCTTGCTCGCTGAGTGGCTGCTCTATGGCCGTTCGGAAGGTCGCATACGGCGCCTGGGCGCGCGACTCGCCGTGCTGCGGCCGGGCATCAGGAAGGCGTCATGACTTTCGATCGCGCCTGGGTCCTGATATTTGGACTCGTGCCCATCGCATGGGCGCTGCGGGAATGGAGGAGCCAGGTGCGCCGGGGCGCCCTGTTGCTCAAGACCGGGACGTTCCTGGCGATCATTGCCGCTCTCGCAGAGCCCCGTCTTTCCTTTTACGACAGCAAAGTCGGGGTAGCGATCCTGGCGGACACATCGCGCAGCCTGACGACGCAGGACCTGGAACGGGCCTCGGCGATCGCGACACAGATCGAACGAGCGCGGGGGCGGCACTGGACACAGGTGATCCCGTTCGCGCGTTCAGCACGCAAGCCGGCGCCCCAGGAGCGCGGGAAATCCTGGAACCTGCAATATACGGCGGGCGACGCCGGCCACGCCACCGATTTGGAAGCTGCTATTCGGGAGGCCCTTGGCACGTTACCGGCCGGTTTGGTCCGTCGTGTTGCACTGATCTCCGACGGCAATGAGAATCTGGGGAGTGCTGCGCGCGCTGCCTGGCAGGCGCAGCAACTCGGCATTCCGATTGACACTTTTTCGCTCGCGGGCAGCCCGCCGCCTGATCTCCGCGTCGAATCCGTTGCCCTGCCGTCGCTCGTGTTCAGCGGAGAGCATTTCCCGATCGATGTCACGGTCACCGCGCCGCGGAGCGCTTCTGCCCGAGTCGAGGTGGCGGCGGACGGCAAACGACTGGGGTTAAGTGAAGTCAACCTGGAACCGGGGCTGAACCACCTGCGCGTTCGCGCCAGCGTGACCACCACAGGCGCGGTGGACCTGGCCGGAACCATTAGTGGCACTGGCCTCGGCCAGGCGCGTTTTGATCAAGCGGTAACTATCCGGCGGCCGCGGATCGTGCTAATCACCAATGACCCCGCGGGCACAGAGGGTCACTTGCAGAAGACGTTCGAGGCCAGCCAGTTTGAAGTACAGCTTTCGGCACAGGTGCCGGACCGGTTCGACGACTACCAACTCGTCGTTTTCAATAATTGGGACGCGGAATCCGTGTCCACCGCCCGCAAACAAGCGCTCGAGAAGTTCGTGCAGGAAGGCGGAGGCCTGTTGTGGATCGCCGGCGAGCGCAACGTGTACGTGGAGAACAAGCGAACCGAAGATGCGCTGGACCGGACGTTGCCGGCCAAACTAGCGCCACCGCGTATGCCGGAAGGCACCTGCGTCGTCTTAATCATCGACAAATCGTCTTCGATGGAAGGCAAGAAGATGGAGCTGGCCCGCCAGGCTGCGATCGGCGTGGTTGAGAATCTTCGGCCCATCGATCAAGTGGGCGTGCTGATTTTTGATAATTCGTTTCAGTGGGCGGTGCCCGTGAGGCGCGCCGAAGATCGTTCGCTGATCAAGCGCCTGATTGCGGGGATCACTCCTGACGGCGGAACACAGATTGCGCCTGCACTTACCGAGGCCTACCGCAAGATCGTTTATCAAAACGCGGTTTATAAACACATCGTGCTGCTGACGGACGGCATTTCCGAGGAGGGCGACAGCCTGACGCTGTCGCGCGAGGCGGCCAACAACCGCATCACCATCTCGACCGTCGGCCTGGGCCAGGACGTCAATCGCGCGTACCTGGAGAAGATCGCGTCGTTCGCAAAGGGTAAGTCATATTTTTTGAACGAGCCGGCGGGCCTCGAACAGATTCTGCTGAAGGATGTGCAGGAGCACACCGGGTCAACGGCCGTGGAGAAACCATCGCAGATCGCGGTCACCAAACCGGCGGAAGTACTCGATGGCGTGGGCATTGATACGGCACCGCCCTTGCGAGGTTACATTCGTTACACCACCAAACCAACCGCGGACACGATCCTGACTATCGATGAACACGACCCTCTGTTGGTGCGCTGGCAGTACGGTCTGGGCCGCGCCACTTTGTTCACCTCCGATGCGAAGAGCCGCTGGGCCGCGAGCTGGCTGACATGGAACGGATTTGACCGGCTATGGGCCAATATCGCACGCGACCTTCTGCCGCGCGCGCAATCGAGCGAGGCCCAGGCGGAGTTTGATAGCTCGACTGAACAACTGGTGGTCAACTACCATCTCAGCCGTAAAATGGATGAGCCGGCCCCCGTGCCTGCCATTTACGTGCTTGGGCCAGACGGATTCCGCGCTCCGCTCGAGGTGGCCAAGGTGGCGGCGGGGACGTATCGCGGCGTGATTCACATCGGCCGCAACCAGGGACTGTTTCGCGTAAGGCCGTTGGTAGAATCGCGCGCGTTTCCCGAAATAGGATTCTACCGCCCCGAGGATGAGCTGACGGACCACGCTTGCGACGAGCCGTTGCTTCGCCAGATTGCCAAATCCACGGGCGGACGGTTCAATCCTCCGGTAAAAGCTATTTTCGACGCCGGCGGACGGGCGGTGCCATCATCCATGGAACTGTGGCCGGGCTTACTGGCGCTGGCGCTGCTTCTGAACCTGGCGGAGCTGGTTTCGCGAAAATGGAGAGGGCTCATCGAGTCGTTCCGGAGGAGCACGCCTGCCGCGACGGTGGCGCATCCGTGAAGCATTGCTAGAATTGAATTCTAGCCCCTATCCATGGAAAATCGAGAGATTGCGCGCGTCCTCGGGGAGACTGCCGACCTGATGGAGATTGCGGGCGAAGATTCGTTTCGCATCCGCAGCTATCGCAACGGTGCTACTGCGATCGATGGGTACCCCGAGCGCGTTATCGATATTCTGCGCGACCCCAACCGCAAAATCACGGAGATCCCGGGCATCGGGAAGGGCCTAGCGACGGTAATTCAGGAGATTCTGGACCGCGGCTCCTGCGACCGCCGGGACGAACTGCTCAAAAAATTCCCGGTTGCTTCGCTCGAGTTTCTGAAGATACAGGGGCTCGGGCCGAAAAGCATCGCGCTCATTTTCGAACACTTCCGCGTAACCACGATGGATGACCTGGAGCAGCTGGCAAAAGAGCAGAAGCTGCGCGATTTGCCGCGCATGGGCGCGAAACTCGAAGAGAAGGTCCTGCGCTCCATCGCGCAGTACCGCATGCGCTCGGGGCGTTTCCTGCTGAGCTTTGCGCGCGATACAGCCGAGGAGCTGAAGGCGTACCTTCGCGAACTGGATGGCATCGAGGATATCACTGCCGCAGGCAGTCTGCGCCGCGGTAAGGAAACGGTAGGCGATCTCGATCTTCTAGTTACGGGACCGAATGCCGGTGCGGCGCTCGATCGCTTTATCGCGTATCCGCGCGTGCACGAAGTTCTGAGCCGCGGCGAAAATAAGGCCAGCGCCAAGATCGGACGCGAAGGGCTGCAAGTGGATGTCCGTGCGCTGCCGCGGGAGAGTTATGGCGCGGCCATGCAATACTTCACGGGCAGCAAGGAACATAATGTCTCGGTGCGCACGCGTGCCGTGAAGATGGGGCTCAAGCTCAGCGAATACGGCCTGTTTCGCTCCGAGGATGATGTGCGTGTGGCCGGCGAAACGGAAAAGGAAGTGTACAACGCGCTCGGTCTCGCCTGGATACCTCCTGAGCTCCGCGAAAACGCGGGCGAAATCGAAGCCGCCGCCGAGGACCGCATTCCGGAGCTGATCGAGCTCGGGCACATCCGCGGCGATATCCACATGCACACTACCGAAACCGACGGCCGCGCGTCGCTGGAAGAGATGGCGGAAGCGGCAAAGAACCTGGGATACGAGTACGTTGCCATCACCGACCATTCGAAGGCGATCGCCATGGCCAACGGACTCGACGAGGCGCGAGCGGTCGCCTTCGCTCGGCGCGTGCGTGGCATGAACCAGAACGAATTCGGCATCCGCGTATTTTCCGGTCTTGAATGCGACATCATGAGAGATGGCACGCTCGATCTGGCCTCTGACGCTTTGGCCGAACTGGATGTCGTAATCGGCAGCGTGCACAGCCACATGAACCTGGAAGCCGCCGAAATGACAGACCGCCTGTTGCGCGCGCTGGAGTGCCCGCGATTGCGCATCCTAGGCCACCCCACAGGGCGCCTGCTCACGCAGCGCGAGCCCTTTCCGTTCGATTTCGACCGCATCGTGGCGGAAGCGGTGAAGCGCAATGTGTGGCTCGAGATCAACGCCAGCCCAGAGCGGCTCGACTTGAACAGCACGCTGGTGCGCACCGCCAAATCACGCGGCGCGAAGTTCACCATTTCCACCGACGCACACCATCCCAAACATCTGCACAACATGTGGTATGGCGTGGAGACGGCGCGGCGCGGCTGGCTGGGGCCGGGTGATGTACTGAACACGCTATCCGCCGAAAAATTTCACGAGGCCATTCGCCGAAACTGAGAAAACCATGAAATTCGCTTTTTTGTTCCTGATTTTGTTTTGCGTCGTCTTGCAAGCGGCGCAGCCGGTGATTCCTATTGAGAAATACACTCTCAAAAACGGCATGCGCGTGATTCTCTCGCGCGACAACGCGGTGCCCGTCGTCACGCTATACATGATTTACGACGTCGGCGCACGCGTGGAAGAAAAGGGCCGCACGGGTTTTGCCCACCTGTTCGAACACATGATGTTCGAGGGATCGGCCAACGTGCCCAAGGGCATGCATTTCAAACTGGTCGAATCCAACGGTGGCACTCTGAACGGCTCCACACACCCCGATTACACCGACTATTTTGAAGTGTTGCCATCCAACAAACTGGCGGTGGGGCTCTGGCTGGAAAGCGACCGCATGCGCAGCTTGGCCATCACCAAAAAGAACCTCGACAATCAGAAGGAAGCTGTCAAGCAAGAACGCAGACTGAGCTTCGACAATCGCCCTTACTCAACCGCTATCGTCGATCGCTGGCCGGAACTCGCGTTCCGGAACTGGCAGAACTCGCACTCGCTCATCGGATCGTTCGAAGACCTGAATGCGTCCTCGGTCGATGATGTGGCAAAGTTTTTCAGGACTTATTACGCACCCGACAACGCCGTGCTGGTGATAGTGGGCGATATCCAAATTTCCGAAGCCAGGAAGCTGATCGAGCAGTATTTCGCGGACATTCCCGCGCAACCGAAGCCCGCGAAACCTGATCTCAGCGAGCCCGCCGCCGCCGCTCCGCGCAGCGATGTCTATCACGATGCGCATGCGCGCGTGCCCGGGGTCATCATCGGATACCCTGCGCCCGTGCGGCGCTCGCGCGACTATTACGCGCTGGGCATGCTCGACGTGCTCCTCACTGGCGGACCGAGTTCTCGTTTCCAGCTCAATCTGGTTAAGGGTAAAGAATCGCTGATTCAGTATCAAGCTGAGATCGGCTGGCCGTTCGCCTCCAGCGCCGATTACAAAGATCCGGGCGATTACGCCATGTTCCTGCTTTTCAAACCGAACTTTACGCCGCAGCAGGTCATCGATCAAGCGCAGGATGAGATCGCAAAAATTCAGAAAGACGGCGTGGGTCCGAAAGAGCTTGAACGCGCGCGTACGCTGCTGCGCTCCGATCAAATCACTTCGCTCCAGAGTTCTCTCCATCGTGCCCAGTTGCTGGGCCGCTACGAAATCCTTGATGGCAAGCCTGAACTGATCAACACCAATCTCGATAATTTTCTTGCCGTAACTTCCGCCGAAATTCAAAGCGTGGCAAAGAACTATTTGACGCCGGAACGCCGAACGGTTCTCCAGATTCTCCCCGCTCCGCCGGCAGCCGCGCAGGAGAACCACTGATGCGCTGTACGATTCTTCCATTCCTATTCGCAGGAACAATGCTGATGGCCCAAACGATCGATCGCACCAAACCACCCGAGACTCCGCCCGTTCCTTCCTTCAAGATGCCGCCCGCGCATGAAAGCAAATTGCCAAACGGGCTGTCGGTTGTGCTGGTGGAGGATGCACGCTTTCCCCTGGTCAGCATGCGCCTGAGTTTTCAGGCCGGCTCGAAGTTCGATCCCCACGACTTGCCTGGCCTGGCGAGCATGGTGGCTGGCCTTGTCACACAGGGCACCACGACGCGCTCGTATCGCGAACTCGCAGAAGAGCTGACCTCCATTGGAGCCACGCTCGACGGACACACGACGCCGGACGTTTTCACGATTGGCGGCAGCGTCTTAGCGGAAAATACGGCGAAGCTCCTCGATCTGCTGTCAGACGTGGCTCTCAACGCCAACTTCCCCGAAAGCGAAGTCCAGTTACGCAAGCAGAATTCCAAGCAAGCCCTTCTCGCGCGCCGTTCGCAGCCTTCGTTTCTGGCTAACGAGAAATTTGACGCGCTGGTGTTCGGCGAGCATCCTTACGCAGCTTTATCCGCCACGATGGAGTCGCTCGACCGTATGGATCGGAAGTCTATAGTCGAGTTCCGCGACGCCCTGCTGGTTCCGAATAACGCCGTACTGCTGCTGGTCGGGCAATTGCCGCCGCAATCCGAAACGTTGAAGCTGGTGCGCGACCACTTCGCGGCCTGGAAGGGCAAGCCGGTTCCAGCCGCGCCTGCGAAGAAATTTCCGGAGAGCAAACGTCAGCTTGTGTTGGTGGATCGTCCCGGCTCCGTACAAGCCGATATTCACATTGGCCGGCTGGCAGCCACGCGCACGGATCCCGATTACTACCCGCTGCTGGTGGGCAACGCCATCCTCGGTGGCGGCGCCAGCTCGCGGCTGTTCCTCGACGTGCGCGAGAAAAAGGGGCTGGCGTACGACGCGCATAGCGAACTCGATCGCCGCAAGGATGCCGGCGTCTTCACGGCCGTGACGCAAGTGCGCAATGAGGAGGTAGGGACCGGCGTGGAAGCCGTGCTGGATAATCTTTCCCAGATGGCTAAAGCGCCAGTGACCGCCGGCGAACTGACGGATATAAAGAATTACATCAGTGGCGGATTTCTCATCAGCCTGGAGACGCAGGCCTCCCTTGCCGATCAGATCGATTTGGTCAGCACCATGGGCTTGCCTAAGGACTATCTTGAGATGTTCACCAGCCGCGTGCGCTCCGTCGAGCCGGATCAGATTCAAGCCGCGGCGCGGAAGTTTATCGAACCCAGCCAAGCCACCATCGTTGTGGTCGGCGATGCGAGCCAGATCGAGAAATCGCTGGAGAAGTTCGGAACCGTGCAGGTGGAGAAGGCCAAGTGATGAAGCTGATTTCATCGAAAGAGCTTTACCGCTGCGGACTTTTTTGGGTAACCGAAGATGACGCCAAGGACCCTGGCGGTTTCGAGATCAAGCGCTCGATTGTTCGTCATAACGGGTCTGCGGTCATGATGGCGGTCGATGAGAAACGCCGCATCCTGCTGGTCCGCCAGTATCGTCTGCCGGCTCGCGGGTATCTGTGGGAATTGCCTGCGGGCAAGCTCGACCCCGGCGAAACACCTCTGACCGCCGCCAAGCGTGAGTTGATCGAAGAAACCGGCTACCGTGCCCGCCGGTGGAAAAAGTTGATCTCGTTCTATCCCAGTCCAGGGTACGTTTCCGAGAAGATGACGATATTCCTTGCTACGGATCTCACCGCCGGAGCGGCCCAGCCCATGGAAGACGAGCGCATCGAAACCCGCTGGTTCTCCGCCAAGCAAGTGGAGCAGATGATTCACACAAATAAAATCGAGGATGGAAAAACCATCGTCGGATATTTTCTGTGGAAGAGTGCGCCTAAACGCTGACCGCCTGCGAATGCATTGGCTTAACCGCCGATTTCCTAACCGTTACACGAATCTGTAACCAATAAATTCCGGTTGTGAGTTGAACCAAATCGGCCATCCCAGCGTCTAAACATAGTAGGCTTCAACAAAACTTACTTCGGTTCAGTGTAGTACGCTGCTTTGCGCGGAGACCGTATGACTGCCCTGTCGAATTTGTGCAAACTCGCCGAGCTTCGCGCCAAAACGGATCAGGAATTGGTGCATCTCGTCAGCAATGCGTTGGAACTCGGCATTCAGTGTGCTTCCGCGGCCAAGGCCACACCGGGAGCTCTTCGAGTGAAAGCCGAGGATATTTACGCCAACGCGCTGATGCTGCTCCCTAAGATCGAAAATATAAACGAGCGGCGAAAGCTGAGCAATAAGGCCGATCAAATTCGGGTACTGCTCGACTCGACCATCGCCCAGGCCGCCTCGTATTCGGCGTATTGAACCGATCGCCACTCGCGGGGTCAGTTAACCATCGGCAATGCACCATGGTCAATCGTTGACCCGTAGGCATCCATTGCCTAGCATGGTTCGTGGCCCCAAGCTCACATTCTGATCCGGCCGCGCTCACCCGATGGTTCAAGTAGCCGGCTGGATCCTTGCCATCACGATTCGCTACTCGCTCTACCTGCTGGAGCTGCTTGCGCTCCTCATCCTGTGGCGCCGGTCGCTTTCTTCCCCCCTGTTGGGCGAACGCTGGTTCCGTGCCGTGGAGCGAAGCTTTGCGAAACTGGCGCGCAGACGTAAGCTCGCGGTAGCATGCACAGGCTTGGCTGCATTGGCTGCGCGTGCGGTGCTGTTGCCTGTTCTCCCGGCCCACGCTCCCGTGATCACGGATGAATTCAGTTATCTGCTCGCTGCGGACACGTTCAACTCGGGGCGCCTGACGAATCCGACGCATCCTATGTGGGTGCACTTCGAAAGCATGCATATCCTGCAACATCCTTCTTACGCGTCGATGTATCACCTGGCGCAAGGCATGATTCTGGCCGCCGGAAAATGGATGGGAGGTGACGAGTGGCTCGGCGTTTATTTCAGTGTTGCGCTGATGTGCGCGCTCGTCTGCTGGATGCTACAGGGCTGGCTGCCCCCGCAGTGGGCGTTGTTGGGCGGCAGCCTCGCGATCCTGCGCCTCGGACTATTCGGCTACTGGATTAACAGCTATTGGGGAGGCGCCGCGGCGGCTATCGGCGGGCTGCTCGTATTAGGCGCCCTCCCGCGCATCCAGCGGAACCCGCGCCTGCCTGACTCGCTGATGATGGCGCTCGGCGTGGTGATTCTCGCGAATAGCAGGCCGTACGAAGGTTTCGTCCTCAGTCTGCCAGTCTGCGGTCTATTGCTCTTATGGATCGCCAGGAAGCGCGGCGCCGCTTTGCGCATAGCACTCTTGCGCGCCGTGCTGCCGGCTGTTGTAATCCTCGCGCTGGCCGGCTTGGGAATGGGTTACTACTATTGGCGCGTCACCGGTAATCCGTTCCGCATGCCCTACCAGGTGGATCGTGACCAGTACGCGCCGGCCGGCATTTTCCTCTGGGAGCAGCCTCGCCCCACAGCTGCATATCGTAACCAACAAATGCGCGAGTTCTACGCAGGCTGGGAACTGACCAAGTTTATGGAAGCCAAGTCGCCACTGGGCTTCGTGAAAAATGGCGTTGGTAAAATCGGCGCATTTTGGCTGTTCTTCCTCGGCCCGGCGTTGACCCTGCCGCTACTCTTCCTGCCACGTATTGCGCGCGATCGTCGCATGCGGCCGCTCATGATCATCGGTGCCGTTTTCGTTGTCGGACTCGGCTTGAATACCTGGTTTTACGCGCATTACGCCGCGCCCATCACCGGATTAATTTACGCGATCGTGCTGCAAGGCCTGCGCCACTTGCGCGTCTGGCGTTGGCATGGGCAGCCCAGCGGACTACTGCTGGCGCGAGGCATTCCGGCGCTTTGTTTGGCAATGGCGCTGCTGCGCGTTTGCGCTCAACCCCTCGGCTTCTACATGCCGCCTGATTGGCCCATGACCTGGTATTACACACGGCCCGGAAACACGGATCGCGTGCGCGTCCAGGCGCGCTTGGAACAAGAGCCGGGCCGCCAGTTGGCCATCGTGCGCTACAAGCCCGGGCACAACTTCTTCGAAGAGTGGGTCTACAATCGGGCCGACATCGACGGGGCAAAGGTCGTCTGGGCCCGCGAATTGGACGATGCCAGCAATCGCGATCTCATCCGCTATTTTCACGATCGCAAAGTCTGGCTGGTGGAGACGGGTTCCGAACCCGCGACCGTGAGGGCTTATCCAGCGTCACCGGTCCATAGCGATCTCTCACCTGCTCTCCGGTAATCCGAAGCTGATTCGCCAACCATCGCTCTTCAGAATTTGAAAATCGCATCCAATGCGAACTGGAACTGGCCTCTGCGCGTCCCATAGTCGTACGCCGGACGATCGAGAGCACGATCCAGCCTGATTTCCGGACGCAGTAGAATCGTGCTGCCAACCCAATGCCCCCACATCAGCGTAGCCTCCGTATAGCGGTCTTTGAAACCGGTCCTCTGACCTTTCATATCGTCGAGGAAGTCCGAGCGGATCGACAGGTAATTCTTTGGCGAGAGCTGTTTTTCGACATAGTTCACCACAGCCCACTCCGGCGCCAGACAACGAACTTGGCCGGCCGAACAGAATGCGCCGTTCGTGCCGACGATGGGCG
>Ga0335069_10000711_pt1 | contig 54175 bp, 49 predicted proteins | sample Lox_Sample_11_FD_206714 | JGI IMG/M metagenome (GOLD analysis project Ga0335069, IMG submission 206714) | Soil microbial communities from Loxahatchee National Wildlife Refuge, Florida, United States - Lox_Sample_1.1 | ecosystem: Environmental > Terrestrial > Soil > Wetlands | place: USA... | reverse complement strand
AGCCAGGGCGTAGTTGACGAGGCTTCCGTGTGTGTATGTCGGGTCCAACGGGAAAAATAGCAGCTGTAACTCGAAGGTCTTGGAAAGGTCTCCATAAAAGACCGGCTGCCAGAATTGATAGCCGGTAGAGAGAGGAGAACCGAAAAATCGGAGGTTTTCCCAAGCCTGGAGCGCAGGAAACCCCGCGATACCGATCGCGAAGCAAATCAGTTGCCCTAATCCGAGGCGTCTCGGTTTGACGAGCAGGACCGCGGCGAGCATCCCGATCAGAATTGCGCCGTTGGTCACGCGAATCACAATCGCGAATCCGACCAGAATCCCGCACAAGGTTGAAGCAATGAGACTCGCGTTCTCGGTGGCATACAGGAAGGCGAGCACGGCAAGAATCGCGACGGCGAGAGAGGGGACATCGCTCATCACGGCGGTGGAGAGTCCGAGAAAATGGGGCGAGGTCGAAAGGAGAATCGCGGCGATAATCGCGCTGGGGCGGCCGAACGACCATAAGGCGAGGATGTAAAGCCCGGCAATGGCAACTAATCCCATGAACGCCGTGGCGAGGCATAGCCACTGAGGGCGATATCCCACGAGGGGGTAGGCCGCGGCGAGAATCAGCGGATATCCGATGGTATAGCGGGGCGGGTAGGTGTTGCCGGCGAAATGCAGAACCGGTCCGAGGTGTAAATCAATGTCAACCGACATCGCAGCGTATTCGACCGCATCCGGCATCGGCCATAACTCCTGCCCGTTTGCGAAACCGGTACGAATCATGAGCAGTAAGGCAAATCCGAGGATGAGCGCGAGCGCGATCGCGTCGATCTTTTCGAGACGAAACCCCGGAGCTTCAACCCCATCCGCAACCGCTGGCGCCTCGTTATTCGCGCCAGGCTTTGTTTTCGACTTGCCAGCCATCTAGATGCCAGTTGTCTATAGAGATTCTCCGCTCGTGCCGACGGTCAGCGCGGCTTGAGACGATAAAGCCCGACTTCCGGAAGATCCACAACGGCCTCGTGCGAGAAATATCGGTCGATCTCAGCGAACATGTGCGTGAGTCTGGCGGTCCATTCGTCGGTCATTGGCATCGCGACAAGTAGATAGACCGGACGGCCGCTCTTATCTTCCTTCGCGAGCCTGAGCGCCTCAGAGAAGTCCACTTTACCGCTGGGGAGAAGCACATGCGGCAATGGGACGGACGAGTTCGCGGACTTATTCTCGTTCAGAAAGAAGAGATGATATTCGCCGTGGAGCTCTCCTGCGTAAAGATCGGTGAGGCTAACGAAGTCGATTCCTTCGTCGTGCAGAAAAACCTCGAGCCACTGCAGGGAAAGATCGCTCACCACAACCGAGTTCTTGAGCACAGGCTGCATCGCGATGACTTCAGGGACAAGCTTGGAAGGCGCCGCAGGAGTTGCGATTCGCGTAACAGTCTCGACTGCAATCGCGACGCCTAGAATGACATCCAGCCCGAGTACCGCAAATCTCTTCCATCCCCTATCGAAGGCCCGATTCGCATTTACCAGTCCGTATGCTGCCGTGGCCATGACGACAAACGATGCGGGAATCAGGAAACGCGGGTCGGTGTAAAAATAAAGCACATAGACGATTAGCGATGCCGCGAGAAAACCGCTGCTCAGGAAGATCGCACGCCTGGCGTTTGCGTTGTGAGTATGGCGCAGGACGAAGAAGGCGCCCATAACCGCGAACAGCGCCACCGGGAAAGGGTAAAAGGCGTAATGCGAGTGAGCGAGCGTTCCGGCTTCCGCATTTAAATCAATCTGCCCAAAGAGACCGTCAAGGCCCAGCAGTGCGAAGCCGTAATAGAAAAGATGTCCATGCCGAAAAGCCGGATCCACGGGCATGAACAGGAGGCGCGGGTCAAAAGTCCTGGAAAAGGATTTGTAGTCCAGCGGCAACCAAAACGCGTAGCCGCTCGAGAATGGCGAACCGAAGAATCGGAAGTTCTCCCAGGCCTGCAACCCGGGAAATGCAGTCAATCCGATTGCGAAAGCGATCAGCTGTCCCAATCGCAGCCGGCGCGGTTCGACGAGCAAGACGGCCGCCAGCATCCCAAGCAGGATTGCCCCGTTAGTCACCCGAATCGCCATCGCAAATCCGGTGAAAATTCCGCACAGCGCTGAGGCGATGACGCTCTCTTTTCCGGCGGCATACAAGAACGCGACTGCTGCAACGCCCAAGACGGCAACTGATGGTACATCGCTCATTACCGTCGGAGAAAGCCCGAGAAAATACGGCGACGTGGAAAGTAGAACTGCGGCTGCAATCGCGCTTGGCCGGTCGAATGCCCACAGGGCGAAAATGTACAACCCGGCTATCGCGACCAAAGCCATAAAAGTTGTGGCAACCCAAAGCGACTCGGGCCGATGGCCGACCAAGGGATACGCTGCAGCCAGGATCAACGGATAGCCGATCATATAGCGGGGAGGATAAGTGTGCCCGCCGAAATGGAGCACCGGACCCAGCCCGCGATCCATGTTGACCGCCATCGCCGCGTATTCGATCGCGTCGGGCGTAGGCCACAGTTCCTGCCCGTGGATGAAACCGGTTCGGATAATCATTAGCAGGGCGAATCCGAGGACGAGCGCGAGCGCGAGCGCGTCGATTTTTTCGACGCGAAACTCTGGGATTTTCACCGGGCGGTCTTCAGGAGGGAGAATTCGTGACGGGGCGCTGTTTGTACTTCGCGCCATTCAGTGTCCTATCGAAGTCGGGTGGCAAACTCCACATTTAATGTAGATGCCATCCCGCGTTACCGGAGGGGTGTTCGGATGCGCCGGCGGGCTTGAGCTGAATCGGCTTGACGCGAGGGTCGTTGCTCGCGATGCATCTGGCCAGACCCAGCGCGATGAGGTCAGGACTGTTCGAACTGGATTGATTCCCAGCAAAAGATCTAACGGATCTGTTTATCTCTCGTTCGCAATCCTCGGTCGTATCGAATCTTCCATAGATTTCCCATTGGCCCAACGGAGCTTTGTCCAGCACCTTCATCGTTTGACGATCGACCGGGGGCACCATCATGTACCAGGCGATAAGCGCAAGCGCGCTCGAATGGCGAATATTCATCTTCGGATTTCGTATTGTCTGCTTAATTTGCGCTCAGGTGGCCGCAGTCAACGATCCTGTTCAGGGATATATCGAAGCGGGAATCCAGGGAGGCTTGCGAACGAGGATGCCACGCGAACGCCATCGCCTCTCAGCACATAACCGCGTTACGTGAGCCTACGCAGGACGAAAGCTAATGGCAAGTTGGTTAGACTGCGGATCACAATGACTCGAGTTTGCAGAAAACTCGTTCTGTTTTCGACTCAACGGAGAATACCCCCGGAAGACCAGCAGAGCCAATGCCGCTTTTGAACACCGCTTCAACTTCTGCGAACTGAGCGGTTCCCGGACGGCGACTCAATATGAACCTCGATGGATTGTCCTAACATTGCTGATCGAGTATCGGAGAGGGAGCCAATCAAGCGCAACGGCTCTGTTCCAATTGCTACGAAATGCCCCCCGCTATTATTTTCCGTTGGGAAGAAAGCCGTGTGTCGATGATGGCGAAAATTGATGCTCCTCCGATGACGCCTGGCGCCGGTTGCGCGACTCACGCCGATATCGCCCAGAGCGGAAATGAGACGCCACTAACCGCTGCCGGCGCCGGCGCGCTTCGGTTACGGCTTCGTTCGCACGCATTCGAGACACCGATCCTCATCGTGTTTCTTATATACGCCGCTCTGTTCATTTATCAGACCAGCTTCGTAATCGAAGGTGTACGCTATTTCTGTCTTTTCGACGATGAAATGATCTCGATGAGATATGCGGCCAACTTCGCGAATCATTTAGGACTGGTATGGAATCCCGGAGGCGAAAGAGTTCTAGGTTTCACCAATCTTCTCTGGGTTCTGTACATGTCTTTGTTTCATCTGCTGCCTGTTCCTGCCGCAAAGCTCCCTCTGTTGATTCAGGCAAGCGGAGTGGTTTTTCTTCTCGTCAGCATCCTTTTCACCGGCAGAATAGCCTCAGAACTTTTTCCACAGCGCCGCCACGTTGCAGCCCTATCCATGATCCTGGTTGGCTTCTATGGACCGCTCGTCAATTGGTCGCTGCAGGGAACAGAGGTAAGCCTTCTGACGCTGTTTGTAACCGCCTCTTGTCTGTTGGCCCTTCGATCGCTCAGTTCCAACACAACATCGGTCAAGTTGTACTTTCTGCTTGGTCTCGCGACGCTATGTCGGCTCGATATGGCCGTGTTTGCATGCAGCGTCCTGCTGTCACTAACCATCGTGCAGCCGCGGGAGTGGAAGTCTCATCTGCTAATCGGCGGCCTCGTCATACTCGCTTTCCTCGCCGCGCAAGGAGTATTCAATTCCCTTTACTATGGCGACGTGCTGCCCAACACTTACTATCTGAAAATGTCGGGCTATCCGTTGATTCCTAGGGTGGAACGTGGTCTTCGCGTAGCAATGGACTTCATGTTGCCGCTGCTTCCGCTCGTCTTGGGCCTCGCGCTGGCGACGCCTGTGACTGGTCGTTTTGCGGGCACGACAGTTCTGATGACCGCAATTCTGGGCCAGATCGCCTACAGCATCTGGGTAGGGGGAGATGCATGGGAATGGTGGGGAGGCGCAAATCGATATGTCGCAATCGTGATGCCGCTGTTCTTCATCCTCGTTGCTTTCACTTTGACCCAATACCTTCTTCTGATTGAAAGATGGTTCAACAGCCGCTCGTCGCTTCTTGAAGGGTTGTCCCTGACACTACTGCTTTGCACCGCGTTGTTGCTGAGCAATGTCTCGAACCTTAAGAGCAATTTTCTATTGGCGAAGCCGATGCAGACTTCAGATCCGCAGGAGTGGGGCACCAACGAACAAATGGTCCGTCAGGCGCTGCTCATCCGATCGCTTACCGACGAAGGCGCCCGCATAGCAGTAGTGTGGGCGGGTTCATTACCATATTTCTCAGATAGGTACGCGATCGACCTGCTTGGAAAGAACGATTCGAGGGTAGCTCACGAGAAGATGCACAGCGAGTCGGAAACGGCGCGTCAAAATAGGTTCTGGCCGGGCCACTTGAAATGGGACTATGCATACTCTATTGGTGAACTCAAACCCGACATAGTCGTGCAACTGTGGGAAGTTGACGACACGCTCACCAGTCCGTCTTTCTGGCTGAACTATGTGCCTGTAAGGGTTCAGGGATTCGACTGGTATGTGAGGCGCGATTCTCGTCACCTTCGCAATCCGACCGACAAGAGAAGTGGTGCGTCTCACGATTCGGAAGCGGCGCGGTTCCCCGGAAATTGGCGGTTCTCCGGCGCCAGCTTCGGCCTTTTGGTGCTAAGCTGAGCCGTATGACACAGCTCGAACGCGTGCGCATTGGCCTGATCGGTTGCGGGCGCATCGCCAGCCTGCAGGTACTCGGCTATCGCGATCACTCGTGCGCGGAGCTGACCGCGATCTGTGACAACGACGAAGCGTTACTACGTCGGCAGCAGCAGGAGTGGCAAGCAGCGAAGGCCTATCGCGATTATCGCGAGCTCCTCGCAGACTCCGACGTGAACGCCGTGGAGATCCTGCTACCGCACCACTTGCATCGGGATGTCGCCATCGCCGCGTTGCAGGCGGGCAAACACGTTTCGCTTCAGAAGCCACCGACGTTGACGCTCCGCGACCTCGACGACGTGAATAAAGTGGCGAAAACCGCCGGACGCCGGCTGCGGGTCTTTGAGAACTTCATGTACTATCCGCCGCACGTCAAGGCGCGCGCGCTCGTTCAGGAAGGCGCAATCGGTGAGCCCATATCGGTGCGTATCAAGACGGCGGCCGGACGCTTCGACGATGGCTGGCTGGTGCCGGCCAAGTCGCAAGCGTGGCGGATGAATCCGGAAACTTGCGGTGGCGGCCCAACCTGCTTCGATCACGGCTACCATTGCTACAACATGGCGCGCTTTTTCGTCACCGAACCCGTCGAGCGCGTACACGCCTGGATTCACGTCAACCGGTTCGGCCCCAACGCTTTCTACGACGGCCCCGCTTTTATCAGCTGGAAGTATGCCGGCGTACCCAAATTCGGCAGCTGGGAAGTGATCGCTTCAGTGGGCATGCGAGTACGCTCGAAGTACTACGCCAGCGACGACCGCATCGAAATCCACGGTACCGAGGGTATCCTCTGGATCAACCGCTGCACTGGTTCTCTACTCGACGAGCCGGCGCTAGTCCTTTATCGTGACGGAGAGACGCGCGCCTGGCACAACATTCCCAGCGATTGGTCGGAAAGTTTTCGCCTCGGCGTGCACGATTTCATCGATGCGTTGATCGAAGGCCGTCAACCAGCACAGGATGCAGACGACGCGGCGGCGACCCTCCGCTTCGCCATCGCCGCCCACATCTCGGCCTGCGAGCACCGCGAAGTGCGCCTCGACGAGATCGGGCCGGACACGAGAGCACGACTCCCTATCTGAATTGTTCTTCCTCCGAGAACTCAGGCGGCTGGAGAGCCTTTTCCGAGTGTCCGGCCGAGAGGAAGTGCACCAGCGACTCATTGAACATGACCGGGTCCTGAAGAAACGCGAAATGACCCACCTCGGGAAGTATTAGTTCGCCGCAACCGGGAATCAGCGAAGCCATGTGATCGGTGTTCTTGCGCTCGATCGCCTCATCATGATCTCCGTCGACGATCCACGTCGGAACCTTGATGCTGCGCAATTGTTCATCCGTGAAATGCGGCTCGCTCGCCCACATGTGCTCGATGTCCGTTAGGAACGCTTTGAATTGCGCCGGGGTCGGCGAGAGCCGGGCGTATTCTTTTGCGGCACGTTCTTCGTATGCGGTGAAAACAGGGCTCTTGCTCACGTCTTTGACGCCCGAAGGATCGGAATTCGCCGCGAAGGCGAACAATCGCGCAACGCGTTCGGGATGATGGATCGCCATGTCGAGACCGATAATCGCCCCGTCGCTCCACCCAACCAGCGCGGCTTTGCGGATGTCCAGATAGTCCATAAGCGCGAGAACGTCCGAGGACATCAAATCATAACCGATCGGCGTGTCGGTTCGTGTGCTGCGTCCATGACCGCGACTATCCAGAACGATCACGCGGTAGCGCCCGGCGAGGAAGGGGGCCTGCAAGCCCCAGTAGTCTGAATTCGCCAAGCCTCCGTGAATCAAGATGACTGGTGAACCGTGGCCAAACTCTTCGTACCACAAGCGGATCCCATTGACCGGCGCGATACCGCCGGCCACTGGCTTGGGAAGACTCGGCGTCGGAGGCAGCCGCAACCATGGTTCCTGCGCTCTGACGGGCTCCGCGACGACAAGCGCGACAAACACCCAAACAATGGTCAAAAGGAAGCGCATCCGCATGTACGATCACTCACTTGCGTCGGAAACGACATTCGAGGGGTCGAGAGCTTGCTCAGCGCCCGGGAATCTGAGACGCACGTACTGCCCGCTGATGCGCCCACTCGCGGATGTGGCTTATTTGTTCTTTCATGGAACGGGACAGCGGAACCCCCGCCATCGCCGCGGTGACGAGATCACTTTCAGTTAGTTCGCGCTCCGCGAGCCTGGCCCTCGTGAGCGCGGATATTACGCACTGCTCAATCTCGGAGCCCGTCCAGTCGCGGGTAAACTCCAAAATTTGGTCGAACTTCAATTTCGACGGGTCGACGCCCCGGCGCCCGAGGTGGATCTTGAAAATCGCGATGCGCTCGTCGGGATGCGGCAGATCGACAAAAAAGACTTCATCAAAACGCCCCTTGCGAATCATCTCGGCGGGCAGAAGGTCGATTCGATTGGCGGTGGCGGCTACAAACAACCCCGGCCCTTTTTCCTGCATCCACGTCAGGAAGAAGGCAAAAATACGGCCCTGTTCGCCTCCGGTCTCAGCCGAAGTGATGCCTCTTTCGATCTCGTCGAACCAGACGATCGCGGGCGCCATGTTTTCCAGCGTATGACATGCTTCGACGAACGCACGCTCGGGCTTGCCGTGCCTTCCCGAGAAGATCTCGATCATGTCGATTCGGTAGATAGGAAGCTCGAAGCACGAGCCGATAGCTTTCGCCGAGAGGCTCTTGCCGCAACCGGGGATTCCCATCACGAGCACCCCTTTGGGCACAATGTCGGAGCTCAAGGTATCGCGTTGCTGAAACAATTTGCGGCGCTCCAGCAGCCACTTTTTTAAGTTTTCGAGGCCCCCGACGTCTCCGATGCTGGTGCTCTCGGCGATGTACTCGATGACTCGACTTCGATTGATCAACGCCCGTTTTTCCTCAAACAACGCGGGCAGTGATTCCAAACCAAGCGTTCGCTGTGTCGCCAGCGCACGGCGCACGGCGTGTCGCGCCTCATCGATGTTGAGTCCCTGCAAAGCGCGGGCGAGCTGATACAGAGTTTCCTCGCCTATCTCGACAGGTGTCTCTCCCCCTGCCAACCGATTCGCATCCGCGCGCAGGAATTCCATCAGCTCAGGCAGATCGGGCAGCGGAAGATCGACTGCGACGAAATTCGCCTCGATTTCTTCGGGAATCGACCGCAGCGACGAAGTCACGACTACGAACTTCCCCCGGTCTAGACAAGCCTCGTACAGGTCGCGCAGTCGGCGACGCACGGTAGCCGATTCACGCAACGGCTCGTGGAAGTCTTTCAAGTGGAAGATCGCCGGTTCATTGTGAGCGACAATGAAATCGAGCAGCTCCAGCGGATTGAGAGCCGGCGTCTGCGCTTTTTCGCGTCCCCGAATCAGCCCTTCGGTCAGACTCCAGGTCCAAACAGAGAGCGGCTTCGAGGCATCCAGCCGCCGGCCCGCATCGCCGAGCAGTTCAGTGACCCGGCTCTCTTCGGCTGAACGGACATGGACGAGCGGCCGAGCGGACTGGAAGATTTCCAGGAGCGTTCGGACCGCGCGGTTATCGGCAGAAGACTCAAGCCTATCCATAAAACCGTACGACCTCACCATTTTAGCCCATCGACTTGGCCCCAGATACAGGGGGCGCCGGCGAGTCCGTCCCGCCCACGGGCGAAAAAGTGGCAGAAGCCGTTTCCGACGAAAAACGATGATGTCAGGCAGATCTGGAACTGCTGCGACGCGGCGCGCTTGTTAGTTCAGTTTCACCGGTGTATGAGACGGATTCAAAAACGCGCATTGACTTTGCATCGCTCAAGTCTGTTGCCGGCCTTCCAGATATAGAGATCCAATGACCTTCAAAGCGTACTGTCAGGTTACCGCTGCGGCAACCAAGGCGGCTCTCCGTTCCTCTATATTGGCGAGAATCTCACCGCAAAAGATGTCGATATCGAAGAACGTAAGGCTGCTGCTGGTCTTGCTGGCAACAATTCTCACCGGCGGTCTCGGTGCTACGCCGCGCACCTTCGCAGCGACGCTCACGGTCTGCGCAAGCGGGTGCAGCTCAACCACGATTGCTGGAGCTGTAACAGCGGCTAACAACGGCGACACCATCAACGTCCTCTACGCGGTCGACAACGAATCCGGCATCATAGTTTCCAAGAGCCTGACGATTCAGGGACAGGGGGCCAACAATACGGTCGTTGACGGCGGCGGCAATGCGACAGTGTTTAGTGTCAATCCCAGCGCCCATCCCCAACCTGGCGTTTCCGTGATCATTCAAAACATGACCATCCGCAACGGCTCTGGCGCTTACGGCGGGGGAATATACAACAACGGCGCGCTGACAGTCAGCGGCAGCACGATCTCAGGAAACTCGGCAACCTACAGCGGCGGAATTTTCAACGATAGCGTCGGCACACTGACAATTGTCAACAGCACGATCTCGAGCAACGCGGCCACTTTCGGTGGGGGCGGTATCTACAACAATGCCGGCACACTTAGGGTTGTCAACAGCACCATCTCGGGCAACTCTGCGAACCAAAACGGCGGTGGCGTTTACAATTTCCACGGCTTCGAGACTATCAGCAACAGCACTATCGTAAAGAACTCCGCTCCAAATACTGGCGGACTTTACAACAGCATCAAAACCAGTGGGTCCACGCTCGTCAAGAATTCGATCGTTGGCATCAACCCCGGCGGCGACTGCGGGCCGTCGGGTCCGATTACCGCGGCGGGCGCGAATGTCGACACCGATGGAAGCTGCGGCAGCAGTAACTTCATCCAGGTCACGCCGGCGCAGCTAAACCTCGGGTCGCTGGCGCTGAACCCGCCGGGAACCACGGAAACAATGGCGCTGATGCCGGGCAGTGTTGCGATAGACGCAGTGACCGACTGCACCGATGCTTCCGGCGGTCCTGTCGCGACCGATCAGCGCGGAGTCTCGCGGCCTCAGGGGCCCGATTGCGACATCGGTGCGTACGAGATGCAAGTGCCCTCGTTTTTCGATGGTGAGATATTGGCGGGTAGCGGATGGTACTACCTGGCGTTTCCCAGCGGCCAGCCACCCGGCTATTTTGGGTACTACATATACAGTTTTTTCCCCTGGCTCTATCACGCAGACATGGGGTGGGAGTATTTCGTCCCCGAATCGACAGGGAACGGCGCGTATCTGTTCGACAATCTGCTGGGGCAATGGCTCTATACGAATCCGTCGGATTTTCCTTTTCTGTACAACTTTTCTGTCGCAGCCTGGTACTGGTACGAGCCTGCGCAGGATAATCCCGGTCACTATACGACCAATCCGCGATGGTTCGCGAATATGAATACCGGTGCGTGGATACACAGTCCGTGAACGGTTGTATGACAGGCTGATTCGAGCATTGGCCGGAGTTGTCGTCGACAAACCTCGCGCGATCCGCCCGAGGACCGTTTCTGCCGCATCGCGCACAATGTGCATCCTTTGGAGCCACATTAATTCGTTTCATAACGAAGCAGACTTTGTGTGAGTGAAAATAACGTGGCAATTTTCATCAAATAAGATGCTTTAACCAAAGGTACATTCCTTGCGTAAACGCCCACAAATTCGCAGCGCTCAGCCGATGCGCTAAAGGCTGAATCGTTTAGAGAATCCCTCCGGGGGGCATGACGGAAAGGGAGAGGCGAACATGGGTGGAAATTCTAGGCGCTTTTCGAGCCGTTTGTCGCTCACAACCGCGGTCATAACGGCAGCGGTTGGCCTGACCGCGATGCTCGCGGTGGCAGCCGAAAATGCGCCGCCGGGCGCAAGCAGCGGCTTCAAGCTGATAGCCGATACACTGCCTGCACCTCCCAAGTCGGAACCGCCCAGCGTCTCCTCGTCGTCGACAACCAAACTTCCCCCCGGCTATGTCGACAATTCGACATGTACAAAATGTCACGAGGTTCAGACCCAGAATTTCAAGAAGTCGATCATGGGACACGTTCTGGGAGCCCGTCCTCGCGACGAAGTCGAAGCGCTCGGATGCCAGGCTTGTCATGGTCCCGGACGCGAACATGTACGCCATCCTCACAAGCCGGCGCCGGGATTCGTGAGCTTCGCGAGCACGCAAATCGGCGACGTTAAACTCCAGAACGATCGATGCCTGCAATGCCATCAAAACGGCGAGCGCGCGTTCTGGAAGGCTAGTACGCACGCCTTCCGGAGTGTTCGGTGCGCCGACTGTCATCAGGCGATGTGCCCGGTGACGATCACGGAGGAGCCGAATCCGCAAATCCGAAAGTCGCCGCTCAGCACCTCCTGGGTAACCCCCTACGTTGTGACGCGGCCGGAAACGCAGATCTGCTTCAAGTGCCATCTCGACAAGAAGATGCAGATAAACCTTCCTTCGCATATGCCGGTGAAGGAGGGATTGATGACCTGCACCGACTGCCACAATCCGCACGGCGGCCCCTATCCGAACCAGCTCAAGGCGGCGACCATCACGCAGGTCTGCTACCGGTGCCATGCCGAGAAACGCGGCCCCTTCCTGTGGATTCATCCGCCCGCAATGATGGATTGCATCAACTGCCACACACCGCACGGCAGTGTAAACCAACACATGCTGACCATCCGTGAGCCCCTGCTCTGTCAGCGCTGTCATATTTCGACGCGGCATCCGAGCACGCCGCAGAAACCCACCGCGGTCTACGTAATCAATCAGTCGTGCACCAACTGCCACACGCAGATCCATGGTTCGAATTCACCGGGTGGAAGAGTCTTCACCAGATGATGTGACGCAGGAAGAGAGGCATCCGAATCCCCGGGACACCGCGATGGTGGGAAGACCAGGAGGAAGCGACATGAAGACGAAGTGGTCTTCGATAGCTTACAGCTCAATAGCTCTGATTTTCGTGGCGATTTCGCCGGCGTTCGGACAGGTTGACCTCGGTCCGGCGACGGCAGAAGGAACGATCGAAGGCGGCGCGATTCCTCAATCGGTGCCGTTCAATGACGTCGGCAAGTATCAGGAATACCGCGATCTTGCGCAGCAGTTCATTGTTCCACAGTTGCGATTCCTGCTCGGGGACAAGGAGGAGAACTACTACGTCCGCTTTGACGGAGTGAACCTCGCGCAGCGAAACCAGATGTACAACCTGCGTTTCGGCGAATACGGCAAGCTCGACGTACAGGCACAGTACGTCGAGATCCCGCATGTCTTCAGCAACGATACGGCCCAGACTTCCTTTCAATACAATAACGGTAACTTTACATTACCTACTCGACCAAACACTTATCCGCACGATTTCCATACCCTGGACATGAGCCTCCTTGAGGGCGTTAGTAACGTGAACATCCGGTACACGCCGGTTGTCGATTGGTCGATACTGGGTAATTTCAACTACCAAAACCCAACCGGCGAGAATCCGTATGGCAGCAGCTGGGTAATGGCTGCAAGCCCCGGTGGAAGCATCACGGAGCTGTGGGTGCCAACCCAGTATCATACCTATAATTTCGGGACCGGAGTCGAATACTCGCACAATGGCTGGCTGGGGAGCCTGCAGTATCAGGGGTCGATATTTCACGACTCGGAGAGCACCTTGACGTGGGATAACGCGAATCCGAGCCTTACAAATCCGTGTCACGACACGCTTACCACCCCCTGCCGAGGCCGTGCGTCGATGTATCCGGATAACTCGGCCCACAACTTTATTGCGACGGGTGCAGGGGAATTGCCCTTCAACACGCGTGTGATGGGGAATTTCGAATACGGCATGTGGTTCCAGGATGCGAACTTCATTCCCTTTACGATCAACAGTCAGCCTACGCTCCAGCAAAAATTGCCGTATAACAGCCTGGGAGGCGACGTACGCCCGACCAACGTAAATCTCACCGTTGTAAGCAATCCGTTCGAGCCGCTGGACATGAAGGCCAGCTATACCTATTTCAATTACGACAATCGCGATTCCAAGCTCGCGTTCAACAACGTGAAATCGCTCAACGACGTATCGAGTACCTGGAGTGCAACTCCGTTTCCGTTCTCCTATTCTGTGCAGAACATCAATCTCGAACCTACATACCGCATCACCGAGAATCTCGCTGCGCATATGATGGGGCGCATATCCACCTATCACAATGACGGAATGATGGTGCTGCAGCAGGATGAAACCGCATACGGCCCGGCGTTGGATTACACGCCTTTTTCATGGCTAACGCTGCGCACGGACTATCAGCACGCCTATCGCTCGTCGCCCGGGTATAATAATAATCGACCGTCTTTGGTGGCTCAGGCGGCCGGCGGCGCGGAAATCGACGCACTGCGAAGGTTTGACGAGGCCCAGGTTCACGTCGATCAAACCTCCTTTTATGCTCAGGCGCAGCCGAACGAAAAGCTGGGCCTCTTTGCGAGCTTTAGTTACGACAACTACGGATATCCCGGCAGCGATTTGGGCCTCCAGCATTCGTCAAGCTATTCGCCTTCATTCGGCGCCAGTTACGAGCCGCTGCAGGACGTACATTTCTTCGGAGATTACGAGTGGGCGGCATATGACTGGAACCTGAGGTCGATGCAGCGAACTACTGACAGCCAGACTCCTCAAAACCTGCCGAACGCCGTGTGGAATTCGACGGGCCGCAATCAAGCCAACAACATCAACGTTGGCATGGACGTTGTGATTCCCAAAAACATAATCCCAGCCATAGTGAAACCGTCGCACTTCAAGCTTCAGTACACTTACACTTGCGGCAACGCCTCGATCCACAACCGGGGAGATTCGCAAAATCCCGCCAATTTTCACGTTACCTACCCGGATGCGGGCACTCAGCAGCACGAATTGATGGTCAGGTATGAGTACTGGGTATCGGACAACTTCTCGGTCAATATCGGCTACTATTTCAACCATTTCGGCGAAAACGACTACGCGGTGGACAATATGCAGCCGATCATGAAGGCGCCGTACACTACGCCGGCGAACTCCGTATTTCTGGGTAATACGAGCATGGATCCATATAACGCGAACGTCGGATTCCTAACCCTCCAGTATAAGTTCTGAGATGGAGCCGGAGGTTGTCCGATGGTTTGGCCGCTTTGTGTAGTGCTACCGGGAGTTGAGGGCGCGAAAAGCGCGCAAAGCAATATAGCATTCGCTATGCGCTGAAGGTCCGCCCTTTCGAGAGAAACAAAGCCTGATGAGCGCGGCGATTGCATCGATGCGATCGCCGCGAACTCGAACGCACCGAATCAGAGTCCATCCAATTCGTCACGAAGCCGGCCGCGCGCTGTCGACGGGTTGACTCGTCTGTTCCCGCTCAATCTGAACCGGCTTTTTTGAACCGTTTGTGTTCAGGTGTGTGCCGGCAATATGAATGCATGTGAGGGAAGACTATGCGACGCCTTGACGGGAAAATCGCCTTGATCGTCGGGGGCGGTGCGGATGGACCGCCGAAACCGGGAGAAACCTTATCGATGGGCAACGGACGCGCGACCGCGATCTGTTGTGCGCGCGAGGGCGCCCGCGTGATGGTCGCCGATCGCTCGCTCAAACTCGCCGAGGAGACCGCAGCGGCGATTCGGTCCGACGGCGGGACGGCGAACGCGCTCGAAATGGACGTTGCGAAGGAATCGGACTGTCGCGCCGCCGTCGAAGCTACTGTCAAAGCATTCGGCGGTCTTCATCTGCTGGTCAACAACGTCGGAATCGCGATCGGCGGACGCCTGCTCGACACCAGCACCGAGCAGTTCGACAAGATGGTGGCAGTCAATCTGCGAAGCCATTTCCTGATGATGCGCTACGCCGTTCCTGAAATGAAAAAAGCCGGCGGCGGAGCGATCGTGAATGTCTCCTCGATGGCGGCGCTGCGCAGCAATCAGCAGATTTCGTATGAGGCTACCAAGGCAGCGTTGCTCGGCGCGTCGCGCTCGGCGGCGGCTTCGCACGCGCGCGACAATATACGAGTCAACACAATTCTGCCCGGGCTGATTAACTCCTCGATGGTGCGACGATTGGTCGGCGATCGCGAGGCGCAGGTCGCGCCGCGAATCCCGATGCGCCGGCAGGGGACGCCGTGGGAGATCGCCAAAGCAATCGTTTTTCTGCTCTCGGACGATGCGTCTTACATCACGGGCACGGAACTGATCGTCGATGGTGGCCTGAGCATGGGCTAGCTTTTCCGCTCGACGCGGCCTGACATCAACCATGTCGATCGCGCTATAGTCCGGTCGGAAATCACGGAGGCTTCGCGACAATGCCAGTCGATTACATTCCACGCACGCGCGAACTGTACAGCGAATTCATTCCGTATCGATGGATTTACAACGAAGGCGTCCCGCCATGGACACCGCTCAAGAAACCGATTTCGCAGTGCAAAGTCGCGCTGATGAGTTCCGGCGGACTGATGTACCGCGACCAGCCGCGATTCCATCGTGAGGACGCCTCGTACCGCAAAATTCCGAAGAACGCACGTCGCGACGAACTCAGCATCTGGCACTTCGGCTACATCACGACCGACGCCGAACGCGATCCGAACTGCGTCTTTCCGCTGGAGCGGATGCGCGAGCTCGAGGCCGAGGGCATCATCGGCGAGCTTAGCGATCCCGCGTTCAGCTTCATGGGCGGTGTTTATTCGTCGCGCAAAGTGCGCGACGAGCTGGCGCCGCAAATCGCCGACGAACTCAAACGCGCGCACGTCGATGCGTTTTACCTGGTGCCTGCCTGACCCGTTTGTCATCAGTCCGTTGGACTGATCGCGCGACTGGTTGAAGAAGCCGGAATCCCGACGCTGTGCATGACCTCCGCGCTGGATATCACGCAGGCCGTGAACCCGCCGCGCGCGGTGTTCCTGAATTTTCCACTGGGCCATCAGACCGGCAGGGCGGGCGACGTCGCGATTCAGCGCGCGATCGTGCGCGACGCGATGCGCGCGTTCGAGACGCTCAAAACGCCGGGTGAGATCGTGCAACTTCCGTACGTATGGGATCCGAACGATCGCACGTGGGAGACGCGCGACTACACGAAAGGATGGATGCCGAAACGGCCCACGCCGGAGGAGGCGGATCGGACGGACGAAATCCGTCGGGCGCGCTTCGCGAAGTAGACGTTGAAATACCGGCGCGTGTTCGGCGCCGATTCAATCTCGCGAGGGGGAAATGAACTCGATATCGGTCGCGATCATCCTTGCCTTGATCGAGTACAGCGTTTTCAGCGCACAGGTGGGGCGAATGCGCGTGAAGCATGGAATCCAGGCCCCTGCCGTCAGCGGTCACCCGGAGTTCGAGCGATGGTTTCGTGTTCAGCAGAACACGCTTGAGTCGCTCATCGTGTTCATCCCGGCGCTCGTCATCTTCGGATTCTATGTTCACGCCAAAGTCGCCCTTGTTCTTGCTCTCGGATGGATCGCCGCTCGCGCGATTTACGCCAACGGCTACGTAAAGGATCCGGCGAAGCGTTCGACCGGAGCGACGCTGACCTTTGCCATCAACGCGATCCTCCTGCTGGGTGGCCTCATCGGTGTGTTTGTCGCCAAATTTATCGAGAAATAGCGATCACCGCCCCTCATCTTGGTCGACGAATGAAGGTGGCGATCTTCGGATACGCCGATGTTTACCCGGACGTGCGCTGCGGATAAATTTTGCCTGTTGTTCACCAACTTTATTCTCTATTCCGGGTCAAGGAGATTTTTGAATCATGGCAGAAGAACGCAAAGGCGCAGTCACGATGCGCGGAAATCCAATCACGCTGGTGGGACCGGAAATCAAGCCCGGCCAGAAAGCCCCGAGTTTCAACGGCGTCGGCAAGGGTCTTGCGCCGGTGAACCTCGATTCGTTCAAGGGCAAGGTTAAGATTCTGAGCGCGATTCCGTCGGTGGATACGCCGGTGTGCGACGCCGAGACCCGACGTTTCAACGAGGAAGCTGCGAAGCTCGGCTCGGGCGTCGAAATCGTAACGATCTCGATGGATCTGCCGTTTGCGCAAGCGCGATGGTGCGGCGCGGCGGGAGTCGACAAGGTTACGATGGTCAGCGATTTCAGAGAACACGATTTCGGATCGAAATACGGCGTCTTGATGAAGGAAACCGGATTGCTCGCGCGAGCGGTCTTCGTTCTCGACAAGAACGATAACGTCACGCATGTCGAGTACGTCAAGGAAGTCGCGAACCATCCCGACTACGATTCGGTTCTGAACGCGGCGAAGAAGGCGGCTGCCTGAGAAATCGCGCGAGATGATTCTCACAAGGGGCCGGCATCGCCGGCCCCTTTTTTTCGCTTCTGCAAACTAATTCTTTCCCTCTGCCTGGCCAGGGGGAGGGTTGGGCGAGAGTCGCAACGCCGAATTTGACAGTAGGCTGCGCGAGGCATATTTAGATTTTCGCATCCGATGCACGGGAAGCCGGTCAGAATCCGGCACTGCCCCGCAACTGTATGGGTGGACGAGGGTCCACGACGCCACCGTCACGACGGCGGGAAGGCGGGCCCGAGGACGAAACCCGAGTCAGGAGACCGGTCGGATGCCAATTATGACTGCCTTCCGCGGGGAGGGTGGCATCAGCGAATCTTTCCTGACGCCCGACCCCATAGCTGAGAAGGTCGGGCGTTGTTTTTTTCAGCCCACCTCCTCCGCGGAATGCGCATTCACGCGGAGGGAGTGAATGGAACTCAAGAGGTTCAAGATTGTCGCTATCGCGATCGCAATCGCGATAAGCGCCACATACCGCGCACACGCGGGCGACATCAGTGCCGCGCCGAATCCTGCACCGACGCAATCCACTCAAAAAGCATCGAGCACGCCGGGCGAGAAAAACGAGAACAAAACGGCGCAACCAAAATCCGCGAGCAACGAGAGCGAACAGAAGTTGCCGCCCGTAGTCGTGACGGCGACGCGAATCCAGGAGCCGGTCAGCGATGTTGGCGTAAGCGTGACGGTCGTTGAGAAACAGCAGATCGACGATCAGAAGATTCAGCAGGTCGAAAGCGCTTTGCGCGAAGTTCCCAGTGTCGTCGTGACGCAGCAGGGCAGCAACGGCAGCCTCACCGACGTATCGATTCGCGGCGCGGAATCGAATCAGACGCTAGTGATGATCGACGGTGTCGAAGTCAACAAGGGGTCAACCGGCGGCTTCGATTTCGCGACCCAGATGACGCCCGGGTTCGATCGTATCGAGGTGGTGCGCGGCGCGGGCGGCGCGCTCTACGGATCGTCGGCGATCGGCGGGGTCATCAACATGATCTCCGAGCAGGGCGAGGGGCCCGCCCATTTCACGATGCTCTCCGAAGGCGGAAATCGCGCGACGCAGGGACAGATCGCGACATTCGGCGGCTCGAGCGGAAAGCTCGATTACTCGGGTTCGCTAAACTATTTTTCCACCGAGGGATTCCGGCTCGCCAACGACAACAGCGATAATCTGACCGGCGCGACCAGGCTCGATTATCACCTTGACGCCGACACGACGATTCGCGCCTTCGCACGATACATTCGATCGAACGTCAGCCTTCCCGAATACCAGGTGTTCTCCTTTCCATCGATCCCGCTTGATCCCACAGCGCATCAGCGCGAAGAATTCATGCTGTTTAAGGGCGAGATCGAGCATCGATTCTCGGACCATCTGGACGGCCGGATAAGTGCTTTCTATGTTCGTGACGAAGTGCGCATCAATGACTACCCGTTTAACGCGGTTCCGAATCCGGGCGCCAACTTCGAGGCCGACGATTTCCCCGATGAGATTCGCGGAAGCAATTCGGAATTGATTTATTCGTGGAATTCAAATTGGCGTACGCTGGTCGGCTTCGACTTCAAGGATCGATGGGCGCGGTCTACCTCCAACTCCAGCGTGTTTCCGCCCCCCACGTCCTTAACCGAACGGCGACAGGAATATGCCGGCTATGTTCAACAGCAGGGAAGCCTGTTTGATGGTCGCTTGATCGGAACGGGCGGCTGTCGAGTCGATGGTAACAGTCAGTTTGGCGAGGAGTTCAGTCCGTCATGGTCGGTCACGATGCCGGTCAAAGAAATCGCCACCAGTTTTCGAGGCAGCTATAGCGAGGGCTTTCGCGCGCCGTCATTCAACGAGCTGTACTATCCGGGTTTCGGCAATCCGAACCTGCAGCCCGAACTGTCAAGCGAATACGACGGGGGTTTCACGACCACGTTTTCCGAATGGGGCCAGTTCAGCGCGAACTACTTCTCGCGTCGCGTGCACAACCTGATCGTGGCCGTGTTTATTCCTCCGGCGACGTTTACGGAAGGCAACACCGCACGCGTCGATGTCCAGGGTGTCGAAATGATACCGTCAGTTGGCCCGTTTTACGGGTTTACGCTGAACGGATTCTTCACGATTCTCGACGAGACACACGTCTCCGTGAACTCGACGGCGCAGCCGCTTCGGGTTCCAAAGCGATCCGCATACGGCCTGCTGCAATATGCGCGCACGGGGGTTTTTCACGTGAGAGACAGAGTGGTCGCGAGTCTCGGATACAACTTCGTCGGCGATCGCGACGACATCACAACCCAGTTCACGGTCGGTAACAACGTCGCGTACCACCTCTTCAACGCAGCAGTATCTTACGAAGGCCGAATGCCGTGGTATGCGATCAGCGACGAGGAAGTCTTCGCGCGCGTATCGAATCTCTTCGATCGCAACTATTCGCAGGTCCTCGGCTATCCCTCGCCACGGGTCAACTTCGTCGCCGGCGTGCAGGTCAGTTTCTTCTAAGAGGCGCGGCGGCGCTCGGCGGCGAAGCATCGTTCGAACGCAGCGCGCATCGCCTCGCGTCTGCGCAGGAGTTCTTCGAACAGCAGGACGGGCGCATCTGCGCCCGCATAGCCCATTCGCAGTGCGATCGGACGCAGAGCGTCGGGATCGCGCGGAATCGCCCACGCCGCCTGATCGGTTTCGATTCGCAGCCGATTCTCAAGCCGCGCCAGAAATTCGTATCCTTCGGCTAAATCGTTGGCGTCGCTCTTGTCGACAAGGTCGTCCTGCAGCAATTGCGCAAGCAGTTTGCGCGTCGAACGGACGCGCAGCGCGTGATGGTCGTGGCCGTGCGCGAGCGCTATCATCTGCGCGACGAACTCGGCATCGACCAGACCGCCGCGTCCCTGCTTGAGATTGAGCCGCGTTTCGTCCTCGATGCCGATCTCGCGCTCCATCCGCTCTCGCATGGCCCTGATCTCGTCGATCTCCGAGGCCGTCAGACCGCGCCCGTAGACAATTTCCTCGCGAGCCTCTTCGAAGCGACGCTTGAACTCGTCGCTTCCCCACATTGCACGCGCCCGAACCATCGATTGACGTTCCCAGACCGCCGCCGCATGGTGATGGTAGTCGCGAAATCCAACTATCGAAGTGACCAGAGGCCCCTGGTTGCCGGAGGGGCGGAGTCGAAGATCGATCTTGTATGCGTATCCTTCGCGCGTGCGGGTTTCGAGAATCGCGATGAGCTTTTGTGCCACGCGCGACGCGATCTCGTGCCCGCGGCGATTCGCGCCCTCTCCCTGATAAATGAAAACCAAATCGAGGTCCGAGTTATACGACATTTCCGCCGCGCCCAGCCGCCCCATCGCGACCACGCACAGCTCGAATTCAGCCGGAATGTCGATCCGTGCGCCCACAATCTCGAGCGACAACCTCGCCGCCTCAGCCAGCACGGTTTCCGCCAGCGCGGTCAGCTCCTGTTCCACTTCGCGCGGTTCGAGCGCACCGGCGAGATCCGCGATCGCTATCCGCAGGAACTCCTGATGACGAAACGTGCGAATCGCGTCGAGTTGCGATTCGAAGTCGGGCGATGCGTTCGTCAGCGCGGTCAGCTCGGCTTCCATCTCGCGACGATCGCGGCGTGCGCGTGCGAGATCGGAACGCACGAGCGTGTCGAGCATGTCCGGATGGCGGATGAACAGGGTTGAGAGATATCGACTCGACGCAAAGAGTTTGAGCAGCACTCGGCGCGTGGCGGGATGTTGTTCGAGCAGCGCCAGAAACGAGGTGCGCGCGCCGACGGCTGCGATGAACGACGCCAGATTTTGAATCGCGAGGTCGGGATCGGGCAGCGCGCTCATTTCTTCGAGCAGCAGCGGACCCAGACGTGTCAGCAACTCGTGTCGGCGCGCGATCGGAGCGGCGTAAGACGGCCCGCGCAGGAGAAAAGCAAGATGGGCAGCGCTTTCTTCCGGCCTGGCGAATCCGAGTGCTTTCAGTGCATCGGGAGCGTCTCCTGTGTCGGCCGCCATCCACGCCGCTTCGGCGCGATGCGAGGCGCGGCTGGCTCGTTCGTCGTCGCCGCCGGCAAGCGTATCGCGGAACTGAAACGCGACCAGTTCCCGATTGATCCCCAAACTGTTACGAAGGCGACTGGCCGCGTCGGGGTCTTTTCCGAAACGCAGCCGCGCCGCGAGCGCCCGCATCCCGGCCTCGTCGGCAGGCAGCGTATGCGTTTGGCGACTCGCGACGATCTGGAGCTTGTGCTCGACATCGCGAAGCATCCAGTATGCGTCGGCTAGATTCTTCGCGCGCGCCGGCGGCAGGTATCCGAAATCCGCGAGGCGGCCCAAGGCTTCGAGCGTACGCTTGGTGCGAAGCCGCGGATCGCGGCCGCCGTAGATGAGCGTCAACGACTGCACAATGAATTCGAGTTCGCGGATTCCCCCGTAACCCAGCTTGACGTCGCGATCGATCAGGTCGGGCGAGCGCAGCTCGGATTCGATCTGATGTTTCATCGCGCGGAGCTGACGCAGCGTGTCGAAATCGAGAAAGCGGCGATAGATAAACGGACGCAGCTCTTCGAGCATCCTTTCCCCGAGCGAGATCGACCCCGCCACCGGACGCGCGCGCAACAGAGCCGCTCTTTCCCATGTTTGTCCCAGACTTTGATAGAACGACAGTGCACCACCGAACGGAACGACCAGGGGAGAGTTCCGCCCGCCGGGTCGCAGCCGCATGTCGATTCGAAAGCATCCCGCGGAAAGAAGCTCGGTCAGAATTTCGCCGATGCGCGACGCGGCGGGCTGCGCCTGCGGAATATCGGGCGCATCGAAGATGTAAACCAGATCGATATCCGAACTCAGGTTGAGTTCCTCGGCGCCCAGCTTGCCCATCGCGAGAACGCAGAAGTCGCCGGCGCCGCGCGCCCGTTCTCCCGCGATACGATGGGCGGCGTCGAGCGCTGCACGGATACATTCGTCGGCAAGCCGCGACATCGCGGTCATCGTGGCGTCAACATCGATAGCGCGGCACAAGTCGGCGATGATGATCCGCAGATACATTGCGCGCTTGAATCGCGAGAGCGCATCGATTGCGCCCGTGCGATCAGCGCTCGGCGGAACATCGCAATACATTCTTGCAAGGAGATCGTCGAGCGAAGCGGTACGCGCGCCCGCGAAAATTTTTGGCCACTCGCTCCCTGCCGCGCCAAGTTCCAGACCGACGGTCTCGGATGCTCCCGCGCAGAAAGCAAGAGTGCGCACTGCATGGGTTTCCCCGAGAATCGATCGCATCGCCGAGGGATTTTCCTCAGCCAGCTTCAGCATCGAAGCGAGCGCGAGCTGCTCGTCCGCGGCTTCCGATTCGACAACGCGCAGAATAGATTCCGACGCACCGCTGTCGCCGATTCGCGACGCGATCGTGCTCGCGAGCGCAGCGCGCGCGTCGGACAGTCTGTCCCGCGTATCCATCGCGATTAGAATAACAGAGCCCGGACTCTGATGACGCCGCCTGGATGCTCTGGAAATCTGTGATGCGGCGCGCCGCGATGCTAATGTCGGCGGCGATCGCGTCAAGGAGACCCGCCAATGATCGTTCTCTACACAACCGAACGCGACTATCCGTGGGGCACGCTTCGTTCCACTCACGGGAGCAAAACCAAGATCGTACTCGAAGAAAAGTCGCTCGCGTATCGAATCGAAAATCTGCCGCCGGGCAATTTATGGAAAAAGCCGCCGGAGATGCTCGCGCGTCATCCGCTTGGCAAGGTTCCGTACATCGAAGACGACGGCGTCACGCTTTTCGATTCGACGGTGATAGGCGAATATCTCGAGGAACGCTATCCGAATCCTCCCCTGATGCCGAAGGACGTTCTCGCACGCGCGAAAGTTCGCGAAACCGAGCAGTTCGTTGACGAATCGATACTGGTCGGCGACCTTCCGCCGATCTGGATGCCCTATTGGAGCGATCCGTCGAAGCGAAGTGCGGATGCGATGGAGAAAGGGCGCGAGGGACTCCGCGGTCGCGCGCTTGCGTATCTTGAGAAGCTGCTCGCGGCGTCATCTGAAGGATGGATTTGCGGGGCGTTCTCGCTTGCGGACACGGCGCTGATGCCGCTTGCGATGGTGATGGAAATCGATCCGATGTCGCTAAAGGATTTTCCGCGCGTCGAGAAATATCTGGCGCGATTGCGCGAGCGAAAGAGCTATCGGGCGATCAGCCCGAAGACGAAGGTGGCGGACGCATCGAGCCATGGATAGCCGTATCGCGACGCGATACTGGCGCGCCCGGAAAAAGTCGCTCAGGCGCGCGAGGCGTGTCCGGCCGCGGATGCTTCGCGCGAAGATTTCTTGCTCGAGTGATGCGAGCGGCTGCGGCGATGCGACGATGCCGTTTGAGCTGACTTCAGCGGCGCCGGAGCGATCGCGGATTCATACTGGATACCCGGAAAATACTTGTCCTCGTACTCGTGCACCTGCAGCGCAGCAAGGAACTCCGCATAGTAATTCTTTACGGCGAAACCGAAGTGAGGACCGTTATAAGTCTTCACCATTTTGCAGTAATCGTTGCCGCACACCGACGCGGCCCGAGCGGTTCCAGCGGTGCCGTAGTTATAGGCCGTGATCGCGAGCGGCCAGTCGCCCAGGGTTTCGTAGTTCGCGCGCAGCAGTCGCGCCGCAGCCTGCGTCTCCAAAACAGGGTTGAGGCGATCGTCGCGCTTGCGCGAGATCTTCATATAATGACGGCCGGTTTCGCGCGTGAACTGCCAAATTCCGAGCGCGCCGCAACTCGAGCGTGCGCCGCGCTGGAATCCGGACTCGACGTGCGCCAGCGTGACCAGCTCGACGGGAAGCCCCGCTGCCCTGAAGATCTTCTCCATCGTGGGACGCCAGTAACGACTGCGAAGCAATCCTTCGCGGAATTTCTCGCGCAATCCCTCCTGGACGCGAATGTTCTGCGCTGCATCAGCAAGAATCCATCCCGGCCTGCCTTCGAACATCTCGGCCACGCGACGCTCATCCGACCCCATCGGCTCCTGATGAGCCGCCAGCTTTTCGAGAATCGTCGAGTACTTGTCCTTCAGATAGGCGTTCGTCCAGTCGATTTCCTCACGGGTGGGAGTGCCCGAGCCGGGGACGTGGAACACCTGATAGATCTTGTTTGGATCGTCGCGATCGACCGCGACAAAATCGCGTTCCGAGTACGAGGTGAAGATATCAACCCAGAATTGAACGTTGGGTTCGAGCGACTCAGGACGCGGAAACGGCACGGTGCTTTCGGCGCGTGCGGGAGATCGAAGCAAACAAAGGAGTAACACTCCTGCAGAAGCGAGCAGGATAGCCGGTCGCAGCCTTGGTGAATCGGACTTTGTATCTCCCAAAAGGGCTCCCTCCCGAAAACCGCCCCGACCACGTCGACGCGTCGTCAAAACCTTTTGGACTCCTTATCGATTACCGTTCACAGCTTTGATAGTCAACGAAACCTCATCTTATGGAAAGACTGGCAATTTTGGTTCGAAAGTGTTCTCGATTCGATGCTTTGCCCGGTAAAGCCTTATTCGCCGCGATTTTGTGCGTCGCGATAGCCTGTGGCGCTCTTTCGTGCGGCAACAAGACGCAAAAGCCAGCCAAAACCATGGTCTTTAGCGCGGCGCTGCTCACCCCCGGTCCGGTGAGCGATGCGGGATGGAACGCGGCGGCTTTCGACGGTCTCCAATTGGTGAAGAAGGAACTCGGCGCACAGACCGCGATGGTCCAGACGACGTCGCCCGCGGATTTCGAGGATGCCTTTCGCGATTTCGCATCGCGTGGCTTTACCGTCATCTTCGCGCACGGCTTCGAATACACAGATACAGCTTTGCGCGTCGCCAAACTGTTCCCGAATACCTGGTTCATCGTCACGTCAGGAAGCGGATCGTCATCGAACGTCGCGTCAGTAACATTCAAAATTGAGGAAGCCGCCTACGCCGCCGGGGTCCTTGCCGCAGGGCTCACGAAGACCGGCGTGGTCGGCGCAGTCGGCGGAATTGAGCTTCCTGCGATTCGGCTGACGTTCAATGGTTTCCGGCTTGGCTTCGTTTCGATTCGTTCCGACGGTCGCTTGCTGACCAGCTACACGGGGAGTTTCGATGACGTCGGCGCCGCAAAGGAGGCAGCGCTGGCACAGATAAGCCGCGGCGCAGACTTGATCTTTCACAACGCCGACGCGGCGGGACTTGGCGTGTTCAAGGCCGCCCAGGAACGCCACATCTACGCGTTCGGATCCAACCGCAATCAGAATTCAGTCGTACCGGATACGGTGATAGCCAGCGCCGTCACAAAAATCCCGCAGGCATTCCTCAAGGTCGCGACGGAGATTCGCGACGGAAACTTCAAGCCCGGAATGATCGAATTTGGGATGAAAGATGGAATGGTTGACCTGGTGCTCAACGATCGCCTTGTTTCGAAAATTCCAGCTTCGGCGATCGAGGCGACGCGTCGAGCAGAGCAGGAGATCAAAGACGGAAAGATCGACGTGACCAGCCTTGCGGGGGCAGGAGGAGGGAGTTGACAGGAGCGGCGCTCTCTTGTAATTGAGAATCATTCTCAATTTCAATTGGCGACCAACGTGAACATAAACCGATTCTGCTCCCTCAAAGCACTTACTCTGGCGACCCTGCTGGAAGTTGCGTGCCTGGCTCCCGCAATTTCGGCCGCGGGCGAAACGAAATCCGCTCTCACCTATAACAACGGTGCATTCGAGCCCGCGACGCTGACCGTCGCGGCCAACGAACCTGTCAAGCTCACGGTCACGAATACCAGCGACGCCGCGATCGAGTTTGAGAGCTTCGAACTCAATCGGGAGCGGGTTGTCCTTCCCGGCAAAACGATCGTCGTTCTGCTGCCGAAGCTCGAACCCGGCGAGTATCACTTTTTCGATGATTTCCACCGCGACCGCAGCCAGGGAACTATAACCGTCCGGTAAAGCGACATGAACGTGGTTTCAAAGGCGCTCGCTGTTGCGGGCGCGATGGTGATCCTCGCCCAAATGATTCGCCCGGAGCGTACAAATCCGAAGGTTACAAAGGCGCTCGATGCGCCAGCCGACGTGAGCGCGATTCTGCATCGTGGATGCTTCGACTGCCATTCCAACGAAACCGTATGGCCGTGGTACTCGGAATTTGCTCCGGTATCGTGGCTCGTGGCTCGCGACGTGGCGCACGGACGGCGCCATCTCAATTTCTCAACCTGGGATCGTTACGAAGGAGATCCCGGGACGGTCGCCGAGAAGCTCGACAAAATCCGGATGTTCGTCAACGCGGAGAAGATGCCGCTGTGGTTCTATCTTCCGATGCATTCTTCGGCGCGGCTTACTCCGGCCGATCGCGAGGCGATCGCGCGATGGGCGACAACCGAGATCGATCGCATCCAGCGCGCTTCCGGCGTCACCATGCAGGAACCTTCCAAATGAAACATATAGCGTACGTTGTAGCCGCCTTTTCCATCTTTCAGGTTGCGATCGCAACGCGCGCATCGGCGCAGGTCGACCCGTGGGAGTTCGAGGTTTACCCCTATCAGACCGAAGGTCCCGGAGTTTTTGAGTTCGAATCGCTAAACAGCTTCGTTCCCAACGGACATCACGAGGGCGGCGAGGGCACCTCGGCCGGAACCTATGCCAGCAACGATATGTATCGCACATCGTTCGAGCTGACCTATGGGCTTACCGACAAGCTCGAGGCCGCCGCCTATCTGAACCTGGCGCATGCGAACGGCTACGGCTTTCAGTACGCGGGATCGAAGTATCGAGTACGCGGCAGCCTCTTCGAGCAGGGTGAGATGCCGGTCGATCTCGGATGGTATGCGGAGCTGGAATGGCATCGCACGCCCGAGTTCGACGATCAGCAGCTCGAGTTGGAGCTTAAGCCGATTCTGGAAAAAGATTTCGACCAGTTCGCATTCATCCTGAATCCGAAGGTCGAGAAGACGCTCGTCGGGCCCGATCACAACAAGGGCTTCGAGTTCGGCTACGCGAACAAAATCTCGTGGCGATACTCGCGCTATTTTTCGCCGGGACTCGAGTTCTACGGCGGCATCGGACTAATCGACGACAGCGATCCGCTTTCGCAGCAGCAGCACTACATCTTTCCGGTCGTCGACGTGCAGCTGCCGGGAGGCATCAACGTGAACTTCGGGGCGGGCTTCGGAATGACCAGCGGTTCCGATCGCGTGATCACGAAGTTCAATATCGAGCTGGAACGCTTCGTCGGCGCCCTGTTGTGACCGCCGTGTAATTCCCTCGCACCAAAATGAGACTCGCGTCCGTCTTTGCAAATCGGCGGCGTGCGCGTTATTGCATCGGGCATCGTTTTCGATGTGCGGAGGTGCGCCTTGCCGATGTTCGATCCAGATCGCGTGCGCGATATCGCCAACAGCGACGGTGAATTCGCCGTAGCCGCGCGTCTATGGGACTGCGACATTCGAATCAAAGTTGGAGCGTCGCCGTATCGACTGGTGGTCGCGAACGGTCGCGTCGAGAGTTTTGCTCGCGAGGCGGCGGCCTCAGACGCTGATATCGAAATCGCAGGGCCCCAGGACGAATGGGAAGAGGCGATGAAGCCCGTGCCTCGTCCCTTCCTTCACGATCTGTTCGGCGCGCAGTGGCGCGAGCATTTCACCGTCGAGGGCGACATGCTCTCCTACTACGCCTACTATCCTGCCCTGCGACGTCTGTTCGAAATCATGCGCTCGAGCGCACAGCTCAGGGCGTAACAGGGGAGGAATCCACGATGGGACGTTTCGCAAGCGCAATCGGACGTTACGTATTCCTCACGATCGACGGCGTCGAATATCGCGTTTACTTCGAAGAGGCCGGCGCCGGCATCCCGATCCTGCTTCAACATACCGCCGGCGCGGACGGCCGCCAGTGGCGTCATCTCCTGGAGGACCCCGCCTTTCAGCGCGACTTTCGGATGATCGCCTACGATCTGCCCTATCACGGCAAGTCGGTTCCGCCCGAAGGAATCGAATGGTGGCGGCACGAGTACAAGCTCACAAAGGACTTCCTAATGAAGGTTCCCGTGACGCTCGCGCACGAGCTCAAGCTCGATCGACCGGTTTACATGGGAAGCTCAATCGGAGGTCATCTCGCGACCGATCTTGCGATCAATTATGCGGAAGAGTTTCGCACGTTGATCGGACTCGAAGCTGCGATTCTGACGCCCGGCGGTTATGCCGACCAGTGGAACCACCCGAGAGTGTCGAATCAGTTCAAGGCGATGGCCATGTACGGGCTGATGTCCCCGACGAGTCCGGAGAAGTATCGTCGCGAAACCGCGTGGGTGTACAGCCAGGGCGCTCCGCCGGTGTTCAAGGGCGATCTCTACTACTACTCAATCGATCACGATCTGACGAACTGCGCCGAGCAGCTCGACGGCACGCGCGTTCCCGTATATTTGCTGACCGGCGAATACGATTGGGCGAGCACTCCTGAGATGTCCGAGGAACTGGCCCGCCGCGCGAAGGCGGTCAAATATCGAACGATGAAGGGCCTCGGCCATTTTCCGATGAGCGAGGACCCGGCACGCTTTCGCGAGTACATCGCTCCGGTGCTGAAAGAAATCAAACGCCGGTCAGAATGACAGCCGGCCTGTTAAGCGCAGGCGCAGCAGTCACGCTGCGTTGCGCGGGCGAGATTTTGATCGCGCTACGCTGAATCGTCGCTCGAGCACGGCGCGCGCCTCGTCGATTACGTCGTATACGATTTGGCCCGCGGGCTTGATCGAGCTGATCAGCCCCGCACTTTGACCGCAGGCGAGGCCGCCCTCTTCGATTTTGCCCTCGTAACGCGCCTTCTCCGCGAGCGGAAATCCGATTTTCATCGATTGAATTGGGAACGGCTGTATCTCTTTCTCGCGTCCGACCCACGACTCTGTAAATTTGTTGCGAATCAGCCGGCAGGGCTTGCCCGACTGTGCGCGCGTGATTGTCGTGCCTTCCTCGTCGATCTCGACGATCTTGTTCTTGTAGTTCACGTGGGCGAACGCCTCGATCGACGCGACGAATCGGCTCCCCATCCAGATTCCCTGTGCGCCCAGCGCGAGCGCCGCCACCAGGCCCCGTCCGTCAGCGATTCCGCCTGCGGCGAGCACGGGAATTCTGACCGCGTCGACCACTTCCGGCGCCAGCGCCATCGTTCCCACTCGTCCGGTATGTCCGCCGGCTTCGTGGCCCTGCGCGATAACCACGTCGACGCCTGAGGCTTCGAGGCGGCGCGCCTGCTTGACGTTGCCGCACAGCGACATCACGACGGCGCCCTGCTTGTGCGCCTGCTCGACGATCCCGGCTGGATTTCCCAGTCCGGACACGATCACCCCAACGTTCTCTTCGAAGGTGACATCGATGAGGTTTTGGACATTGGATGTATAGCGGACCACGGTGGAATCTCCCTTGTCCGCTTTTATTTCAGCGAAAAGGATGTCGACCGCAAACGGGCGATCGGTCAGATCCCGGCACAGACGGATTTGTTCCTTTAATTCAGGCGCGTTCATCGTCCCCGAGCCGATACATCCGAGACCGCCCGCGTTTGAGACCGCGGCGGCCAGTTCCGCATGTGCGACAAATCCCATTCCTGCTTGAAGCACCGGAAATTCGATTCCCAGGCGTTCGCAAATCGGCGTTCGAAGGACATCATCTGAGTTCATTAGTCTTCCTCATAATCGTCGTGGAACGGAGGTTTAAGGAAAAAGAAAAAGGTCACGCATCGATAGATGTGTCAAGCAAATGATCGTTTCCTAATCGATCGTTTAATATATTGCTCCATGTCGGTACGCGCGCTAAACCAATCCTCGTCCGAGTGATGACCGTTGGTCCGTTGACCGTTGCGGTTGGCCGCATGGCCCGTAATTCTCGCGCGCGGAGCATCGCCACTGCAACCGTTTCCATCGAGCCGCTGCTTGGTTGAGGAGGAAGGGGAGCAGGCAGAGGATCGTGATACTGAGCGGGCCGGTGAGTTGAGAAGAGTCGGAGCGCATGTCGCACAACGAGTGTAGCGCTTCAGTTGAACCGGGCATCCCAATCGGAGGCCCGACCTCCTTGCACAAAGTTTCGGCCGCAGCTGTGAGCCGACGCGCTCTGCGATCGTCGTCAATTGCCGGGGGAGCTTGCTCCCGAACAAACCATCCAAACAGGTTTCATTGGGCAGGTAGGCGGGGAACGCCCCGCTGCGCGTCAATGCGTCCGTCTTGTCGCGCCCTCCGCGTACCGCCGCGATGCGTCCTTATGCGGACGCACGGAGGTTGAAGGTGCTGCGAAACCGCCCCTTGGTCCATCGTCACGCGCACGCGTCGCGCGCCACACGCGGCGTCCCCACTCCTCTCGAACGACTCGCGGCACTTAAAGCTCATACCATCGATACTCAGCGATCCCATGCCCCGGTATGGCGAGCCCCGAGCGTGGATTCGTCGTGGCACGGGAGAATCGAGCTCGGTAACCGGCTTCCGATCAATTTGCGCAACTTCCTCAATGAGCAGCTTGGATGGTCGATACGCGTCGAACCCAACACGATAATCGCGCTCGACTCGCGTCCCGGCGACATACTGATGCGGGATCTCGCCCGCGCCATTCGGCGGTTCTCCTCTCTGCGCTCCCGGGAGTCCTGGTCGGAATGCGTGATCGCGGTTTCGCGTCTCGAAGCTGAATTTTTCCGCTCTCCGGCCGCGGAGCGATGTCCCGTGATTCTTTGCCTGCGATGTGCCTGTATCGGAGCGGGCCCTCTCGACGAGCACGGCGGTCCGAACTGCATCCCGGTCAACCTGGACTCCGCATTCGTACGCAACGCGCCGAAATCGCACGAGAGCGCCGGCATCGAGCCGAACGCGATTATCGACGCTATCGAGAACTTCAGGATGGCGCGCGAGGCGGCTTTGCAGCCGCATTACGATCTCGACTGTTTCCTTTGCAACGGGCAGCTTGTCTTCACATGGCGCCCGCTGCAGCCTGGTCCGCTCGCCTAGCTTTCGGTCAAGTCCGCTGCGCTCTCTTTGAGTCCGTCAAATCGATGGCTCGATAGCGAGTCGCTGTCAGCTCCAGATATTTCTTTTCGGTATCGATCCCGATGAATCGGCGACCGAGTTTTGCCGCCGCAAGTCCCGTAGTTCCGCTACCTACGAAAGGATCCACGATCAAATCGCCACTGTCGCTTGACGCCGCGATAATTCGTTCGAGCAAAGCGAGCGGCTTTTGCGTCGGATGCGATCCGAATTCCTTTTCGTTTCGCGCCGGCGCCGTGAGACGCCATACCGATTTCATCTGGCGGTCGCCGGCTGCCGCCCGCATCGCGCGATAGTTGAACTTGTGTTTGCTCTTGCGATCCCGCGCAGCCCACAGGATCGTCTCCGTCGAATGCGTGAAGTAGCGGCAGCTCAGATTCGGTGGCGGGTTCGGTTTTTCCCACGTTATGTCGTTGAGCAGCTTGAACCCAAGCTCCTGCATCGCGAAGCCTACCGAATAGATCACGTGACGCGTTCCGGAGACCCAGATGGTCGCGTTCGGATTCATCACCCCGCGGCACGCCTCAAGCCATCGTCGATTAAACGCGTGCATGCTCTCGATCGATTCCAGACGATCCCATCCGCCCTTGTTGACCGAGACCATCCTGCCTGCCTGACAGGTGATGCCGTCGTTGGAAAGAAAGTACGGTGGATCGGCGAAGATCAGATCGACGGCGGTATCGATACCAAGGCGCGCAAGAATCTGGATCGCGTCGCCGTGATAGAGAACGAAATCCCGTCGATCGGAAGCGAAGAAAGGCTTCACTGCCCCGAGCTTATCCGCCGCCACATCGCCCCTGCCCACTATTCGCCTCCGCAAGCCCCCACCGGCGATGGTAATTTTCTTAGCGCAATTGGACGGCCCATACCTCTAGGGCCGTCAAGCGGCTGCCTTCTTGCATTCCCCGGCGCAATTGTCGCAAGCCTCAGCGCAAGCCTTGCATTCGGCGATGCTGGGGTACTTCTCGCACTCTTTTTTGCACGCGATGCACGCATCGGCAGCCGCCTTGGCGAGCGCGGGCACGTGGGGCGAGTTTAGGGCCGCCAGCGACTGAAGGGCTCCGCAAAGGATCACCATTTCGTAGACGGCCTTGAAGCATCCAACCATGCTCGTGTCGTTCATGGAGAACATCCCGAAACAATGCCGCATGCAGTCGTCGCCGCTCGCCACGCATCGCGCGGTCGAATTTGTTAGGGCCTTGTATTTAGGTGCATGCATCTCCGGGTTCATCGGTTCAGTTGCCGCCTCCGCCAGAACCTGAGATGCCGACACGACTGCTGCTGCGCCCGCCAGGCCAGTTAGAAATTCGCGACGCTTCATAGCCATCCTCCGTTTGCAGTTGTGGTCAGAGGCGCGTTCCAACCGCCAATTCGTAAACCACCTTGGGCCTGACACTAATGAAATGTCCTGCGCCGAACCAGCCAAAATCGGGCTTTCCGATGCGAGAACCTTGCGGTTGCCGTCTGCAAAAAAAATTGGCAGACTGCGCATCTATAAGAGAGCGCATGGTGCGAGGTCGCTAACCACCGCACCCCGTTTGTGTGCATCGGGCGGCTGTATGGGAAAGCTGTTTTCCAGGGCAAATTTGCGAGACCTGAGCCTGATTCTGGCGTTCGCGATGCTATTGGCAGCGCTCCCGTCGTTCGGTCCAAGCCTGATCGTTCTCCCCTCGGGCCAACCGGAATGCGCCGTGGACATCTGCCACATTTGCCACCCAGTCCAGATTTTCGATCGCGCGCCTGACGCGATGCTGGCGCGTCCCTCAGTCGGATTGCCTGAGTTCGCCCTGCGCGATCTCGGCGCGACGGCTCCGAAACAGGCACCGCGACTGGTTGAGTTCAAAACCGCTCCCGATACTCCACCGCCTAAAACCCTCGCCTAGAAATCCTCTTTAACTGTTTTTTCGACGTGGACCCGCGATGCGCGGTTGTCGTGTCGCGGCCTCCTGTGATTTGTGCGAGCGGCGCATCGCATGGATATGCGCCGGGAGAGATTGTATGCGACGGTTTCTTTGGAGCGTTCCGTTGACCGGGGACGCCATTTCTATACGCCGCCGGACGAATGCCTGCATACGCCTGCTGATCGCGACGGCTTTTCTCATTGCGTTGGCGCCGGCGCGCGCCTGGGCTTGTGCCTGTGGATGCGGGGTTTTCGAGGTCGGGACTCCTTCGCTTTTTCCTCATGAAGCCGGCGGCACAGTTTGGCTGGAGTATGATTTCCAGAACCAATACCTGAACTGGCGCGCCACACAGATCGCCTCTGCGGAAGCCAACGGCGACAAGATGATTCGGACTCATTTTTTTACCCTTGGCGCCCAATACATGTTCAATCATGACTGGGGAGTGATGGCCGAGTTGCCGTACTGGTTTCGCTATTTCAAATCGACCAGCGACTCCGGCCAGATCTACGGAACCAACTTCAATTCGATCGGCGACATTCGTCTCGAAGGCATGTACACAGGTCTGTCGGAAGACATGTCCACGGGCCTGCTCGGCGGAGTGAAGGTTCCCAGCGGATGGTGGACACACAGCACCGCTGATCGAGACACTCAAATCGGGACGGGCAGCACGGACCTTCTGCTGGGCGTCTATCATCTGGGCGCCTTCCCGACCAGGCTTGGAAGCCTGTCGCTGACTTTCAGAGATCGTCCCTTCAACTGGTTCGGGCAGGCCAACTTCGATTTGCCGCTATGGGAGCAGGCGAACTACACGCCGGGACGTGAATTCGACGGCGCCGCCGGAATTTACTACGACTTCGGGCTGGTCGGTCCCTTGAAGGAGCTCGCGCCGATGGTCTCGGTGCTGTGGTCGGACAGGACGCGCGACGAAGGTCAGGTGTCGGACCCTACGGACAGCGGCTACACACGGTTGCTCATAGCTCCTGGAGCAGAAATCAAGTTCTGGGGTGTGCGCCTTTATGGAGACATAGAGCTGCCGTTTTTCCAGAATATGAGGGGCAATCAGCTGACCGCACCGTTTATGCTCAAGACCATCGTAAGCTATGACTTTTAGATGGGAGATCCCGATTTGCTTCGGCGAGAGCTTCGATATGGTGTCGCCATCGCAACAGCGATTGCTGTGCTGCTGTGTGTCCGCGATTTTGCGTGGGCAGCCACGGAAGTAGGGGCAACGGCGCCGCCGTTGGTCGTCAAGGAGCTCAGCGGCCAAACATTCGACTTGAGCGCGATGCGCGGCAAGGTTGTGGTCATCAATTTTTGGGCTACGTGGTGTCCGCCTTGTCGGAAGGAGATGCCTGCGCTCGATGCCTTTTACCGCGATTATCATGACCGCGGCGTCGAGGTTATCGGCCTGAGCATTGAGAGATCTCGCAAGCACTCTGACGTGGCTGAGATGATGCAATCGTACAGGTACCGGGCGGCGATGCTGGCCGACTCTACATCCAACGGTTTTGCGACTCCGGCAGTCCTGCCTGAGACGATCGTGATCGATCGCGATTCGATAATTCGCGCAGTGCTGAAATCCGATCAGACCGTGATGACGGAAAATGATCTTTCGGCGGTCGTTCTTCCCCTGCTGGCGCAAAAGCAGGAAACCCCGGCGCCGATAGCCTCGAAATCGACGGCAAAACCATGATCTCGCGCGCCGCAATCAACGATGCTCAAACCGGGAGAACGAGGATGCTCTGCATCGGGTTTCTCCTTGCGCTCGCGGGATGCTCGGCGACTGCGGCGCCAATGGTCGAAAAGCGCAGCCGCAGCGACGATGAGATCTCGTCGCAGGATATCAACGAGTATAAGAACGAGGGACAGCGAGAGCGCGATCGTGCATCGTTGATGGCGACGCTCACGGCGTCGCATCCGCGGTGAATGCTGCGAGGGCGTATACTCGACAGTCGAGCTTTGACAAAACTGGCGCACTCAGGATGCGCATACACGCTCAACGAACAACCAATCGAGGATTGTGAGGAGAAGTAATATGAGGAAAATCGCAACCGTCGTCATGCTTGCGCTGGCTATCGGGCTGGTTTCGACCGGCAGCCGGCAGGCGCAATGCGCAGATCAGCCCGCCACAGGCCAGCAAAGCGTCAAAATTCTGAAGGAAGTTCCGAAGACGGACGTGGGCATGAAGACCAATTGCGCGGTCTGCAAGATGGCGATGACCGTCAAATCATCCACGCCGGCCGTGGAGTATGCAGGGAAGCGCTACTATTTCTGCGATCCTTCGGAGGTCCAGGCTTTTACCGAGAACCCGTCCAAATACGCGCACTGATCGACGCGCCTGGAAACATGGAAATTGCTGTGCAAGAGCCCGCCGAGGGCTCTCGGCCTTTGCCGTCGGCGACACGAGGGATCGTTCGGACGCTTGTGCGAGACCTCGGCGCAGTCGCCGTCATCTTCGCAATTTCGATGCTGGCGAATGCCGTGCTTAATAGGCTAAGCGCGCGCCCGCTGGCGCTGATTTACCAATCTCCCGAGCAAAGGCTGTCGGCGGAGTTGAGCAGGCTCGTGGATACTCCTCCGATTTATCCGTCGGAAGTCCCTACGATCGAGTTGGCGGAGTTTCGCAAACAGGTTGACAACGCAAGTGCACTCATCCTCGATGCGCGCTCGGCTTCGTTTTACGAGCAGGGACACGTGCCCGGAGCGGTCAATCTCGCCCGCGATGACTTCGCGCACGATTACCAATCGCTGAAGGACCGCCTCGATGCATCGCGCGACAAGCCCGTTGTCGTTTATTGCACCGGCGGTAGCTGCCGCGACAGCAGGCTCGTCGCCGCTGCGCTGATAAGCCTGGGATTCAGTGATGTGAAGGTGTTCGTGGGTGGCTGGGACGAATGGACGCAGGCTGCGCTGCCGATACAAGGGCAGAAGAAATGAATTTATGAGCGACTATCTGAAGACGCACTGGCGACAAGCGATCTGCGTCCTGCTCGGTGCCATATTCGTCTATGCGGGATCCGCAAAAATCGAAAATCCGCAGGCGATGGCCGACAGCATCGCTGCCTTCGGAATCATCCCGATCGTCCTTATAAATCCCGTGGCGCTCGGATTGCCTGCGTTCGAAATAGCCTCGGGTGTGCTCTTGATCATCGGTTGGAGACGGCGGATCGCCGCTCTCGCAATTCTGCTCGCTGTCGTCGCTTACACGATCGCGATCGGTTCCGCGCTCGCTCGCGGAATCACCGTGGACTGCGGATGCTTCGGGTTCGGCCCCCCCACACGCGCGCGGATGTGGATCGATTTCGGCCGCGACGTGGTGATTCTTGGCGCTGCTGCCTTTTCCTATTGTTCGCTGGTTCGTAAAACCGCAGTATCGACGCAGCCTCGGAATTGATTTTGGTACTGCTTGAAACGGATCGGCGCGTTGCGATCGGCGAGGATCGCCGACACGAATCCGCCCGAGGGAACGGCTCGAATCAGATCTGACGTTTTCTGAGATTTCTACAGAGCGGAGGCGCGGCGGCGACGCTGCTCTTTGCGGCGGCGACGCTGGGCGTCGGAGCGCTTGCGCTTACGACGGACGCTGGGTTTTTCGTAAAACGCGCGCTTCTTCATTTCCTTGAAAACACCCTCTTTGGCGAGCTTGCGCTTGAGCACGCGCATCGCCTGGTCGAGGGAACCTTCGACTTTAATTTCCATAACCCTCCGAATCGCGGCAGTTTAGCCCACTGAATCTAGAATCGCGTCTGTTTGTAGTCAACCCGCTCGCGGACGCTTCATCGACTCCCACAAGCTTTGCTAAATGTTAACCCGCCCTGCGTGATGAACACAGCGCTGCATACGGATATCGAACGTCTGTGCGTGACTGAAACATGAAACCTTCATTTCCATCGCTCCTGATACTCGCCGCATTCGCGACGCTCGTCGCGACCGGATGCGGATCGTCGCTTCCCTCAACCGATCTTCCGCCCACGCGTGAAGTGTCGTCGGCGAGCGGTTTTCCCGATTTTCGCGATTATCGGGGCGTTCTCGATTGCAGGATGAAAGCGGCCGGCCTGGACGAGACGAAACTTGCCGAGATCGCCAAGCAGGCGCAGCTCGATTTCGTAGCTCTGGGCGACGATGTTGCGAACGGAGCGAACGATTACGGCATCGCCGGTTTCACCGACGACATCCTTTTTCTCCCGGGCGGTGGATTTCCGACCGGTTCGAAAGGCGCGCGGATTATCGGGATAAATCTCCACGATCCGATCAATGCCGAGGCTGACGCGCCGACGATTATCCGCCAGATTCGCGATCAGGGTGCGATCGCGGTTGCCGCGGAGCCTCTGAATTTCGGCAGTCCCAACGATTATGCGCTCGCCGACGCGGTCGAGGTGTACAACCAGCAAAGCGTATGGCGCGCGCAAAACCAATCATCGCTTTACTGGCGGGCGCTGTTTTTCAGTTCGGATTTTCTATTTTCCGCCCTCGACATCCGGCCGGCCGATAATCTTGCGGCCTATGATCGGATGTCAGCCGGGGCGCGCGTCGTGATGCTTGCGGGCATCGGCGCGCCGGCGGAGATGAGCGTGATGGGGACAAAGGTCGGCACATTGCGCCAGCTTTTCGAGGTTTACACCACGCACGTGCTCGCGACCGAGCGGCAAATCGATCCAATCGTCGCCGCGATAAAGCACGGTCACTGCTACGTCAGTTTCGATTTTCTAGGCTACGTTCCGAATCTCGGTTACTGGGCCGAGGATACGACTCGAACCATGATCGGCGATGAAACCGCTCTGACGCCCTCAATTAAATTGCACGTCGAGATGCCGGGTCCCGCTGACGAGGTCAGAATTTTCGGTGACGGTATCGAAGCCGTTCGCCTCGAAAGAATCACGAAATTCGATTTCAGAATCAAAAACAGGGGCGCATACCGTCTGGAAGCCTACCGCAACGGACGTCCCTGGATTTATACGAATCCAATTTACATTCGATAAGAACATCTAATCGCGCGACGTTGACTTCAAGTCTTTTTAACGAGTTTCAAGTTTAACGACTCATCATTTGTTGCTATAAAGCGTGTGCTCAATCGCCGGGGCAAACCACGCACTCTTGCTCCGGCCAGCCCGTAAGGGGGGGCACATATGATTAATGGAAGAGCCGCCGCTTCCAGGTCGTTATCCAAACTCAACATCGTCTTCGCAGCGGTTTTCGCTGCACTAAGCCTCGCCGTCGCGGGATGTCACGTTGACCGGCCGAATGCCTCGGCGCCGCCGACCGCGACCGCGCCCGTCCCTGATATCTGCTCGACCGCTTTCAGCACCTCAGCGGGCGCCGCGAGCGCCGAAGCAAGCGCTACCGGGCCGGTGGCGTTATCCAGTTGCAGCCGCGACGCGAGCAATGGCGTTACGATCGGCGGCAATTTTGGATGCGGCCCCAATGTCTATGTTGACAAGAATTTCACGGCGTCGAACAACAACGGCCTGGGAAAGATCACGATCAATAAGGGCGGTGCGCTCGTTTTCCCCGATCTCGGTCACAGCTCGGGCGATCCGCTTGCCCTGACTGTCGAGACGACCGGAATTGCGATCAACAGCGGCGGGTTGTTCAGCGTAGGGACATCCACGTGTCCAATTGGATATCATGCGGGCGCGCACGCCACTATCGTCCTCACCGGCAGTCGCGATACGACGAATTGCAATCCAGCAACCGGATGCGCCGACGGATCGACCAAGGGAATCGAGGTTCGATCCGGGGGCGCCCTGCGTCTGTACGGCGCCAAAGGAGTTCCCAACTACGCAAATCCCGACGAAGGAGCGCCCAGCGTCAGCTGGACGCACCTGAGCCTTCCTGCCGGTCCGCAGGCATACACGACCACAGGAAGCGCCGCGGTTCCGGTCGCGAACGGCGATGCGGGCGTTGTGATGCATCTGGCCGATGATGTCACCAAGGGGCAGGCGCCGTGGCAGAAAGGCGACTGGGTAGCTGTCGCGTCGAGCAGCTACAGTCCCTTCGAAACCGAGTTCGTCCAGCTTGCTGCCGACCCAACAACCGACGGAACCGGCAGCAAGGTGACACTGATGAATACGCTGCAGTTCTACCACTTCGGCAGCGTTCCTCCGACGCCGAGCCAGCTATGCACCGTCAACAACGTTCAGGCCCGCGTTGCTTGCGGCTCGGTCCCGGGATGCAACAGTGCGTGCGAATCAGTGCCCAGTCTGGTCAACTACAATGACGGCGCGGCGTCGAATTTCGGCATCGACGAGCGTGCCGCAGTTGGCCTGATCAGCCGCAGCATCACTCTGACTGCGAGGGTTCCGGCCCCGCCTCCTGCGGATCAAACTCCGCTCAATCCCGATCCGAGCCTCCACTGGGGCGGCGAGATCAAGATTCTCGCGGGCGCCAAGGAAGTCGGCATCCAGGGTGTCGAACTCGAGAAATTCGGAAAGGATCAGCTCGGCAGCTATCCGATTCATTTCCATATGGCGGGCGACGCCACGAAAATCAGTCCGCTGGTCGTCAGCGCCAATTCGATCCATCACAGCTTCAACAAATGCGTCACCGTTCACATGACGTCGAATCTGACCGTTGCTGACAGTGTGTGCGCGCGAGCAGTCGGGCAGCTCTTCTATGAGGAAACCGGCGCAGAGACAGGCATCACGTTCCAGAACAACCTCGGCATGGGCGCGATGAGCAACACCTTCGACATCTATCCGGTGACGACGGTCGGCCCCAACCCACAAAGTATCCCGCGCAGCAAATTGATCAGCCAGTATTGGTGGATAGGCGACAATCTCGCCGCGACGTCGGGATACAACTACGATGGTTTCAACGTTCTCAATTACGACGATCAAACCGATGTCGCCGGTGGCTCGTGCGGGAGCGCAGATGGAAACGGCGGGTACGCGGGTTACCAGACGCCAAATTCTCCGCCGCATCCGGGGCCTTGCACCAACGCAAACAACGACTGGTATGTGGAGCCTGCCAACGGATTCTGGATCACGAATCCGGGAACCAATTTGATCGGCAACGAGATCGTCGGATGCCAGGGCGTGGGGCGGGGATTCGAGTGGGCGACTCCGGGGAGCCCGATTCCGATAAATGGAAACCTTGTAACCCTGGGGGTCGTGCCGGTCGGCACATTTTTCGATAATCGAGCTGACGCCTGTTACTCGGGTTTTTACGGCGAGAACGAATACAGCATCAGGTCCAGCGTGATGACGCCTCACAAGGGCGGCGCCAACGGCGGCCAGCCGATCATCGCGCGCTTCGATGGCATGATCGCCAACCACAATCGCTTCCGTGGCGTATGGCTGCGTCCTACGTGGTTTATCGTCGAGGACGGACGTTTTTCCGGCGATCGCGAGAACGTTTCGCTGGTGACCTCGGGCGGTATCGACGGCAACGCTCCGGGAGTATGGGCGCTGCTCGAAGATTCGGTGCTGGCCGGGATCAGCCAAAACAATGTCTCTCGATGGGGTCCGTGCCCGACGGAGAACCAGCTCGGAATAAACACCGGGGCGCAGTTCGGATGTATTGATCACACTCCCGTTCCCGGCGGCGCTGCCGCCGCCCACAGCGCCGACGAAGTCGGCCTCGGCTATCCGCCGCCGTGGTGGAATGAGTTCGGATACATGCTCTACGACGGCCCGGTTCGCGTGTTCCACGATCATTTCGTCAACTTCAAAGCTGACATCTCGACGCTACTGACCACCGCCGACAATACATTCCTGACCAACTATTCGAGCAGCCATCAAACACCCACCGGCAAGTTTCCGTTCGTGTATGAAGGCGATGCGGCATTCGGATGGTTCCAGTCCAATCAAAGCAGCTATCCGACCGGAACCGTCAGCAAGGAGCTGAGCTGGACCAACACCGATCTGCGCCATCAGATCTACACCGAGGTCGTCGGCGTAAACACTGAATTTAACGACGGCGACAAGAACACCGCGATTGTCGACGAGGACGGTTCGTTGACCGGCTTCGGAATCGGCGACGCAACTTCGCTCAAACCGGTATGCGTCCCGGGACAGACTGCCGGCCCAGGATGCATTCAGGCCATCTCGCTGAACAACCTGCCGTTCAACGCGACCGCGAACTCGGTTGACGAATGCTTTTCACGCGGCGGGCAGAACGCCAAATACGAGGGGCGCGACAGCTCGCTGATCTCCTCGGGCAGTATGGGAACGCTGGAGTTTTCGACTCTGTATCCGTGGCAGCAGACGACCGGCAATCCGCCTACACCGGTTCCGTTCCCGGGTCCCAACGGCGATACCTCGCATACCCAGTTCCTGACCTTTAGTCGTGACGACTTGAGCGCAGGACAGAACAACACGACATTCCATCCCACCATGCAACTTCACAGCCGGGATGGACGAGGAGTATGGGAGCCCAAACTCACCAGCGGTTTTGGCTATACTGTCAGCGCGTCGCCGGCGCCGAATTTCCCAGGCTCGACCGGCAAGGCAGGAATCGCGAATATCATCGATGTTGGAATCGCCGACGTCGTAAAACCGGATATCAGCGCGACCAATCCGTACTTCGTGCGCTTGGGTATCTGCTACTCGAACGCCGACGGCAGCCATCCGCAGGATGCGACCAAGTTTGCGATTCAGCGCGGCTACAAGATGTACACTGGCGGCAACGTGAACCCCACCGATCCCGAATTGCAGAAGTATTGGACGAATCTCTCCTGCACGAATCTCGATTCGCTCAATACCGCCAACATCGTTTCGCAGAACAGCAATCCTCCCACGTGCCCCGCACCGCGCCAAAGGACGATTCCCCTGCCGAACAGCGGCACATGTCCAACAGGCTACACGCAAAGCGGGCAGACCTGCGTATCGCCGACCGACAACCTCGATCTCGTAGGCAGCCCCGATCAGATGAGCAATCCCGACGGTACGCCGAATCTCGAAAAATTCTTCTATGACAAGAACACCGGGATGCTCTTCATGTGGGTGGCGCAGGACGAGGCCAATCCGGTTGCGCCCTCGCCGCTCGGTACCTGCGGGGCGAACGGTCCTGGCGATCCATCGTGCCCCAGCGTTTCGAATGCGGAAACCTATTACGCCTGCCCGAAGAACGGATGCCACATCTACATAATCACGCTGAACGACACGACTTATCAGCCGGGCGCATCAACCTGTCAGCCTTACGAAACCTATTCGCACGCGCCGTTCGTAACGCCTAATCAGGTGGTGCTGAGCGGGACCACGACGGCGGTGAAGCAGGTGCTTCAGTTCGATTTGCAGGGGCAGCCGTATCATTCCGCGGACCCATCCACCGATCCGGGTTGCAAAACGTCGCAATCCCCGACCAAGGCGGGCCTGCGTGCGAGCGCAGGAGGTCATAAGATGCCGCCCGCGCAGCCAAAGGCCCTTGCCGGGCGCAACGTGAAGCGGTCGCATCGCCACGCGGCGGAGGAGAGAGCAACGGAAAGGGAAAAGACGGCAGGAACGACGGCGCCCGCGCCGAAGCACGACGTGTCGGCGTCAGGAGGGATCGCGCCCGCATCTTACGCCCCGGACGCGGGAATGTAGGGCACTACATCACTGAGCTCGGGCGTCCTGGATGAATCTTCAACCACTTATCCCCTCTCCCTGACCAGGGAGAGGGTTAGGGTGAGGGTTTTCTGAGTTCTCTCAATATCTGCTCCAGGACACCATCGGTGTTCGACAAGACATCCGAATTCCAAAAGCGAAGCACACGATAGCCGCGCGCCTCAATCAATGCGCTGCGCTCGCGGTCCGCTGGTTCTTGATCGCTGTGCTGGCCTCCGTCGACCTCAACGACCAGACGGCGCTCTCGACAACAGAAGTCTGCGACGAAGTTGCCGATCGGAAATTGACGGCGAAACCGGAAACCAAGCAAGTGCTGCCCGCGCAATCTGCCCCATAGTCGCGTCTCAGCTTCCGTCTGGTTGGGGCGCAAGCGTCGCGCAGTGTCGTGTGTCGGTGAAGCAGTCACCTGTGAATTTGCACGTGGTTGAAACCCTCACCCGCTGCTTCGCAGCGCCCTCTCCCTGGTCAGGGAGAGGGGCAAGCCAAGATGGCCGTCTGTGGATGAGTCATACCCTTTTTTTTCCGAATCGTTAGCTTGGGTCGATCACTTCGAACGAGACCATGAGCAATACATCCGCAAGTTGGTGAGTTCGGAATCCTGCCTGAAGTAGAAGGGTTGTGTCCCCTTTCCCTGGTCAGAACAGGTAGAGGCCGGCGCGAAAGCGCCGGGCGAGGGTCCTCTGTCAGCGCGTGCGCTTCCTTTTGCTTGCTCGTCCTTCGGCCTTATGAATGAGAAAGTAATCCAGTCGCTTTGTGAGTCCCTCATCGCTGGACGGGAGCAGGCGCTTCGCAGCTTCGTATAGCTGATAAAATCGCAGAACGAATTGAGCGTACTTCTCGTCGCCCGACACACCTACAACGGCCCTTGAGGCTCCCTTCGACGGGCTGGGGATTTTAATGGCTTTAATCCCCTTCACGGCAAGGCTGTCATAGATCGGAACCACGGGATTATGGAAGTGCATGTATTTCGAGACGAAAGATCTGGCCGAACGCCCACCTGTAGCACACGTCAGAATTCGCGACAGCTCCCCGTGCATACGCACAATCGTTGCGAGATTTTCGCTCGAAGGCTCGGCAATCGTACGGAGCGTTCCAAATATCTCGTCCATTTTCGGGCGCGACTTGAGAAGCGCGTCCTCCACAGACCTCAAGCCGCCACCCTGTTTCTTCTCCGCAGTTTTGTGAACCTTCTTCTCAAGCCCACTGGCTAAAGTTCTGGCTATGATCCAAAGCTTCGCATGAACCTCCGCAGGATTGCTATGATTAGGGTGTCCGCGGCACAAGTCGTATAGTGTCTGATCGAGCAACTTGATGCGCCCGTCGTAACGCTTCACGGAATCAGTGTATTCTTTGACCGGGAAATCCATAAGCGCCACGGTCGCACCGCCGGTGTTCGCTGTCAACCGCTTGAGAGCGGTTCAGGAGTTCGGCGAGTACCTTTCAGAATATTGCGCCGATCAGCGAATGAGCGGTGGCGCTTTCGATGCGCACCTTCGCGGTGTCGCCGGGGGCGATACCGTCGCGCGCCGCAAAGATCGCGGTCTTGAACTGCGGCGTCTTGCCCGCGAGCATCCCTTCGCCCCGCCGCGCCGGACCCTCGACGAGAACAGCGAAATCGCGTCCGACTGATTCGAGATTACGCTCGAGCGAGATTTTTTCCTGTAGCGCTATCACTGTCGCGAGGCGGCGCGATTTCTCTTCGTCTGCGACCGTGTCGCCGAGCTTGAATGCGCGCGTGTTCTCGCGAAGCGAATACTTGAACATGAAGGCGTGGTCGTATCGGACATTGCGCATCAGCGCCAGCGTCGCTTCGAAATCCCTTTCTTCCTCGCCGTGGAAGCCGACGATCACGTCGGTCGACAGCGCCAGATCCGGAATCGATTTGCGCATCTGTTCGACGAGCTTGAGGTACTGCTCGACCGTGTATCCGCGTTCCATCGCCGCCAGCACGCGATCCGATCCCGACTGCACGGGTAGATGCAGATACGGTTGCACCTTCGGGATCGTCGCCATCGCTTCGATCACCGAGTCGCTCATGTCGCTCGGATGGGGCGACGTAAAGCGGATTCGCTCGATCCCGTCGATTCGTGCGACTCTCGCGAGCAGCGCCCCGAACTCGACGCCGTCAAAACGATACGCGTTGACGGTTTGGCCGAGCAGCACGATTTCGCGAACGCCGGCTGCGGCCAGTTTCGCAACTTCGCGTTCGATCTCAGCGGGCGCGACGCTGCGCTCGCGTCCCCGCACGTACGGGACCACGCAAAACGCGCAGAACTTGTCGCATCCGCGCATCGCGGTGACGTATGCCCGAATCGATCCGTCATGAACGGGCGAGATTCCCTCGTACGTCTCGGCGCGATCCAGCCGCACGTCGACCTGCGGATCGAAGGCGGCGCGCCCAAGCATATCGGGCAGCCGCCGATACGAATCGGGGCCCGCGACGATATCGAGATACGCGGCCTTTTCGACGAGCGCGGCCCGATTGTGCTGCGCCATACATCCGAGCAGCCCGAGCTTGAGGCCGGGACGACGGGCCTTGAGCCGCGCGAGGTCGCTCAGTCTTCCGATCACGCGATCTTCGGCGTGTTCGCGAATCGCGCAGGTGTTGAGCAGGATGACGTCGGCATCCTCGGGACAAGCGGCGGGAGCATACCCGGCGCTGCGCAGTACCGACGTGACGAGCTGGGAATCCGCGATGTTCATCTGGCATCCGTAAGTCTCCAGATAGAACAGCGGTCGGGGGGGCGGCGATGTGCTCTCGTTAAACACGGGTCGGAAACGAAATCTTAGGCTTACGGCGAAGCCCGACTCAACATGGCGCCCCGCCGTCGCCCATCGAAAGCTTGCCCGAATTTATCGCGTCTCGGTATGATCCTCGCTCGTCTATGTCGAATTCTAATCAGCGAAGACCTGCATTCGAGCGGCTGGAGGCGACGATGCTCGCCTGCCCGAAGTGCCGGGTAGCGACCCGCGTCCGCAAGCGATTGCTCATTATTCTTCCCGAGGGCGACAAGTACGAATACTTATGCCAACAATGCGGCTCGACCTGCGGGACAACGGTCGAGAGCGATCCGCGGGCGCCGCGAACAAGGTGAAAACGCCTTTGAATGTCGAACAGATCGACCCGCCAAATTTGACTCTTTTGCGGGCATGGGTTAATAGCGATAAGTCACTCGCGGATGCTATCTCGAAACCGACCGCGCAGCCTTCTATCAGGAGCGTTTATTCATGGCGCTTTTCAGTAAGGAACCGGAGAAATCTTCCAAACCGCAGACGGGTGTTTCGCCTCAACCGACACCCTTAACGCAGCCGGTTTCCTCGACGGCCACAGCCGCGGAGAGCAAGCCATCGTCGATACCGTCCGCACTGAAGGCGCCGCAGAGCGCACCCGCCGAAAGCCGCGCCTATCTTGATAGCGGCGCCAGAATCGTCGGGAAGCTGTTCTTCGAAGGGCCGGCGCGCGTCGACGGTCAGGTCGAAGGCGAAATTGCAGCCAAGGACAGCCTTACGGTGGGAGAAAGCGCAATCATCACCGCGCATATCAAAGCGGCTGCCGTCATCGTCGCCGGCAAAGTCAGCGGCGATATCACCGCGGCGCAGAAAATCGAGATCCGGCCTACGGGAAAAGTTCTCGGAAATCTGACATCGCCGGTGGTCGTAATCCATGAAGGATCGCTGTTTGAGGGCCATTGCTCGATGCAACCCGAGGCTGCCCACGAAGACCGCAAAGTGACAGTCTTTCCCAAGGAGGAGCGGCTGGCCCAGGCCGCCGGTCAGAAGCAGGCCTGAGTCGCCGGCTTCGCCAACCGACCCGGCCGATCAATCCGGATTTCGCCAAGTTTCGCCCCGCGATGACATCATTAATCGAGCCCGACAGGGAGACACCGTAAAATGCCTCCGGTGCAATGGGGGACGCTCGTCGCCCTGATTGTTTCGTTCCTGGTTTTCTGGTTTATATTCAGCCGGATTTTCTTCCGGCCCTTCCTCAATTTACTCTCGGACCGCGAGCGCAGATTCAAGGAACTCGGTGAAAAGACCGAGAAGCTTTTGCAGGAAGCGCGGCTCGCCGACGAAACGCGCGAACGGAGTATCGCGCAAACCCGGCGCGAAGCGCTGGCGAAGCGCGATGCGGAGCGGAGGGCGGCAGAAGCCGAGGCCTCGCGAATTGTGGAAGCCTCCAAGGAAGAGTCGCGCGCGATGCTCGAGAGCGTGCGCAAACAGATCGACGACGATATCAAGGCGGCGGGACGCGAACTTGAGACGTTGAGCAAAACGCTGGCGAACGATCTTGCCGAGCGCGTGCTCGGACGACGTCTCGACGGCGCGTCCGCCAACTGAATGATTGAAACCGCAGTGAAATCTCGATTGACGGCAGCGACGTTCGCCTTTGCGCTCCTTGCCCCCGGTGCGGCGATGGCAGCCAAAGGGGCCGAGGAAGGCGGTTCATGGCTGACGCTGCTGTTTTTCACGATCAACTTCGTCCTGTTCGCCATCATCCTCGTAAAATTCGCCGGGCCGGCGATAAGCTCGTTTTTTGCGGAACGCGCCAAGTCGCTTCGCAGCGATCTCGGAAAGCTTAAAGGCGCGCTGCAGGAAGCCGAGGACCTCGCGAACCGCGCGGGGGCTCGGATGGCCCGGCTCGAAGGGGAACTGGCGCAACTCAAAGCGGAACTCGATCGCGAGACCGCATATCAGGCCGGTCGAGTTCGCGAGCTTGCCAAATCGACCGCCGAACGCGTGCGGCGCGACGCCGAGATGACCTCCGGCGCCATCCGCGAGGCGGGACGCCGGCACGTGCGCGAGCAGCTCGCGCAGAACTCGGCGAATGTCGCGCGCGAATTGATCGCGCGGAGTTTCGAAGATCGCGACCAAGATAGGTTGATCGACGGCTTCATGGAGAAGCTTGGTCAGGAGGCCGCGCGATGAAAGGTTCACGCGTCGCCAAACGCTACGCCCGCGCGTTGCTTGAAATCGCGGAGCGCTCGCAGGTCGAATCTTGGGGCGCCGAGCTTCATAAGCTGGCCGCGATGGTCGAAGAACCCGAGCTAATGACGCGGCTCACGGCTCCCGAGCTTTCGCTCGAAAATCGGCAGCTTGCGATGGGCAAAATTGCCGAACGTCTCGGGCTCAGCTTTCCGCTGCGATCGCTCGCGGTCGTGGTCGCGCGTCACGGACGAATCCAGGAGATCGGCGCGATCGCGCAGGCGTACTCGGATCTCGTCGATGACCTTCTCGGGCGAACTCGCGCCACGCTCACTTTTGCGGTCCAACCGACCGATGCGCAGGTGGCGCGGGTCGTATCGGGACTCGAAGCGATCGCTGGCAAAAAAATCATCTCTACAATCAAAATTAACGGTGCGCTGCTTGGCGGAGTCACCGCCGAACTCGGAGGCAAGATTTACGACGGCAGCCTCGCAGCGCGATTGGCGGAAGCTCAGCACCGTCTTGCCGGATAGTTGCGGGAGCGCATACGCAAAATGGCGGAAATCAGACCCTCAGAAATCAGCGATATTCTAAAGAACGAGATTAAAGGCTTCGAAGGCACGGTTGCGGTGCGCGAGACCGGACGCGTGTTGTCGTGCGGCGACGGTATCGCCCGTATTTACGGCCTTCAGAATGCCGCCGCCGGCGAGTTGCTTGAGTTCCCTCATTCGATTTTCGGGATGGTCCTCAACCTGGAAGAAGACAACGTCGGAGCGGCGCTGTTCGGCGAACCCAACGCGATCAAGGAAGGCGACGAGGTCAAGCGCACCGGAAGAATCGCCGAGGTTCCCGTCGGCGATGCGCTCTTGGGCCGCGTGGTTAATTCTCTCGGACAGCCGATCGACGGAAAGGGACCGATCAGGAGCGCCGAGTCCCGGCGAATCGAAATCAAGGCGCCCGGCATCATCCGCCGCCAACCCGTGAAAGAGACGCTTCAGACCGGAATCAAATCTATAGATTCGATGCTGGTTATCGGACGCGGTCAGCGCGAGCTGATAATCGGCGACCGCCAGACCGGCAAGACCGCGATCGCGGTCGATACGATCATCAATCAGCGCGGACAGGGCGTGCAGTGCATCTATGTCGCGATCGGCCAGAAGCGTTCGACGGTTGCGCAGGTCGTCGAGACGCTCAACCGAGCGGGCGCGATGGAATATACGACGGTCGTCGCAGCGACCGCGTCCGAGGCCGCGCCGCTTCAATTCATTGCGCCGTACAGCGGATGCACGATGGGCGAGTATTTCCGCGACAGCGGACGCCATGCCCTGCTGGTGTATGACGATTTGAGCAAGCACGCGCAGGCCTATCGTCAGCTCGCGCTGCTGCTGCGTCGTCCTCCGGGGCGCGAGGCCTACCCCGGCGACGTTTTCTATCTGCACTCGCGACTGCTCGAGCGCGCTGCGAAGATGAGCGACTCGGAAGGGGGAGGCTCTCTCACCGCGCTTCCCGTGATCGAAACACTCGCGGGCGACGTTTCCGCATACATCCCGACCAACGTTATTTCGATTACCGACGGGCAGATTGTTCTCGATGCAGACCTTTTCAACTCGAATGTCCGTCCCGCCGTCAATGTTGGCCTCTCGGTCTCGCGCGTCGGATTCTCGGCCGCGATCAAAGCGATGAAGCAGGTCGGCGGCACGCTCAAGCTCGATTTGGCGCAGTATCGCGAAATGGCTGCGTTCGCGCAGTTCGGCTCCGACCTCGATGCCGTCACGCAGCGCCTCCTGAATCGCGGCGCGCGCCTGACCGAGATGCTCAAGCAGAACCAGTACGATCCGCTTCCTGTCGAAAAGGAAGTTCTCCTGATTTTCGCGGCCAATGAAGGAACGCTTGACGATCTCGAGGTCTCGCAGATTCGTCCCTTCGAACGCGGTCTGTATACGTTCTTCGATTCCAGGTACAAGAGCATTCTCGACGAGATTCGCACCAAGAAAGAGCTGAGCGACGAACTCAAAGGCCGGATGGCGAAGGCGATCGCGGAATACAAGAAGGAGTTCGTGGCCGAGAACCGCAGCGCCGCCTGAATCGACCGGCGCTAGACCACTCGAACTATGCCAACCCTGAAGGCAATCCGACGGCGCATCTCGTCGGTCAAATCGACCCAACAGATTACTCGCGCCGTCAAGCTGATATCTGCCGCGCGCCTGCGTCGCGCGCAGGAAGCGCTGATGAACGCGCGTCCGTACAGCGAAGCGCTGTCGCGTCTGGCCGACTCACTCCTGGGCGAAGACAAAACGGCGCTCGCTCCGGCAGAATCTGCGCAGGACGCCGCGCTTATAGTTCTGATCGCGTCCGATCGCGGACAGTGCGGAGCCTACAACGTCAATATGATCAAGCTCGCGGAGGAGAAAGTCCAGGAGAATGAATCGGCGGGGAGGCAAACGCGCATTTTCGTAGTCGGACGAAAAGCCGTCGATCATTTCAAACGCAACAAGATCGCGCTGGCCGGCGATCGTATCAACAACCCGCGTCTCGCCAACGTCGGATTGGCGCGCGATATCGCCAACTACATGATGGCGTCGTTCCGCGGCGGCGAGGTATCGGAAGTAGGCTTGATCTACAGCAAATTTCGATCTGCCATTTCGCAGCGTCCGCTTTACGAGCGCGTTCTGCCGATCAGCGCCGAAGGCGAATCGCCCGAAAATGGCGCATCGGGCAGGGAATCCTCGCAGCCGATCGAATATCTCGTCGAGCCCAGCCGCGCCGAACTGGTGCCGCTGGTCGTGAAGAGCTATGTCGAAGAAGCTGTCTTTCACGGCCTGCTCGAAGCCGAAGCGAGCGAGCACGGCGCGCGGATGACCGCGATGGAGAACGCGACCAACAACGCGACCGAGATGATCGGCAGTCTGACGCTTGAGATGAATCGCGCGCGTCAGGCCCAGATAACCAGGGAGCTGATGGATATCGTCGGCGGCGCAGAAGCACTGCGCGGATAGCAAAAGGAAAATCAATCCCCCTCAGGGAATACTATGAGCGAGCAGGCAACCGGCTACATAAATCAGATTCTCGGCAACGTCGTCGACGTTGAATTTCGAAACGGCACGCTGCCGGCAATCATGAACGCGCTTCGGGTCAGCAATCCCGGCATCAGCAACGAGCAATGGAACCTCGTGCTTGAAGTCGCGCAGCATCTCGGCGAAGGCGCAGTGCGATGTATCGCGATGGACACGACCGACGGTCTGGTGCGCGGGCTTCCGGTCCTCGATACCGGATCTCCGATCATGGTTCCGGTCGGACCCGAGACGCTGGGCCGACTCATCAACGTCACCGGCGATCCGATCGACGAGGCCGGGCCGATCCCGACCAATCGTCGCTCGCCGATCCATCGCGAAGCTCCTGCCTTCGCGGATCAGGCGGTGGAAGTCGAAATTCTCGAGACCGGAATCAAGGTTATCGACCTGATCTGCCCTTACGTGCGCGGCGGAAAAATCGGATTGTTCGGCGGCGCCGGTGTCGGCAAGACCGTCACGATTCTCGAACTCATCAACAACGTCGCCAAGCAGCACGGCGGCGTGTCGGTTTTCGCCGGCGTGGGCGAGCGCTCGCGCGAAGGCAACGACCTCTATCGCGAGCTCAAGGAATCGGGCGTTCTTTCCAAGACCGCGCTGGTTTACGGACAGATGAACGAGCCGCCCGGCGCGCGCGCCCGCGTCGCGCTTTCGGGTGTGACCGTCGCTGAATACTTCCGCGATGAAGAGGGACGCGACGTTCTGCTGTTCATCGACAACATCTTCCGATTCGTCCAGGCGAACTCCGAAGTCTCGGCGCTGCTCGGTCGTATGCCCAGTGCCGTCGGCTATCAGCCGACTCTGGGCACCGATATGGGCGAGCTCGAAGAGCGCATCACGACGACCAAGAAGGGCGCGATCACCTCGGTCCAGGCGATTTACGTTCCGGCAGACGATTACACCGATCCTGCACCGGCGACCACGTTTACGCATCTGGATGCCGTCACCGCTCTCGATCGTAAAATCTTCGAAAAAGCGATTTTCCCCGCCGTCGATCCGCTCTCGTCTACCTCGCGCGCTCTCGATCCGCAGGTTGTCGGCGAAGAGCACTACGAAGTCGCGCGCGGCGTGCAGGCAATGTTGCAGCGCTACAAGGACCTGCAGGACATCATCGCGATCCTCGGGATGGACGAGCTGTCGCCCGAAGACAAGCTGACCGTCGCTCGCGCGCGCCGCGTCGAGCGCTTTTTGTCGCAGGCGATGTATGTCGCCGAGCCGTTCACCAACATCCCGGGCGCCTACGTACCTCGCAAGGAGACGGTGCGCGGCTTCAAGGAAATCCTTGACGGCAAGTGCGACGATCTGCCGGAGCAGGCATTCTACCTGGTCGGCACCATCGATGACGCGCGCGCCAAGGCGGATCGTCTGGCGCGAGGCGAGGCGCGCTGAGCGTTCGCTAGCGCGGCTAACGATCGGAATCTGCGATGGCGTCAACGTTCGTACTGCGACTCGTCACTCCAACCGGAATCGTCTTCGAGGGCGAAGTCGAGCAGGTCAACGCGTTCGGCCCGCTCGGCGAATTCGGCGTCCTGCCCGAGCACATCAATTTCATTACCTCGCTGACGCCGGGAATCGCGGAAATAAGAATGACCGGCGGCGACGTGCTCCGATACGTCATCTCGGGCGGATTTGCCGAGGTGAAGGACGGCGCGATGACGCTGCTTGCCGACGGAGCCGAATCGCCGGAGTCTCTAAATCGCGCGCAGATCGATCAGGAACTCAGCACGGCCGATGCGACGGTATCGGCGATGAATTCGTACGATCCGGCCTATGCGGATGCGAGCAACGCACTGATGCTCGCGCGTGCCCGCCGCGAAGCGACAGAACTGAAATCCCGCGCCTGATCACGGCCGCTGCTCTGACGCGCTCTTATTCGGAGGTCGGATCGCAGATCACTCCGGCGAAGAGCATCGCTCCCGTTTTACGATCCGTGATCGCAAGAAAGAAGGGATGATCAATAATCATCTCAAACGGTTCGGGGTGCGGATGTACAAGGGCGCTACTGACCACTCCGACTACTACAGCAGTTGCCGCGGCAGCTTCGGTGCCCTTTTCGTCAAGCTTCATGTAGGTTTTGTGCTCGACGGCTGTGATCTTCAGCGGCGTTCGGTTTTGCGGAATTCGCGAGAAATCGGCGCCGTCGCTGAATGCGACGCCCATCCCCATGCTAGCTAATGCATCATTCATCTTGGCGCCCCAGCGTACTTCGAATTTCGGCAGAACTACTTCTCCCGGTGTAGGACGCATCTGGCCCGTCCATTCGATCCAGTGCTTGGAATCGAGCGAGTTGAGGAACTGCGGCGCGGCTTTTGAATCGCGGTTGCGTGGAAGAAAAACATACATTCCCAAACGCCCGCTTCCGTAGGGAAGCCTGACGGCCTGAAAATCATCGGTTTGCAAATAATCATAGTCACCGCTTTTGGCCATCATAGGGGTTTTCTTGACCTCGCCGTTAGGCAGATAAAAATCGCGAGGCTTGGTCTGCTTGGCTTCGAAGGCGCGCGACCATTCGCCTTTGAAATAAACCGCGTTGGTCAGCACCAGCGCAGTGAACTCATTGAGTTCGCCCGGCGACACGATTTCTGGAATCTTCCCGTGGGTGTTCTTGTCGCACCAGCCGTTGATGGTATGGGCGGCGCCTTTCGCGTCCCTGAAATTCAGGTCTTTCGCGGTTGCGGAGTAATACTCGAGGGTGATGTTTTGGAAACTCTTCTGGAGCGGGACGCCCGGCCATATTGCGTTGGCGATATCCAGTTGCACCGCTTTGTCCGCGCTCTTGAGTCCGCTGAGTTCCGACTTGTAACCGGCGTTCAGCTCTTTGTCGCTGAGCGACGAAATGCCCAACGTCGCGGCCATCGCAGTTTTCGTCTTGCCGGCTGCGCCGTTGTAGGTCATCGCGAGCGCCGATGCGAGGCTGATCGGCGAGATAATGAGATTCTCTTTTTCGGCCTGCGGCGAAAGAACTTTCAAAATTCGCAAACCAAAATCGTCCGACGCTTCAGTAACCTTTGACTGGGAAGGCGCAGGAATCGGGGGTTCGTCGGCAGCATCAACTGCGACTCCAGCGATAATCATGAATACGATGGCGATACTGATTACGATTCCAGAAAATCGCATTTGGCCCTCCGACTGGTAGGTCACCTTTTATGACTATCGGAGAGCAAACGCGAATGGGTAAGTAGATGCCTCAGACGCGGCGTCCGAGGATGAGCAGGTCGCGTTCGATG